>Ga0265293_10000132_pt1 | contig 174832 bp, 162 predicted proteins | sample Munlanlewell138R_FD_192505 | JGI IMG/M metagenome (GOLD analysis project Ga0265293, IMG submission 192505) | Leachate microbial communities from a municipal landfill in Southern Ontario, Canada - Leachate well 138R | ecosystem: Engineered > Solid waste > Landfill > Unclassified | place... | reverse complement strand
CTCGCGAGTTTTATGTTAATCAAAAAAATATTAATGTTATAATATTTTTAAAAGAAGGAATAAGATGAATAAAACAGTAAAAAAAGTTTTGTATGTAGGTTTAATCTTAAATATAGTACTAACAATAATTAAGTTGGTTTTTGGTTTTTTAGGTCGCTCGTTTTCTTTAAAGGTTGACGGAGTTAACTCTCTTATCGATATTTTAATAAGTTTAATGTTGTTGTTTTCTATAAAGATAGCTAGTAAGAAACCCGATTCTGATCATCCTTATGGTCATGAAAAATATGAGGTTATTGTTAGTTTAATTTTAGGGCTTTTTTTATTGTTAACGAGTTTTATTATTGTTTATACAAGTATTCAGTCTTTAAATGTTGCTTTAGAAATCAAAAAATATTCTTTAATTGTTGCTGGAGTAAGTGTGCTTTTAAAAGCAATTATCTTAACTGTTAATGTTTGGGGCTACAAGAAATATCAGCAAGTAAGTCTAAAAGCTGATGCTTATAATCATTTAGGCGATATTTTAGCTAGTGGAGCTAGTTTCTTTGGTATCTTAATTACTATTTATACGAAATTTAAATATTTTGATTATCTCGCCTCAATAGTAATAGCGTTAATTATCTTTGTTAACGGTATTAAGATTATTAAAGAATCAATTAGTTATTTAGTTGATGAATCCCCTAGCAAAACTTTTAATGATAAAGTAAGAAATTATATTCGTTCTATTGAAGGCGTTATTAATATTGATGATTATAAATCTCGCCTTCATGTTAATAAAGTTTATATCGATGTAGAAATTAGTGTTAAAAAAGATTTAAGTTTAATAAAAGCTCATGAAATAGCTGAAGATGTTCACAAAAAAGTGGAAAAAGAATTTCCCACCGTAATTCATTGTATGGTCCATGTGAATCCTTGTTTGAAGGATTGATTAATGAAAAATATTAAACTTTAGATGGCTAGCCTTTTTTTCTTAAAGACAATAATTGCGCAAGAAAAAAAGATAGCACTAATAAAGCCATAAATAAAATAAAAAGGTAAAACATTAAAAGAGTTGTTGACTACAGAGACGGGGTTAATCCAACCAAAAGGGCTCAAGTATAAAACAACTTTTGTTTTTTCTTTTAAAAGGTTACCAATTAAATAAAGAAAAAGGAAGACAATTGCTGAAGTGGAAGAGAGCATTTTTGCGTTTTTGTGGTGAGAAAAAGAGACCGCTAAAAAAGTTGAAATCATCATTACTGCAAGATTTAAGAAAAACATAATGCTCACTAAATTAAGTAAAGCAAGAATATTGAAACCTCCTTTAATAGTTAGCATGATAACTGAGATTGTAAAGATACTTACAAAGACTAATAAAAGCGCTCCAATTAAAAAACTAATTTGAGTAATTAAATATTTTTTTCTACTCAGTGGAAAAGATAATAAATAAGCTAATGAAGTATCTTGAACTGGGGTGATAAATAGTGGAATAATTAAAATAAGTTGAAAGGCGATAATAAAAATAAAAAGAAGGCCTCCAAAAAAAGTTGTTGCGGTATATGATAAAGGGTTAGACATCGCCACTAAATCGATTCCAAAGAATGATAAAAAACCTTCCATTAACTGAAAAATATCTTGCGTGTTATCGATTTCTTGAGGATCGATCAGACTAATAATAACAGCTAAATAAAAGACGATTAAGATAATAAAAATAGTGATAAATTTGCTATGGCTTTTAAAGTTGTATTTTAAGAGTGTTTTATTCATTTTTTTACTCCTTGTAAAGATTTAAAAATATTTCTTCTAAGTTTTGTTTTCGTTCTTCAAAACTGATTATTTTTAAAGTTGAAATTGCTTTTAGAAAGCCATCAATTTGATCGCCATAAACAAAGACTTCGACGCCAAAAGCACTTTTCTCACCAAGTGGATAGCCTAAATATTTTAATTTATCTTCCTCAGCGGTTTTAATGAGGAAACATTTTCTTTCTTGGCTTTTTAAAGTCTTTAAATTAGATTCTTGAACAATACGTCCTTTTTTAATAATTAATACCTTGTCGCAAGTCTTCTCAATTTCATCAAAAAGATGACTAGACATAAAAATAGTTTTACCTGCCTTTTTCTCTTCTAAGACTAATTCAATAAATTTATTTCTCATCAGAGGATCTAAACCACTAGTGGGCTCATCTAATATTAAAAGTTTAGCATCATTCATAAAAGCAATTACTAATGCTAACTTTTGTTTTTCGCCCTTGCTTAACGTTTTAATATCTCCATTAACATTTAATTGAAAATAATGTAACAATTTTTCCATTTTTTCACTTTCATGGCTATTTCGGAACTTTAGGGTGTAGGATAGTAATTGCTTTACCGTTAAGCCTTTTAAAAAAGAAATTTCTCCTGGCAGATAACCAACCACTTTCATTATTTGAGAAGCATCATTGAAAGCATTTAAGCCATTGATGATTACTTCGCCAGAGTTAGCCTTTATAAAACCTAAAAGAGCTCTGATTGTAGTTGTTTTACCAGACCCATTGGGTCCTAAATAACCGACAACTTCACCTTTTTTAACATCAAATGAAAGATCAAATACGCCTTTTTTGTTAGGGTAGGTTAATGTCATATTAGATACATGAATCATCATTTCACTTCCTTTTTAAGTAATTGCAATCTTTATTTCAATTCATTAATTTTACTATAACACATCTTGTAACTGTTTTTTTATTTCTTTGAACTTTTATTATTAATTAAAGGAGTCGTTAAAGCAATTATCAACTATTATTTTATAATTATAATCATTAAAATAACCGTGATATAATGAAATTAAGATATTAAAAGGGGTGATAGGGATGAGAAGAGGAGTTTTAATAATATTTTTTTTGACAGTGTTATTATATTTAAACGGTTGCCAAACTAAACCTGAAGTTAAATTGCTTTATGCAACTTCCAATCAAGAAGATAATTATCTTTCTGGAACTATTTCTTATCTTGACAACTATCAAGATTATTTAAAATCAAGTTATGATTTAAATATTAAGGAAGACTTCTTTACTAATAATATTTTATATTTTTTAAGAGCTTATCTTCCTTTTTTAAATAGTAATGATTATCAAGTGAGCGAATATTATCAAGAAGAAAACAGTTTATATATCATTTGTAAATCAAGTTTTACTGAAAAGCAAGAAGATGCCTTAACTCTTTTTGTTTTTGGAATTTCTAAAGAGCTTTATCAAAAGGTTGATCAAGTAATTGCCCAAGATGAAAAAGGATTAGTATTTAAAACTGAAGAAGTTACTATTAGCTTTGATTATGGTTATTCAAGTAGTCCAGATAGTGATGAGATAGTAGTTAAAAAAGGAACGATCCTAACAAAGCCATTCGCGCCTTTTCGAGAAGGATATCTTTTTTTGGGTTGGTACCAAAATGAAGAAGAGTATGATTTTAAAAGGGCAATTAAAGAAGATCTTTATTTGGTGGGAAGATGGCTTAAAAGTGAAAGTGGGGACGTTGAACTTTTATACTCTTCATCCTTTTCACTTCAAAAAAAACAAATTACTACTTTTATTTTTGATTATGAAAGTTATTTAGAGACTAATTACGAACTCGGTTTAGAAGAAGATTTTTTTAACGACTATTTACTTTATTCTTACTACTTTATAAATAACAATTTGGGCACTAATATTTATCGCCTTCATTCCTATGCCATCATTAACAATGATTTAATAATCCAATGCAGTACTAATAGAAAAATAATAGTGTTGCCGGCTTTTGGTCCCTATTTAATGGTCTTTAAAATTAAAAAGGTTTTTTATGAAAGTATCGATAATATTTTAATAAAAGGTTCTTATTTTGATTACTATTTAAAATGATAATTTTAAGTAGAGATAGAGAAAACTTTGTTTTTTTAAACACAGATATTTTTTGACAATGATGTTAAAAACGTTTATCATTATTAAGAGGTGGAAGGATGGAAAAATTAAAGTTAAAAGACTTTTTAGATTATCGTTATTTAGGTAACTTAAAAGCAAATAAAGAAGAGACTTATTATGCTTATACCGTTAGCAAGGCTAATAGTGAAAACAATAATTATCAGCATCTTTTATATGTCAGTGATGGAGAAAAAACTCATAAGGCGGTTGCTTTAGGAAAATATCATAGTTTTTACTTTTTAAATGAGACCAATATTTTAGTTAGTTATGCTCAAACAAAAGAGGAAGAAGAAGCATTTAAAGAGATGAAAACTGTTTTTTACAATTATGATATTAAAAGAAAAACCTTTGAGTATTACGATACTTTATATTTGCCGGTTAAAAACTTAACTGTCGTTAGTGAAGACAAATGGTTGATTGAGGCTTTTTTATCAAAAGAGAATCATTTATTATATGAGGATCCTGCTAATAGAAAAGAAATTGTAGAGATGTTAAAAAAGCAAGAGCTTTATGAAGAGATTGAAAGCATCCCTTTTTATTTTGATGGTGGTAGTTTTATTAAAGAAGGAAATAATCAATTAATTGTTTATAATCCCCTTTTGAAATTATATGAAAGAGTTTTTCCCAAGGATTTTAATTTAAGGCAAGTTTATTATCACGAAGAAACTATGAAAGTATATTTATTAGGTAAGAAAAGAAGTGCGGTTTTAGACTTATATCAAAATTGTTATCTTTATGATCTAAAAAATAATGAAACTTCTTTAGTTTATGAGAATAAAAATTTAAATATCGCTTCCTTTTTTCCGTTAAAAGAACATTTTTATTTATTAGCGGCGCCTTTAGAAAAATACGGTATTAACGCTAATAATCATTTTTATTTAGTTACCGATAATAAGGCGGATTTAATAGTGGAATTTGGCTTTAGTACATCTAATTCCATTGGTTCAGACGTGCGACTTTTTGGTGGTAGAAATAGTTTGATTAAAGATGATAAGTTATATTTTTTAAGCACTTATCAGGATCGCTCGAGATTATATTCATTTGATGGTAAAGTTCATCTCCTTTTTGATGAAAAAATCTCAATTGATAGTTTTTTATGGTTTCAAAAGGATTTGCTGGCAATTTCTTTATACCAACAAAACCTGCAAGAAATATATAATTTAAACATAAACAAAAAGGAAATTAAAAAGCTAACCAACTACAATGAAGAAATCCTACTTAATAAATACGTCGCTAAACCGCGTTATCATCAAGTTGATAATGAAGGTGTTTTAATTGATGGTTGGGTGTTACTCCCAAAAGATTATGATGAAAATAAGACATATCCAGCAATTTTGGATATTCATGGTGGCCCTAAAACCATTTATAGCGCTGTTTTCTTTCATGAAATGCAAGTTTGGGTTAATTTAGGTTATATTGTTTATTATTGTAATCCTCGTGGGAGTGATTCATATGATGATAAATTCGCTGATATTAGAGGTAAATACGGTACTATTGATTACGAAGATATTACTGTTTTTTCTAATTTTGTTTTAAACAATTATGCTATTGACAAAGCTAATGTTGGCGTTACTGGAGGTTCTTATGGTGGCTTTATGACTAATTGGATTGTTGGTCATACTACTAAGTTTAAGGCTGCGGCGACACAAAGAAGTATCTCAAATTGGATTAGTTTTTATGGCACTAGTGATATTGGGTTTTATTTTCAAACCGATCAAACCGCATCTGATCCCATCGATGATTTTAAGCGTGCTTGGCAGCAATCACCTTTAAAGTACGCCAAAAACATTAAAACGCCGTTATTATTTATTCACGCTGACGCGGATTACCGTTGTCCAATTGAGCAAGCTTTACAACTTTATACGGTAGTTAAGAAAAACGGTGTTGATAGTAAACTCGTTTGGTTTAAAAATGAAAGTCATGGTCTTTCTAGAGGTGGGAAACCAACAGCGCGAATTAAAAGATTAACAGAGATTACAAATTGGTTTAATAATTATTTAAAGGGGGAATAATTTTGAAAGAAATCATTAATGAAATTATCAATTTCAGGGATAAAAGAGCTTGGAAACAATTTCATACTCCAGCAAATTTGGCAAAATCGATTAGTATTGAAGCAGCGGAACTATTAGAAAACTTTCAATGGCAAGAAAAAGAGGTTAGTCTTTTAAATGTCGAAGAAGAGCTAGCGGATATTTTAATTTATGCCTTTACATTAGCGGATTATTATAATTTTGATATTAAAACAATTATGTTAGGTAAAATAGCCAAAAACAAGCAAAAATATCCTGAAAAAGAAGTATATGGTAGTGCAGAAAAATATCAACAAAGGAAAAAGAAATGAAAACGATTATTAAAAACAGAACTTTAATTGGTGAGGTTTTACTTTCTTTATTGTTAGTTAGTGCTTTAATTTGGAGCATTTTAATTCAAACCAAAACACTTGTCATAATTTTATTGAGCATCTTTTTTTTCCTTTTAACAATTAGTATTGTTTATAAGCATAAAAACAGCGTTTATGAAGAGAAAAAACCGACTGTTAAACTCGCTTTTGATATGGGAGCTATTTTTATAAGCGGCTTAGTAGTTTACTTATTTGAAAATTATTTAAACATTAGTTATTTAATTATGGTTCCTGTTATCGGGCTAATAGGGTCACTACTATTTATTAGTTTTGAGAACGCTCTTTATTTAGGCTCTTTTTTAGGAATGACGTCGATTGATATCGGTTATTTTTTTATCGTCCTTACGCTGGCTTCTTTAGCTTATTTTTTCTTTGAAGATGCTTATAGTGGTTTTGGTGGTAAACTGGGATCTAGCGCTTTTTTCTTTGGTTTAATAATTGCCTTTTTTATTAAGGGCGGAACGGTTGTAAATTATAATGATGTGGAGATTTATTTAGTTGTGATTGCAGCGGTAATCGCTACTTTGTTGACGACGGTTATCCAAAGAACTTATAATTTAAGTACTGTCTTAGTTAGTGCTTTTATAAGTTTAGTAGGGGCTGTTTTTTTGTTTATTCCTAAATTCGATTATGGAGTTTTAATTGCTAGTGCTATTTTAGGGGCGTCTTTTGTGGGAATGACTTTAAAAGAACATTTGCACATTTTTTTAGTTTTTGCAGCGGCTCTGCTTTTTGCATTTTTGTTTGTTTTTATTCCTTTTAATGGCATTGGTGGACGGTTAGGTTTTACGGCTTTCTTAAGTGTGATGATTGTCATGGGAGTTAAAAACAGTTTTTCGTTTGCTCAAAAAAAGAAATAGTTTGATATAATAGAATTAATATTGAAGAAAGAGGAAAAGAGATGAAACTTAATACAAAAAAAATAATCTATGTTGGTTTTGCTTTTTTACTTATCCAAACTTTTTGGCAAGCTTATGATAATTTAATTGCTAAAATTTTAATCGATAAGTTCGGACTTAACCAAACATGGAGTGGTTTTGTAATGGCTTTTGATAATATTTTGGCTTTGTTTATGTTGCCGCTTTTCGGATTATTATCTGATAAAACAACGACTAAAATTGGGAAAAGAACGCCTTATATTATTATCGGTACTTTAATTGCTTCCTTAGCTTTTGTGGGAATCGGTTTAATTGATAAAAAACAAACCGAGTTTGTTCATAATGAGACTAGCGTTGTTGCGGAGTATGAAAAAATTAAAGATCATGAGGATGTTGTTGCAGATTGGGAAGCCGTTGTTGCGGAGATGAATGGCGACATTATAAATGAAAGTTCAAGTGATAAATCATCTTATAAGGAACAAATTAATGAAATCTTAACTGAATATACTGCTCAGAACAAAGAAAAACTAGATTTAGCAGAAGTCTATGAAGTTAAAGATTTATATAGTAATTACTTAAGTGCTCAAGTAAGAGAAAAAACACATAAAGACCCTAAAATGTTTATTGTTTTTATGTTGGTGCTCTTGGTCTCTTTGATTGCGATGAGCATTTATCGTTCTCCGGCAGTGGCTTTAATGCCTGATGTAGTTGTTAAACCATTAAGAAGTAAAGCTAATGCAATAATCAATTTAATGGGAGCTGTTGGGGGAGTACTCTTCTTAGTTTTATCGATGGCGATTGGAATTGATAAATACTCTTATTTAAATTATTTCTGGGGATTCGCTGCTGTGGCGATTATTATGATAGCTTCTTTAATTGTCTTTTTATTTAATGTTAATGAAGTCGAGTTGGTGACTTTAAGAAAACAAGAAGAGGAAGAATATGGCCTTTTAGAATTAGAAAAGGAGGAAGAAGAAGTTATTGGTAAAGAAACACTTTCTAGAGATAAAAAAGCTTCTTTATTATTAATTCTCTTTAGTGTATTATTCTGGTTTATGGGTTATAACGCCATTATTTCCAAACTTTCCGATTACGCTCCAAAAATGCTTAATATGGGCTTTTCATTAACGCTTTTAATCGCTAATGCAACAGCCATTATCGGCTTTATTCCGATTGGGATTTTATCCTCTAAACTAGGACGTAAAAAAGTGATTATTTTTGGTATTATTTTATTAGTTCTTTGTTTTTCATTTGTTCCACTTTTAAGTCAAAAAACTAATTATTTAATGTATTTAATTTTAGGTTTAACAGGAATCGCATGGGCTAGTATTAATGTTAATAGTTATCCGATGGTAGTTGAACTTTCAACGGGCTCTAATGTTGGAAAATACACCGGTTATTATTATGCTTTTTCGATGGCTGCACAAATTATTACGCCAATTTTATCAGGCTTATTAATGGATAAGATTGGGAGAATAGTGCTCTTTCCATACGCGGCAGTGATGGTTGTTATTTCTTTAATTACTTTCCTTTTTGTCAAACATGGCGATGTTAAACCGGAAGCTAAAGAGTCATTGTTAGAACATTTTGATGTCGAAGATTAGTGTTTACTTTTGACAATGGTTTTACATAGTGTATAATAAGGTCATGAAAAAGGAGAGAGTTATGGTTTTTGAAAAAATAAAAGAAATTATTGTCCAAGAACTGAAACTAAAAGTGGACAAAATAGAGAAAAGTTCCCGTTTACAAGAAGATTTGGGGGCTGATTCCTTAGATGCCGTCGAATTAATAATGAGCATCGAAGATGAATTTAATATTTCCATCAGTGATGATGAGGCAACAGATATTAAAACAATTGGTGAGTTAGTAGGATTTGTAGAAGATAAAATTAAATAAGGGTTCATTCCCTTATTTTTTTCGGATTCTTTAAAAGATCCGTGATATAATTGTTTTTAAAGAGGTGTTTTTAGATGCAATATGATTTTAAAAAAATAGAAAAGAAATGGCAAAATTATTGGTTAGATAATAAGACTTTTAAAACTGAAAATAGTGATCTTAAACCAAAATATTATGTCTTAAATATGTTTCCTTATCCAAGTGCGGATGGACTTCATGTCGGTCATATTGAATCTTACACAGCAACCGACATTGTTTCTCGTTTTAAAAGAATGCAAGGTTACAATGTTTTACATCCTCAAGGTTGGGATGCTTTTGGCCTTCCAGCTGAACAATATGCCCTTCAAACCGGAAATGATCCTAAAACATTTATTAATAAAAACATTTTAAATTTTAAAAGACAAATTATCGCTTCTGGAATGGGAATCGATTGGGAAAGGGAGATTAATACTTCCGATAGTAATTATTTTAAATGGACGCAATGGATTTTTATTAAGCTTTTTGAACATGGTTTAGCGGAAAGAAAAAAAGTAGAAGTTAATTTTTGTGAGGGTTTGGGTACTGTTTTAGCTAATGATGAAATTTTAATTAAAGATGGTCAAATGGTTTCTGAAAGAGGTCATTATCCAGTTGTTAAAAAGGAAATGTTACAGTGGGTTTTAAAAATCACTAAATATGCTGATCGTTTATTAGAAGATTTAAAATTAATTGATTGGCCTGAAAATATTAAAGAAATGCAAAAAAATTGGATTGGAAGAAGCGAAGGCACAAATGTGGTTTTTAAAGTTGTCGATAGTGAGTTAGAATTTGCTGTTTTCACGACTAGAATAGACACTATTTATGGTGCCACTTATCTTGTTTTAGCTCCAGAACATCCTTTGGTTTTAGAAATAACAAGTGATGATGAACTAAAAGCAGTTCAACAATACATTAAAGTAACTAAGCAAAAATCAGAACTAGATAGACTTGATTTAAATAAAGATAAAACCGGTGTTTTTACTGGTGCTTTTGCTAATCATCCTTTAACTGGTGAAAAGCTTCCAATTTGGATTGCTGATTATGTTCTTTATTCTTACGGAACTGGAGCGGTAATGGCAGTTCCTAGTCATGATGAGAGAGACTTTGAATTCGCCCTTAAACATGGACTAGACTTCAAAAAGATTATCGATACTGAAGAAGAGTGCTATACCGGTGATGGTAATCATATTAATTCACCACTTATTAATGATCTTAATATTGAAGCAGCAACTATCTTTTTAAATAAATATTTAGAGGAACGTCAACTTGGTAAAAGAGAAGTTAGTTATCGGTTAAGAGATTGGATTTTTTCTCGCCAACGTTATTGGGGTGAGCCCTTTCCGGTTTTAATTAATGAGGATGAGATTGTGACATTACCACTTGAAGAATTACCACTTGAACTACCAGTAATGCATAATATTAAACCTTCAGGAACTGGAGAATCACCACTTGCCAACGCTAAGGAGTGGCTCTATGTGAGAAAAGGTGATAAGGTTTATCAAAGAGATACTAATACAATGCCTCAATTAGCTGGTTCTTCTTGGTATTATTTAGCTTACATTTTAAAGAGTTTTGATAAACTGACTCCTTTAAACTCGAAAACTGCTCAAGAAAATTTAAAAAAATGGCTTCCTGTTAATCTTTATATTGGCGGAGCCGAACATGCGGTAGGTCATTTATTATATGCCCGTTTTTGGCATAAGTTTTTATATGATTTAGAAATTGTGTCGACTAAAGAACCATTTTTAAAACTTGTCAATCAAGGAATGATTTTAGGAAGCGACAATGTTAAAATGAGTAAATCGAGAGGAAACGTTGTTAATCCTGATGATGTTATTAAAGAGTACGGCGCTGATACTTTAAGATTATATGAAATGTTTATGGGACCTTTAACTCAAGATAAACCTTGGCAAACCGAAATGATCGAAGGCTCAAAAAGATTTTTAGAGCGAGTTTGGCGAATGTACTATATGCCCATTTTAGAAGAAGATAATCTCGATTATAGTTATCACTACACTGTTAAAAAAGTGACTGAGGATTATGAAAACTTATCTTTTAATACCGCTATCTCGCAAATGATGATTTTTGTTAATGATGTTTACAAAGAAAAGAAGATAAGCAAGTTACACGCGATTGGCTTTTTAAAATTATTAAATCCAATTTGCCCTCACATTACAGAAGAACTTTATCAAACTGTCTTTAATAAAAAAGGCACCATCGCTTATGAAGAGTGGCCTATCTATGATGAAGATAAGTTAAAAAAAGAAGAACTCACTATTGTCGTTCAAGTTAATGGTAAACTAAGAGATAAAATGGTTATTAGCACTACTTTAAGTGAAGAAGAGATTAAAGCTCAAGCACTGCAATTAAATAACGTTAAACCATACTTACAAGATAAAGAGTTGAAAAGAATTATCGTAGTTAAAAATAAATTAGTTAACATCGTTGTTTAAAACTTATAAGGCTGAACTCCTCATTCGGGAATTAAGCCTTTTTTTCAATAATAATTACTAAAGGTGCCGAAGGATTAGTTTTGTTTTCCTTTTTAATGATGTTAAAGTCTAAAGACAGAGTTTTAATGAATTCTTTTATTAAAATTGTTTCTTTTAAACCTTCATCATGACCAGGATAACACGTTATTACGATAAACATTCCTTTTTTAAGTTTAGTTAGCAATTTCTTTAAAGTAGCGATAGTATCAAAAGCGAGCGTAGTTATTTCCTTATCACCTTTAGGAAGATATCCTAAGTTAAAAACAACTCCTTTAAAGTCATTGATATAATTGAAAATATTAATAAAAGAGTCATGAATTAAACGGTAATTATCGCGGTTATTTTCTAATAGAAGTTTTTCAGTGTTTTTTAGCGCCAGTTTTTGAATATCAAAGCCATAAACAAAAGATGCTAATTTAGAAAGTAGTAAAGTATCATTACCATTACCAATAGTAGCGTCGATAACAATATCATTTTTAGTAACGTTGTTAATCAAAAAATTTCTAACAAACTCACGCATCGGTTTCTTCATATAAATCACCTTGATAATAATTGTTTGCTCGCATTATTTTATCGATTTCATTAGCAACTACAAATTTCTTCAATGTCCATTTAGGGGCGATTAATAACTTTTTTGGAGCGTCCCCAGTAAGGCGGTGAATAATGATATCACTCCGTAAATTTCGAAGTTGTAAAACTACGGTTTCAACGTACTCTTCCAATGATAAAAGTGAGAAAGGTTTTTTTAAATAATCGTGACCCATTTTAGTTTTTTTCATAATGTGCAGCATATGAATTTTAAGACCGTCGATCGGCAAAGTATTGAGATGTTTAACAGTGGCCACCATCATCGCTTTTGTTTCTAAAGGGAGACCATTAATAATATGAGCAACAACTTCAATATTCCTCGCTTTGAGATTTAAGACAGCTTCATCAAAACAAGCCAAACTATGAAGTCTATTAATTAATATTGAGGTTTTATCGTGAATAGTTTGTAAGCCTAATTCAACTTGAAGAGGGATCTTTTTATTTAATTCGTTTAAATAATCTAAAACTTCTTTTGGTAAACAATCGGGTCGCGTTGCGATAGAAAGACCAATAATCTTTTTATCCAAAGTAAGTACTTCTTCGAAAAGTTTTTTTAATTTAGATAAAGGCCCATGAGTGTTAGTATTAGCCTGAAAATAAGCGATATAATAACCTTCAGGCCATTTTTTTAACATCATCGTTTTAATTGTTTCAAATTGTTCTTTTATAGGCAAATCTTTCGCTCCGGCAAAATCTCCGCTACCTAAAGAACTACAAAAAGTACAGCCTCCATAACCGACAGTACCATCTTTGTTTGGGCAAGTAAAATTACCATTTAAAGCAATTTTAAAAACTTTCGTTTGGTATTTAGATTTATAATACTCACTTAAAGTATTGTAATGTTTTAAAGTTGTAAAATAATTCATTTTGATACCCCTTTTATCTTACCATAAAAAGTTAAATATGTTATAATAAGTTTCAGAGGTTAGATATGTTTAAAAGAATAAAAATTAGTCTTACAGAACCAAAACTTATTGGTCAATTTATCAAGGATAAGAAAAGAGTAATTTGGGGATATTTGCTCTTTTTATTATTAATAATAACCATTCCGATGCTTGTAAAAAGCTTTGTTAAAAAAGAAATTGATCCCCTTTTCAAAAAGGAATTAATTAAAGAATTTAAAAACAATGATAATGATTATAATGAGATAACTATTAGCGATTATAAACTAATATTTGAAGAAAAAAGAGCTCAAAAAGCGATTGATCCTTTTCACGCAATTAGCTTTAATAGCGCGCTTTCGTTAGATGATTTTAGCGGGAGTCTTTTGGATCAAAGACTTTATCACTATAACTTTAGTGAAGATGGAATTGAACTTTATTTAGGTCTTAATCTAATAAAAAAATATAGTTATCAAGAATTGGAACTAAAAGATTTCAACTTCAATTTACCAAGCAAAGAAGATGAAGATTCGATAGTTTCTGCTTTTAATGCAATCTATTTAGAAAACAAGGTTTACATTGAAAGTTTATTAGTAATCGGTTTTTATTTAAGTGAATTATTTTTACTATTATTCTTAATATTAATATCAACTTGGATCTATAAATATCAACGCCCTAAATTAAGATCCCGATACCGTTTTAATCTAACCGTTTATTCTTATACTATTTATCTTTTCTTTGTTTTATTAGGAGAACTATTTAGCATTCCCTTTCTTAAATTATTAGGTATTTTGTTAACTATTATTTATTTGAGAATGGCCTATAGACAATTAATAATAATTAGTCAAATTCAAATTAAGGAGGATGAAATTGAATAAGTACCAACTCTTTTTAAAACAATCAAATTTTAAAGAAAATGCGCTTTTAACTTCAAAATTAAAAAACGTTTATGTCGACGAATTAAAAAAAAGCTGGCATTTTGAAATCATTTTTAAAGAAACACCTACTCCGAAAGGATTTGATGAATTTGTTAAACTTTTAAAACTTTATTTTACGATTAAAAATGTTGTTAATGAAATCGATTTTAGTTTTTATCATGAAAGTGAGGATTGGCTCCAAAATGGCTTAGTTTATTATCATTGGATTTTAGAAAAACTGATTTTAAAAAGAAGTAGCTATTCGATTTGTAAAAACTTTAAAGTTGACTTAGAAAATGATACTTTTTATCTTGTTGTAGATAAAGAAACCGCTACTAACAAACAAATATTAACTAATTTTAAAAAACAATTTAATTATTACGGACTAAATCCGAAAATAGCTTTTAGAGTTGATGAAACTTTGCAAACTAATCATGATAATTTAAAGCGTAAGAAAGCGAAAGCATTAACTGAAGTTTACGTCGTTCCTAAACCAACTAAAAAAAGAGCGGTAAAAACGACTTCTTATCGGGCGAGCATTAAAGCCAGCTCGGTAGTAGAAATTAAAGATATTCCTCATGATAATTATCAATTAGATAAACTTATGAATACTGAAAATAGCGCTGAATTTACTATTGAAGGAGTTGTAATTTCGAGTGAAATTAGGACTTTAACTAATGTTTCGCTTTTAATTATGACGGTTGCCGATAAAGAAGATGCGATTGTAGTAAAACAATTTTTAAATAATGAAAAACAAATCGAAGATGCCAGCAATTATGAAGAAAATTATTTAGTAAGAGTGGTAGGGAGAGCTCAATTTGATAGTTATTTAACTGATGTTGTTTTAATGGCGCGACAAATTGAGTTGATTGAAAAGGTTTCTAAAACAGTGAGAAGAGATAGTGAAAAAGAAAAAAGAGTGGAGTTTCATCTTCATACTAAAATGAGTAACTTAGATGGAGTTACTAGCTATCGCGATTATCTCGATAGAGCGTTAGAATGGGGCCATAAAGCGATTGCTTTTACTGATCACGATGGAGTTTATGCTTTTCCTGATATTTATAAATATGCACGAGGAAAAGCGATTAAACCAATTTATGGTGTCGAACTTAATTTTGTTGATGAGACTGATTTTAAAATTGTTTTTAATGAAAAACCGCTTGATTTAAGAAGAGCAGAGTTTGTTGTTTTTGACATAGAAACGACCGATTTATCAGTCAAAAGAGGAAAAATAATTGAAATTTCTGCTTTAAAATTAGTAGGAATGACTGTTGCAGATCGTTTTACAACTTTTGTTAATCCCGAAGAAAAGCTAACAGATTTTACCACTTCTTTAACATCGATTACTGATGATGATTTGAAGAGTGCCCCTAAAATTGAAGAAGTATTGCCTCAGTTTATTGATTTTATCGGCGATGCTATTTTAGTAGCTCACAATGCTAGTTTTGATTTAAAACATTTAAATGAAAATATGCGCACTTTAAAACTGGAAAAAACCTTTCCTGCTATCGATACCTTAAATATGGCTAAATATCATTATCCTGCTTTAAAAAGACATAATTTAAAAGCGGTAAGTAAATATTTCAAGGTTGAACTTACTCGACATCATCGCGCTGAAAATGATAGTGAAGCGACAGCGGAAATATTTTTAAAAATGCTTCAAGACCGACTTAAAAAAGTGACTCACCTTGACCAATTAAATAAAGAAATCGATCTTAATGAGGCCCACAAGCATGTTTATGCCAAAAGAGTTATTTTAATTGCTAAAAATCAAGTGGGTTATAAAAATTTATTTAAAATAATTAGCGATAGTTTAACTGCTAGTTTTTCTGATATTCCTCGTTTAACGAGGAGAACCTTAGAAAAATATAGAGAAGGGATTTTAGTTGGTAGTGGTGGCTATGCTGGGATGGTTTTTGAGGCTGCTTTAAATGAAAGTGATCAAGATTTAAAGAAGGCCATGGCACTTTTTGATTATATTGAAGTACAACCCAAAGGTGCTTACCGACATTTGTTAGCGGGTTTAGGGGATGATGCCGAATTTAAATTAGAGTCAATAATTAAAAACATTGTTTTAACCGCACAAGCTTTAGATAAGTTAGTAATTGCCAGTGGAGATGTCCATTATTTAGATAAAGAAGATCATATTTTTAGGGAAATATATATTAACGCTAAAATGGTTGGCGGCGGTATTCATAATTTAGCTAATTATCAAGAAACGCCTTTAGTAAGCTTTTTAACAACCGATGAAATGATTAATGAGTTTCTTTTTTTAGGTGAAAAAACAAGTCGGGAACTCGTTGTTAAAAATACCAATATTTTAAACAATCAAATTGAGAAGATTGAAGCTTTACCAAACACTTTGTATACGCTTAGCGATGATGCATTTAAAGAAAATTTAAAAATTGTTTCTATTAAAGAAGAGGTAAATAAAATTGTTGAGGAAAATACTTTAAAGCGCTATGGCAAAAAGCCTCACTATTTAATTCAAAATAGAATTGAAAAAGAATTGACTAATATTATTGAAAATGAGTTCGCTCCAATCTATTATATTTCTCATTTACTTACTAAAAAATCTTTAGAAGATGGTTATTTAGTTGGTTCCAGAGGTTCAGTTGGTTCTAGTTTAATTGCTAATTTAATGGATATAACAGAAGTGAACCCATTAAAGCCGCATTATTATTGTTTGAATTGTCATTTTATTTGTTTTCAAAATGAAGATAATAAAGAAATTAGTCCTGAAGAAGAAGCGCTCCAAGCCAATTTTAAAGCTGTTTTAAGTGGTTATGATTTAAAGCAAGAGTTTTGCCCGCATTGTGGTAATGAGTTGGAAAGGGATGGCCAAGATATTCCTTTTGAAACATTTTTAGGTTTCACTGGAGATAAAATTCCTGATATTGATTTGAACTTTAGTGGTGATTATCAAGCAACGGCTCATAACTATGTGAAAGAATTGCTAGGAGAAAGACAAGTCTTTAGAGCGGGAACGATTCAAACTGTTCAAGAAAGAAATGCCTATGGTTATGTAAAAGGTTACTTAGAAGAAAAAAATATTAATAATGTCAGAAATGCTCAAATTCAAAGATTAGCGAAAGGGATAACCGACGTTAAAAGATCTACGGGTCAACATCCCGGCGGAATGGTTGTGGTGCCTTCTCATAAGGAAATTTTCGATGTCACTCCGATTCAATATCCAGCAAATGATACAACCAGTGAATGGAAGACGACTCATTTTGATTATCATTCTTTTGAAGATAATTTGTTAAAATTGGATCTTTTGGGTCATGATGATCCAACGATGATTAAATTTTTAATGGATTACGTTTTAGAAGAACCGGAGAAGTTTCCTTTTAAAGATGCTAAAGATATTCCTTTAGATGATGAAAAAGTATATCAACTTTTTTATTCAACAGAGTCGATTAATTTAACGGAAAGTCAGCTTGAATCTAAAATTGCTTCTTTTGGAATTCCTGAGTTTGGAACTCCTTTTGTGAGGCAAATGATTTTAGAAACTAAACCGAAAAACTTCGCAGAACTAGTTAAGGTTTCGGGACTTTCTCATGGTACTAATGTTTGGGCTACCAATGCTCAAAACTTAATTAAAGGAGATTCTAGTTTTATTAAAATTCCTTTTAAAGATATTATTGGTTGTCGCGATGATATTATGATTGATTTAATTAATTTTGGAATGGCGCCCTTTGTTGCTTTTGAAATTATGGAGTTTGTTAGAAGAGGGAAACCTTCTAGTGATAAAAAGAAATGGCAAGCATATAAAGAAGAAATGGAACGCAACAACGTCCCTGATTGGTATATTTGGTCATGCGGAAAAATAAAATATATGTTTCCGAAAGCTCACGCTGTTGCTTATGTGTTAATGGCGGTAAGAATTGCTTGGTTTAAAGTTCATCATCCTTTACTTTTTTATAGTGCCTTTTTTTCTAAAAGAGCGGTTCAGTTTGATCATGGTGTCATGGTGGCTGGTGCAAATGCGATTAGAAACCAAATTAAAGAATTAGAAAAGATACCTACTCATTTACAAAAGGTAAAAGATGTGGACTTACTAACAACCTTTTATGTTGCTTTTGAAATGACTAGAAGAGGATTCGTGTTTTTACCGGTTGATATTCATAAATCTAGGGCGACTATTTTCAAATTAGAAGATAAAGGATTGAGAATGCCATTTATTAGTATCGATGGTTTAGGTATTCAAGTAGCCTTACAAATCGAAGAAGAGCGTAATAAAAAAGAGTTTATTTCTTTAGAAGATATTAAAGAAAGAACAAGAATAAACAAAACAGTCTTTGAATATTTAGAAAAATGTGGTGCTTTTGGTGATTTGGAAGAAAAAACTGATATTTTTAGTCAAGGACTATTTGAAGATTCACTTATTTAAGGTATAATAGATTTAGTTTTGTAGGAAGGAGGAAATCGAATGAATTCAAATCCAATTTTTACTAAGTTAGCAAAACAACAAGAACAAGAAACAATTAGAATACAAGCTTCTTATAAAGGTGTTGTTATGAAAACAATATTGATGTTTGCGATTTTAGTCGTTTCTGCAATTACTAGTTTATTATTGGCAATTAAGTTTCCAACACTTTATTTAGTATTATTAATCGCATCGCTTATTATGGGTTTTGTTTCTGTCATGGTAGCGAGCACTTCGCCTCGTTTATCTCGACCTTTTAGTATCATTTACGCGGTTAGTGAAGGCTTTTTAGTGGGAGTAATATCAGTGATGTTCGCCGCTGCTTTTGAAGGTTTAAATATTATTGGCTTAGCTGTTATTATCACTCTAGGAATATTTGCTGGAATGTTGGTTTTATATATGACTAACTTAATTCAAGTAACTAGTAGAATGAGAAAAGTTCTTTATGGAATTTCATTTGGAATTTTATTTTCCTTACTTTTTGTTGGCTTAGTGTCTATTTTTGATGGTGGCTCAACCTGGTATACGTTGTTTGGAAATCCTTATAGCCCTTTAGTGTTATTATTAACATTGCTATTTATTTTTTATGGAGCTTTTATGTTAGTGATTTCTTTTGATGATGCCAAGAGAATTGTTGAAGGCGGCGCTGATAAAAATTATGAATGGATGGTAGGTTTAGGCTTAGTAGTTTCAACCATTTATATTTATTTTCAAGTTTTAAGATTACTTGCAATTATTTTGTCGAGAAGAAAATAATTAAATATTCTAAAAAAGAGATTAGTAAATAACATTTCAATTTCAAGAGAGACTAGTAATGGTGAAAGTAGTTATTTGAAAGTTATTGAATTCACTCTTAAAGAAGACATTAATAGTGTCCGTTTGTTGCGTTAAAACAAATTGAGTGCTAGCTTTTTGCTAGAACTAAGGTGGTACCGCGGTTATTTCGCCCTTAGATTATTTTAGGGGCTTCTTTTATTTTAAGGGGGAATTATGGAAGAAAAAGTAAAAAAGATTATTAAAGAAGCAGAAGAGAAAATCGCTCTCATTAAAGAAGTGATAGAAATTAATGAGTTAAAAAGTCGATTTTTAGGTAAAAAAAGTGAACTCTTTTCTTTAACAGCGCTTTTTAGAACTTTAGATTCTGAAAAGAAAAAAGAGTTAGGGATTTTAATTAATAAGACTAAAGCGAAAATAGAAGCTCTTATTGAAGTTAAAAGAGAAGAAATTTTAGCGCGAATTATGGCAGAAAAATTGGCGAAAGAAAGTCTTGATGTAACGCTTCCAGGTGTGATGTTTAATAGCGGTTCAAAGCATTTGTTAACTAAAGTTATCGAAGATTTTGAAGACTTTTTCATCGGATTAGGTTACGAGATTAAAGATGGTCCAGAAGTAGAAAGCGATTATTATAATTTTGAAATGTTAAATTTAGATAAAGATCATCCAGCTCGAAATATGCAGGATACGTTTTATGTCGATGTTAACCAATTGTTAAGAACTCATACTTCACCAGTTCAAGTTAGAACGATGGAAAAAGCAGAAGGAAAACCTATTCAAATTATTTGTCCAGGAAAAGTTTATCGTCGCGATGAAGATGATCAATACCATAGTCATCAATTTATGCAAATTGAAGGATTAGTTATTGGCGAGGGCATTAATATGACCCATTTGAAAGGGACTTTATTAGCAATTACCAAACATTTTTTTGGCGAGGATAAAGAAATTAGATTAAGGCCTTCTTACTTTCCTTTTACAGAGCCATCAGTTGAAGTTGATGTTTTTGATGGCGAAGGATATGTCGAACTATTAGGGGCGGGGATGGTTCATCCTAAGGTTTTACAAATGAGCGGTTATAATCCAGAGGTTGTAACTGGTTTTGCTTTTGGGATTGGCTTAGAAAGATTAGTGATGATTAAGTATGGCCTCGATGATATTAGACATCTTTATACTAATGATCTCCGTTTTTTAAATCAATTTAAGGGGGTAAAATAAATGAAAATAGCAACCAATATGTTAAAAAGATTTGTTGGCGAAATAACTAATGAAAAACTTTATGACTTAACTAATCGCTATCTTACCGAAGTAGAATCATTAACCCCATTAGTTGATAGTGGTGAATTGGTAGTAGGTTTTGTTAAAGAAAGTGTTAAACATCCTAATAGTGACCACTTAAGCGTGTGTCAAGTTGATGTAAAAACTGCCGTTAAACAAATCGTTTGTGGAGCAAGCAACGTTAAAGCCGGTCAATATGTGATAGTAGCTTTAGAAGGTGTTACGCTTCCTGGTGACTTTTTAATTAAAAAAGCAACCATTAGAGGAGTTGAATCTAACGGGATGATTTGCTCTCTGGAAGAGTTAGGATTTGAAGATAAAAATATTCCTGAGCAATTTAAAGGAGGAATTTATTACTTTGATCAAAAGCAAGAAATAGGTAGTAACGCCTTAAAAGCTCTTAATTTAGATCAAGCCAGTTTAGAAATTAGTATTACCCCTAATAGAACTGATCTTTTAAGTGTTTTAGGTTTTAGTTATGATTTAGGAGCGGTTTTAAATAAAAAAATTAAATATCCTGAACCGGAAGTATTTGAAGCGAAAATAGAAAATCCTCTTAAAATAACAATTTTGGATCAAGGTTGTAAAAGATATTATGCTCGTTATTTAGATAATATTAAAATTGGTCCCTCACCTGCTTGGTTAAAGGCGGATTTAATCGCATCGGGAATTAGGCCGATTAATAACATTGTCGATATTACTAATTATGTTTTATTAGAGTTAGGAACACCACTACATGCTTTTGATGCTAAAAAATTTGGAGGCGATGAGATAGTTGTAAAAAGCGCTCAAGACTTGTCAGAAGTAATTACTTTAGACGAAGAACGCCGAATCTTGAGAAAAGAAGATATTACTATTACTAATGGAAAAGAAGTTAAAGCTATCGGTGGTGTGATGGGGCTTTTAAATAGTGCAATTGATGAAAAAACAACTAGTATTATTTTAGAAGCGGCTTGGTTTGATGGAAAAAGAATAAAAGCAACTTCGGAAAGACTAAATTTAGTTAGTGATGCTAGTTATCGCTTTGAAAAAGGAGTTGACGAGTTAAGAGTTTTAACGGCCTTGAATCGGGCTGCTGAACTGATGGTTGAGCTTACCGGAGCACGAGTATATAAAAACGTGGCTTTTAGTGGTGAGCCTTTCAAGAGACCTACTTTAATTAAACTAGAAAGTGAAAAGGTTAATCGATTATTAGGAATTAATTTAAGTGAAGAAGAGATTAAAGCGATTTTAAAAAGATTAAATATTATCGAAACAAAACCGCAACTTTTTTTAATACCAAGTTACCGAAAAGATCTTTTAATTGAAGTAGATTTAATTGAAGAAGTAGGAAGACTTTACGGTTACGATAAGTTACCAACAGCCCTCCCAAGTATTACAAATATAGGGAAAAGAAGTAAACAACAAACATTATTAAAAGAAATTCGCAATCACTTTGTCCATTTAGGATTAAATGAGGTAATTAATTATAGCTTGATGAAAACAACTGAAGTTCATCTTTTTAAAGCTTTAAAAAAAGCAACTATTTCTGTTTTACAACCGCTTTCTGAAGATAAAAAGACATTAAGGCAAAGTCTTATTAATGGCCTCGTTAATAATGTTAAATATCATCAAGCACGCCAAATGGAAAAGGCTAGTTTTTTTGAAATAGGAAGAACCTATTACCAAGATGGAGAAGTTAATAATTTAGCGGTAATAATTACTGGTAACTTTATTAGCGGTCACTATTTGCCAACTGAAGTAAAAAGTGATTTCTTTGTATTAAAAGGTCTTTTAACAACGTTAGCGGATTATTTAGAACTTACTTTTAGTTATCAAAAAACTACTAATATTGCTGGATTACACCCAGGCGTTACCGCGACAATACTTTTGGATGGTGAAGAAATAGGGGTTATCGGAGAAATTCATCCTAACGTTTTAAAAGATAGTTATGTTTTTGAAATTGACTTAGATAAAATCGCTGCGAAGATTGCTTTAAAAACTGATTATCAACCGATTAGTAAATTTCCTTCTATTACTCGCGATGTTTCTTTAGTAATAAGTAACGATGTCTCTCATCAAGAAATAGCCGCACTTATCGAACAAACAGCGAGAAAAGATTTGATTGAGTTATTTTTATTTGATCGTTATAGTGCCGATAAATTTGGTGAAAATATGCAGTCGTTGGCTTATCGGTTAGTTTTTAACTCGAAAGCGAAAACTTTAGTAAAAGAAGATATCGATAAAATAATGAGAAGTATCCATATTCGTTTAGAAAGGGAATTAAAAGCACAAGTAAGAACAAAAGAGGGTTAAACCTCTTTTTTACTGAAACTTAAAAATAGTGTATAATATATTTGGTGATGTGATGATAAATATTTATGATTTTACTTTTTCAAAATTAGAAGAATACTTAGTTTTAAATAAGGAAAAAAAATACCGTGCAAGACAAATATTTGATTGGCTTTATCAAAAGCGTATTGATAATTATGAGGCGATGACTAACTTAAATGAAAGCACGTTAAAACTTTTAAAGGAAAATACTTATTTTGGAACTTTAGAAAAGGTTTTAGTTTCCGAAAGTAGTGATGGAACGGTTAAATACTTATTTAAGTTAAACGACGGGAAGTTAATAGAAACAGTTTTGATGAGTCATAATTATGGTTATTCAGTTTGTATAACAAGTCAAGTAGGCTGTAATATGGGATGTGAGTTTTGTGCATCCGGGCTTTTAAAGAAACAACGCAATTTAACTAGTGGTGAGATGTTACTACAAGTGTTGATGGTCGAAAAACTTTTTAAGAAGCGGATTAGTCATATTGTTATTATGGGAATTGGCGAGCCATTTGACAACTATTATCATGTCAGAGATTTTTTAACTAATGCAAATGACCATCGCGGTTTAGAAATTGGTGCGCGACATATGACAGTTTCAACATGCGGAATCGTTCCTAAGATAAAGGAATTCGCCTTAGAAAAAACACAAATTAATTTGGCAATTAGCTTGCACGCCCCAAATAATGAAATTAGAGATAAAATTATGCCTATTAATAAAGCATACCCAATTGAAGATTTAATAGAAAGCATTAAATATTATCACAGCAAATCCTCGCGAAGAATTACAATCGAATATATCTTATTAAAAGATTTTAATGATCAAAAAGAACACGCTTTAGAACTCGCAAAACTTTTAAAAGGCTTGAATGTCTATGTTAACTTAATTCCTTATAATGTTGTTTTGGAAAAACCATTTCAAAGAAGCGATAAAAAAACAATGGATGATTTTTTTAAAGTTTTAAAAGCAAACAATATTAACGCTACATTAAGGAAAGAACAAGGCCACGATATCGACGCCGCTTGTGGGCAATTAAGAAGTGGTTATAATAAAGGTGTGGTCCGTTGAGAAAAGCAAGAATTTTAAAACTAATTGGCGGCTGGTATACGATTGAAGATTTAACCACGAAAGCAATTTATGATGCCAAAGCAAGCGGAAAGTTACGTTATATGCGCTTAGAAGAAGACTCTGCTTTCTTGGAACAGGTAACGAAGCGAGTAAAAAAAGAAATTCAAATAAAACAAGTCCCTCCTAAAGTTGGCGATATCGTTTCTTATGATGATAGTGATATTAATAAACCTATTCAAGAAATCTTCCCGCGCAAAAACGAATTAAAAAGACCGGATATAGCAAATGTTGATCAAGCTTTATTATTGTTTTCTACAATAGAGCCTCATTTTAATTTTAATTTGTTGGATCAATTTTTGGTTTTAATTGAAAAAGCTGATATTAAGCCCTTAATTATCGTCACTAAAAAAGACTTAGTTTCCTTACAAGAATTAACAAAATTAAAAAACAAATTAAGTTATTATCAAAAAATTGGTTATCAACTATATTATGTTAATAGTAAAGAAAAAAGCGGTTTCGATGATTTGAAAAAAGTTTTTACAAACAAAGTAACAGTTTTAGCAGGACAAACAGGTGTCGGTAAATCAACTTTAATAAATGCTTTGATGCCAGAATTAAATATTGAAACACAGGCAATTAGTCGAGCACTAGGCCGTGGCAAACATACAACGAGACATACCGAACTTTATCATTATTATGGGGGATACGTAGCGGATACGCCAGGTTTTTCAAAATTAGATTTCAATATTTTTAACAAAGAGGAGTTAAAACAATATTTTATAGAATTTGAAAAATACAATCATTTATGTCAATTTAAAAATAAATGTAATCACGTTTATGAACCAAATTGTAATGTCAAAAACAATCCTGAAATATTATTATCAAGAAGAGAAAATTATCAAAAGTTTTTTAAAGAAATAGAATCTCAAAAGGAGCGATATTAATGCAAGTAGCAACTTCAATATTAACAGCTAATTTTAATGAATTGGAAAAAGAAATTAAAGCACTTGAAAACAGCGATTATCTTCATTTAGATGTTATGGATGGTCATTTCGTACCGAACATCTCTTTTGGATATCCAGTTTTAAAAAATCTCCCCAAAATAACGAAAGTGCCCTTAGATATTCATTTAATGGTTACTAACCCGTCAATTTTCATTGAAGATTTTATTAAACTGAAACCGGAATTTATCACTATTCATTTAGAAGCCAATAAACCGTTAGAAACAATTATGAAAATAAAAAACAACCAAATAAAAGCAGGAATTTCATTAAAGCCTAATACCCCAGTGGAAGCTTTAAAGCCATATTTAAATTTAGTGGATTTAATTTTAATTATGACGGTTGAGCCCGGTTTTGGAGGGCAATCATTCTTAAAAAAACAAGTCGCTAAAATTAAGCAATTAGATAAATTGCGAAATGAAAATAATTATCGCTATTTAATTGAAGTTGATGGTGGAGTTAATGATAAGACGATCAATTTTTTAAAAAATAGCGGCTGTGATATCGTTGTTAGTGGATCTTTTATTTTAAATCACGATAATAAAGCAGAAGCGATTCAGGCGCTGAAATGAAAATCGTAGTCGTTAGCCCCAAGGTTCCTTCTAAAATAAAAGAATTAATCAATTTAGAGGATAAAATAGTTTACGCTGTTGATGCAGCGGTGAGCGCTTTAATTAAGCAAGAAGTCAAAATTGATCTCGCGATTGGCGATTTTGACTCGTTAAAAAACAAAGATTTATTAAAGGATTTAAAGACAGTTGTTTTAAATAAAGAAAAAGATTATTCAGATACTGCATACGCAATTAAAGAAGCTTATAAAAAAACGAATGACGTTATTTTGATTGGAGGACTTCACTCTAAAAGGATTGATCATTTGGCTGCCAATTTAATGTTGTTATCTCAATATCCAACTTTAAAAATTATTGATAATAATAATATTATCGAGCGTTATGATACTGGAATTCACTATATTAAAAAAGAAAATTATAAATATATGTCTATCTTTCCGATAACAGACGCAATCATAGATATTGAAAACACATTTTATACACTAAAAAATAAAGATTTATACCGATTTAATACACTTGGTTTATCTAACGTTATTATAAAAAAACAAGCAAAACTTACTATTCATAAAGGTGTTTTGCTTGTGATTAGGACAAAATAAAAAGGCAAATTACTGCCTTTTTTATTTAAGCTCGTTTAATGTTGCCTTTTTTTAAAGCTCTTGCGGATATTTTTACTCGTTTGACATTGCCGTTTTCATCAATGATTCTTACTGTTTGTAAGTTGGCTTTCCATTGTCGACGAGAGGAATTGAGCGCGTGACTGCGCTTGTTTCCGAATTTTGTAGTTTTTCCTGTTAAATAGCATTTAGCCATATTTTCACTCCTTTTAAGACCAAGTAATATTAACATATTAATTTTTATATTGCAAGTTATACTTGTGATTATAGTTTAAAATTCAGTAAAATTGTGGTAAATTATGAGAAAAAATGTTGTGGTGGTTTAATTTATTTGCTTTTTAATTAAAAATAGTATAAGATAAACTTGAATTTGAGTTAACTTATAGTTAATCTCCATTAAATATCATCGTAGTATACAATTAAAACGGCATTTAAATGGCTTACTTGTGGGCCTCTTCAATAAAAAATTTAATCTATTCTTCAAATGCTCGTTTTTGCTTGCAAAGGAGAAAAAAAATATGGCTAAATCAATTAGCGGATCTTTATTTAAAAAAATGATTACAAACGGAGCAATTAATCTAAAAAATAATCATCAAGAAATTAATCACTTGAATGTTTTTCCTGTTCCTGATGGTGATACTGGCACTAACATGCAAATGACTATTATGGCGGGAGTAAAAGAGGTAACAAATTCTAAATCTAAATCTATTGTCGATGTTTCAAAAATTCTATCAAGAGGTTGCTTGATGGGTGCACGGGGAAATTCAGGTGTAATATTAAGTCAGTTTTTTAGAGGTTTATATGCTGAAATTTCCACTATTAAAAACGGCAGCGCGACAATTGATGAATTTATTAATGCCTTAATCGGTGGCTATCAAATGGCTTATAAGGCTGTTATGACACCAGTTGAAGGTACTATTTTAACAGTCGTTAGAGAGGCAGCTGACGCCGTTCATGAACGGAAACATGAATTTAATACTATTGAAGAAGTTTTATCAGTTTATTTAGATGAAGCTCGTGTGAGTTTAGAAAATACTCCTGAATTATTACCTGTTTTAAAAGAAGCTGGTGTTGTTGATAGCGGAGGGGCAGGTTTTATTAGAATTATCGAAGGAATGCTTTGGGCTCTTCAAGGTGAAATGCTTCAAACAGAAGTTGAGCCAACTATTGTTGCTGATAAACAAGAATCATTTTTAGGTCATGGTATTGAAGAGGCTGATATTAAGTTTGCTTATTGTACTGAATTTATAGTTAAATTAACTGATCAAGAAAACTTTGATAAAAACTCTTTAAAAAATATTTTAGAAAATATGGGTGACTCATTAGTAATTGTTCATGATGATGATCTTTTAAAAGTTCACGTTCACACTAATCAACCTGGAGTAGTTATTACTTTAGGTCAAAAATATGGTGAGCTTCAAACTATGAAAGTCGATAATATGAAACTCCAACATTCTGATATTGTAGAAACACTTTATCTCCACGAAGAAATGGAAGAGAAAATCGACTATCAACCTATTAATGAGGTGAGAAAAGAGTTCGCAGTAATTTCTGTTTGCTTTGGTGAAGGAATTAAACAAGCTTTTAGTGAGTTAGGTGTCGATTATATTATTGATGGCGGCCAAACTATGAATCCGCCTACTGAAGAATTTATTAAAGCGATTGAAGCTGTCAATGCTGAAAATGTAATTATTCTGCCTAACAACTCTAATGTTATTTTAACAGCAGAACAAACTTTAGATATTTGCGAAAACGCCAACGTTAGAGTTTTAAAAACTAAATCGATTGCTCAAGGGTATGCAGCACTAATGGTTTTTGATACTAATCAATCATTGGATGATAATGTTGAAGCGATGAGCGATGTAATGAATGAAATTAAAACTGGTGAACTAACTTACGCTGTCAGAGACACTAAAATAAATGGTTTTGAAATTAAAGTTGGTGATTTTATTGGAATTTCTAAAGGAGAAATTAAAGCTCACCATCAAAATCGTCTTGATGCAATTAAAAACTTAGTAAAAGAAATGGTCGATGACTACTCTGAGATTGCAACGATATTTTATGGGATGGATGTTCCTGAAAATGAAGTAAATTTATTAAGAGATTATTTGTTAAAACTTAATAGTGATTTAGAAGTTGAGTTAGTTAATGGTAAACAAGAAATATATCATTATGTTGTATCTATTGAATAATTATTAAATATTGTTATAATTAAAGGGAACTAAGAGTCCCTTTTTTATTTGCGGAGGTGGCGGAATGGTAGACGCGTATGTTTGAGGGGCATATAGCTTTTGGGCTGTGAGGGTTCAAGTCCCTTTCTCCGCACCAAATAATGATAAAAAGGACTTTTATGTCCTTGTTTTATTTAAGTGAGGTGGTTATAATCGTACCTAGATTTGAAAAAAGAGTGCGCGCATTCGCAATTGATACTTCAGGGATGATGCTCGCGATAATTTTAACTCTTTTTGTGTCTTCGCTTTTGCGCTTTATTATTTTATCGATAGTATTTTTATTTATCTATATTGTTCCTTATTTTATTTCTTCAGGGCAGTCCTTTGGGAAAAGAATTCAAGGAATAAAAATTGTGAGAATGGATGATAAAAATGCCAATGTTTTTATTGTTATTTCAAGGCAATTATTTATTTTATTAGCTTCGGTTTTATCTTTTGGAATTTATTTGATTTTCGGTTATTTTTTTATTACTGAAAAAGGAGTTAGCAGAACCATTCATGATTATATTTTTAAAACAAAAGTAATCGATTTAAAGGTGGAACCTAAAGGCAAAAACGATATCTTAGGAAAACCAGAATCGCTTAAAAAAAGAGGGTTATAAATGAAAAAAATAATAAGTTTTATAATGTTGTTGTTAATTGGTTTTATTTTAATTGGCTGCGAAGAAAACGATGGTGAAAAATTAGCGGAATTGTTCCCTCAAAATGATATTTATTATAGCCTTTTTGTGCGTTCTTTTGCTGATAGTGATGGTGATGGTATTGGTGATTTAAATGGCGTAAGAGAAAATCTTGATTATTTAGTTGATTTAGGTATTACTGCAATTTGGCTTTTACCGATTAACCCTTCGCCAACTTATCATGGTTATGACGTTACTGATTACAAGGCGATAAATCCTGATTATGGAACGATGGCTGATTTTGATAATTTAGTAAAAGAAGCAGAGGCTAAAGGAATTAAAATTATGCTCGATCTCGTAATTAATCATACTTCTGATCAGCATCCTTGGTTTATGGAGGCGAAAAAAGGAGTTAACAATCCTTACCGAGATTATTATCTTTGGACTAGTGAAACCAAAGCTTATGAAACTTTCGTTGGCGGGATGGTCGATTTAAATTTAAATAATGAAAAAGTAGTCAGTGAAATAAAAGAAATTGTTGATTTTTATTTAGAAAAAGGTGTTTTAGGTTTTCGTTTGGATGCTGCTCAACATTTTTTTGATAATCCTGCTGAAACAGCGGTAACAATTAAAAACATTATCTTTCTAAATGATTTAAATAGTTATGTCAAAGAAAAAGCTCCTAATAGTTTTATTGTTGGCGAAGTCTTTGTTAGTGATCCTTATGTAACGAGTCGTTATTTTGGTTCTCTCGATGCTGTTTTTAATTTTTATCTTCAACAAGCAATTGTCGATAAAGTAATTGTTGGTGGTAGTAGCTATTTATTTGTTAATAACTTATTGAGAAGTTATCAAGAAATTCTTGCTTATGACCCCTATTTTGTAGATGCTCCTTTTATTTCTAATCATGATATGGACCGGATTGCATCTAAGGTTACCGATCTTGATAAACTTAAATTAGGAGTGAGAACTTTATTAACTCTTCCAGGAAGCCCTTTTATATATTATGGTGATGAAATCGGTCTTAAAGGAAAACGTTATGAAGGCGATAGAATTAATGGCAGAGTCGTTTATGATGAGTACCGCAGGCAACCTTTTTTATGGGGTGATGAAAGAGAAACAAGTTGGCTAGCTTCTGATGGTTCTAATCAAGATACTAAAAACATTAATATTCAAAAAGATGATCCTAATAGCTTGTATAATACTTACCGAGAATTTATTGAAATTAGAAAAAATAATATCGCTTTAATGTATGGTAATACTCTTTATGAGTATAAAGATAACACGAGCAAACTTCAAGGTTACGTGATTGTTTTAGATGAGGGAAAATACCAACAAGCAGTGTTAGTTTTACATAATTTAGGTGGAGAAGAAATCACCTTAGAGTTAAACTATAAAAAACTTATTTATGGTAATGGACTTAAAATCGGCCCTAAACAATCTGCTTTATATGAACTTGATTTTAATGAGTTAGAAAACTACGTCAATGTTTTTAATTAGATATCTTAAATATTCATTTGATTTTAAAAATATTTTAAAAAGAGGAGAAGAGCCTTTTTTTAAAGTAATTATCTATTTCTTAATCGTGATGTTAATCGCGACTTTTCCGCTTAGTTATTTGATCGTTACTAATGAGGGCACGCAACTTGATTTTATTTTAGAGGACATGAAAAAAACACCAATTGGATGGAACCTTCCTGCCAACGATGTTTATATTAAAAACAATCAATTGTTTTTTCCTGACCAAAAAGAGTATGTTAATAGCCATGAAGGAATTGAATATGTTTTTAATTATCAGGGTGAAGACTATGATTTAACTATTAAGCAAGTATTATTAAAAAAGGATTACCTTGTTTATATAGATGGGAAAGGAAGTTATTTAAAAAGCGATGGCTATCAAGGCTTTTTTCAAGATGAGTTTGATTTAAGTTTACTTATAAGAAGTAGTGGTGAAGAACGCCATGAATATTATTTGGATTTTGCCTATGGAGTAGAGAAATCTTTTCGTAAATATATTATTTTTTACGCGCTTTTAAGAAATCTCTTTACGACTATTTTTATTAATAGCATCTTCGTAGTTTTAATGGCGCTTTTAATGCAAGTTTTTAGACTTGGTCATGCCAAATTTTTGACTGTTGTTAGTAGTATTAAAATAGTAATGTTTGCCTCTTTATTACCGACGGTTTTGAGTTTTATTTTTGGACTTATCGTTCCTGGTTTCGCTCCAGTAGTATTTAATTTGGCTTTAGGTTTGGAAATAATGATAGTAATGTTAATTTTTTCGCGGCGCCAAATTGCATAAAAAAAGGCTCTTTGCGAGCCTCTATGGTAATTGAATTAAATTTTCTTCTAACGATAAGCCAGGGTTGGTATCATCTTTGTTGATTATGAAAATGATTTTACCTAGACTAATTTCTGAAGAGTTTTCTAACATTGAAAAATTGATTTCCAGTTGATACTTTTGAAAGCCAATCTCAGCACTAATGCTATCATATATTTGTCTCGTAGTATCGTTAACTATTTCATTTAAATCACTTTCGTTAGTGATGTTTTTTTCAATTAAAACATCATAACTATAAATGTTTAGAAAAGAGTCGTGGCTTTTGTTGGTAATATTGACATCAACAGTCTTACTCTTATCCCCGCAGCCAACTAATAAAACGGTTATTAGTAATAGTGAAGATAACAATATTTTTTTCATGATAAGCCTCCTAAATTAACACGATATTTATTTCCCTTAACATGTAGTGTATAAGTAACTAAGTGCTTTTTGTTGTTAAGGTCTTTTATTAAAACTGTAATAGTATAATAACCGGGAACGTTAACATCATAATAATGAGAAGATGTTAAAGTGTAGCCTTCTTCATTATAAACATTAATATTTTTAAGGGGATTAAAACTTGCTCCTTTTTCAATTGTGATTTCATTTTTTAAAGTGGCGATTGTAATTTCTTTACTCAAGATTTTTTCTACTAAAATAGCTGTTGTATTGCGCGGTACATAAAAGCTGCCGCTAACTGTTTCTAAGCCCATTAAATCATAGTCTTCAAATGTTGTTAGTAAGTGATATTCTTTATCTAAATCAACATTTATTAAAGAACTATTGCTATTAGCATGATGAACAACAACCACATCGCCAACACTGCTGTTTCCTGTTATCTTAAAAGCGATACTATTGGCGCTATCTGAAGTTGTTAAGAAAGTTAAATTAGTTAAAATATCATTAGCATTATTAATTCTAAATTGTGGGTAAGTTTTTCTAATTGCAATTAAGGCTTTATAGTAATTAAAGACATTAAGGTAATCTATTTTTCGGTCCCACCTTAATTGGTTAACGGAATCAGGTGATTCATATGAGTTTTCATCATAACCGCTGGAAAGTGGTTTAGAACGCATAAACTCTACCCCAGCATGTAAAAAGGGAATTCCTTGAGATGTTAGTGTAATCGCGTTAGCTTGGACGACTAAATCTTGAGCTTTTGTTGGTGTAACTCCCGTTAATCTCAGCTTATCAAAAAGGGTATTATTATCGTGTGCGGAAACGTAATTAATCGTTTTATTAGGATCTAAGTGCCATTTTGTAATATTGATATTAGGGTAATTGACACCTCCAACAATTCCATATTTGATTTTATTGATGATGTCTTGCGATGTTTCACCTTGAACCCATCCGGGTTCATCTTTTTGAAAGACAGAACCTTTAACAGCGTCTCTAAAATCATCATTAAAGGCGCCAACTTCTGTTAAATTTTTAATGTTGTTTTTCCCAGCAGCGAAACTTTCTGGAAGTGGGGTGTCACCACCATTCCAAGGTTCGCCGTAAATGATAATTGTAGGGTCGATTTTTTTAAGTTCTTCACTAATTAAGTTCATCGTTTCGATATCATGAAGAGCCATTAAATCAAACCGGAAGCCAGAGAGGTTATACTCTTTAGCCCAAAACAAGACTGAATCTAGGATGAATTTTTGCATCATCTTTCTTTCTGAAGCGGTTTCGTTTCCCGTCCCAGAGCCATTAGAAAAAGTTCCATTTTCATTTAAACGATGATAATAACCAGGGACGATTAAATTAAAATTGGAGTCTCCAGAAGGGCCGGTATGATTATAAACAACGTCCATAATAATTCTTAAATTATTTTCACTATAAGTTTGGACGACTTCTTTAAATTCTTTAATGCGGGTTTTTCCATCGAAGGGATTAGAAGAATAAGAACCTTCTAAAGTATTGAAATTATAAGGCATGTAACCCCAATTAAAAATTTTATTATAGTAAGGGTTATGAAAGACTTCAACTTCATCAACGTAGCCAAAATCAAAAATTGGTAGTAATTGGACTGCATTAACCCCTAACTCTAAAATGTGATCAAAACCGGTTGTAACAGTTTCGCCTCTTTTAGTATAAGTAGTATTAGTTTCTTGAAGGCCTAAAAATTTACCTCTGTTTTCTTCATTACCTGTCCAAGATTGATGAGTTGTTAAATCGCGAACATGAAGCTCATAAACGATATAATCGGTTAAGTTTGTAATAGTATTAGGTCTATTATTGTATTGCCAGTTTTTGGGGTTTAAACTCTTAAAATCAACGATCATTCCTCTTAATCCATTAGCCCCGGTAGAATATGCATAAGGGTCGACGACCTCAGAAACAAGATCTCCATTAGTAACGGTATATGTATAATATTTAAAGAGATAATCTTTACTTAAAGTAATCTCCCAAGCACCATTTTCAATTTTTTCTAAAGAATAACTTTCATAGGGGGTTAATTCATCATTTTTTTCGCCTAAATCATCATAATTAGGATGTCCTTGTTGATAAAGATTAAGCTCAACTTGAGAGCTAATCGGAGCCCAAAGACGAAAAGTTATTTCATCCTCTGAGATGATTACTCCCAAATCACCTTCATAAGTAAAACTATTTTCAAATAAAGGTGTGTCATATAAATTTTGAATGGAAATTGCCTTTTCTGAAACTTGCTCATCATCAAAATAAACCTTTAAGACGTAACTCTTTTTAATATCCACTTCTTGATAGCTAAAGTCAAAGTTTTTTGAAGTGTTTATCCCCTCATAGACTTTATTACTATTTTCATAGAGTTCATATTTCTGAGCAGCCTTTGTGAGACTAACGATAATTTTATTAGATTTATCAAAGTAGGCTGATAGTATTTTATCGCGGTAATCAGGACGATTATTATTTAAATCATCGTTATTTACCCCAATGTTGATATCTCCTTCAACAATGTAAGCGTGAATTTTGCCATCGACAACATCAGCGTTACTAAAGTCAATGTAGCGGTCGATTCCCTCAAATTCTCTCATGCCACCCCAACCACTGCCTTTTTTAACAATAATACCAACAACATCAGAAGAACTATAATATCCCTCGCTTAAATCAATAGTAAAACTGGCACCATATTCGTCTATTTCAGTACTTTCAAAAGGGTGTTCCTTACCTTCTAACGAAGAAGGCTTATAAGGCCAAACCCAAGCATTAAAACCGCTATAATTGTCATCATAACGGAAATAATGGACGACTAATTTAGTTGCTTTTTCAGTTTCTGCTTTAATAAAAAAGAGAAAAAAGAATGTTAGTGGTAAGATCAAAATACTAAAAAACACTTTTTTCATTAAAAATCCCTCCTCTTAATAATTTTTACTTTCAATGTTATTATACATTATTTTATAATAATGAGAGCGATTACAAACTAAAACCGATACCACATTATGATAATCACCGAAAACGTTTACAAGGTTTCAGAGCTATGATATAATCAAATTACATTATGGAATAGAAAAAGGAGGAAAAAAATGAGAAAAATTTTACTTGCCTTATTAGTGTTTGCCGTTGGATTTACTTTAACAGCAACACTTTATGGTGATGAGCCTGTCGGAACAGGCGATGTAGTCGTTCATTTTCATAAATGGGATGAAGATTACGAAGGTATCGGTGCTCATGCTTGGGGTTCAACTGCCGCAGCAATGCCGGAACCAACTGGTCGAGATGAATTTGGTATTTATTTTGAATTTAAAGATGTAGCGGTTGGGGCGGAAGTAGGCTTTATCGCTGTTTATTTTAATGGTGAGGAGCCAGATTGGGATAGAAAGTTAACAGGGGATGTTAATATTGATCCCTCTGCAGTTGTTAAAGATGAAGTTACTCACGTTTACGTTTTTGAAGGCGCAGAAACTAAAGAAGACGTGCCAGCGCATTATATTGCTAAAAAAGATGTGTATAACTTGCTTTTAGTATATGTGGATCCGGCTAATAATTATGAAGAAAACTTAGGTGTTTATGCTTGGGGCGGTTGGGACTTTGAGCCTCAATGGGGCACACCGGAAAAAGTATTTACTAATGGTGGTTCTCATTCCGCAGTAGCTGTAATAAAAGCCGGGATGTTATATTCGGAAAGCCCAGGGGCAGGACTGCTTATTTATGCTGGCGATGACGATACTAAGAAAACAGGTGATGTTAAGTTAGATGATGCTTTGGGTGAAGACCCAGAACTTGGCGATGTTGGCTTCGCATATGTGGTCAATAAAGGAGATGGCTATACAGTTGGAGATAATGTTTTTTATGATGCTACTGATTTTGCTGAGGAGGCATTTAAATTTAAATTAATGCCAATGCAGCTTGATGAACAAACTAGAGAAATTAAAGGTACTTATGCTAAAGATCCAAAAACAGTTATGGTTAATATTAGTTCCCCTATTAAATCACCTTATTTAGCCGCAAAAGACAAAGAAGCAGCGAGAGAAATCATTAAGAGTTGGTTTACCGTGCATGAAATACTAGGAGAAAATGAATTTGGGCCTAAAATTCCAATTGAAGATGTTCACTTTGCGGAATCTGCAGAAACATTAATTAATTTCGTTTTAATTTTAGAGAATCCGCTTGACAATACAAAGGAATACGAAGTAATTTTTGATTCGTCAATGGTATTAGATGAAGTTGAAGCGATTTTGGTTTTCAATGTGACATTAGATAAACCTTTAGAAGAAGGACAACAAATTAATATCCCTGGTGGATTAAGCGGATGGGACCCTGCTCATAAAGATTTCGTGATGGAAAAGGTTGATGATTTAAACTATATTTTTGAGTTTGAAATAACCCTTAAAGAAGGAGAAAATTATCGGACAGAATATAAATATGTTAATGATGGAACTTGGGATGGGGAAGAAAGATTGACAGAAAATCGTTATGTAATTGTTGGAAGAAATGACATAGTAGATGGAAAGGTTAATATTTATGATGAAATAACATTCGATCCAGAAAAAGATGAAAACGAACCTAACCACTTTAATGAACCATATATATCTCCTAATTATTATTCAAACTTAGTTTTAGATTTAGATCGAGAAGCTCCAGAGATAGTCTTTATTTCTCCATCAGGAATAGTAGGTAAAGAAGAAGCAGAAAGAATTATTATTGTTCCTTGGGGTAAGAAGTTTAATATGAATTTATTCCCACGGTATGAAGCCCTTGATGATCGGGATGGAGATATTACGAGAGCGGTTTTTGTACCTAAAGGAGAATTTTCAATATTAGACACATCAGAAGTAGGCGATTATGTAATTATGCTTGAAGTTGAAGATGCTTGGGGTAATGTCACGCAAGAGAAATTTACCTTCAGGGTTCAAAAAGGTAAATAGGAGGTAAAAGACGATGAAAAAATATTTAATACTTGTATTTACAATCTTATTAAGTTTTACTTTATTTGCTTGTGGGGATAAAACAGAAAACTTAGGTGAAGTGATTGATTTTAGTGAGACACATGGAAAGAAAACTGAATTAAGAGTTTGGTTAGATGATGAAAAAGGCGAATATATGGAAGCAATTATTAAAGAGTTTAATAAAATATATCCAAATATTTATGTTAGGTTCCTTCATAAAGGTTCTGTTGAATCACGTGAACAATTAAAGACATTTGGACCTTCTGGTAATGGTGCCGATGTATTTCAATTTCCGCATGACCATCTAGCACAAGCGATCTTAGAAGATTTAGTATTAGCTTTACCTAGCGATACAAAACAGAGAGTAGAAGCGAGATCACATGAACTAGGTGTTCAAATTGCTACTTTAAGTTATAATGAAGAAACACATTCTTTCGATCCCAATGATCCTAATGCAGTAGAATCATTGTATGCAGTTCCAATGTCAATTGAGTCTGTAGGTTTATACTACAACAAAGATTTAGTTGAAACTCCAGCAGCGACTTATGAAGAATTATTTGCAGCTGCTGATATTTGGAATAATTCACCTTTTGGTGGAGATGAGAGTGGTAGAACAAATGCAGAAGCCAATAATTATTATTTAACGACTTCTAGTCATTGGGCTGATAGTTATTTTATGCAACACATTTATTCTGCTTTTGGTTTTTATCCTTTTGGTGAAACATTAGATGATCCATCTGAGGTTGGTTTTGCTAATGCAGAGGAAGCGCTTGTATGGATGAGGGAAGAATTAAAACCAAGAACAACCGGAAACGGTGATCATGAAAGTGTTGGCGGCGCTGGGTTTGAAGCTGGAGATGTTCCTTATATAATCGCAGGCCCATGGAATAATGAAGCTTATAAAAATGCTGGTTTAAACTATGGAGTTGCACCACTACCGACTATAGACGGTAAAGAAACTAAATCATTTGCAGGAGCGATGATGGCCGCTGTTTATAAATATTCGAAGAATCAAGAAGCAGCGATTAAATTTGTTGAATTTTTAAGTTCTGATATTGCAATGCAACTTCAATATGACTATAAACAAAAACTTCCAGCTTTAAAAGGAGAGTTATTAGTCAATATCGAAGGTGTTTTAGAAGATGAATTATTAATGGCGATGAGTAGACAATTAGAAACGTCAATTCCAATGCCTACTATTCCTCAAGTTACCTATTATTGGGGACCAGGTGAAACAATGATTAAAGACACTTGGAATGGCGAAGAATTAATTTCAAAATTAGTTACTGATGCTGAGCACTCATATCGCACGAATGTAGGATTAGGTCAATAGAAATAATGAGTAAGTGGCGGCAAATCTTTGCCGCCCTTGCTTCATATTAAGATGAGGAGAAAGATGAAATTAAAAAGCATCTTAAAAGCTATTTTAAGTTTTTTTATTTGGGGGTTGGGGCAGCTTTTAAATAGACAATATTTAAAGGCGCTTTTCTTTTTTGCCGTTTTTGTATTATTTATTGGGATTGAATTAGGAACTAGTAAATACTTTTATAAAGAGGATTATGAGCATCAATTAGCTTATGAAAAAATCTCAGGTAATAATTTTGATGATGAATGGTATCATCATTTATTAGGCTATTACGTTAAACAATTTAGAGAAAATAATAAAACTTATCCCGCTTTTGAAGAGTATTTAGTTTTAAATGATGTTAGCATTATTGAGATTGGTTCAGGAAGATTTACTTGGAGCGGTGAAGAAAATATTACTGAAGCTTCCTTTATTGAATGGTTAGCGAGCGATATTGAAAAAACTAGTCCAGAAACTTATACTAATATTATTACTGATGACGTTATAGAAAAAGATGAATTTTTAAATAATATTGTTGATTATAAACTTTTAAAAACTAAAGAAATAATTTACTATGACGAAGATAATGATATTTATTATTATGAAAATATCGGTCGTAGTATTGAAGAAGAAGAAAGAGAATATATTGAAACGAATTTTTTTACTGAAAAAGAAAACCCTGCAATCATTAATAAGGTTACTGGTTTTTTAAAGTATGAAAAAAGTGGAGAAATATATCAGTATAATGAAAAATATTATTTAAAAGTTAAAGTTAATGGTGACGACAAACTTGCCTTACTTAATTTGGATGTATTAAGCTTTATTGATTATCCAACTACACCGCCTTTGGCAGTTCAAAAGAACATTTATGGTCCACTTTATGGTAAAGGGGATGATTTTTTTGAGCATTATCGTCCTGGTTTGATTCATAATGGAGTACGCTTGCAATATAAAGAAACAGATTTTATGAAAATGTTTAGAACGGCGATGGTTACTACTTTTAACCTTCCTGGTAATGAATTTGACGGGACCGATTATACAAAATTAATGATTAAAGTTTATTTCGGTTTAAATCCGGAAGTTAGAGAGGATTTTTTAGATGGTTATGATCATTTTTTCTATGATCGGGCTGGACTTTTTACTCGTGGCTATTGGGCAGTTTCAACCTTAGGTATAACCAAAAAGGTTGATTATCGTAGTTTTCATGCTCTTGATGATATTATGATTGGAACTGAAAAGGATGGAGTTAGTTCTTCATTAAAAGGATTAATTGCGATTTCTCCTAGCGTTCCTTTACAAGGTCATGTTTCCACGATGTTATTGTTAGAGGGATTAATTGGAGTAATATTATCATTGTTTTTCTTTATCTTTTTATTTTGGTCGGTAAAAGATGCTTATGTAACATCAAATAGAAAAATTAAAAAAGAAGAAATAGAATCAGATCGTAAATATTTTAAAAATATTTGGGATAAAAGTTTTGAGTATATTGTTTTATCGCCAGCTTTATTTGTTTTAGCATTTATCTCTATTATGCCAATAGCCTTCGGTTTTATTATCGCTTTTACTAATATTAGTGGAAATGAATCGATGATGGATACTTTTGATTGGGTAGGGCTTAAAAACTTTGTTAAGATTTTTAATTTCGCTTCTGGTTTAGGCGATTCTTTTGGAAGAGCCTTTTGGAGAGTGTTGTCGTGGACGGTTGTTTGGGCGGTTTTTTCCACCTTTACGGTGTTTTTTGGTGGTTTTATTCAAGCTTTAATTTTAAATAGTGAAAAAGTTGTTTTTAGAAAATTATGGCGGACAATTTTAATTTTACCGTGGGCGATACCTGCTTTACTTTCACAAATGGTATTTTCGGTAATGTTTAAAGAGAAGGGAGTTGTTAATCAACTTTTAAATTCAATTGGTATTTCTGATATTTTAAAAAATATTGGTATTTTAGGGAAGCCTTATCATTCGCTTTCTAAAGTGGCCCAATTCTTTTATTTAGGGCCAGAAAATATTCAGTGGTTTAGCAATCCTCATAATGCTACTTTTGTGAGAGCGACTTTGATTGTCGTTAATATTTGGTTGGGTTTTCCTTATTTTATGGCTTTGATGACTGGTGTTATGACAGCGATTGATAAAACGCTTTATGAAGCAGCGGATATTGATGGCGCGACTGGATTTCAAAAGATTACTAAAATTACGATGCCGTTAGTCCTTTACTCCACGGCACCGATTTTGATTATGACTTTTTCAGGTAACTTTAATAACTTTGGGGTGATCTATTTTATCACCGGGGGAGGGCCGAACACTGGTTCACCTCATCGAGGCTTTGCTGGTGATACTGATATTTTAATATCGTGGATGTATAAACTAACGGTCGATTATAGTGTTTATAATATGGCTTCAGTTTTCTCGGTTTTAATCTTTTTCTTCGTCGGTTCAATAACGGCTTGGAATTTATCGAGAACAAGAGCTTTTCAGGAGGATTAAGAATGGGATTATTAGCTTATTTTCTAATATTTTTAGCGCTTTTTATTGTCTTAGCAGTTTACTTTGTTAATGCTTTTATTTTAATGGATGTTTTAGAAAAAAAAGGCTATGAAAGCCATAAATATCGCCTAAAAGCTTTTATACCAATTTATGGCAACAAAGTTATTAAAAAACTTGATATTTTAAGCAAAGAAGTAAACGAATCGCATATTAACTATTTATATAAGCCTTATTATATTTACAGGAAAGCTTTAGTTGTAGTGTTGATTGAGTTTTTAGTGTTTTTACTGTTGATTCCGCTTTCGGTTATCTTTTATTTATCTTTTATTAATAATAAAATTTTAACAATGTTGATTAGTTTGTTAATTATTGTTGTTTATTTGGTTTATCAAGGTTCAGTAGCGGAATACGGTAGGAAAAAAGGTTATGAAGGGGTAAAATATGATTTAATGGCTTTGGTTCCTGTTGCTGGATTTTTCTATTTTAAAGCTAAAAAGCCTTTGAAGGAAACTTCTCGAGAAAGTTTAAAAAAGGTAATATCTTTAAAAAACATTTTAATGAGGTTTTTTATTAATGCTGAATTAACAATTATGGTTGTAATAGTTGTTTTACCAGTTTTATATATTTTTGGCATGGCTTTCTCTAATGTAAGAACGGATATTCCTAATACCTTGTGGCCTAAAAACCCTAACTTTCAAGCTTTTATCTTTTTAACAAAAGAAACTAACTTTTGGACTTGGTATCGTAATACCCTAGGGATTGCTGTTATTAATATGATTATTGGAACGATTATTATTACAGGAGCTTCCTATGTTTTTGCTCGTTATAGTTTTAAAGGTAAAAAAGCAGGGTTGTTAGCGATTTTAGTTTTACAAGCTTTTCCTTCTTTTATGGGTTTAATTGCGATGTATGTGTTGTTTTGGAAGTTTGGTTTATTAGGAAAGCCTCTGGCTCTTTCTATCTTATATATTGGTGGTAGTATTCCTGGTAATCTTTGGCTTATTAAAGGGTTTTTATCGCAAATACCTAAAGACTTAGATGAGTCAGCGATGATTGATGGGGCTTCTAAAGTAAAAATATTTACTTATATAATTTTACCGCTTGCCGTTCCAATTTTAACGTTTGTCGCGGTTTCGATGTTTATGGGTCCTTGGATGGATTATATGTTGCCGAGTTATTTATTAGATCATATGGTCGATGCGGGGGACGCTACTGATAGGTGGACTTTGGCTGTTGGTATTTATAAGTTTATTAATGATGCTAATCATTTAAATTATTCAGCTTTTGCAGCAGCTTCATTAATTGTAGGAATACCGATTGCAGTTTTATATATGATTTTCCAAAAATACTTAATTGAAGGCATTATGGCAGGTGCAACAAAAGGATAAAAAAATAACCGCGGCTCATGGCTGCGGTTTTTTAATGTGAGGCTCTTAATACTAAGTTAACATCGATAACATCATGTAAGATTTCTAATTCAACGCCTCTAATTAACTGATTAAGTTTTAAGAAACTTTGTTTTCCCATAAATTTAACTGATTGGTGGATAGAAGTTAGTTTAGGGGTAGTCCAATTGCAGAGAACAGAATCATCGTAACCGACTAAAGAAAGGTCTTTAGGAACGTCAATTTTTAGCTTTTTTAAAACATTTAAAGTCGCGAGAGCGAGAGTATCTGAAAAGCAAAAAATAGCATCAGTTTTATTATTAGTTATTAAAATTTGTTCGATTAAGTTTTCATCTGGAGAAAGAAGATCAAAATCAAAGATTTCAGCATAGAGATTCGCTTTCTTAATTACTTTTAAAAAGCCAATCGTTCTTTCTTCGGTGGTCAGTAAAAATGAAGGACCTCTGAAAACTATTAAGTTTTTTCTTTGTTGTTTTAAAAAAAGTTGAGCAGCAAGTTCTCCGCCTTTAATATTATTAGAAGTAATAGAAGGGATGTTTTCGTCTAAAATATGGTCAACAGTAATAAGCGGTATTTTTAATTCTGCTAGTTTTTCATAATTGCTAAAATTAGAAGCGATAATGAGACCATCGATGTTGTATTGTTCAAAAAAGTGTAAATATTCAATTTCTCGGTTAGGATCGTCATTAGTTTGGCAAAACAAAACTTTATATCCTGAAGCGAGTGCTTGAGATTCGATTCCTGCGATTAGTTCACCATAAAAAGTAGCACCAACATGGGGGATAATGACACCAATTATTCTAGAAGAACCAGTAGTGAGGCTTCTTGCAAGTTGATTGGGGACGAATCCTAATTCAGCGATTACTTTTTCGACTACTTTTCTAGTTGATTCGTGGACGTATCCTTTATTGTTTATTACTCTTGAGACGGTTGAAACGGATACGTTTGCTTTTTTGGCAACATCTCTTATTGTTGGTTTCATAGTTTTAGCTCCTTTGGAATTCATGTTTATTTTACCATGAATTATTTTATTTATAAAGTGTCTTAAAAAGCGTTTTAAATTTAAAATAATTAAAGTAAACTAGTCAATGGCGGTAAAAAGAATAATAGTATAATTTTTTTGAAGAGAGAGTTGTTTTATAAAAAAAGCAAATAAGTGGAGAAAGCAAAAAATTACGTTTATTTTTTGGTAGATTGTTGTTATAATGTTTATGAAAGCGTTTCAATAAATTAAGAGGAAGGGGTAAATTAATGGAAAAATTTGATTTCATGAAAAAGTATGGTTATGAGCAATTAGTACTATTTCATGATAAAGCAACAGGGCTTAAAGGAGTAACAGCGATTCATGATACTACTTTAGGACCTTCTTTAGGCGGAACAAGAATGTGGGTTTATGAAAATGAAGAAGATGCTATTTTAGATGCTTTAAGATTAGCGCGAGGAATGACTTATAAAAATGCTGCGGCGGGCCTTAATTTAGGTGGTGGTAAGACAGTTATTATTGGTGATTCTGCTAAAATTAAATCAGAAGAGCTTTTTCGTGCCTTTGGTCGTTATGTCCAAAGTTTAAATGGCAGATATATTACCGCTGCTGATGTTGGTACAACTACTAAGGATATGGGTTTTATTAAAATGGAAACAGATTACGTTGTCGGATTGGAGGGTAAAAGTGGTGATCCTTCACCCATTACAGCTTTAGGAGCTTTTTATGGCATTAAAGCAGCTTTAAAATATCAATTTGGCAATGCTGAAATTAAAAATTATACTTATGCTGTTCAAGGTATTGGTAAAACCGGTGCTTATTTAATTGATTATTTGTTTGAAGAAAAAGCTAAAAAAGTTTATTTTACAGATATTAATGAAGAAAGAATTAAAGCTCTGCAAACTAAATATCCTCAAGTTGTCTTTGTTAAGCCTGATGATATTTATAATTTAGAAGTAGATGTTTTCGTTCCCTGTGCTTTAGGAGCGATTTTAAACGAAGACACTATTCCGCGATTAAAAGCGAAAATAGTTGCTGGAACAGCTAATAATGTTTTAAAAGATGAGATTAAAGATGCTCAAGCTTTAAAAGCGAAAAAGATTTTATATGCGCCAGACTTCGTTATTAATGCCGGTGGAGTAATTAATGTTTATCATGAATTAATTGGCTATAATAAAGATATGGTAATAGCGGATGTGAAAAGAATTTATGACCGCTTATTAGAAATGTTTAAAATTGCTGAAGAAAGAAATATTTCCACTCAAGAAGCAGCGAATGTTTTTGCTGAAGAACGGATTAAAAAAATTCATAACATTCATAGGAACTTTATTCCTAGATGAAACAAATAATGTTTATTGTTGGCCATTATGGCAGCGGTAAAAGCGAGTTTTCACTAAATTACGCGCTTAAAAAAGGGATGGAAATGATTATCGATTTAGATATCGTCAATCCCTATTTTCGCTCTCGTGAGTTAAAGGCTCTCCTCGATCAAGAGAAAATAGAGTTAGTCGCTTCGCCTTTAGAAAAATCTTTAGGAAGCGACCTTCCTTATGTTTCTAGTAAAATGTATTTTCCCTTTTATAGTAAAATAAAAGCTGTTTATGATTTAGGGGGAAATGATGTCGGGGCGAAACTATTACGGCAATTTAGCGAGCTAGTAACTGATTATGAGATGTATATAATTATTAATGTTTTTAGAGAAGAAACTGAAAGTAAAGAAAAAATTATTAAAATGATTAACCAAATTGAATCATCATCTGGTTTAGTAGTGACGGGTTTAATTAATAATTCTAATTTATTAAGAGAGACAAGTTACGAGGATGTTTTAAATGGTGAAAAAATAATTAAAGCAGTTGGGGAAGAGTTAAATTTACCACTAGTTTTTACTAGTGTAATGGAAAGTTTAAAAGATTATCACTATCAAGGTGAAGTTTTACCTTTAAAATTATATTTAAGAAAAGAATGGTTATAAAAGGAGGAATTATGGCTAAAGGAAGAGTAACGTTTGATTATGAATTATGTAAGGGTTGTAATTTATGCGTGGAGTTTTGCCCGGTAAAAATATTAGAACTCGATAAAACACAAACAAACAAAAAAGGATATAATATCGTCAATGTAATTGATCCAGATAAGTGTATCGGTTGTGCGTTTTGTGCGATGATGTGTCCTGATTCAGTAATTACAGTGGAGAGGTTAAAATAATGAAAAAAGTATTAGTAAAAGGTAATGAAGCAATGGCTTTAGCAGCCATGAGAGGTGGTTGTGAAGCATTTTTTGGTTATCCCATTACTCCTCAAAATGAGGTCCCTGAATATTTATCAAAACATATGAAAGAAGCAGGAAGAGTGTTCTTGCAAGCGGAATCAGAAGTGTCGGCGATTAATATGGTTTATGGAGCGGCAGCGGCTGGAAAAAGAGTCCTAACTAGTTCCTCTTCACCAGGAATCGCTTTAAAACAAGAAGGAATTTCCTATTTAGCGGGAGCGGAACTACCTTGCGTCATAATTAATGTTATGCGCGGTGGTCCAGGTCTGGGTGGAATTCAACCTTCTCAAAGTGATTATTATCAAATTACTAGAGGGGGAGGGAATGGTGATTATCAAATCTTATCGTATGCTCCAGAGAACTTACAAGAAACAGTCGATATTATTAAAGCTAGTTTTGATAAAGCATTCGAGTACCGGAATCCAGTAATGATCGCTGTTGACGGTCTTATCGGCCAAATGATGGAGCCGATTAATTTAGGCGAGGAAGAAGAAAAAGAATATCCAGTTCCCGCATGGGCGGCTGATGGTAAAAAAGGCGGACCAAGAAGAATAGTGAGTTCGCTATTTTTAGACCCTTATGATTTAGAAGCTCATAATCTTAAATTAAAAGAAAAATATGACTTAATGGTTAAAAAAGAACAACGCTATGAAACAGTTAACTTAGCGGATGCAGAAATTGTTCTAGTTGCTTATGGAACGATGGCACGAGTTTGTCGTAGTGCTATTAAAGAATTGGCTTATCAAGGAATTAAAGTTGGAATGATTAGACCAATTACTTTATGGCCATTTCCTGCCAAAGCCTTCGAAGAGATTCCTGAAAATGTAAAAGGATTTTTAACTGCTGAAATGAGCCTAGGGCAAATGATTGATGATGTTCAATTAGCAGTTAATGGAAGAAGAAAGGTCGCTTTCTTTGGACGAGCCGGAGGGGTTGTTCCTGAACCAAATGAGGTAGTTGATGCGATAATTAAATTTAAGGAGGAGCTAAAATGAGCAAAATAGTTTACGAAAAAACTAAAGGTTTAACAGATAATCCTTTTTCTTATTGTCCTGGTTGTACACATGGGATAATACATAAGCTAGTCGCAGAAGTATTAGAAGAAATGAATTTATTGGATAAAGCTGTTGGTCTTGCTAGTGTTGGTTGTAGTGTCACTAGTTATAATTATTTTAATTGTGATATGGTGCAAGCTTCTCATGGAAGAGCTTGTGCAGTAGCGACCGGAATTAAAAGAACTCATCCTGATAATTTTGTCTTCACTTACCAAGGTGATGGCGATCTTGCTTCAATTGGGATTGCAGAAACAATTCACGCCGCTAATAGAGGAGAAAATATTACAGTGATATTTATAAATAATGGTATTTATGGAATGACCGGTGGACAAATGGCTCCTACTACTTTATTAGGTAAAAAAACAACTACTTCACCATTTGGAAGAAATGTTGAAGACCATGGAATGCCCATTAAAATATCAGAAATGTTCGCCACTATTCCCAAGGTTGCCTATTTAGAAAGAGTTTCAGTTGGTAAGCCTCAAAGTCATCGTAAAATTAAAGCATCTTTAAGGAAGGCTTTTCAATATCAACTAGATAAAAAAGGTTTTACAATGATTGAGTTTTTATCATCTTGTCCTATCAATTGGGGGATGACGCCGATTGAAGCTATTAATTATGTAGAAAAAGAAATGACGGTCTATTATCCATTAGGCGTTTATAAGGATGTGGGTAGCGATGATTAAACAAATTACAGTTGCAGGTTTTGGTGGCCAAGGAGTGATGTTATTAGGCCAAACACTAGCGCATGCCGGTAATGAAGTTGGTCTTCATACTTTGTGGTTTCCGTCATATGGTCCAGAAACAAGAGGAGGAACGGCTAATTGTGGTGTTACGATTGCCGATGAAAAAATAAATTCTCCAGTTTTTTCCAAAGCGGACACTTTAATTGCTTTAAATGAACCCTCTTTAGAAAAATTTAAAGAGAAAGTAAAAGAAAATGGTGAAATAATTTATAATGCGAGTCTAATTACGAAAGCCGTTAAAATTGAAAAACTTAAAATTTATCCGATACCAGCCAATGAAATAGCGGTGGAGTTGGGAAATATTAGAGTTGCTAATATGGTGATGTTAGGAGCTTATTTAGCGTTACATGATGATATTTCTTTATCAGAAATTATTGATTCACTAACGGCAATTTTTGGGGAAAGAAGAAAACATTTAATTACCATTAATATTAAAGCGCTAGAGAAAGGGATGGAGTGTATCACTTCTTTAAAATCATGAAAAATATTAGAGATGTTCTTACCAAAGCAAAAACAATTAAAAAGTTTACAATGGCTGTTGCTCATGCTCATGATGAGGATGTTTTAACGGCTGTCAATGGTGCTATGGAGTATGGTTTTTTAGAACCAATTTTATTTGGTGATGAAAAGAAAATTAAAGAAATATTAACACTTAAAAAATATCCTTTAAATAAATTTACAATTATTAATACCAACTCCGCTGAAGAGTCAGCAAAACAAGCTGTTAGATTTGCGAAGGAAGGGAAAGCAGACGTCTTAATGAAGGGTATTTTAGAGACTAAAACACTATTAAAAGAAGTCGTTAATAGAGAAACAGGAATTAGAGAAAAAGAGCTCCTTTCGCATGCTTCTATTCTTTCTTTCCCTAATATTAAAAAGCTATTATTTATAACCGATGGAGCGATGGTGTTATACCCTAATGTTGAACAAAAAATAAAATTAATAGAAAATGCTTTGGAGTTAATGAGAGCGATTGGCTATCATAACTTAATTAAAGTAGGCTTAGTTTCTGCTATTGAAACGGAGAATCCTAAATTGGTTTCTTCTTATGAAGCGGTAGAAGTAATGAAATATTTTAAAGAAAATCCACTTCCAAATGTGGTTGTTGAAGGGCCGTTTGCTGTTGATAACTTAATTAGTGAGGAAGCAGCACGTAAAAAAGGAATTAAAAGTGCGGTTGCTGGAGATGTTGATTTATTAGTTTTTCCTAACTTAGACAGTGGTAATGTTTTTTATAAAACAAGTGTTTATTTAGCTAATGCTGATTCAGCTGGCTTAATACTGGGTGCTAAAGTTCCGATAGTATTAACTTCAAGAGCAGATCATAGCGTCATAAAATTATATTCAATTGCCTTAGCGGGGGTTTATCAAGATGGTAAAGTTACTACTAATTAATCCCGGTTCCACTTCTACTAAAATTGCTGTTTATGAAAACGATAAAATGGTCTTTAATAAAACTATTAGGCATGATATAGAAGAAATTGTTACTTTTAAGACATCATATTTACAAAGAGAATATCGGGAAAAACATATTTTAGAATTCTTAAACGAGGCTAACTATCAATTGGTAGACTTTGACTACTTCATTGGCAGAGGTGGGCTTTTAAAACCGCTTGTTAGCGGTACTTATTTAGTTGATGAGAAGATGTATGAGGATTTGAAAAATTTAACTTATGGAGACCATCCTTGTAATTTAGGCGGTATTATCGCACTTGATTTTGCCAATAAAGTCGGTAAACAAGCATATATTGTTGATCCTGTCGTTGTTGATGAATTAAATCCATACGCTAGGGTGTCTGGTTATCAAGGAATTGAAAGAAGAAGTGCCTTTCATGCTTTAAATCAAAAAGCAATTGGGAAAAGATTTGCAGAAGAACACCATAAAAACTATCAAGATTTAACTTTAATTATTGTTCATTTAGGAGGAGGGATTTCCATTGGCCTCCACCAAAAGGGAAAAGTCATCGATGTTAATGACGCCGCTGGTGGTGATGGGGCTTTTTCACCGGATCGAGCTGGTGCCTTACCAATCTTTCCGCTAATTGATGAAGCGATGAAACATAAAGACGATATTGTCGCCTTTAAAAAGTTCTTAATAACAAAAGCCGGTCTTTATTCTTATTTAAAATCAAATAGCGTAATGGAGATTGAGTCGAGAATTAAAAAAGGAGATCAAAAAGCGATTTTTTATGTAAATGCAATGGCTTACAATATTAATAAGCATATTGGTGCTCTTTATTTCGCCGCCAAAGGAAATGTTGATGCTTTAATTATTACGGGTGGAATTGCTAATAATAAATACTTTACAAAAGTGCTAAAATCTTTTTTACCAGACAATATTCCTTATTACATTTATCCTGGTGAAGATGAACTAAGTGCTTTAGCATCAGGCGCTCTCAAAGTAATTAAAGGTGAAGAAAAATTAAAAAGATATTAACAACAAAGAAGAGCATGTTCTCTTCTTTTCTTTAAGAGATTAAGAGGATTTTAAATGATTAGTTTAATTAATTATTATTTGATGAAAAAAAGAATAGCAAAGATAAAGTTGCCAAACTTTAAAAAAGAAGCCAATATTAGAGTAGCAATAACTTTTATCGGCAAAGTAAAAAGAGTCGCTTTTCGAAACGAAGTTTTACTATTGGCTCAGCGTTTGGGATTAGTTGGATTTATAGAAAATAAAAAAGTTGGTGTTGTTGTTGAAGCGGAGGGTTATCCTTCAAAAATAAACTACCTTATCGCCCATTTAAAAACTATCCCCCGTTTTATAATCGCCACAATCATTATAAAAAAGTTAAACTTAAAGGGAGAAAAAACCTTTCATAAAAAATAATTACCAAGATAATTTTTTAATGCTAAAAAATTCGTGATATAATAGGGTTAAGCAATTGCTTTATTCAGTGCCGAAAGCACTTCTTAAAATCAAAAAACTAATTATCAATATTAGTTTCATTACAATGCTTTTAATTTAGGAAAAAAGTTGCAATTTAGTAACTTAGGAGCCCAGGATGAAAATCAAAGAAGGTTTTACATTAAGAAAATTTGCAGATAAAAATATTGTTGTAGCGAGCGGCGAGGTCGCCTCTAACTTTAATAAAGTGATCGCTTTAGATCATTCCGGAAAATTATTATTTGAAGCACTATTAATAGGAGCTAGCGAAGAAGAATTAATTTCTTTATTATTGGAGAATTACCGGGTAACGCTAGAAAAAGCAAAAAAAGATGTTAAAACCTTTCTTCAAATTTTAACTATTAATAAACTATTAGAATAAAAAACGATAAAAAAAGAGTTCATTGCGAACTCTTTAATTTACGTAAGGTTGTTCTTCTTCCTTTTTTTCATCCAAAATTGTTTCTTTATCAGCTTCGATTTCTTTTCTTTTTCGCTCTTTCTTCACTTTTGGTTTACCTTCATTTAATTCTTTTTGCAATTTCCGGTAATGGGTATAACCTTTATAACCATCAAAACTTAAATAAAGAGCACCAATAAGGGAAATTACTAAAAAGAAGTAGGCGACAGTTTTAGGATCGAAGTCTTTATTAAAAATAAAATAAGACGCTAAGACAATCGCTAAAAAATGTGCAATAAATTTTACAACTTCTGTTTTCTCATCAAAAAAGGTTGTTGATGTAAAGAAAATAGCACCCCTTAAATAAAAGAAAAAGGCTAAAAAGTAACGATACAAACTATACCAAACATTTCCGTCTTCTAATTTATTAGTAACGACAATATAAATTAATAAGACCCCAATAATAGTGTCTAATAGTATTTCCAGTAAATTTATCGTCCTTAGAACTTCTTTTTTCAAAGTTTTAATTAAGGGATATATACGGAATAAAGAAAAGACCGTAATAGCGATACCTGTTACTAAAAAGACGATTTTATCGGCGAAAACCATTGAAACTCCCACTCCAACTAAAATAGCAGCTAAAATAAACTTAAGCAACCAACCATATCCAAATTTCATATAAGCCTCCTTTTGTTCAATTATAAAATAATAATAGTGATAATTCAATTATTATAGCCAATTAAAAAGTTTTTTAACTAAAGAACATAAAAACAGTGAATGTGATATAATTTAAATAGCAGGTGAAGTTAGTGAAAAAGGCAATTTTTACCATTTTGGTTTTTAGTTTAATCACTAAATTAAATAACCAAATAAAACAAGTAAATAAAGAGACAAGCAATGTAATAGCGATTAATAAAGATGATGCTCATTACAACTTTTCACTTGGTTTTTTAGGTTCTCAATTGAACTTTAAAAAGTTAGATTTTGAAAAAGATGCTCATCGTTACTTCACTTTTAGTTTAATTAGCAATAACAATGTTTTAAGTTTTAATAATGAAATTGTTTTAGATGATAGTTATTATTTAATTATTGATGGTAATGATAGTTACTATTTTGTTTTAAAAGAAGATGAAAAGTCAAAATATTTAAATTAATATTATTTTACTTTAGCAAAGAGGTTTGTTATAATATTTCTAATTTAAAGGAGAGTGTTTTTTATTGAGTTCATTAGCAGATGCTGACCCGAGGATGTTAATGGGATTTATTACCAATCATCTTGCGGTTGATATGTTATTAATAGTGATAATTATTATCGGTTTAGTCTTTAGTGCCTTTTTTAGTTCTATCGAAACGGCCTTAAGTTCGGTTAGTTTAATCAGACTTAAAAAGATGGCGGATGATAAAATTAAAGGAGCGCGGAAGGCAGTTTTTTTAATCGAAAATTATGAAAGAACATTAATAACGATTTTAATTGGTAATAATTTAACTAACATTGGTGCTTCGACAGTGAGTGCTTTTATTTTTAGTAAATTATTATTTAAGAGTGCAACGTTATCATCGTTTGTATCTACTTTTTTGATGACGTTTTTAATTATCACATTTAGCGAAATTTTACCTAAGACTTATGCTAAAAATCACGCTACTAAAGTGAGTATAAAATTTGCAGGAATGATGTGGTTTTTTTATAAAATCTTTTTTCCTGTCGCCTTTTTCTTTGTTCGCCTACAACGCAAGTTCGTTAAAAATCAAAGTGAAAACAGTTCCGTTACTGGAGAAGAATTAGAAACTATTATCGATACGATGGAAGATGAAGGCTTAATCGATGAAGACCATGCTGATATCATTCAAGGAGCTTTATCGTTAGGCAATAAAACCGTCGGTGATATTATGACGCCGAGAGTTGATATGATTAGTGTTAAAGTTAACGATAGCGTTGATAGTATTTTAGAGGAGTTTTTTAAATCTCAATATTCAAGATTACCAGTTTATGAAGAAGATAAAGATAATATTCTAGGGATTTTGCAAGAAAAAGATTTTTTAGCTAACGTTATTAAAAACAAAGATAAAATCGATCTTAAAAAATTGATTCAAAAACCACTATACGTTACTAGATCCACTAAAGTTGATGACTTGATTAAAGAAATGCAAGAAGTTAAAAAACATTTTGCGATTGTCGCGGATGAATATGGGGGCACTAGTGGGATTGTGACGATGGAAGATGCCTTAGAAGAATTAGTTGGTGAAATTTATGATGAGTATGATGAAGAAGAAGCGATAGAAATTATTAAATTAAATGATAATAGTTATGATGTTTCACCAGAATTAACAATCGAAGAGTTAAGCGAAGAACTTGATTTAGAAATTTTAAAAGATTCTAATCAATATCAAACCATCGGCAATGTTGTTTATGATTTATGTGAAGAACTTCCTGAAGAAGGTGATGAAGTTACTTTAGAAAGTTTTAAAACAACTTATGAAGAAGAAAAAACCATTGAAACCAATTATTCTTTAATTTTTCAAATTAAAAAAGTTGTCAATAGGAGAATTAGAAAATTGACATTAAAAGTTGTTAAAATAGAAGAAAATAAGGCCTAATAATTAAACCTTATTTTTTTTTGAAATAGTAATAAAATCTAATAATTTAAATAACAAATTAATCATTATTCCGATAATAGCAGCGAGGGCCATTGTTTCTAGTTTAATTTCAGTACTAAAACTAATAACGAGGCCACCTAAACCTACCACTAACATGGTTGCGATAATGATAATGTTTTTAGTGTCGTTTAAATCTACTTTATCTTTATAAATCACTTTCAGTCCATTAGCTGCGATCATTCCAAATAAAACTAACGACATTCCTCCTAAAACAGGAGTAGGAATACTAGTAATAAAAACGTTTATTGGTTTAATAAAAGCCAAAAGGATTGCAAAAACAGCTGCTCCTCCAGTTACCCAAACTGATCCTACTTTAGTTAAAGCAACTACACCAGTGTTTTCACCATAAGAAGTATTAGCAGGAGCACCAATAAGGCCGGCAGCTAAAGTAGCGATGCCATCTCCCATTAGTGTTCGTTTTAAACCTGGTTCTACTAAGAAATCGCGGTCCATAATCGCTCCTAAAACTTCATGGTCACCGATATGTTCCATAATAGTTACGAATGCTAACGGTATAAAAATATATAAAGCACTAAAGTTTAATTTATAAGTTCCAATAATTTGAAATTTAGGAAGATGAAAAAAACTAATATCTTTAAATAAGCTATAGTCAACTATTCCAACCATTAAAGAGACTAAATAACCACTTAAAATTCCAAAGATAAAAGGGATAATTTTCATAAAGCCTTTTCCTTTAATACTAACGATAACGATTGTTAAAAAAGTAACAGCAGCAACCAAATAGCCTTGCCAACCGATAATTTCTTCATTAGCAAGTTCGGTTATTTGACCAACCGCAACCGGAGCTAAACTAAGCCCAATCACCATTATCATCGGTCCCACAACAACCCCTGGTAGTAACCATTTTAACCACTTAGTGCCAAAATAATGAATTAAAATCGCCACGATAACATAAATAAGCCCTACCGCTGCGATCCCAATAAGGGCTGAATCAAAAGAGCCAGTTGCTTGATAAGCACTAGTAATAGCGGCTATATAGGCAAAAGAAGAGCCTAAATACATGGGCACTTTTGCTTTTGTTAAAACGATATAAATTAAAGTACCAATACCACTACCAATCAAGGCTACTCCAACATCAAGTCCTGTCGTCATCGGGACTAAAATTGTGGCGCCAAACATCGCAAAAACATGTTGTAAACTTAGTAATAACCATTGATAAAAATTAGGTTTTTCATGTGTATCTAAAATCAGTTGTTCTTTCATAAATAAATTTTTCCCTTTCTAAATAATTAATGATAAAAAAAATAACCGCTAAGGGTTATTTTAAAAACAAAGCCATAATAAGATAATAAGAAGCAAAAACAGCGGCTAGAGTATACATCACTGGATGAATTTCTTTATAACGTTTTTTAGCTAAATTAGTAATAACATAAAAGATAATTCCAAAAGCGATTCCGTTTGAGATCGAATAACTTAAAACCATAATCGCAATCGTCATAAAGGCAGTAATCGCCACGTCAGCTTTATCCCATTCGATGTTTTTAAGTTGCATCGCCATTAAAACGCCTACTAGCACTAAGGCAGAAGCAGTAATTGCGCTATCACTAAAAACAACTAAAACTGGAAATAACAAGATCGATAGTAAAAATAAAACCCCAGTTACTATTGAAGCTAATCCTGTTCGCGCTCCCGCTTGAATACCGGTACTTGATTCCACATAAGTTGTTACTACGGGTGTTCCTAACATATTGCCGATGATGGTTGCGCCACTGTCGACTATTAAACCTTTTTCTAAACCATCAATAGAACCATCTTCATGAATTAAGCCTGCAGGTCCAGCAGTTGCTAAAAAGGTACCCATCGTATCAAACATATCTAAAAAAGCTAAAGAGATAACGACTAAGACTAAATCAGCTTTAGTAAAGACCGTCTTAAACCCTTCAATAAACCCTTTGGAAGTGGTTTTAATTTCTCCTAAGCCTTGATAACTAAATTCGCCAAAGCTAGGAAAGCCAACATCTTTCCAAATTAACCCTAAAATAACCCCAATTATTGCAGTTGTAAAAATAGTAGTTATAATAGCGAATTTAAAGTCCATAGTATGCAAAATTAAAGCTAATACAATACCGAATAAGGCTAATAAGGCAATCGGGTCTTTAAAATTAGTTAATCCCACTAAAGTACCTTCATTACGAACAATTATTCCTGCCTCTTTAAGTCCAATAAAAGCGATAAAAAAGCCGATTCCCGCTCCAATCGCTAATCTTAAATTAGCTGGTATCGCTTCGATGATCATTTTACGAGCTGGAGTAATCGACAAAAGTAAAAATAGGACACCAGCAACAATTCCTGCTGCTAAAGCTTCTTGCCAAGTATAGCCAAGCCCATTAGGACCGACAATAGTATAGGCAAAAAAGGCGTTAGTTCCCATTCCAGGTGCCAAACCGAAAGGAATTTTGGCGTATAATCCCATCGCAATTGTCGCGATTCCAGCGATTATTGCTGTTGCTAAAAACACACCACCAACAGGCATTCCGGCTTTCCCTAAAATATCGGGATTGACTGCTAAAATATAGGCCATTGCCAAAAATGTTACTAAGCCACCAATAATTTCGTTTCTAAAAGAAGATCCTCTTTCAGAAATTTTAAAAAAGTGGTCTACCTTTTCTAAAAATGTTGAACCATTTTCTTTCTTTTTAGTTTCCATATTTTCCTCCATAATATATTTTTAAATAAATAAAGCCACACAATCGTGGCTATTATAACATAGTAAAACTGCTTTTCGTAGTCATAACTTTTTTTGGTGTTATGGTAGAAACTCGGCCGCCACAGTTAGCCAATTATACGAAATTCAAAATCAAAATAATCTTAACAAATTAAAATGGCTTTGTAAAGGTATTAGAAGAACATTATTTTTGTAAACGGTATCATTAAGAAAAATTAAAAGTAAAACTCAAGTGAAGAATAAATAAGATTATTATTTCCTTTTATGATAGAGAAATGCGAGCGGTTATGATACAATGGTTTTGAATGGAGTGGATCACTTTTGAGTTTGTTAGAAAAAATTTTAAAAACTGAAGAAGAAGCCTTACTTCTTATTGAAAATGCAAATAAAAAGCGTGAAGAAGAGTTAATAAATGCTAAAAAAACAATTGAAAAATTTCAAGAAAAATCCTTAGAAGAAACTAAAATTGAAATTGAGAAATTAAGGGAAACATCTCTAAAAAAACTTTCTTCATTGACAAGTGAATTTGAAAAAGAAATTAAACAAGAACAAGAAAAAATTTATCAAAATAGCGAAAAAAACATTCAGAAAGCACTCGCTTTTTTAATGAAGGAGCTTAAAAAATGATTGTTCCTATTAAAAAGGCCCGTTTAGCTGTCTTGAATGAAGAATTGGAAAAGACTTTAAAAATTATTCAAAAGAAATCATTATTAATGTTTATCAGTGAAAAAAACAGCATTATTGAAGATACTAACAATGTTGATAATTTAATTAGAAAAGTGGATGAAGCAATTACTTTTTTAGAATCTTTTATGCCTAAAAAGGGCTTTTTCTATTATAAAGAAATTCAAGAAACGGTTTTCGAAGAAGAAAACAAACAAATACAAGATTTTCTTAATGTTGTCTTAGAAAAAAAAGATTTACAAGAGGCGCTTTTAATCAAAAAGGAAAGTTTAAATGAAGAAATAGTTCTTAATTTGCCTTTTAAAAGTTTACCATTAAAAATAAATGCTTTAAAAAATAGAAAGTACCTTAATTTTTACTTTGGTTTTATTCATGAGTCGATGAAAGAAAACTTTGAAGAATTCCTAACAAGTAAGGGTGTCATATATGAGGTTTATCAAAAATGCGAAAAGGGTTTCCCAATCGCGTTGGCACTTTTAAAAGAGGATGACTTACTAATTAATGATATTAATGAGTTTGATTTTAAACACTTTACTTTACCAAATAGTGATGAAGTGATGGCCTCTTATTTAGAGGTGTTAGAAAGCGAATTAATTAGTACTAATGAGGCTTTAAATAATAATAAAGAAACGATTATCGGTTATGCGCATGAAATTGATTTGCTTTATGTTTATGCCGACCAATTAAGAACTTTAAAAGCAAGACTCTTAACACCTTTTATTAAAACCCAAGAAACGACAGTTTTATCAGCTTGGATAAGAACTGATAAAATTGAAATGTTAGAAGAGTTGTTGGTTAAAAAACTAAATTACCATCATGTTGAATATTTAGATCCGGCCCCTAATGAGCAAGTTCCCACCGCTCTTAAAAATAATAGGTTTGTTGAAAACTTTGAAACTATTACCGATTCCTATAATATTCCTAACCATAAAGAAATAGATCCCAATCCTTTGATGAGTTTTTGGTATTTTTTGATTTTTGGAATTATGATGGGTGATGTTGGTTATGGGATTTTGATGGTTGTTATTTTTGGTTTGTTTTTGAAATTTAAGAAACCAAAGGGTGGTTTTAAACAACTTGTTACTGTTTTCTTTTATAGTGGCTTTATGACGATTATAGCAGGAATCCTTTTTGGCAGTTTTTTTGGTGTTGACTTTGATATTGGTGCTATAATTGGAAAACTATTTAATAAAAATTGGTCGACGGTAGTTATCTCACCGATGGATGAACCATTACCGATGCTAATCGTTTCTATGGCAATTGGAATAATTCATATTATTAGTGGTTTGGTAATGAAGATAATTTTGTCGATTAAATTAAAAGAGCCATTTGCTGCACTTTCTGAAGGTGTTAGTTGGATTTTAATCTTAATTGGTGTGGTTTTTTTAGCACTTTCATTAGTAACAGGGGTGCCGCTTTTAATTGGCATTATTTTAATGGTTTTGGGGGCTTTACTGATTTTGCTGTTTAGCGGTAGTAAAGAAAAAAGTATTTTTAAAAAGATTGTTAGTGGTTTAGGTGGCCTCTATGGAGTAACTAGTTATTTAAGTGATGTTCTCAGTTATTCTCGGATTTTGGCGTTGTCGTTATCGAGTGCAGTGATTGCCTTTACTTTTAATCTTTTAGCGGGGATGCTTCAAAAAGGATTTATTGGATTTGTTATCAGTTTTGTTGTTTATTTAGTTGGACATCTCTTTAATTTTGCAATGGGATTATTAAGTGCTTATATTCATGATTCGCGTTTGCAATACATTGAGTTTTATAATAAGTTTTATCTTGGTGAAGGAGTTAAATTTAATCCTTTAACGAGAGAATTTAAATATATAGATGAATTAGTAATGGAGGAATAAAATAGATGAGTTTTGGATTAATGATGGCTTTATTTGGTGTCGCAATCGCGGCAGGATTTGCAGGAGTTGGCTCTGCAATGGGAGTAGGCATTGCTGGTAAGGCAGCTTCAGGAGTTTTAGCTGAAAAACCCGAATTATACGGAAGAACATTGCTTTTGCAGGCACTTCCTGGAACACAAGGTATTTATGGTTTTTTAATTGCGGTCTTATTATTAAATAAAATTGGACTTCTAGGTGGAGAAGCCGCTACTATCACAGCGACCGATGGTTTTGCCTATTTGGCAGCGGGGTTACCAATCGCAATTACTGGTTTAATGAGTGGTATTTATCAAGGGAAAGCGGCAGCGGCTGCGATTTTGATGACTGCTAAAGATGCTAGTCTTTCCACGAGAGGGATGATTATGACTGCTTTAGTAGAAACTTATGCGATTTTAGGGCTGTTGGTTTCAATCTTAGTATTATTTGCGATTTAGTTATGGACACAATCTTTGAAAAAATCATTAAAAAAGGTGAAGAAGCTGCTCGTGAAATAACTAAAGAGACTGAAACTTTAGTAGCAAACCTAATTAAAGAAGAAAAAGCGAAAGCCTTCTCGACACAACAAGAAACAATTAAAAAAGAAAAGCTTAAACTAGAGCGTGAGATAGCTCAAAAAGAAGCTAGTTTTGTTTTGGAAAAAAGGCAAATTATTTTAAAACATAAAATGAGCTTAATCGATGATGTTATTAAAAAGCTTTATCAAAAATTAAATAATTTAGAAAATGAAGAGTTATTAGAGTTTGCTAGCAATTTAATTAAAGCAGAGAAGCTGGTAAACAAACAAGTTATGGAAGTTAATAAGGATGACTATAAACGCTATTTAACTGCTTTTTCAAGCCATAAAAAAACTGATTTAGTTCTTTTGGATAAACTAAATAAAAAGTTAGATAATAAAGTTGAAATAAGTTTAAGTAATGAGCCTGCCACTATTAAAGATGGTTTTTTAATAATTGGAAAAGATTATGACTTAAATTTTTCGGTGAGTGCTTATTTAGCTAATTTAAAAGCACAGCACGAAAAAGAGATATTCGAAATTTTATTTAAGGAGTAAAATGAGTTTTACAGGAGGCTATTTTAGTGCCAAACAATTATTACAATTAAATGATTATCAAAATTTAAGTAAGCTGACAGACAGCGGTTTTTTTGATTACCTAAAAACACGTGGTTATGGTGCTTACAGTGAAATTGAAACTTTATTTATAAAGGAGCACTTAAAATTAAAAGCGGATGTAAATAAATTTGCTAATGAAATGTATGCAAATTTCTTTTATACGGATTACGATAGCGTCAACACCAAGCAAATTTATAAGGCTTTAAAATTAAAGAAAGATTATCTTTTTCACCCTCTTGGGAGAATAAAGGAAATAGCTATTTATGATGCTTTAAAACATTCTGATTATACGAAATTGGCGGAGGATGATAAATTCATTTTTGAAGCGATCCAAAAAGCGGATTTATCTTTTAAGGAAATGAGCGATCTTATTGATAATCTTTTTCTCGAAAGAAAATTAATGTTTGCCTATAACGATTTATTAAAAGAATATTTTAAAGTAGCAGTAACGCTTAATAATATTTTAATAATTAAACGCAGTCAAAAGTTAGAAATTCCGCTTGTTTTGTCTTCGTATGGTCTTTTCGATAAAAATGATATTAAAGAAATAAGCGATGATGATGAAAGCTTTAAAAGTTATTTAAATAAATTATTTGTTGGTCATTTAGAGGCTTTGGATTTAACTAATTTAGAACGATTATCAAAACAATTAAAGATCAAATTGTATCAAATTATTAAACCTTTAACTTATCAGGATGAAGGGGTTGTGGTTAGCTACCTTTATTTAAAGATTTTGGAGCTGAAAAACATTAAGACTTTATATTTAACTAAAAAGCTTGAGGAGATGATAATTTTATGAAAGCAATTTATGCGCTTGGGAATTCTAAAACTGTCTTCCTTTTTCAAAGTATCGGAATTGAAGCGTTTTTAGTAACTAATGAAAAGGCATTTAATGAGAAATTAAAAGAGTTAACTAATGCTAAAATTATTATAGTGGCGGAAACACTAGCACCCTTTTTAAGTGATAGTCAAAAATATGAAAAAGAAACCTATCCTATTATTTTATTTCTACCGATGGAAGGAAAAGAAAGTGGTTTAGGATTAGAACAATTAAAGAAAGATGTTGAAAAAGCGATTGGTATCGCTTTGTTGAGGTGATAAAATGGAAAAAAAAGGAACGATTATTAAAGTTTCTGGGCCTTTAATAGTAGCTAAAGGAATGGAAGATGTTCAAGTCTATGATGTTGTTTTAGTTGGTGAAGAAAAATTAATTGGAGAAGTTATTGAGTTAAGAGATGATCTCGCTAGTATTCAAGTTTATGAAGAAACAGCTGGAATTGGACCTGGAGAAGAAGTATATTATACTAATGAACCTTTAAGTGTTGATTTAGGTCCTGGGCTAATTGGTGGTATTTTTGATGGTATTTTAAGACCGCTAAATATAATTTATGAAAAAACAGGAGACTATATTCCACGCGGTGTCCAAGTTGACTCTTTAGATATGGCTAAAAAATGGCTTTTTGAACCGCTTAAAAAGGTTGGAGATCAAGTTAGTGGTGGAGAAATTATTGCAGTTGTTAAAGAGACTGCTGTTGTTAATCATTATATTATGGTTCCTCCTAAGCTAAGAGGAACGATTACTAAAATCAATAAAGGTGAATACACGATTAATGAAAAAGTTTATGAGCTTGAAGTTGATGGAAATAAAAAAGCTTTTACAATGGTTCAAAGTTGGCCCGTGAGAAGAAAAAGACCTTATCAGGAAAAACTAGCGCCGACTGCACCGATGGTAACTGGTCAAAGAGTTATCGATAGCTTGTTTCCGGTTGCGACTGGAGGAATAGCTGCTATCCCTGGACCTTTTGGTAGCGGTAAAACAGTTGTTCAACATCAATTAGCGAAATGGGCTGATGCTGATATCATTGTTTATGTTGGTTGTGGGGAAAGAGGAAATGAAATGACTGATGTTTTAAGAGAGTTTCCTTTGCTTAAAGATCCTAAAACCAATCAGTCTTTAATGTTAAGAACTGTTTTAATTGCTAACACTTCTAATATGCCAGTTGCGGCTCGAGAAGCGAGCATTTATACCGGTATAACCATCGCTGAGTATTTTAGAGATATGGGTTATAAAGTGGCGATTATGGCCGATTCTACTTCAAGATGGGCAGAAGCATTAAGAGAAATGAGTTCTCGCTTAGAAGAAATGCCTGGAGAAGAAGGATATCCAGCTTATTTATCAAGTCGTTTAGCAGAATTTTATGAGCGAGCCGGTTTAGTTAAAACATTGAGCGGAAAAACAGGTGCGATTACGGCGATTGGTGCTGTTTCGCCTCCTGGTGGGGACACTAGTGAACCAGTTTCGCAAGCAACTTTAAGAATTGTTAAAGTGTTTTGGGGCTTATCAGCTTCTTTAGCATATAGTAGGCATTTTCCAGCAATCGACTGGTTGAAAAGTTATAGTCTATATGATGATGTTATATTCGCAGAATTAGATAAAGAAATTGCTGGTTGGTCTGAACAAGTAAGAAGAACAATTACGCTTCTTCAAGAAGAAGCTAATTTAGAAGAAATTGTTCGTCTTGTCGGAGTTGATTCGCTTTCTTTTAATGACCGTTTAAAATTGATTGTTGCTCAAATGGTCAGAGAAGACTATCTTCACCAAAATGCTTTTCATGAAATAGATACTTATACCTCTTTAATAAAACAATATTATTTATTAAATATTATCCTAACTTGGTATGATTTGGCTATTGAAGCTTTGAAAGTAGGTAAAAACTTTTATAATTTAGAAACTATGAAGATAAAAGAGTCAATTGGACGTTTTAAATATATTAAAGAAACAGCAGCAAAACAAGAATATCAAACGTTACTTACTGAAATGGAAAAAGAGTTTATTAGTTTAGAAAGAGAGTAAGAAAATGGCAATTAAAGAATATAAAACAATTAAAGAAGTTGTCGGTCCTTTAATGTTAGTTGAAAAAACAAAAGGCGTTACTTATGATGAATTAGTTGAAATTAGACTTAAAAATGGCGAAGTGAGAATTGGAAAGGTACTAGAAGCGAGCGAAGACGCTTGTTTAGTTCAACTATTTGAATCTGCTCAAGGATTAAAAATAGATGATGCCAAAGCTGTTTTTTTAGGAAGAGGGATTGAACTAGATTTATCACCTCAAATTCTTGGGAGAGTTTTTGATGGTATGGGAAGACCTATCGATAATAAAGGCGCACTATTAAAAGAACTTAGTAAAAACATTAACGGAGAAGCGATGAATCCTTACGCTAGAGATTATCCCAGCGAATTTATCCAAACCGGTATTAGTGCCATTGATGGTTTAAATACTTTGGTAAGAGGGCAAAAATTACCAATCTTTTCTGGTTCTGGATTACCGCACGCAAAACTCGCGGCCCAAATTGCTAGGCAAGCAACGGTTTTAAAAGCAGATGATAAGTTTGCGGTAGTTTTTGCGGCAATTGGTATTACTTTTGAAGAGGCAAATTATTTTATTTCCGACCTCCAAAAATCAGGTGCGATAGAAAGGGCAGTAATGTTTGTTAATTTGGCAAATGACCCTGCTATTGAAAGAATCGCGACACCACGAATGGCAATTACTGCTGCTGAATATTTAGCCTTTGAGCTGGGAATGCATGTTTTAGTAATTTTAACTGATATTACTAATTATGCTGAAGCCTTAAGAGAAGTTTCTGCCGCACGCAAGGAAGTGCCAGGCCGAAGGGGTTATCCAGGTTATATGTATACTGATTTAGCATCTTTATATGAAAGAGCGGGACGGATTAGAAACAATAAGGGCTCAATTACTCAAATTCCAATTTTGACGATGCCCGAAGATGATAAGACCCATCCCATTCCCGATTTAACAGGTTACATTACTGAAGGACAAATTATTTTATCAAGAGAGTTAAATTTAAAAAACATTACCCCACCTATTGATGTCTTACCTTCATTATCACGTCTTAAAGACAAAGGAATTGGTAAAGGAAGAACGAGAGCTGATCACGCCGATACTATGAATCAATTATTTGCCAATTATGCAAGAGGTAAAGAAGCGAAAGAATTAGCGACTATTTTAGGTGAAAGTGCTTTATCGGAAATGGACCGTTTATATGCTAGGTTTGCTGAAGAATTTGAAAAAAGATATTTAAATCAAGGTTTTGAAGAAAATAGAACGATTGAAGAAACTTTAACAATTGGTTGGGATCTTTTAAGAATCTTACCAGCAAGTGAGCTAAAAAGAATAAGTGAGGAAAATATTAAAAAGTATTACTAATTATGCAAAAACAAGTTAACCCTACAAGAATGGAATTAACAAAACTTAAAAATCAATTAACTATTACAAGAAGAGGCCATAAGTTACTTAAAGATAAGCAAGATGAGATGATTCGAGTTTTTATGTTGATTATTGAAGAAGCAAAAAACTTAAGAATTATGGTGGACAAAAATTTAAGTGTTAGTATTAAAGCTTATAAAAAAGCTCTAGCTAATAGTGATGATTATACTATAAATGAAGCGCTTTTCGTTCCTAGTAATGAGGTTAAATTAAAGTTTGCAAAAAAGAATGTTATGAGTGTTTATGTGCCGGAAATTACAATTGAAGAAACTAAAGAAAGAAAAATTACTTACGGTTTGGCAAATACCCCTGCTTTATTAGATGAAGCCGTTATTTCTTTAGAAAAGTTGTTGCCGGCAATAATTAAATTAGCAGAAATTCAAAAGCAAATAGATATGTTGGCTTTAGAAATTGAAAAGACGAGAAGGAGAGTTAATGCAATAGAGCATTTAATGATTCCTGAATTGGAGGTTTTAATTAAAACAATTCAAATGAAACTAGAAGATAGTGAAAGAGCTAACACGGTAAGAATGATGAAATCGAAAGAAATTATAACAAAAAGAGGAAAATAAGTCCTCTTTTTTTAAATGATTATCAGTTTAAGTTATTCAATAATTTCATCTGCCTTAGTTAGTAATTCTTCTGGAATAGGAATGTTTAATTTATCTAATTGCTTTTTGTTAATAATAAGTTCAACATCTTCAATGGTCGCAACACTAATGGAACCAGGCTTTTCTCCTTCTAAAATTGCTTTTGCCATTAACCCTGTTAAGTGGCCTAATGTGTAGTAATTGATACTATAAGTTAATGATGCACCTTGATAAACATTGTCTCTTTCACCAGCAATAATAGGAACGTGATGAGATGAAAGCGATAATATTGTTTCTTCTAAAACGCCCATGTTGCTAGCTAGTAAGTTATCAGTTGGGGTATAAATAACATCAACATTTTCTTGAGTAATTAAAGAAGATAAGACTGTTTTTATTTCTGTTGCATTAGTAACAGTCTTTCTTTTAACTATTAAATCAATACTTGAGGCATATTCTTCTGCTAAGTTTGCTTGAATTTCTGAGTTGGGTTCGCTGGCGTTATAAAGGATTCCTAAGGTAGTAGCTTCTGGTAGTAGCTCTTTTATTAAGTCAATTTGTTTGTTAATAGGATTTAAATCACTAGTACCAGTAATATTACCACCTGGATTTTCCATGTCATCAAGCAGTTTTGCATCAACTGGATCTGTCACTGCTGTAAATAGTAAAGGGGTATTTTTGCCTTGAGATTTAAGCTCGCTTTGAACGGCAATCGCTGCAGGAGTTGCAATCGCAAGAATTAAGTCGCTTTGGCGAACCAGTTTTGCTGCTTGTGTTTGCATTGTAGTCGCTTCACCCTGAGGATTTAAAACTGTTATAGTAATATTATCGCCATCGCTATAACCGTTTTCTTCTAAGGCAGCAATAAACCCCTCCCGTGCCTTATCTAATGCACCATGGGAAATAAGTTGTAAAATGCCAATTTGAATTCTATCATCTTTTTTACAACTAATAAGTGTTGCTCCAAAAAGAAGCAACGTAATAAATAAAATAGTTTTTTTCATCTTTGTGACCACCTTTCTTATATTTTAAAGATAAAAAATTATTATAATCTCAAAATGAGATTTTGAAACCTTTAATCAACAACATTTTCGAATTTTTTTAATAAATCAAAAATTGTGAGTTGTTCTTTTTCTTCTTTTTTAGCATCTAAAATAATCTCTCCTTCCTTAAACATAATAAGTCTGTTTCCATATGTTAAAGCATCTTTCATATTATGGGTAATCATAATAGTGGTAATTTTTTCTTTAGTAACTAAATCATTAGTAATTGTTAAAACGGTTTCAGAAGTTTTAGGATCTAAAGCGGCGGTATGCTCATCAAGAAGAAGTAATTTTGGTTTTTCCATAATTGCCATTAAAAGCGTTATAGCTTGTCTTTGTCCACCAGATAAAACACTTACTTTTTGCTTTAGTTTGTTTCCTAAATCTAAGTTTAGTTTCGTTACGAGTTCTTTAAAATAGGAATCGGTTTTTTTAGAAAAAGCCCATTTAAGCCTTTTTTTATATTTTTTTCTACTTGCAATATATAAGTTTTCAATTAAAGACAAGTCTTTGCAAGTTCCCACTAAAGGGTCTTGAAAAACTCTTCCTAAATATTTAGCCCTTTTGTATTCGTTTAAATTAGTAATATTATGTCCAGCTAAAGTGATTTCTCCTTCATCAGCAAAATAAGTGCCAGCAATAATGTTTAAGAATGTTGATTTACCACTGCCGTTACTGCCAATAACTGTAACAAAGTCGCCTTCATCAATAGTAAGATTAATATTATTTAGAGCTACCTTCTTTAAATCAGGAGTTAAATCTTTATTGAATATTTTGGTAATGTTTTTAAGAATTAGCATATTTTTTACTCCTTTTATCTTTTATTTTCATTAGGGTTGTTTTAATAACTGGATTTGCTAATACCAAAGCAATTAAGATTGCTTGCAAAAGTTTTAAATTGTTAGGTGAAAATCCCAAAGAAATGGCAACGCCAATTAAAATTTGAAAAAGAATGCTCCCTATTAAAACGGCAAACAGCCATTGTTTGAAAGTTGCTCTTTTAAAGAGTGCTTCACCTAAAATAATTGACGCTAACCCGATTACAATAATTCCTCTTCCGATGTCCATATTGCTTGTTTTATAACTTTGAGCGTATAAAGCACCAGCCAAAGCGATCAAACCATTTGCGATTCCTAAACCAATAATAATCATTTTATTTGTATTAATACCTTGAGTTTTTGCCATTTGTCGATTGTTTCCAGTAGCTCTTATGGCCATTCCCAACTCTGTACCGAAAAACCAATAAACACTTATAAAAACGAAACTATTAATAATTAAATTAGTTAAAAACTTTGTTAAAAACATTTTTATTTCTAAATTTTTAACAATAATAATATTTGTAAAGAAGAATTCAAGTGGGAAATAAATTGTCTTTAAATCGCCTAAATATAAACTAGGTTTTCCCATCACTAATAAATTAATCGAGTAAAGTCCCGTCATACTTATAATGCCTGCTAAAATTCCAGGAATTTTTAGTTTGGTGTGTAAAAAAGCAGTAACTACACCAGCGATGACTCCACCTAAAAAAGCGATAAATAAGCTTATAAATGGATTACTTAAAACTAGCGTTCTTTGCAATACAAAAAGTGCAGACAATGATGAACCTAAGACAATTGAGCCTTCAGCAGTGAGATCAGCAAAATCTAACAATCGAAAAGAAATAAAAACCCCTAGAGCAAGTAAAGACCAAATAAGCCCAGATTCCAAAGAATCTTTTAAAATGTAAATAATTTCCATAAAGTAATGATAACTCCCTTCATTTTTGGTGTTTTTAAAACAAAAAAAGTGCTATTCTGAGAATAACACTTCAAATAATTAAATTACTGGGTGTTATTACTCACTTCAATTAAAAACCAAAGTGATGTAATAACGGGGCTTATAACTTACTATTAAAAAGCCAAGTCGTTAATTAAAACATCACCTTGGTTATAATAATAATAAGAATAAAGTTGTTCTTGGATAAATTGAAGAATCATAAGTAGTCCCCTTTGTATTGTTTAAATAATATCACTTTTCATAATAGTTGTAAAGAAAATACAAGCGTTTTCATGACTTAAAAAGGATGAGAGTTCTTAGAACTTTAATATTTTTTTAAATAATGCTATAATAAAATTAGTTAGGAGTTATAATATGAAACAGCTTAAAATTGGTTCAAGACTCCCGATTTTTGCCTATAAGCATAATGGAGAACTTCATCGGATGTGGATGAGTTCGATAATATTAAAAAAACAAAAAAACTTAATTATTTTAGGTAATTTAAGAACAAAGGTTATTGAAGCTAGTGGTAAAAATTGGATGACAAAAGAACCGTCTATCACATTTTTTTCTAGTAAATATTTCTTTAATATTATCGCTATGATTAGAAAAGAAGGAATTTATTTCTATTGCAATTTATCGAGTCCGAGTGTAATCGACAGCGAAGGTCTTAAATACATAGATTATGATATTGATGTGAGGGTTTTACCTGATTTTAGTTATCAAATTTTAGATCAAAATGAATATGAATATCACAAACAAATATTAAATTATTCAGATGATATTGATAAGGTAATTAATGAACATTTTAAAATTCTTATTAATAAAATTGAAGAAAGAGAAGTACCTTTTAATCATAATTATATTTTAAAATTATTGAAACAATTAAAAAAATAGTGCTTAATTTATATTCTTGCGATAAAAAAGATTTTACAAAACAATTAAAAAATTAAAGTAAAATCTTTTTTTATTGCTAATAATTAAATGGATGATGAAAAAACATCAAAAGGAGTTTTGTTTAAAAATGACAGTGTATCGAGCGATGAAAACAAAAATATATCCGAATAAACAACAAAAAATATTGTTGACAAAGGCTATTGGTGTAGCGCGTTTAACAAAAAATGTTTGTTTAGATAAATTAAAGAAAGATTATAAAAACAATATAAAACATAATTATTTTAGTATCAATAAATGGTGGAATTCAATTAAAAAGATCGAGTATCCCTTCGTAAATGAGGTTTCAAAATTTATTCAAGAATATGCTATAAGAGATCTCGATAAATTAGTCAAAAAAGTTTATGATGGTAAAAATGATTTCCCTGATTTTGTTAAAAAGGGAGAAAACGATTCTTTTAAAATTACAGGATCCGCATTCTTCTTTATAGGAAAAATTATTAATTTGCCAAAAGGTCTTTCAATAAAAATGGGAAGAAGTTTAAGGTGGGAACCGTTAAGGATTTTTAATGTTACGATTAGTAAGAAAGGAGGTGAATGGTTTGCTGCAATTCAAATGTTAATCAAACAAAAATCAATTAACACTGCTATGGGAGCAGTTGGAATAGATTTAGGAGTTTCAACCTTAGCAACACTTTCAACAGGAGAAAAATTTTATAATCCTAAAGCTGAAAAAATCTATCGAAAAAAGATTGCTTATCTTAGCCGCAGTCTCTCAAGGAAAAAAAAATACTCTCGCAATTGGTATAAAGCAAAAAGAAAATTAGCAAAAACATATATGCGACTAACAAACGTTAGAAAAGATGCAATAAATAAAATGACTGCTAATATTTCTTCGAAATACGAAATAATAGCACTAGAACGACTGCATATTAAAGAAATGTTAAAAAATAATAAGCTAGCAAAATACATTAGTGATGCATCATTATATGAAGTTAGGAAGCAATTAGAATATAAAGCGAAAAAAGTAAAGTATGTTAATCGCTATTATCCGTCTAGTCAAATTTGTTCTATTTGTAATAGAAGAAATGAAGAAGTGAAGAGTTTAAGTGTGAGAGAGTGGACGTGCCCTAAGTGTGGTACGAAACATGATAGAGATGTAAATGCGGCCAGAAATATCCTAGTGGCGGCCGGCCACAAAGTTAAGCCTGTGGACTATTTGTAAATAGAATGAAGCAGGAATCTTGACGTGATAATTTAATACTTAAAAGATTAAGTTAACGTACGTTGGGAATGGCACTAGATGGGGGTCGTTGTGACTCAAACCAAACAAAAAACAAACTTTTCAAAGTTTGTTTTTTGCTATAAGGTTTATTTTTTAAATGGCAACTAACAATTTCGCAAAAAAAGTTGAAAGCGCTAAACTAAATTATAAGATAAACGTAAAATATTAACACCCCCGATAAAAGCATGATAATAAGTCATATTTATACAAAAAAAGAGATATTTAGACTTTTTTGTGAGTCTAGAGATCTCTTTTTATTATGGGGGTGGAAATCTGACAATGGCGGAAAATGGCGGACTTTTATTTATATTTTTAAATGGCAACGAACAATTTCACAAAAAAATGAAAGCGCAAACTAAAGCATAAGCAGGAGATGGGGGGGCGATTCCCCCTCTCGCCGAAAAAAAAACACAAATTGTGTTTAAATATTACTGGAGCAGGCGAGGGGAATCGAACCCCCATCTAATGCTTGGCAAGCACTTATAATAACCGTTATACTACGCCTACTTTTTTTTGTTGCATAATCATATTATCAAAACAAGCATTAGATGTCAATTGAAAAAATGCTTCTTGGCAACCTAAAATGAAGTTTTATGGTTGAATTCATCTGAAGTTTGAAGATTAAAAGAAACTAATTTTTAATTTCATTATAGTGTAATACAAAAAAGATAATTTGAACGGATGTCTAAACTATCTTTAAATAATAATAATGGCGCACCGTATAGGTCTCGAACCCATAACCTTCTGATCCGAAGTCAGACGCTCTATCCAATTGAGCTAACGGTGCCTAGTTATATTTTACACTCTAAAGCAAAAGGTTCAATACCTTCGTTTCTTTTTATTTCACTTTCAATAATAGAAGGGATATGTTTAGTAATAAATGAAAGATTGTTATTGTGGATGTTATTCGCATTATTGATATACTCAAAATGATTTTCAATATTTAGCAAATGAAGAGTTTGTTTTAACAAAAACTCTTTGTTTTTGTCTTTAAGTTTGCTTTTTAATAATTCGTTTTTATATATTTCAATTAATTTTTCTACACGGCTGGAAAAATTACATTTATGAAAATAAAATAAAAGTGATTGAGCAATACTAAAACCCTCATAAGATAATAGTAATCTTCTAAAATTAAAAACTTTTGAATAGTCATAAACATAATTATAGATATCAATGTCTATTTTTGAGCTTAATAATTCATCTTCAATTAAATAAGATAAAAATGACAAATACTTAAGGGAATGATTTTTATTCATGAGCAATAATTTATCCTTTACTAACTGAGATAAATATAACGTGCTATCAGCATATTGCAATAAAATTAATAAAGCAAATTCATCATCATTTTTAACGCGCTGGTATGCTTTAAAATCGCCTTTTAATTCTTTCGTTTCTTTGGTAGAAGAATAGGTGAATAAAAAACTAAAGATAGAAGTATAAATTGCAATGACAACTAAATATGGAATTTTATAAAAAAATACTAAAGATAACAAAAGCAATACAAATCCGCTAACAAAAGTAAAAACGGGCGCAACAAGTAAAGATGATAACATTGCATTCTTGGCTTTAATAAAGTCGTTTTCATCATTAATTTCACCTAAAGTGGGATAAGCCATCCCGCCTCCTAAAATTAATAATTTAAAGTCTATTTTAACTCTCCATTTGTTGTTGCTTTTGTAAAAGATGAAAAATAAAATAATCAACACTTCGTTTTTATAGCCTTTGGCGATAAAAGTTAAAAAATGGGCTAATTCATGTAATAAAATAGTTAACATAAAAGTGCCGATAAACAATAAAATATGAAAATACCATTTAACGTTTTTAATGCTAGTCATTAAGTCGCTAAAATAGCCACCGTGGAATAGTGGCATTGTAATAAAACCAATAATAAAACAACTAACTAAAAAAACAATAAATCGATGGCGCCTTAAAAATTTCATTATTTTTCACCTAAAACAATTATACCACTTATTATGTATTTTTTTAGTTTTTTATGTTATCATTTTTACAGTGAATAAAAAGGAAGACAAGATGATAATATTAATAGGAGCTAGCGCTAGTGGCAAAACTGAAATTGCAAAAATATTAAGAACGCAAGGATATAAAAAATGTATAACGACTACTACAAGGCCGAAAAGGGTTAATGAAATCGCGGGAGCAGATTATTATTTCGTTACTAAAAAAGAATTTAACGATTTGCTTCTAACGAATAGTTTCATTGAAGTTACGGGTTATCAAAATAATTTGTATGGTTTGCAAAAAAAAGATTTGACAGTTGATGGCTTAGTAATAGTTGATCCTAATGGTGCTAACGCTATTTTGAGAGTGCTAGGGAAAGAAGCTTTTGTTGTTTTAATTAAGTCTAGTAAAAAACTTCGTAAAGAAAGAATGCTTAAAAGAAAAGACAAAATGGAAGATATTAAAATTAGATTGAAAAAAGATGATAAAATTTTTAAAAAAAGAAATATTTCTCGTGTTAACTTAGTTTTAAATAATAACGATGAATCATTAGAAAAATTAGCTACCATTATAAAACAAAAGTACCAATCTTATAAAATAGAAAATCTCAGTCAATGACTTACTGAGATTTAATTCATATCGACAAAAATATGTTAGAACTTAAATAAAAGACTGAGATTTAATTAACTTAACAAAATCTTGGGTTTCTTTTTTTATTGGGCTAAAAAATATGTCTTGTGGAGTCCCGCTTTCAGCAATAATACCCTCATGCATGAATATTATCTTTGTTGAAATGTCATAGGCGAATTTCATTTCATGGGTTACAATAATCATTGTCATTCCTTCATTTGCGAGACCTTTTATAACTGATAGAACTTCATCGATTAAAAGTGGATCTAAAGCGCTGGTTGGTTCATCAAAAAGCATTAGTTTAGGTTCCATACACAATGCTCTTGCTATCGCCACTCTTTGTTGTTGTCCGCCACTTAGGTTGTTAGGATTATTGTTTTTAAATTCTTTCATTCCGACTTTTTCTAAATAATACAATGCTCTTTCAATGGCTTTTTCTTTTGGAAGTTTCAAAACCGTTTGAAGCGCTAAAGTGCAATTTTCTAAGACGTTTAGATTGTTAAAGAGATTAAATGATTGAAATACCATCCCCATGTTCTCTCTAATTTTGTTAATATTGGCTTTTTTATGAGTTATTTCTTCATCAAGAAAAAATATTTGACCATTATCAGGTTCAACTAAGAGGTTTAAGCATCTTAACAAAGTAGTTTTACCACTGCCTGATTTACCTATTATGCTAATGACATCACCTTCATTTACTGTTAAATTAATGCCTTTTAAAATTGGGACGCCATTATAGCTTTTATAAATGTTTTTAGTATTTAATAACATAGTTTATACTTGCACCTGCCCTACTTTTCTTTCAAGATGCTTAATAAAGAAGTTTGCTGAAACAGTTAAAATAAGGTAAATGACTGCAGCGATTGTAAAGGCTTCAACATAAGCATATGTTTTTCCTGCGGCTTGTTTTACAGCGAAAAATAAATCAACAACTGAAATAACACTTAAAACGGAAGTATCTTTTAAATTGACAACAAATTCATTTCCAATTGCAGGAAGGGAATTTTTAATAGCTTGGGGCCAAATGATTTTTCGCATTGTTTGCCTTTTAGTGAGACCTAATGTGCGTCCGGCTTCCATTTGTCCGACATTAATAGATTCAACCCCTCCTCTTAAAATTTCACTAATGTATGCGGTTGTGTTAAACGTTACAATAATTAAACCGGCAGTTAGTGGGTTCCACCAAGGGAAAATCTTCAATCCAGCAATTCCATAATAGATAATCATTGATTGTACTATCATCGGAGTTCCTCTCATTAAAGTAACATAGGAATTGCTGACAAATAAAGAAGATCGTTTCAACATTTTTACCGACCTGTTATCGCGTTTTTTGTCTACTTTTAATAGCCTAATTTCGGTTAGACTCAAAGAAAGAATAAAGCCGCCAACTGTTCCTACAATTGAGAGCAAAAAAGTAATTCCCAAACCGTATAAAATTATCGAATAATAGTTTTCTAAAAGGTAGGCTATTTTATTAAAAAAGGAATTGCTTAAGATAATAAACATTAGTTACTTTGGCGTTCTAAGGCACCCAACATCCATTGTTCTTTTTGTTCGTTTGTGATGGTTGCGATGATAGCGTTTATTTCATCTACTAAATCGGTGTTTCCTTTTCTTAAAGCCACAGCAATTTGCAAGTTTTCTTCTAAAATATCAAAACCATTTCCTTCTTCGAAAGTTAGATAAATTAATTTATCATTACTTCCTGTAACTGCCTTAGCAACTGGCATTTCTGCAAGAAAAGCATCACTTACACCGCTTAATAAACTTTGAGTGATTGCTGCATAGGACTCAAGTGGCGTTTGTCTTATAGAACCAACTAATTGTTCGTAAATTTCATCATCATCTTGAATTGTGTCTTTTTGTGCAATAACTTTAGCTTCCCCAAAATCATTAATGCTTGTTGCGTTAGCATAAGGGCTATCTATTCTAACAATAATGACATTTTCGCTAAGATAGTAAGGAGTACTAAAATCAACTTCTAAAGCTCTTTCAGAAGTAGGACTCATTCCAGCAACAATTAAATCAATATCACCATTTTGCAAACTAATTATTAATCCATCCCATTCGATTGCTTTGATAACTAGTTTACGGTTAAGGTTATCAGCGATGTATTTTGCAATTACAACGTCATAACCATCAGCATATCCTGGTTGACCGCTAATTTTTGTGGCATATTCTGATGTTTTCTTCATTTCCATCCAATTAAAAGGAGCATAATCGGCTTCCATTCCCACAATTAACTCTTCTCTTGTGTCTTGTTCGCAACCTATAAGAGCGAATGATAAAACAAACAAGCTCAATAACAATAATACTTTTTTCATTTTCTAGACCTCTTTTCTTATTTTTTAAAATAAAAAAGTGCCCTTGAGCACTAATCAAATAAGAATAAAGTATGAAAATCAAATTTGTCTAGCGCCTCTACTTTTAGTAGGAGTGTTATAAATATTTTTTATAACCCCATAACAACTTTATGCCTAAGGTTGCTATTCGGCGATGGTTGCCTTTCTTACACTTCTTCGAATGCCTTCTTGGTGTAATACTATTCTGCATCGCTGCCTCTAACTTTTTTATTTGTATACATCATAATCAATTAATTAATAGAAGTCAATAATTATGATAGTGGAAACGCTTTTTCTAGTTAATCTTTTTTTTAAAAACAGAAATAAGCTGGTGCCTCCAGTGAGAATCGAACTTACAATTCAAGCTTACCATGCTTGCGTTTTACCATTAAACTATGGAGGCAGACACCATAAATAATTTTAGCATATAAAAAAATTAAGGCAAATATAATGTGACGGTGTTGACTGTTAATGAAAGTATTATTATAATAGATATAATGATTTTTTAAAAAATAAAAAGAAAAAAGGGAGAAATAATGATAGTTTTAACGCTGGATCAAAAATATGAAACGATAATTCGCTTATTTGATAGTAAGAAAGATTATAAAACTTTAAATAAAGTAAAAGAATTAAAAGTATTTAATAATAATGGTAAAGAGATCTTTTTTGATCTAAAATTAAATCGTTCAGGAAGGATTTATTTAAGTTTAAATAAAAAGGATAAAGAAGGAATAAGAACATTAGGATATCAATTAGGCAAGAGGCTTAATCATGAAAAGGTTACTAAGGTAAGTTTAGATGCAAGAGGTTTTAGCGATGTTATTGTTTACTTAATTGAAGGCTTATTGATGAGTAACTACCGTTTTACATATAAAAAGGAAGAAGAGGGGGAGCAATGGGAATCAGAAGTTTCTCTTTCAAATGTCGACCATAATTTAATTTTGGAGCAAGCAAATTTAGTCAATGCTATTTTCACAACGAGAGATTTAGTTAATACGCCTGCAATTGATTTATATCCTGATAGTTATGCGAAGAAAATTCAAGAGTTATTTAAAGACACTAGTGTTGATGTTGAAGTTTTAGGGTTAACAGAAATTAAAGCTCTGAAAATGGAAGCCTTTTTAGCGGTCAATAAAGGAGCCGATAATGAACCACGGTTTGTGGTTTTAAAATATTTGCCTAATAAAGAAGAAAAAGAACATTTAACTATTGTCGGCAAAGGAGTTACTTATGATACTGGGGGTTATGCAATTAAATCTGCCCAAGGAATGTCTACGATGCATACCGATATGGCTGGGAGCGCAGTAGTGGTGGGACTCTTTAAAGCTCTTAATGATAATTGTGTTAATAAAAATGTTGTAGGTGTGATGGCTTTAACTGAAAATATGATTTCTGGTAAATCTTATAAAAATGGTGATATTATCAATTCTATGAAGGGTCTAACAATTGAAGTAGGAAATACCGATGCAGAAGGTAGACTAACTTTGGCTGATGCCTTATATTACGCTGCGACTAAATTAAATAGTGAAAAGATTATTGAATTATCTACTTTAACAGGTGCTTGTATCGTGGCTTTAGGTACTGATGTTGCTGGATCTATTAGCAATAATGATGAATTATATCAAGCGGTTTTTAAAGAGAGTTTAGAGACTGGAGAATCAATTTGGCGTCTTCCAATAGTTAAACCATTAGAGGATGCTGTTAAAGGAACTTTTGGTGATCTTAAAAATTCCATTCCCGGTGGAGCAGGAGCGATTACCGCAGGAATCTTTTTGACCCATTTTGTCGAAGATAAACCATTCTTACACCTTGATATTGCCGGAGTCTCTTATGGTAAAAAAAGAAAATATTATTCTGAAGGTGCGAGCGGATTTGGCGTAAAGACATTATATAGTTATATTAAAAACAAATAATAGTTAAGTCGGGGAGTAGCTTAGTTTGGTAGAGCGCTGGGCTGGGGGTTCAGAGGTCGCAGGTTCAAATCCTGTCTCTCCGACCACCAATTATATCAAGGGGCGAAGTTTAGCAAGCGCTTAAAGAGTTATTTGCTTTGTTTTCTTGTTATTGGTAGTTGCTTGTGTTATAATCCAATTAGACGGAACTAAAAAACCGTTGAGTTTTATAAGAAGGAGCAAAATTTAATGACAGGCAAAGTAAAATGGTTTGACGGAAAAAAAGGTTATGGCTTCATTTCAACAGATGATGGCCAAGATGTATTTGTTCATTATTCCGCCATCCAGTCTGAAGGATTTAAGAATTTATCCGAAGGCGACGAAGTTGAGTTTGAAATTAATGATGGTGAAAGAGGCCCACAAGCTTCTAACGTTGTTAAAATATAAGTTCAATTTTACTTAAAAGACTAGCGATAGTCTTTTTTTTGTGCATTTAGTGAAGAAATTTAATTTAGATTGTGAGATATTAAATAAATTGGTATAATGTGATAAAGGAAGTGGTAATATGCAGAAAGAAATACTTTTAGTAGAGAAAAATCATTTAAAAGAAATACTAAAAGATATTAAAGATGATAAATATGATAAAATCGATGAGCATTTTAAAATAAAATATGCTTATGATGCTGTTCATATAGAAGGAACGAATTCAATTACCTTAGAAGAAGCATTTACTTTAAAAACCATTGATAAGGAACATAAGCTTTCTGAATTGGAGCAAAAAGAATTATTAAACCATGTTAAAGCTTATCAATATATTAACCAGCAAGCAAAAAAGAAAGCATCAATTACTGAGGAATTTATTAAAGATATTCATCAAATTGTTTTAGAGGGGATTATGGATGGTGGTCTCTATCGCCAAGTAAATGTTGGTTTGAAAGGCTCTCTTCATCAACCGCCTGATTATGTTAAAGTATATGATAGAATGAAAAAATTTATTAACTTTTTAGATTTTGAGTTTGAAGGTGACGCGATTAAAAAGGCAGCCTTTGTTCATCTCTCAATTGCAAAAATACATCCTTTCTTAGATGGCAACGGTAGAGTAGGAAGATTGCTGATGAATTATTGTTTAATATTAGATGGCTATTTGCCAATATCAATCAATGAAGATGTAAAAGAAAAGTATTTTAAAGCATTAGATCAGTTTAAATTAGAAAAGAAAACCACTTTGTTAGAAGAAATTATTACGAAACTACTTTTAATCAGGTTTAATGAAGTTATTTTAAAATTAAGTGAATAAAAACATTAATCTCGCCCAAGGCGGGTTTTTTGTAAGGGATTAAGATGAAAGAAGAATCGAAATATAAAATAACTAATTTTTTACGTTATTATGGGGATGCTTTATTTTATCCTTTTTTGGCTTTATATTTTAGTCATTTAAATAAAACTGAATCTCAAATTGGTTTTCTTTTAATGTTGATTCCTTTACTAGGTGCTATTTTAAATCCTTTCTGGAGTTTAGCTAGCAAAAACATTAATTATAATAGAAAAATCATTATCTTTTTATCACTTATAGAAGCAGTGGTAATTATTTATTTAACCTTGGTTGTAAAACTACCTTATTTGGTAATTGGCGCGCTTTTATTAGCGATTGTTGGACAACCGTTTTATGTGTTGTTTGATGGGTTTACCGCAGTTTATACTATTAGCAATGAAGTTAGTTTTGGCCGTTTACGTTTATTTGGTTCTATCGGTTTTGCTATTGGCGCTTTAATGGGAGGATACTTTTTAAAATTGACTTCTTTTTATTTGCTTTTTTCATTAGCATCAATAGCCTTTGTTTTAGTGAGTTTAATGCTCATTTGGATTAAACCTTTGAATTTAGTTTTAAATAAAACTTTAACAGAAAAACCACAGCCTAAACAGCTCTTTAAAAATAAAAAGTATTTAAAATTTAGTATGTTTTTTATTATTTCTATGGGAATCCTTTTTTCAGGAGAGGCTTTTTTGGGTGTTTTTTTTAAAAGTCTAGAAATTAGTTCGGATAGATATGGGATAGTGGTTTTCATTCAAGTGATTATTGAAGCCTTAATTTTATTTTTATTAACGAAATGGAAACATAAAAAAAGATTAATGTTTGTAATGGTTTTTATTGTGTTAGCGAACTTTATTAGGTTTTTCTCTTTTAATTTTTCGCCCCCACTAATACTTTTAATTCTTGTTTCGATCTTTAGAGCTGTTAGTATGGGAGGGCTTTTATTTGTTTCGGTTGAATATATGAAAATTAATGTTTCCGCTCATAATATCACTTTAGGAATAGTTTTATTTTACAGTGTTAAAAATGTTTTACAGGCAATATATACTTTTATAGGTGGTTATTTTATCGAAAGATATAGTTATCAAAGTTTTTATTTAATGACGGCTTTTATTACCTTGACAGCGTTATTTTTTATTGATTATCGCTCTTCCTATGATACAATAGAAAAGGGCGTGGAAAAGTGATTGCAGGATTAGTTTATCAATTAAAAGTTAAAAGGAAAACTGATATTGGCTACTTGTTAGAAGACAATGAACAAGAGGTTTTTTTACATAATAATGATTGTTTCGGCAAAACACCAATTGCAGGAGAGGTTGTTGAAGCCTTTTTATTTCATGATTTTAAAGGAAGATTAGCTGCGACTTTAAAGTTACCGATAATTACATTAGAAAAAGGTGCTTTTTTAGTGGCTGTTGAGGTTGTTTCTAATTTAGGTGTTTTTTTTGATAACGGCATCGATAAACATTTATTATTGAGTAAAGATGATCTGCCGAATGATAGAAGTGAATGGCCCCAAAAAGGCGATCAGCTCTATTTAACACTAAAAGGGAAGAATCGTTTGGTTGCGAAAAGAGTTTTTCATTTAGAACCTATAAAAACTGATTTAAGAGAAAAAGAAATAGTAAAAGGATATGTTAATAATATTAAAGATGAAGGAATTGATGTTATCACTTTAAAGGAAGAATTAATTTTTATTCATAAGACTCAAACAAGAAAAAAACACCGCCTTGGAGAAAAGTTAAATGTGACAATTATGAAGGTTTATCAAGATAGTATTCATGGCACGTTAATTAAACAAAAGGAAGAGATGATTGAATTAGATGCTAATTTGATTTTAAATTATTTAAAAAAGCATCGTGAAATGAGTTTAGGAAACAGTAGTAGTCCAGAAGAGATATTTGCCCAATTCAATTTATCAAAAAAAGCTTTTAAGAGAGCATTGGGCAGTTTATATAAAGCGAGATTAATCGATTTTAAGGATAATAAAACAATTTATATAGGTGATAAAAGTGAATAAATTAGTAAAAGAAATAACTTCAAGAGAAAAGGATTTTGCACAATGGTATACTGATGTATGTCTTAAAGCTGAATTAATGGATTATAGCGATGCTAAAGGATTTATAATCTATCGTCCCTACGGCTACGCAATGTGGGAAAATATTCAAGATTACTTAAATTTAAAGTTTAAAGAAAGCGGACATGAAAATGTTTATATGCCGTTAGTAATTCCAGAAAATCTTTTCCAAAAAGAAAAAGATCACGTTGAAGGCTTTTCGCCTGAAGTTGCTTATTTAACTACAGACAATAATGATACTGAAGAAAAATTGATTGTGAGACCAACGAGTGAAGTGCTTTTTTGTGAACATTATAAGAAAATAATTAATTCTTACCGTGACCTTCCAAAAAAATATAATCAATGGTGTAACGTGGTTCGTTGGGAAAAAACAACGCGACCTTTTTTAAGAGGAAAAGAGTTTTTATGGCAAGAAGGCCACACCGTTCACGCTACTGAAAAAGAAGCTCGCGAGGAAACTCTTTTAATGTTAGATATTTATAATAAAATGGGAGAAGAATTGCTTGCTATACCTTTTGTTACTGGTTTAAAAACCGAGAAAGAAAAGTTTGCTGGAGCGATAGAAACTTATTCAATTGAAGCTTTAATGCATGATGGTAAAGCTTTACAAAGTGGAACTAGTCATTATTTAGGTAAAAACTTTTCAAAACCGTTTAATATTATTTACCGCGATTCTAATAATCAAGAACAGTTTGTTTATCAGACTAGTTGGGGTGTTTCAACACGGTTATTAGGTGCTGTTATTATGGTGCATGGTGATGATGAAGGGTTAGTTTTACCTCCATATATCGCACCTACTCAGGTGGTAATTATTCCGATTCAATCTAAAAATGAAATAGTCCAAAAGATAACTTCAAATCTTTTTCAAAAATTAGAAAAGAAAAACATTAGAGTAAAGTTAGATAATCAAGATAAATCGCCAGGCTGGAAATTTAGTGAATACGAGATGAAGGGTGTCCCAATTAGGATCGAAATAGGACCTAAAGATATTGAAGCTAATGAGGCGACAATCGCTTTAAGATATAGTCGCGAAAGAATTAAAGTTCCCCTAACAAAAATTGAAGATGAAATCGAATTACTATTAAAAAATATTCATGAAAAGATGTATCAAAAAGCCTTAAGTCATGTTGAAAAAAACACTCATACATTAACCGATTTTAGTTTGTTTGAAAAGACTATTGATAAGGGTGGTTACATTAAAATGAGCGTTCACGATGATGCTGAAGAAATTATTAAAGACAATTTTCAGGCTTCAGCGAGAGTGATAATTGCTGAACCATTACTTAACGAAATTTGTCCGGTAACTAATAAAAAGGCAACTAAAACAATTTTATTTGCACGCGCGTATTAATAATAAAAGAAAAAGATTCTTTTACACTAGACCTTTTAATAAAATGATATCAGGTTTGGAGAGGAGAATCTTTTTTACTTAAAAAGCAGGTTAAACAATTGAGAATAATGAGGGTTTAAAAAGTTTAAATCTAACGGCAATAAAGCTTTATTAACTAATAAAGAACTTAAATATGGTTGATTAATCTCTTGGTAGCTAATTACCGCTCTAGTAATTAGACCTTTTTCGATTTCTAGATGGACTTTGTAGTTGTTTTTTTCAATAAAGAGAGTAGAAGAAGGAGATTCGTAATAATTCCATTCCTTTTTTAAATATTTTTCCTTTTCCAAGGTTTGAATTTTGAGGATATCACTAGCTGTTAAAATTATTTCTTTGTTGATATTAAAATAAGTTAATAAATACGCAATTAATTCACTTAAAGACAAAGTTAAATACTGATTAATGTTTAGGACCGAAGAAGGCCGCGACTCCACAGCTTTGCTAGTATGAATTAAAGGATTTTTAAGAACTTTTTTCAAGTTTGATAAATTGCAATCAAAAAGGATAGTGCCGTGATGAAGAAGAATGTCTTTATATAAATATTGAGCATTACCTCCAATTTTCTTACTATTTAACTTAAGATCGCTTTTAGGGCTGAAATAAGCCTTTAATCCCAAATCATTTAAAGCATTTATTAGTAGGGAAGTCATTAGTTTATAATTATTGACTTTCCCTTTTGCTTTTGTAATAATCGAGTAATTAAGATTTCCTAAATCATGATAGACAGTCCCACCACCAGAATTTCTTCTAAAAAGAGGTATTTTTTCTTGGTTTAAAAATAAAGAGTTAACTTCGTTATAAGCATTTTGATTTCGCCCAATAATGACGGCAGGTTCATTTTGCCAAAATAAAAAAATATCTTCACCTTTATAAAGATGTTTTAAAATGTATTCTTCCCAAGCTAAATTAAAAGATGCTTTTTTAGAAATTGGCTTTACAGTATAGTGCATAAAAGACCTCACAATAGTATTTTATCACATCACTTGTCAAAGGGATTACAAAGTGCATTAAGGATGAGCGTTTGGGCAAGAAACTAGCCTTTTATATATTATAATGGCTGTGGAAAAATAGTAAAGGAGGAAGAAAATATGTTTAAAACATATTCTGCAAAGAAAGATAAAGTTTATCAAATTTTAGACGAAAAAGGCAATCTTGTTTTGCCTGAAGAAGAGCCTAAAATAACTAAAGAAACTTTACTTAAAATGTATCAAACAGCTTTGTTTGCGAGAAGAGCAGACATTAAAGCGTTACAGTATCAAAGACAAGGAAGAATGCTAACTTACGCACCTAATATTGGTCAAGAAGGTGTTCAAATTGGAACTGCTGCTGCAATGGAAGAAAAAGATTGGTTTTCTCCGATGTATCGAGATTTAAGTATTCAATTATATCGTGGAGAATCATTGGAAAATATTTATTTATATTGGTATGGAAATGAAAGAGGGTCTTTAAAACCTAAAGGAGTTAAAAACTTACCTGTCAATGTTATTATTGGTTCTCAAACTAATATCGCTGCAGGACTAGCGATGGCTTCAAAAATTAGACAAACTGATGAAGTGACGGTGTTTACAGTTGGGGATGGTGGTACTAGTCATGGAGAATTTTATGAGGGGTTAAATTTCGCTGCAGTTTTTGACCTTCCTGTTGTAGGAGTAATTCAAAATAATCAGTATGCAATTTCTACTCCGACTAATAAAGCGACAAAAGCAGAAACTTTTGCACAAAAAGGTGTTGCTTTTGGAATCCCATATGCTTTGGTCGACGGTAATGATCCTTTAGCTGTTTATAAAACAGTTAAAACAGCAATTGAAAGGGCGCGTAAAGGCGAAGGTGCAAGTTTAATTGAGGCTTATACATATCGAATGGGGCCTCATACAACTTCTGATGACCCTTCTATTTATCGAACTAAAGAAGAGGAAGCAAGTTGGGCTAAAAAGGATCCTTTGATTCGTTTTAAAAATTATCTTATTAAGAAGGGATACTGGTCAGAAAAAGAAGAAGAAAGTTATTTAGAAACGATAGAAAAAGAAATTGGAGAAACGTTTCAAAAAGTAGAAAGTTACGGAGCTAAAGTAGAATTAAAAGAAATATTTGAACATACTTTTGCAGCGATGACTCCAGAATTAAAATCTCAAATGGAAGAACACGAAGAATTTTTAAAAGAGGTGAAATAAGATGGCAGCTATAACATTACTACAAGCAATTAATCAAGCTTTAGATCAAGCGATGGCGAACGACGAAAGAGTAGTAGTTTACGGTGAGGACACTGGTTTTGAAGGTGGTGTTTTCAGAGTCACAGCTGGATTACAAAAAAAATATGGTGAAGCAAGAGTGTTTGACACTCCGATTTCAGAATCGACGATTGCAGGCGCAGCGATAGGAATGGCTATTAATGGCCTTTTACCGGTTGCTGAAATTCAGTTTGACGGCTTCATTTTTCCTGCTTTAACAGATTTAGTTACTCACGCTGCTCGTTTTAGAAATAGATCAAGAGGTCAATACAGCGTTCCCATGGTTTTAAGAGTACCACATGGTGGTGGAATTAGAGCTTTAGAGCATCATTCAGAATCGATCGAGATGTTTGTGGCGTCAGTTCCTGGATTAAAAGTGGTAACTCCTTCAACACCTTATGATGCAAAAGGATTATTATTGGCTGCGATAAATGATCCTGATCCAGTAATTTATTTAGAACCTAAAAAGATTTATCGAGCTGGCCGTCAAGAAGTTCCCGAAGAAAGTTATCAAATTCCTTTGGGAAAAGCGAAAGTTGTTAAACCAGGAACGGACATTACTGTTGTTAGTTGGGGCGCGTTAGTTAGAATGGTTGAAAAAGCTGCACTTGAAGTTGCTAAAGAAGGCATTTCTGTCGAAGTGATTGATTTAAGAACTTTAGTTCCATATGATAAAGAAACATTAATTCAATCAGTAAAGAAAACAGGAAAATTTATGGTCGTAACAGAGGCAGTAAAATCCTATGGTCCTGCAAGTGAATTAATCGCGATGATCAATGAAGAAGCATTTTATCACTTAGAAGCAGCACCAGTGAGGTTTACAGGTTTTGATATTACCGTACCACTTGCTAGAGGAGAACATTATCATTATCCTAGCGAAGAAAAGATTATTAGTTATTTAAGAAAACTATATTTAGCAAAACCGTAAAGGAGGGATAGTAAATGTATTTATTTAAGTTTGCCGATATCGGCGAAGGGATTCATGAAGGGACCATTTTAAAGTGGAATTTTAAAGAAGGCGACAAAGTCAAAGAAGGTGACACTTTAGTAATAGTAGAAACTGATAAAGTAAACGCTGAATTACCTTCACCGGTTACTGGTACAATTGTTAAAATTAATTTTAATGTAGGTGATGATCTACATGTTGGTGACGTAATTGTTGAGATTGATGATGGTAAAGAAAGTAAAAAAGAAAAAAGCAGTGAGCCTCAAGAGGAAAAAAAAGAAAAAGGCGCTGGCGTCGTTGGCGAAATTGAAGTTTCTGATGAGATAATTGAGACTGTTAAAGAAGAAAACATTAATGAAGAAACAAAAAAAGTACTTGCAAGTCCAATTGCGAGAAAAATAGCAGCGACTGAAAACATTGATATTAATGAAATCATTGGAACGGGCCCTCAAGGTCGAGTTTTAAAAACAGATGTTGTTAACTATCAAAAAGAGACTGAGTTTGCCATTACAGAAGACCATCAAGTTAGTGATGAAATAGAAGTCATTAAAGTCTCGAGATTAAGAAGAGCAATTTCAAAAGCAATGACAACCTCAAAAGCAATGATCCCTGATACCGTTTTATTTGATGAGGTTAACGTTGATAAGTTAGTTGAATTTAGAAATGAAGCAAAACTTTTAGCTCTTAAAGAAGATATTAAGTTAACATATATGGCCTTTATAAGTAAAGCAGTGCTAATAGCTTTAAAAGAGTTTCCGATTTTTAATTCTTCTTATGATGCAGAAAAGGGAGAGGTTTATTTAAAGAAGCAAATCAATTTAGGTTTCGCTGTTGATACACCTGATGGTCTTATCGTTCCTAATATTAAAAATGCTAATGACTTAGCTATCTTCCCTTTGGCAACTAAAATAGACTATTTGGCAACTAAAACAATTGAAAGAAAGCTCTCACTTTCCGAACAACAAAATGGTACCTTTTCAATTACTAATTTTGGTTCGATAGGGATTCCATTTGGTGTTCCAATTATCAATTATCCTGAGGTTGCTATTTTGGGAATAGGACGAATTAATAAAAAACCAATTGTTGTTGATGATAGCATTAAAATCGGATATATGCTACCATTATCATTAGGAGTGGATCATCGGATAATTGATGGTGCCGATGCAGGAAGATTTTTAAATAAAATAAAAGAACTATTAAATAATCCAACCTTATTAGTTCTTAGTTAGAGGTGAAATATATGTATGATGTAGTTATTATTGGTGGCGGTCCTGGTGGTTATGTTGCGGCTATTAAAGCTGCTCAATTGGGAGCGAAAGTAGCGTTAATTGAAAAAGAGTCATTAGGTGGAATTTGTCTTAATCATGGTTGTATTCCTACAAAAGCGCTAATAAAATCTAGTAAAGTATATCAAACAATAAAAGATAGTGAAAGTTTTGGAATTATAGGTGCTCAAGAAGCTGATTTTGATTGGCAAAAAATTATCAAAAGAAAAGATAAGATCGTTAAACAACTTACTAACGGGGTCGCTTTTTTATTGAGAAAAAATAAAGTTGATGTCTATAATGGTTATGGAGAAATAGTTGACAATAAAAACGTTAAGGTTGGTGATGATATTTTAGCTACAAAAAATATTATTATTGCAACCGGAGCTCATGCTATTATCCCACCTATTGAGGGAGCTAAAGAAGCTTATCAAAACAAATATTTACTCACTTCTAAAGAACTATTGAATATTGAAAAATTTCCTGAATCATTAACTATCATTGGTGGTGGAGTAATTGGGATAGAATTCGCAACTATTTTTAATCTTTTAGGTGCGAAAGTAACTATTATTGAAATGTTGCCAAGTATTTTAAATAATATTGATGAAGAAATTAAAACTGCTTATACTAGAAAACTTAAAAAAGATGGAATTGAGATTTTAACAAACGCTACTGTTACAAAAATTGATAATAATAAGGTAACATATCAAAAAGATGAAATTGAAAAAGAAGTTAAAAGCGAGCTAGTTTTGATGGCTGTCGGAACACAAGCAAATAGTAAAGCTTTTGAACATCTCAACTTAAAAATGGAAAGGGCGAATATCGTTACCGATCAGTATTTAAGAACAAGCATAGAAGGAATATACGCGATAGGCGATGTTAATGGAAAAGAAATGTTAGCTCATGTAGCATCTCACGAAGGAATTATCGCAGTTCATCATTTATTAAATAAAGAAACAAGGCCGATGGATTACGGTAAAATACCCGCTTGTGTTTATGGTTCGCCAGAAATAGCTATGATTGGTTTGACCGAAGAGGAAGCTAAGGCACAAAATCTTAACTATAAAGTTTCCAAAGTTCCTTTAGCCGCAATCGGTAAAGCGTTGGCTGATGGTGAAAAAGAAGGTTTTATAAAATTAATTGTTGAAGAACAATACAAAGAAATAATTGGCGTTCATATTTATGCTTATGGAGCGACAGAGTTAATTAGCGAATATAGCTTGGCGATGATTGCAGAGGCAAGTGCTTATGAAATAAGTGCAGCGATTCATCCTCATCCGACATTATCTGAGTTAACCTTAGAAGCTGCATTAGGGGCGATTGACAAGCCGATACATCTTTAATAAACGATAATAATAGAAAAGAAGTTACCTTTTTATTGATAATATTAGGTAACTTCTTTTTTAATGTAAATATTGTTTCTATTCTTTTTTTATTTTTTTAAGTTTAATCTTTTTCTCAGGAACAGGATCATATTTTGGTTTAAATAAGGGATTACAAGTTAAAATCCGTTTCGCTGTCAGAAAAGAGGCTTTAAAAAAATTAAACCTTTGATAACAAACCAAAGCATAATTAGAACAAGTCGGTGTGTGTCGGCATCGTTTTGGTCGGTTGGGACTAATGTGTTTTTGGTACCATAAAATCATTTTTATTGCTAATTTATTCATATTATCACTAAAAACATTATAACACGGTTTTTGAGATAGAAAAACCATTGCACTTTTCTTTTTAATTCTTTAAAAAGTTAAGATAGTTGTCTATTTATAAATTTTAATAAAAGAGAAACCTTAAAAAAAAGACTATATTTTAACTAAAGTTAGTGTTATTATCTTTAAAATATGATATAATTTAGTAAAATAAAGAGATATTTTTAATTAATTAGGAGGCAAATATATTATGAGGGTTTATCAAACAAACCAAATTAGAAACATAGCGATTTTAGGACACCTAGGATCGGGAAAAACAACGTTAAGCGAGGCTTTGCTTTACACAAGTGGAGCACTACCAGTAAAAGGAACGATTGAATCCAAAAATACTGTCAGTGACTACATGGACGAAGAAAGGGAAAAACAAGGAAGTTTATCAACATCTTTAATCCCCGTCGAGTGGCAAAACCATAAGCTTAACTTTTTAGATGTTCCAGGGACAGAAGAATTTGATAATGAGCTAAAACAGTCACTTTCTGTTGTTAAAGGAGCTATTTTAGTAATTGACGCTAGCAGAGGTGTCGAAGTAGGGACGGAACGAGTTTGGCAATTATTGCGAAAAAGGAATATTCCTACTTTAATTTTTATTTCCAAAATGGATAAAGAAAACGTTAAGTTTGAAGAATTACTTCAAGATCTTACGAATAAATTAGGGAAAAATGTTTTACCGTTTTTATTACCAATTGGAAAAGAAGATAACTTTGAAGGTTATGTTGATTGTGTTGGAATGCAAGGATTTATTTATAAAGATGGTAAAAAAGAAGAAGCAGAAATTTATGAAGATAAAAAAGAGCGAATTGAAAAACTTCGTGAACAAATATTAGAAGTGGTTGCGGAAACTAGTGAAGAATTATTAGATAAATATTTCGGCGGTGAAGAAATTTCCCAAAAAGAAATTATTGAAGCTTTGGCTACCAGAGTTAAAATAGGTGAAATAACGCCAGTTTTGTTAGGAAGCGCTACTAAAAATATTGGTATTACTAATTTATTAGAGATGTTACTAGCATTTCTACCAAAACCAGATGAGTTAAAGCCACTTAAGGGCATTAATCCTAAAACTGATGAAGCGGCGTCTCGAAAAACAATTGCGGATGAACCTTTTTCTGGTTATGTTTTTAAAACAGTTATCGATCCTTTTGTAGGGGCGATAAATTATATTAAAATAAATAGTGGAATTTTAAAGTCGGGTCAAGAATTTGTTGTCGATGATTCTAATAAAGCAGAAAAAATCGGTGCTTTATTTATTTTGTCCGGGAAAAAACAATTAGCGGTTGATGAAGTAATGGCTGGTGATATTTGTGCGGTTTCAAAATTAGATAGTATTTATACTGGTCAAACTTTGAGCGACCCTAGAAATCCAATTATTTATCCTAAAGTAGAGGTTTTAAAACCAACTATTTATAAAGCTTTAACACCAAAAAGCAGACAAGATGAAGATAAGATTTCCAATGCCCTAACAAGGTTAAATATCGAAGATCCTTCCTTTGAAACGATCAGAAATAAAGAAACAAATCAGCTTTTAATTGGTGGTTTAGGAATGACGCACATTAATTATATCGTGGAAAGAATGAAATCGGTTTTTAAAGTTGAAGTGACTTTAAACGAGCCTAAAGTTGTTTATCGAGAAACTATTAAAAAGAAAGTTGAAGCGGAAGGTAAACATAAGAAGCAATCCGGTGGAGCTGGTCAATTTGGACATGTCTTTATTCGTTTTGAACCAAGTAAAGAATTATTTGAATTTGATGAAGAAGTATTTGGTGGTTCCGTTCCTAAAAACTATTTTCCTGCAGTAGAAAAAGGTTTAGTCGAAACTTTCGAAAAGGGACCATTAGCCGGTTTCCCTGTTATTAATGTTAAAGCAACTTTATTTGATGGTTCTTATCACTCTGTTGACTCCAATGAAATATCCTTCAAAATGGCAGCGTTATTGGCTTTTAGAAAAGCTTGCGAAACTGCCGAACCAACCATTTTAGAACCGATTTTAAAAATGGAAATAGAAGTTAAAGAACAATATGTTGGTGATGTAATGGGCGACATGAACAAACGCCGTGGTAAAGTTTTAGGAATGAAACAATCTGAAGATGGTAATCAAATCATTGAAGCTGAAGCTCCAGAAGCAGAAGTGTTATCATATACAATTGATTTAAAAGCAATGACTCAAGGTTCAGGTTCCTTCCAGCGAGAGTTTGTTCGTTATGAAGAAGTACCACAACATTTAATTAAAGGTGTCATTGAAAAATATAAAGAATAATAAGACTTGAAAAAATCATTTTTAAAGTAATAACGCTTTAAATTACTATTAATAAAATGGTGGTTTAAATGATTTGCTTAATTTGTGGAAGAAACTATTATAAAAAAAGGAATATCGCGACTTTATTTAAAGAAGAAGCGAGTTATCGCTGCCCTGCGTGTAATAGAAAATATCCAGTTGTTGTTCATTATCAAACTTTTCCAAAACAGAGTGGTTTAGTTCATATTTATAGTTTATTTTTAGAAAATAATTATTTTGATTTAACTGCTTTTAACGATGAAATAAAAATTTTAACAAAGAAGATTTTAACAAAAAAACAACCTCAAGATACATTTTTATGGGTTGATGAATTAAGTTATCATTTTTTAGAAAATTTAGATTTACTAAATAAGGATGTTTTTATTATTACTAACACACCATATATAAAATATAAGGAGGTAAGAGATGAGATTTGAAATTATTGGTAAAAATAATTATGTAGTTACGAAGGCGATTGAAGATTATGTTCATAAGCGCTTAGATAAAGTATTTAATTCTTTACATGAAAATTGGGTAATTAGTGCCCGTGTTCTTTTAAAACAATATCGAGATCATGGTAAAGTTGAAGTTACAATTCCTTGTAAGGGGATTACATTAAGAAGTGAAGCAAGTGGGCCTGATATGTATAGCGCCATCGATAAAACTGTTGATAAATTGCTTTCACAAGTAAGAAAGCACAAAGAAAAATTGACTAATCACTTAGCTAAAAAAGGTATTAAAGATATTTATAGTAAACAATTCTTAAAAGATACAGAAGTAATTTCAAAAGAGGTTTTAGCACAAGAATTGGTTAAGTCAAAAGAAATCGAGTTAACCCCACTCACTATTGATGAAGCGATTATCGAGATGGAAATGATGGGTCACGACTTTTACATTTTCATTAATAAAGAAACGAATCGAGTTAATGTTTGCTATTTAAGATCAGATGGAGATTACGCTGTTATTGAAACTAAATAAAAGAAAATAAAAAACTTAGTTTGAAGCAATGATTTGCAAGTAAACTAAGTTTTTTTTAGATCTTTAATGGTAATTTTTATTGCTTAAATTTCTCTAAAACAACATCCCAATTAATTACTGAAAAGAAAGCTTCAACATAATCGGGTCTTCTATTTTGATAATTTAAATAGTAAGCGTGTTCCCAAACATCTAATGCTAAAATTGGTTTTCCTTCGTTAAGAGGAGTATCTTGATTAGCAGTTGAAGTTACTTTTAAGCCATCTTTAGTTTGTAAGAGCCAAGCCCAGCCGGAACCAAATCTTGTTTTAGCAGCAGTCTCAAACTGTGTTTTGAATTCTTGGTAGGAACCAAAACTATCTACAATTGCTTTTAACAATTCTCCTTTTGGTTCTTTAGCTCCACCAGGAGTTAATATCTCCCAAAATAAAGAGTGGTTATAATGCCCGCCGCCATTGTTTCTAACCGCCGTTCTAATATCTTCTGGTACTGTGGTTAAGTCGGTGAGCATTTCATTTAAACTAACTTTCAAATTTGGATGTTTTTGGAGCGCTTGATTCAAATTATTTACATAAGCATTATGGTGCTTAGTATGATGAATTTCCATAGTTTTAGCATCAATTGCTGGCTCTAAAGCATTGTATGCATATGGCATTTTTGGTAATTTATACATTTTATCATTTCCTTTCTTATTTATAAATTTATTATATAGTATTAGGCTATCATTAGCAAATGTTATGCTTAAAGTAACAAGTATTTATTAAGATGTTTTGTAGGAAAAGAATGAAGGTGTATAATAACTTTATTAAGAAGGGATTAAGATGGCTATTATTAACTTTATTAAAAATCTATTTACAAAAACTGAAGCCCGAAAAATATTTTTTATTTATTTATTATTAGCTTTCATTGGAGGGCTACTTTTATGGCTTCCAATCAGCCAACAAAAAATGGTTAGGATGTCATTTTTAGATACTTTGTTTATTAGTATTTCTGAGCTAAGTTCTACTGGGTTAACGCCGGTTCCTTTACACTCATCTTTAAGTCTATTTGGAGGGATAGTCTCCATTTTACTATTAGAGATTGGGGGCATTGGAATTATTTTATTAATGACTTCGTTGACAGTTTTCTTAGGTAGAAAAATTGGTATTAAAGAATTAAATGTGGTTGCTTTTGAACAAAACCAATTTACTATTAAAAATATTTTTAGTTTTATTAGAAATGCTGTTATCGCTATCTTGGTATTACAATTTTTTTATATTATCATTATGAGTTTGTATTTGTTTATTAAGCAACCTTGGGAAATTAGTTATTGGGGCTCTTTATACCAAAGTATTTTTTTAGCTGTTAGTAGCTTTGCAAATGCTGGTTTTGATCTTTTACCTAATAATGAAAGCTTTATTATTTTTCAAAAAAATGGGCTCTATTTTCCTCAAATATTAACGATGCTGTTAGTGTTTTTAGGTGGAATTGGGTTTTGGCCTTTAGCTGAAAGTGTTGTATGGATTAAAAAAACTATTAAAAAAGAAAAATATCGCTTTTCATTTTTAGCGAAACTGTTAGTTTTAATTCATTTTCTTCTCTGGCTTTTTAGTAGTATTATTTTCTATTTTTTGGAACGAAGCAATTCACTTTCAACGCTTTCAATATCTGATTCAATGATAGTTACAACCTTTATGACGACAGCAGTTAGAAGTGCTGGATTTTATAATACAAATATAAATACTTGGACTCCCGCAACAAAGTTTTTTATGGCATTATTAATGTTCATTGGGGCGGCGCCTAATTCTAGTGGGGGCGGAATAAGACTAACAACGTTACTATTGGTGATAATTTCTTTATATAGTTTTGGTAAAAGAAGAAAACAAGCATTCCTTCATAAAAAGGCAATTAAGGAAGAAGCGCTTAAAAAGGCTTATGTTGTTTTTACGGCAGCGATTATTTTAGTGTTTTTAAGCAGCTTTTTGATTTTAATAATAGAAAATCTAGAAATGATAGAAGTTTTTTTTGAAGTTTTAAGTGCCTTTGGGACAGTTGGGCTCTCTTTAAGCGTAACACCACAACTCACCAGTTTTAGCAAGGTTATCCTAATGATTGTCATGTTTATTGGAAGAATAGGTATTTTAACTTTTATTCAAATATTAGATACTAAAAAAGAAACAACTAATGTTGTTAGTTATAGTGAAATTGATATTATCGTTGGTTAGTTTTTCACAATAATAGTTTTATGATTTTTAAAAGTTAAATAAAAGCCAGGTTTCTTTTTAAGTCTTGATATGTGTTTTACTTCAGTATAATTAACTAAAACGTTTTTTTCATTTTTTAATTTACTATATTGAACAGCCAAAGAAGCTCCTTTAAGGAGATTTTCTGTTGTTTTTTCTCCTTTTAAAAAAACATGAGGGCCAGGGTAATCTTTAAGATGAAACCAAAGATCATTTTTAGCAGCAATCTTTTCATACAAGTGGGCATTTTGATGGCTGTTTTTGCCAACATAAAAGGTAGCATTGTCGGTTGCTATTTTTAAATAAGAGGGGGTTTTTAAGGACTGTTGTTTTTTAGTTTTAAGTAGCCCGAGTTCAGTAAGTTCTATCTTTAAGTCCAGCAAGTCGCTATTGTTTAAGTAAGGCAAAGAAGCGAGTATTTCTTGGTAATAGTTTAAGATATTAACAGTTAAATCGATCTGTTTTTTCAGGGGCGTTAAAGCTCTTTTTTGTTTTTGATATTTTTGATAAAAATTTTGTGCATTTTGGTTTAATGTAAGCTGATAATTTAGGGGGTAATCATTAAATTCGGAATAATGAGCTTTTAAGTTTAAGCCGCTCATGTAGATGGCATCGGCGAGCTCTTTAAAAAATAAATAGTCGCTATTATTTTGGTAGTTAGTATTTAAATTGGCTAATTTATTAGTCAAACTATTTATTTGTTTCTTGATAATCTTTTCATAAATTGAATAGTTAGCGTGATCTTGATAATAAGTGGCTAATAATTGTGATAGTGATGAGAAAATAGTTTTATTTTTTACAGGAAAGTCAAAAGCATGAAATTGTTGCTTGGTTGTTTGATATAAAAGTGGGGTTGTGGGCATATCGATCAGATTATAATGATTATGAAAAACTTGGTAAGCAAGTTCTTTTGAAAAGCCAAGACAAGTAGTTAAAATCTCTTCTGGTGAAGTCATCGTTTTAATTTTTTCAAAACTGCATTCAGTTTTAGTAGTTGGAAAAGGTTGGTATATTAATTTTGGCAATAAAGAGCGTTTATCATCGTTAAAAATTTTAAAAAAGGAATCGATAATAATTTTATTTTCATCAAGCAATATCAAATGGCTTGTCCGTCCCATCGTTTCAAAAACAAGTCGGTATTTCAACGCTCCTAAAAAGGCATCTTGTTTAAGAAAGTCAAAAAAGAGAATCCGATCTTTTTTAAATTGTGAAATTTCTTTTAAAATTGAATTAGCAAGTTTTTGTTTTAAAAGATTTAAGAAGGGATGATTAAAATCATTTAATTGTTGTGGGCTTAGTCTTAAATGAGATTTATTAGAACTTAAATCAAAATAAAGTGATCCTTCCTCACTATTTAAAAATTCCAAAACAATAACATTGTCTTTTGGCATTTTAAACTTACGAACTCTTTTATTAATTAAGATCTTTAATTCATCAACCATTCTGCTAAGAAAATATCCATCTAAAGGCATCATATCACCACTTTTAGTATAACATTTATTAATAGAAGACTAATAATAATTGGGAGTTTTAAGTTATTTTGTTAAAAGTGGAAATAAAATAGAGCATATTTGAAATTAATACTAACACTAAATGCGACGTCTCTTGTCTTCGTTTTAGCCATAAAGTAGAAGTATTTGTTAAAAACTATCAGATAGTCATTTTAATAAATTTCCATTAAATAGTTTTTAAAATATTATTATGATAATAGCGACATTGCTTTATACTTTTAATTAAATAATGTAAAAATTCACTTGTTATCGTCATTAATAGTGGTTTTCTCTTTACAAAATACCTTATTTAAATTATAATGTAGGATAAACCGAATATAAAAGGAGAAATTAGTGAAGCTCAATGTAAAAGGGTTATTAATCGTCTTATCAGGACCTTCTGGTGTTGGTAAAGGGACAGTAAGAAAAGCGTTATTTAATAAAAAAGGACATAATCTTGTTTATTCAATTTCAATGACAACTAGAAAGCCGAGAAAAGGCGAGGTTGATGGTGAAGATTATTATTTTGTTAGCAAAGCAGAATTTGAAAAAAGAATTGCTAATGATCAATTTTTGGAATGGACAGAGTTTGTTGGTAATTATTATGGGACGCCACGTGAAAAGATTGAAACACAACTTCAAGAAGGTCATGAAGTGGTGTTAGAAATTGAAGTTAATGGTGCTTTACAAGTGCGGGACAAAATGCCAGAAGCAGTCTTTATCTTCTTAGTTCCTCCAGGAAAACAAGCATTATTTGACCGCCTTAAATTGAGAGGTACTGAAAATTATGCTATTATTGAAGAAAGAATTGCTAAAGCAAAAGAAGAGTTTTTATTAGCATACAAATATGATTATATCGTTGTTAATGATGATTATGACAACGCTGCAGATAGAATATTGGCGATTATTAGAGCAGAACATGCAAAAACGGAACGCTCAATTCATCAATATATTAAAATGTTAGGAGAGTGATTAAATGGCAAACAAAGAAGGAATGCGCTATCCATCAATTGATGATTTATTAGATGTTGTTAATTCAAAATATAAATTAGCATATATCGCTGCTAAAAGAGCAAAATCAATTCAAAAAGATGGTACGAGTTTAGAAGATCATCACTGTGTTAAACCAGTTGGGGTCGCATTAGAAGAAATATTAGCTGATAAAATACAAGTTATATTTGATGAAAAAGAGGAGATTTAAATCTTCTTTTTTTCATTTATGGTAAAATAAAGCTGGTGGTTATTTGTTAAAAGAAAAATTAAAAACCTTACCAAATAAACCCGGTTGTTATCTTTTTTATAATAAGAATAAGACAATTATTTATGTTGGTAAAGCAAAAAACTTAAAAAATAGAGTTGGAAGTTATTTTGTTGGCGCACATAACTTTAAAACGACAAGATTAGTAGCGGAAATTGTTGATTTTTCATTTTTAATTACTAAAACAGAAACAGAAGCTTTATTATTAGAGTTTAATTTAATTAAAGAAAACACTCCTAAATATAATATTAAATTAATCGATGACAAATCCTACCCTTACATAGTAGTTACAAAAGAACAATACCCTAAAATAATTGTTAGCCGTGATTTAACTCTTAAAGGTGATTTTTTTGGTCCTTATCCCAATGTTTACGCGGCGAAGCAAACGGCGCGTTTATTAAATAAGCTCTATCCGTTTAGAAAATGTGATAAATTACCAAAAGAAGCCTGTTTATATTATCATTTAGGACAATGCTTAGCACCGTGTATCCGTGAAGTTAATTATGATGAAATGGTAAAAGAAGTTAAATCCTTTTTGAAAGGTGATACCAAAAATGTCATTAATTTATTAAAAACAAAGATGAGTGAAGCGGCTCAGAAACTCCATTTTGAAGAGGCTCAAGAATATAAAATAATGATGGAATCAATTGAAGAGATAACTGAAAAACAGGTTGTTACTTTTAGCGATTTTAAAGATCGCGACATCATTAGCTATGCCTATAATGATGATAAGATTGTGATTCAAATCTTAAAAATGAGGCAGGGAAGAATAGTTGATGCTAAATCGACAACAATCGATAAATTGCTTGATGAAAAAGCGCAAATCTTGTCATATCTTTATCAGTATTACCAACAAGTAATCACACCTGAAGAATTATTGTTAGATAAAAGACTTGAAGAAGAAGATTTAAGTGCTTTTAAAAGCGTCCAAATTCCTAAAATTGGCGATAAGTATAAATTGGTAAAATTAGCATATGATAATGCTTTATATGACTTGACTCATTATGGTAGACTTCATGAGAGTAAATCGCAAAAAAAAGCAAAAGCAGAAAGAGAATTTAAAGAACTTTTAAAAATAGAAGATATTAACCAAATCGACATTTTTGATAACTCTCATCTTTATGGTACTAATCCTATTAGTGCTTTAGTTGTTTATCGCGATTTCAAACCCAAGAAGCAACTGTATCGTAAATATCATCTCAAAGAGAAAGATGATTATAATGGTATAAAAGAAGTTTTTTACCGCCGTTATCAAAGGGCTTTGCTTGAAAATGAAAGATTACCAGATTTAATAATAGTCGATGGAGGGAAAGGACAAGTAAATGCTGGGAAAGCAGTCTTAGATGCCCTTTTTCTAACTATTCCTATTATCGGTCTTAAGAAAAATAAAGCCCATCAATTAGAAAGTGTTGTTACTAATGAGGAGGAATTTGTTTTAAAGAAAGGCTCATCTTTATATACATTGTTAGCGGGAATGAGTGATGAGGTTCACCGTTTTGCAGTTACTTTTCATAAAAGGACTCGTACAAAAAATCTCCTAACTAGTAGATTAGATAATATTAAAGGAGTTGGGCCGGTTCGTAAACAAAGATTGTTTGCTTATTTTAAAACAATTACTAATATGAAAACAGGTACGGTTAAAGAATATCAACAATTAGGAATTAATGAAAAATTGAGAATGGAGATTATTAAAGGACTAGAAAATTATGAAAAGAAGAATCCATCAAGTAAATGAAAAGGAAAGTTATTTCTCGGTAATATTTAATGGGAGATTAATTTTTATTTATTTAACAAAAAGACAAAGAAAACGTTACTTAGACTACTTAGAAAGTGGCAGATTTGTTACTTTTAGAGTTAGTAATAAGACAAAAAAAATAAAGCAAAGAAGAGCGTATTATTTAAAAACTATTACAAAAGTAGAACGCCCTACTAAAGGGAAAACAATAGTTTTATATGATTTTGAAAAAATCAAAAGAGAAATCGTGAAGGTGATAACTAGTTTTGATTATTATTTGTTTATTGATTTAGAATCGACGATGCCTCATTATTATAGAAAAAAGTTTGAAGCAGAAATTATTCAAATAGGTTATTATCTAACTAATAAAGAGTTTGATGTAATAAAAAAACAACAATATTATCTTTTACCAACTAAATATCCGAAAATTTCAGTACGAACTTTCAAGTTTTTAAATATCAATGATGATGTTTTTAAAACGGCTAAACCATATCAATATTTTTATCGAGAATTAAAAGAATTGTTAGCCACTTATCAAGCTAAAATCGTTGTTTGGGGAAGAAACGACATTCTTAGTTTAAATCGTTCTTACCGAATAAACAATTTAAAAAGCATCACTAAAAGAAGTGATTTTATTAATTTGCTTGAGATTCATAAAAGTTATTATGATTTGACAAATGATTTAGGTTTGTTTAAAGCGTTTCAATTTTATTATGGGAAAAATGAAATTCAAGAACATGACGCTTTACAAGATGCACTGATTTTACTTGAAGTATTTAAAGGCCTTAAAAAAACTAATTATAATGCTAAGAAATATTCATAATTACTGGTAAGATAATTGGTTTCCTTTTCGTAATCGAAAAAATGTAGTTAGTTAAATCCTCTTTTATTTGAGTGATGATTTTTTCTTTGGGAAGGTTTCTTAACATTCCTTGAGTATAAGATAGTCTACTCATCTTTTGGATTTCTAAAATAAGGTCGAAACTGCTTTTCATGTAAATAAATCCCCGGGAAACTATTGTTGGTTGGTAGAGCAGTTTTTTGTTTTCATCAATGGTAAGAACTAATGATAATAAACCATCTTCAGAAAGTAATTTCCTTTCTTTAATTAAATTAGCTCCGGTGGAACCAATTCCGAGACCATCAATATAGACTTCACCAGTAGGAACTTTGCCGACCTTTTTAATATAATCAGTGGTTATCGCTGCTACTTCACCATTATCCATAATAAGAATATTTTCTTTTTTAACCCCAACAGCGACCGCAATATCGCGATGAGCCTTTAACATTCGATGCTCGCCGTGAACAGGAATAAAATATTTTGGTTTTGTCAAAGTTAACATCAGCATTAAATCGAGTTTAGCGCCGTGACCTGAGGTGTGAGTATCTGCTACGGGTCCATTAACGATTACTCTTACGCCATTTCGGTATAATAAATTAATCGTTCTATTAACGCCTTCTTGATTACCTGGAATTGGGGAAGACGAGAAAATGACAGTATCATTAGGATGAACTTTTATTTGTTTATGAGTACCAGCCGCGATTCTTGATAAAGCAGCCATTGGTTCACCTTGGGAACCAGTACATAAAATTGTTATTTCATGGGCTTGATAGGAATCGATAGTATTATTATCTATGAGCGAACCTTTGGGCATTTTTATATAGCCGGTTTCAATTCCAATTTCCATTGCCTTTTCCATTGACATTCCCACGACGGCAATTTTTCTGCCATTTAAAACGGAAGCCTCAACAATTTGTTGCATCCTATAAATATTAGAAGCGAAAGTCGCGATAATAATCCGGCCTTTGATATTTGAAAAGATTTCGTCAATGGAGGCACCAATAATTCTTTCACTAGGAGTAGTGCCTTCTTTTAAGGCATTAGTTGAATCGGATAATAAGCAAAGTACTCCTTCGTTAGCTATTTTTGATAATTTATCATATTCAGCATGAGGACCAACAGGAGTATAGTCAATCTTAAAATCGCCAGTAATAAAAATATTGCCTTGGGGAGTTTTAAAATTAATACCAAACATATCAGGGATCGAATGGTTAAGCCTAATAAAAGAAATTTCAACATCATCAAAAGTGAAAATATGATGAGCCTTAAATTCAACGATTGTTGGTGAAGGAACATTGGGGTGATCTAATAATTTACTTTCAATTAGATCAACAGCGAAGCCACTTGCATAAATCTTTTTAAGTGGTATTTGTTTTAATAAATAAGGAATACCGCCGATATGGTCTTCGTGACCATGGGTAATAAAGAGACCTACTATTCTTTCTTGATTTTTAAGTAAATATTGATAATCAGGAATAACATAATCAATTCCTAATAAACTATCATCAGGAAATAATATTCCAGCATCAACTAAAAATATTTTATTGTCAATTTCAAAAACATATGTATTTTTACCCACTTCGCCAAGGCCGCCTAAAGCAAAAAAACCAATCTCGTGGGGTCTTAATAACGTTTTACTCACGCAAAAACCTCCATTTTTTTAATATTTAAGAGTTATCTATACTTATTGTACACTAAAAAAAAGATTTTACAAACAAAATCTCATTGTTGGTAAGGATTTTTTTTAAAAATAATAGTTTATAAAGTGCATTTTAATGGGAATTTAGTCTTGCTTTTTTTTAATTCCTTTAACAATATCATCAATTAAAAGCGCGGGTACGTAACTGGAAATATCAGCGTTAAAATAAACTAATTCTTTAATAACGCTACTTGATAAGTAAGTGTGGCGATAGGAAGGAAATAAAATAACTGTTTCGATGTTGGGGTCGAGGCTTTTATTAAAATGGTATAAAGATATCTCTGATTCAAAATCTTTAATGTTTCTTAGTCCTCTAATGATGGTGGTAACTTGGTGCTTTTTAGCAAAGTTAACAACTAAATCAGTGGTTTTATCGACCATAACGTTAGGATGGTTAACAACTTTTTTTATCATCTCGACACGTTCTTCTAGGCTAAAGGTTGCTTTTTTATGGATATTTTCAGTGACGAGCACATAAACGTTATCAAAAAGCTTCGCTGCTCTATCGATGATGTCGATATGTCCATTACTAATTGGATCAAAGGATCCGGCGTATACTGCATTTTTCATATTAGGCCCCTTTCAATAATTTAATTATATCATGTGTGGAAAATAAATGGCATTTAGAAGTTGTTTTTGTTAAAATAGGAGTGGTGATTATCATGCAAACATTAAAAAGAAGTATTATTTTACAAGTTCATCTTTTTTTATTATTTATAATCTTTGGTGTTAGTACAATCGTTTCGCAGTTTTATCCCGGTGGATTAATAAATTATCTTACCTTGGGGTTAATGGGTGCGAATATTATTATTGGAATTATTTGTTTTTTTAAAATACCTAAAGATGAAATCGTGGTTGTTAATCTTATTAATATGCAAAGGTCGAAAATTTGTTTATATGGTTTGGCATTAAGTCTTTTAGTGAGGTTTTTAGCGGTTTTTGATTTTTTAATTTTTTACGTAATGATTAGTGCTGGTGTTTTGATGGTTATTTCAGCACTATTTGGTTTTTTAAACGCCCTGAAAGCACTTAATAATTAATCTCTTTGACAGTTTTTACATAAACCATAAATGGTTAAATCGTGATATTTAATTAAAAAGTCGTGTTTTTCAGCAGTAACTTTAATATCATCATTAATAAAACAGCCAATTTCGGTCATGTTTCCACATTCCTCACAAATCAAGTAGTGTTTGTGGGGTTTTGTTTTTAAGAGATAGTAAGTGGTGTTTTTAAGTTGAAACTTCGTAACTAAATTGTGGGCGAAAAAAGCATCTAAGGCGCGATAAACAGTTGATAAATTAAGATGTTCCGCTTCCTTTAAATAAATCGTTTCCGCTGAAACGGGGGTTGCGCTGTTGCGTAAATAGTTTAAAATACGTTTTCGTTGTTTAGTCATTTTAAGCATTATTCTAACCTCGCAATCTTTTTATAACTATAAAGGATAATAAAGAGTAATCCATGGAAAACTATAATTAAAGAGCCGGCAGGTACTAAAAGATAATGAGCACTAAAAATACCAATTAGAGTGACGAATAAATTAATAATAAGGCTTAAGAAAATCATGTGTTTAAAGCTTCTCGCAACTAAACCAGCAGAAACAGCGGGAAAGATGATAAAGGCACTTATTAGTAAGGCTCCTATGGTTTGAACACCAATAACAACTAAAACAGCAGTTAAGATTGTTAAAGAGTAATCATAAAAAGCCACTTTTATTTGGTTGAATTTAGCATAATTATTATCAAAAGTAATAGAAAATAAGGTGCGGTAACTAGTTAAAATAAAAATAATTAAAATAACGACAACAATTAAAATAATAACAACATCAGCCCAAGTTGTAGAAAAAAGCGATCCGACTAACATCGATTCCACACTTTTGTTAAAACCTTTAGCTAAGGAGATAATAATAAAGCCAATCGCCATCACGAAAGTAGCAACTAACCCAATCGCAGAATCTCCTTCTAGTTTTAAACGCATCAAAAGTCGAATGACAAGCGCCGCTAAAATACTAAAAGGAATCGCAATTAAAAGCGGCCAATTGCTAAGTAAAATTCCTAAAACAACTCCAGTAAAACTAATATGAGCTAAACCATCGCCAATTAAGGCTTGATTAGAAGAAACTAAATAGTTGGAAATAAGAGCGGTTCCCAGAGCCATTAAAGCACCAATTAAAAAGGCTCTAATCATAAAGTTATAAAGAAAAATTGATAATAACATTAGTGGACTCCTTCCTTTTTTTGATAAGCTTTGTATTCATCAAAGTTACCACTAAATAAGATTTTATGGTCTAAATGAATAATTTTAGAGCCATGTCTTAAACCATCAGTTAAATCATGAGTAACATGAATAATAGTAATTCCTTTTCGATGAAGTTCAGCAATTAGTTGGTAAAAGTTATTTCTAAAACTATAATCAAGCGCACTAGTAGGCTCATCTAAAATTAAAACATCGGGTTTTGAAAGTAAAGCTCTAATAATATAAACACGTTGCGATTCACCGCCAGAAAGCAGTTTAATCTTTTTGTGTTTTAGTGGGAAGATATCCATTTGTTTTAGTAAAACATCAATTTCTTCGTTTGTTACTTTTCCTTGAGGACTATGTTTTAGGATTTCATAAACAGTAGCGGGCATAAAAGTAGCTTTATTTAAATGTTGGGGAACGTAACCAAAGCGATAATTACCAAATTGAACTGTTCCACTTGTTGGTGTAAGCAAATTAGTTAACACTTTAATTAAAGTGGTTTTACCACTACCATTGGGGCCGACGATATTTATATAATCGCCTTTATTCACAGAAAAACTAATATCTTTTAAAACACAAGTTTCATAAAAACGGACTGTCACGTCAGTAAGTTTAAGCACCATTGTTTATTCCCCTTTCTAAATTTTGATAATTTTCTCTCCATAGAGCAATCAAATCTTGCCTTTTAAAAGTCTCGTTATCGACATTATGAAAGGTGTGAAGCGGCAGTAAAGTTAAAGCATGAGAATTTTTTAAATCATTTTGAAATCTTTTTGCCATTTCATAACCAGTTAAAGAATCATAATATAAAAACTTGACTTTATTTGTCTTTATTAAAGTATACATTGTTTCAATTTCATTACTAGTAGGATTAGTTTCATCAGTAAATTCATTTAGTAAAGAAATAATAGTAATATTAGTTTGTTGGCTAAAGGATGCAAAAACATCATGTCCGATAAAATAAAAACTATGATGCTCTAAGTTGATAAAATCATTTTTAATTGCTCGCAGTTCCTGTTCTAATTGTGTGGCGTTATTTTGATAAAATTCTTCATTGAGAGGATCGATAATTATTATTTCAGCTAAAATAAGATTAATCATTTCAATTTGATAATCTAAGGAAAAAAAGAAATGAACATCATCGCTAATTTCCGAATCAATTAATGTTAATTGTTCATAGAGATTTAAGTAATGGCCTTTGCCTTTTTCAATTTTTTCAACCCAAGGTTCCATACTTAAAGAGCTATAGATAAATAACGATGAGTCAATAATTTCAATCATATTTTTACTAGTTGGCTCAAAATGATGGGCATCAGCTCCAGGGACGATTAACGGTTTTACTGAAAGTTTATTAAGAACGATTTCTTGGGCGATTTCATATTGAGGATAAAGCGTCGTAACGATATCGTACTTTTTTTTGCCGCAACTAGTTAAGATGACCATTAAAGCAAGGCTGATGAAGATGATTACTTTTTTCATAAATTACCTCTTTCACTTACGAGTATAACACATTTCAGTCCAAATGCGAATCGTTTGCAATTAGAAAAATAATAGTTGAAAAGATAATAATTATTTGTTATAATTCTAAGAGTAACTGAGTGGATTTTTAATCCGCTCATTTTATTGAGGTGGTTATGGAGATAAAAAAGGTAAAAGCAATTATTGAAAAGTTGCTTATTAAAGAGAAATATAGCTTATATGATCTCAAGAAAAAAAGGCAATTTGGACATGCTATTTTAGAAGTGGTTGTTGATGGTGAAAATTTAACAGTAGCGATTTTAACAAAATTAAATGAATTGATTTTAAACGCAATCGATGATTATTTACCTGATAATTATTATTTAGAGGTTTCTTCACCTGGTGCGGAAAGAGCTTTAAGAACATTAGCTGAAGCGGAAAAATATGTAGGTTCTAAAATAAAAATTGTTTCTGATCGCTACAATGATGTTGGGGTCTTGGAAAAGGTGGAAAAAAATCTACTTTTTGTTAAAATTAATATAAAGGGACGCTATCAAACGATTGAAGTCCCCTTTGAAGAGTTGAATAAAGTTAATTTAGCAGTTTAGCTTTGGGAGGTTAAAATGATTAGTAAAGAGTTTTTTAAAGCATTGGATTTATTAGCAGAAGAAAGAGATATTTCTAAGGAATTGATATTGGATAGTTTTTCAAAAGGTCTAGTGGCGGCTTTTAGAAAGAACAGAGGCCATAGTTCTTGCCGGATTGAAATCAATCCAGAAAAAAGCGAAATTTTAATTTTCGAACAACGTTTAGTTGTTTCTGATGATGGCTTTGATTTAGAGGCTGATCCTAAATATAAGCAAATTAAATTATTAGAAGCGAGAAAAATTAAAAAGCGCATTAAAGTTGGCGACATTTTAGAAGAGTCAATTAACCCTAAGGAATTTTCTCAAGCGGCGGTTCAAAACCTGAAAAATGTTTTAAATCAAAATTTAAAAGCGATTGAAAAAGAGCAATTATATGCATATTTTAAAGAAAAAGAAAAAGAAATGCTTAATGCTAAAATCATCGGAGAAGATGATAATTATTTTAGATTAGATATTTCTCGAGGAGTTACTACTCTCTTACCAAAAAAAGAATGCACTTCTTTGGATGACTTCGTGGTAGGAGAAACTATCAAGATTTTTATTTCTTTAGTGGAAATGAAATCAAAAGGGCCCAAAGTTTTAGTGACAAGATTAGATAAAAGTTTAGTAACGAGGCTTTTCGAAGATTATATTCCTGAAATTAAAGAAGGAATTGTTGAAATAATGGGATTAGCGAGAGACCCAGGCGATAGGACTAAAATTGGCGTGAAGTCAAATGACCCTAATGTTGATGCAATTGGCTCTTGTGTTGGCGCGGGCGGAAATCGAATTAGAGAAATTGTTCAAGCTCTTTCAGGTGAAAAAATCGATCTATTTTTATGGAGTGATAATGAAAAAGATTTAATTGCTAATTCTTTACAACCAGCTGAAGTTGTCGATGTTATTCAAATCGATCCAATTTATAAAACTGCTTTAGCTATTGTGAGTGATGATAAATTATCTTTAGCAATTGGTAAAGAAGGTCAAAACGTTAAATTAGCAGTGCAAACTATTAATTGGAAAATTGATATTAAGTCAATTTCGATGGCTGAGGCTGAAAATCTACTTTAATTATGAAAGTAAAAAAAATACCAATGCGCACTTGTGTTGTTACTAAGGAAGTTAAACCTAAAAAGGAATTGATGCGAGTAGTCGCGACTAAAGAAGGAGAAGTTTTTGTAGACCCAAGTGGTAAAAAAAATGGCCGAGGAGCATATTTAACATTATCGTTAGCGGTTATTGAAAAGGCAAAAACAACAAAAATATTAGAAAAAAGATTAAAGGTAAAAATAAGTGATGAAATTTATGAAACGCTTAAAGGATACTTGTAGTCCCCTTAACTTGGGTTTGGCATATCGAGCCAAAAAACTAGTTCACGGGACGGAAAATTCGTTAACGGCAATAAAATCAAAGCAAGCAACATTAGTTATTATCGCAGCTGATGCTAGTGCTAACACGATTAAAAAAATTACTGATAAAGCGCAATTTTATCAAATTGATTACTTAATCGGTTTTGAAACAAAAATATTGTCGAAGGCGATTGGAAAATCCAATATCAAGGTAGTGTCTTTGCTTGATGAAGGGTTTAAAAAGATGTTTATCTAAAAGGATGTGAAATGATGACGAAAAAATATTATCGTGAGAGAACAGAATCAAAAAAAGTTATTAAAGAGGAAGTAAGAAGAACTAATATTCCCAAAAAGAAGAAAGAAAGTATAACAGGAAAAGTTTTGACGTATAAACCAAACATGACTGTTTCTGAGGTGGCGGAAGGTTTAAATATTTCTAATGCCGCAATTATGAAAAAACTAATGGAATTAGGTGTTTTAACTTCTATTAATCAAGTGATTGACCGCGACACAATCGAACTTGTTGCTGTCGATTTAGGTTTTGAAATTGAGGATGAAGTAATTACTGATATGACTCGTTTTGATGAAATGGTTTTTGAAGATAAACAAGAAGATTTAGTTAGTAGACCACCAATAGTTACAGTAATGGGTCACGTTGATCATGGTAAAACTACCTTATTAGATACGATTAGAAACACCCGGGTTGCTAAAGGAGAAGCCGGAGGTATAACCCAACATATTGGGGCTTATCAAGTTGTTGTAAATGATAAAAAAATTACTTTTATTGATACACCAGGGCACGCTGCTTTTACTGAAATGAGAGCGAGAGGGGCTCAAACAACTGACATTGTTGTTTTAGTGGTTGCTGCTGATGATGGACCGATGCCGCAAACTTTTGAGGCAATTGATCACGCCAAAAGCGCAAAAGCTCCTATTATTGTAGCGATTAATAAAATTGATCGCCCTAATAGTAATCCTGATTTGGTTAAAACAGAGTTATCAAAAGTGGGCTTAACACCAGAAGATTGGGGCGGAGATACTCCTTATGTATCGATAAGCGCTTTAAAAGCTGAAGGAATCGATAGTTTATTAGAAGTTATAGTTTTGTTAGCGGAAATAGAAGACTATAAAGCTAATCCAAAAAGGTTAGCTACTGGAGTAGTTGTGGAAGCTAAATTGGATAAAGGCAGAGGTGTAGTGGCGACTTTAATTATCGAAAATGGAACTTTAAAAGTCGGAGATAATATTGTTTGCGGAAACACTTATGGTAAAATTAGGTCGATGACTGATGGCACTAAAACGCGCTATCGTGAAGCATTGCCTAGTCAACCAGTTGAAGTAACAGGTTTAATGGAAGTGCCCTTAGCAGGAGATAGGTTTGTTGCCATTGAAGACGAAAGGCAAGCAAGACAAATTTCGGAGGAAAGAGCGTCACGACAACGTGAAGGAGAAATCTCCAAACAACGAAAAGCATCACTTCAAACTTTATTTAAACAACAAGAAGATGCTTTAAATGAATTAAACTTAATAATTAAAGGCGATACTCAAGGAACTATTGAAGCTTTAAAAACTTCTTTAGAAAAAATAGATATTGAAGGTTTGCACGTCAATATCGTTCGCTCATCAGTAGGAGCCATTACTGAATCAGATGTTAATTTAGCGAGTGCTTCAGAAGCCATTATAATTGGTTTTAATGTAAGACCAATAGCGATGGTAAGAGATATGGCGAAACAAGCTAAAATCGAAATCAGATTATATAATGTTATTTATAAGATTCTCGAAGATATTGAAGCGGCCCTAAAAGGAATGTTAGCTCCAGAGTTTGAAGAAGTAGTTATCGGTCAAGCCGAAGTGAGAGAAATATTTAAAATTTCACGGTTAGGAACCATTGCTGGTTGTTACTTATCGGACGGTTATGCAACTAGAAATGCTGGTGTCAGAGTATTACGCGACGGAATTGTAGTATACGAAGGTAAATTGGCATCTTTAAAACGCTTTAAAGATGATGTTAGAGAAGTAAAACAAGGTTATGAATGTGGAATGAGTGTTGAAAACTTTAATGACATTAAAGAAGGAGACATCTTTGAATTATTTATAAGTAAAGAGGTGTAAAAAAATGAGTAATTTATCAGTTGAAAGGTTACAATCACTATTTTTAAGAGAATTAGCGATAATTGTAAATAAAGATAGAAAAATAGAAAATCAACCCTATTTTAATATTACAGAAGTAAAAATTACTAGAGATAAATCGGATGCGACAGTTTATTATACAATCTTATCCGATTTAGAAGAAGATATTAAAAAGGCTGAAGAAATTTTAACGGAAATAACAAAACAAGTTCGGGTTGAATTAGCGAAAAAGGTTAACCATTTACGAAGGATGCCAACTTTAAGTTTTAAATATGATGATGCTTTGGCATATGGTAATAAAATAGAAAATATTTTGCAAGAAATAAATAAAGAGACGGAAAAATAAATCCGTTTTTTTTATGGTATAATTTCATTAGAAAGGTGTTTAAAATGTATGCGAAAGTAATTGTTGATTTACGAATTAAAAATGTTAATAAACTCTACCATTATTACATCCCAGCAAGATATCAAAAAAGATTAAAGCCGGGGATGAGAGTTGTGGTAGATTTTAATAATCAAAAACGGATGGCTTACGTTATCGAAATAATAACATCTTCTCAAGAAGCAAACAAAGAAATACTTTATCTCTTGGATAAAACACCAATCCTAACAAACAAGCAATTAAACTTAAGTTATTTATTAGCGGAAAACTCTTTTCAAACTATTGCTCATGCTTTAAAAGAAATGTTGCCCAGTAAGTTGCTAGTAAGTTATCAAAAAGTATTAGAAGTTATAAAAGAAGAACAGCTAGATTTATATTATAAAAACTTAATTAGAAATGGCTATTTAAAATTAAGTGAAATTGATGCAGATAAAATTTTTGAAGTAGAAGAACTAATTAAAAAAAGAATTTTAAAACCAATTAAAAAACCAACCTCAAAAGATAGCTATAAAAAAATAAAATTGTTGTCTATTAAAAATGAAAATGTTAAAACAGTCAAACAAAAAGAGATTATTAAGCGCCTAAAAGAACCAACTCTTTATCGTACATTGAGAGCAGAAAATTATTCCCAAAATATAATCAAAAGACTAATTTCACAAGATTTTATTAAAGTGGAATTAATAAGAGATACCATCGAAAATAATTTGCTTTATAACATAAAAAACAAGGATATAATTTTAAATAACACACAAAAAAATGCCATTGATAAAGTTTCCTTTAAAGCAAGTAAACGTTATTTATTAACAGGTAAAGCGGCTTCTGGTAAAACAATTGTTTATTTAGAAATGGTTAAAAAGGCTCTGAATTTTTCAAAACAAGTTTTGCTAATAGTTCCTGATAAAACATTAATACCTTTAGTTAGTGCTAAAATAAAAAACATCTTTAATGATAATTTTAGGATTTATAGTAGCGAGATTAGCGAAAATAAAAAACTAGTCATTTATGATGAAGTTAAAAACAACGAAATCAAAATTGTTGTAGGAACGAAAAAAGCACTCTTTTTACCATTTAAAAATTTGGGTTTAATTGTTATTGATGATGCACATGATGATAATTATCTTCAAAGAGTTCTACCATATTATCATCTTAAAGAGTTGGCGTTTGAATTGAGTAAAATGTTTAAATGTCCTTTAGTTTTTGTTACTGCGACACCTTCTGTTGAAATGAACTATCAAACTCAACTAGGGATGATTGAGTTACTAAAATTATCTGATTTAAGATTACATAAACCAGAAATAAAATTAATTGATATGAAGGAAGAACTATTTAAAGGTAACAGTTCTATTTTATCTCTTGAGTTGATAGAAAACATTAAAAAAGTTTTAAAGAAAGAAGAGCAAGCACTTATTTTAGTTAATAAAAGTGGTTATGCTCCATTTGTAATGTGTAGGAGCTGTGGTTCTATAGAAGGTTGTCCCCATTGTGGGAAGGCACTAAGATATTACAAGGATAAAAACATTTTAAGATGTCATGGATGTAATTATAAAAAAGCTTATAGTGAGATTTGCTCTAACTGTAATCAACCGAAAAACAAAGAAATTGGTTATGGAATTGAACAAGCTTATGAGGTCTTAAAAAACACCTTTAAATCCGCTCGTATTGTTGTTTTAGAAAGTAGTAGGATAACTAAAAGAGGTTCTTACGAAAAGATTTTAAATGATTTTAAGGATGGAAAAATAGATGTTTTACTTGGAACTCAAATTTTGAGTAAAGCTTTTAACTTTGAAAATGTGAGTTTAGTTGCGATTTTGCTTGCTGATCAAATGTTGAAAATAAGGAGTTATTTGGCAAATGAAAAGACTTATCAATTGTACTCGCAAACAATAGGTAGTCTAAGAGGTAAAATAAAAACAAAAGCTCTTATTCAAACTTATGATAAGAAACATTTTGTTCTTAATGCCCTTAAAAACGAAGATAATATAATGTTTTATGAAGAAGAGTTAAAGTTAAGGAAAAGGTTAAATTATCCTCCTTTTTCTAAGATGGCGAAATTAACATTAAGAGGCACTGATGAAATAAATACTTTTCAAAGGTTACACTCTATTAAACATCATTTAATTAAAAGCAATACCCAGTTAGAAATCATTGGCCCTAGTGAAGATTATTTTAAGTTTAAGGATAACTATTATTATTTTGAAATAATTATAAAAGCTCCTCTTAGATATGATATAATGGCATTATTAAAGTATTTAAACGAAAAACACCATAAGGATAATATCTTAATTAATCTTTATGATGATAGTTTGTAGGTGGATAAAATGAGAATAGTATTTATGGGAACGCCACAATTTAGTGTGACAATATTAAAAAGACTACACCGTTATTACCCGGTGGGATTAATCGTTACACAACCCGATAAAAAAGTCGGTCGAAAGCAACTTTTAAAGGAAAGTGCAGTAAAAAAGTTTGCCAATGAAGAAAACATTGAAGTGATTACTCCTTATCAAATTAAAAATGAGTATCAAAAAATAATTGATTATCAACCTGATTTAATTGTTACTGCTAGTTACGGTCAAATTTTGCCTAAAGAGATTATTTCAAGTTTTACTTCGATAAATGTTCATGGTTCGCTCTTACCAAAAAGAAGGGGAGGAGCGCCGGTTCAAAGGGCGATTATGGAAGGTGATCTAAAAACGGGCATTTCTCTTATTTACCTTTCTAAAAAAATGGATGCTGGTAAAATAATTGCTCAAAGCTCAATGCCAATTTTAAATTCTGATACGACTACTATTTTAATGAATAAATTAGCACTTCTTGGTGCTGATTTATTGCTTGAATATCTTCCTAAAATAATTAATAAAACTGTAATTAGTAAGAAACAAAATGAAGCATTGGTTACTTATTCTTATAATTTGACTAAAAAAGATGAGATTTTAAACTTTAACCAAACAACTCATTTAATCTTGAGACAACTAAATGGACTTTTAGAGGAACCTGCTGGGTCAATATTTGTTGATAAGAAGAGAATTAAAGTGTTTAAACTACGAAAAAGTGATATAATATCTAATGCTAGCCCTAATGAGATTATAGCCTGTAAAAAAAGTTTATTAATTAAGTCTTTAGATGGAGTTGTTGAGATCGTTGAACTTCAAGAAGAAGGAAAAAAACGAATGATGGCGAGCGATTATTTGAATGGTCAAAAAAGTTTTATTAAAGGAGGAAAAATTAATGAAACTGTTATATTCTCGAGATGAAATGGTGCGATTAGCGGTTGAAGCCCTTAAATCGCGTGGTGTAGAGGTTGATGATATTGCTGAGATCGCTTATAATCAACAAGCTAAATACACTAAAAATATTGGATTTGACACTTGCCGAGACTCGGTTATTAAAGTTTTATCATTAAGAGATATCTTTCATCATGTTTTATTAGCTGTTCAGTTAGACAAAATGGCAGAGAAAAAAATGTTTGAAGGACCAATTCAAGATATTATTGAGCAAGATTTAGGACTCTTTGGAGTCGATGAAGTGTTAGGATTAGATGTTGCTCGGTTGTATGGAGTTATTGGAATGACTAATTTTGGCGATATTGATGTTAATAAGCCAGGAATAGTTAAACATTTAAATGATGAAGGAAAAAAAGAAGGAATTGTTCATACTTTTTTAGATGATATTGTTGGAGCGATAGCGGCTGCGGCATCGACACGTGTTGCTCAAGTTATTAATGAAGAATTAGCACAACAACTGCCGCATGAAAAAATTAGTTTATTTGATGAGTAATTTATGGGTTTAAAAGAAAGAGGCAAAGTAAAAAAGTATATTATCAATCTTTTTAATCGCTTTTTTGGTTTTGAAAAAGACATCGATATTACGAGTGAAGTGAAAGTTTTACACCGCCGCAATGTGGTTTTAAAAAACATCACTTTTATTTCTAACTTATTTTACACTTTAATTTTGTTTGTCTTAGCAGTGATTACTAACGAAACAAGAGATTGGCTTTTTACTGCTCTTTTTTTCCCATTAACTTTTTTTATTAATATTATTATTAAACGTTTAATTTTTAAAGATCGACATGATATGACTAAACAGTCCGTTGCGATGTATGTGATGGCTGTTTATATTTTTGTGTCGACGATTTTATTTTATGCAAGATTTTATGATACAAAGTTAGAGATGGCGGCTTATGTTCTTATTTATTATGCGGTTGTCGTAGTTAGTTTATATCAATCGAAAGGGTTGACACTTTGGAGTTCAATTGGAATGTTAATCGTTTTAACAATTATTCATTTTACTTTAACTTATAGCATTACGACGGAGTTTCAAGGAATGGGAGTAGGCGAGTTTTTAAAAGCATTTGTAAAACACCAATCATTTGGTGATGTTTTATTAAGGACGCTAGTATTCGTTATTTTTACTATTGTTGTTTATAGTAGTGTTTCCATTGGCGAATATATGCAAGAAGAAAGAAGAAGAGAACTATTAAAAAGAAATGAGATTCAAGCCGATTTTACGGAAACTGTCAGCGAACTATTTCAAATAATTTTAGCCATGAAAAGTGATTATTTAGATTATCAAAACAGTTACTTAATAGCGGAGATGAGCGATAAATTAGCCCTTTATAGCGGTTTAGATAAAAACGCAAAAGAGGAGTTAAAATGTTATGTTAATGTGCACTTAAAAATAGCAGAAATTGAACCTCTAATAAGTGTTGAAGGTGTTAGTGAAATGAATTTTGAATTGTTAAAAGAAAAGACTTTTTTAGGTAAAGAAATAGCGAGAAGAATTCAAGTTACACAAAAAAGCGACACTATTATTAGAAATGCTATCGATGGTGTTATTAACGAGGATTTTATTAAAGAGGCTAATAAAATTCAAGTTGATTTAATTGGGCAAATTATATTAATGGCAGAATTATATATTGGAATGCGCTCCTTTAAATCTTATAAACGGCCCTATACTCACGCTTTGACAGTTAACTTATTTAAAAAATATTTTAAGGATTTTTTTTCAGAAACACTTTTTACCCGCTTTTTGCAATTTCAAGAAGAGTTCAATCAAATTTATTTAAATTCTTAAATAATTGGTAATTATTATTGTTTGTGATAAAATCATAACGGAATCATTAAGAGCTACTGAGGTTTGTCGCTGTTGAAGTAGCAGCAACCTACTCTTTTAAAAAGTAAGGTGCTTAAGACTAGGGGGTAACCTAACAATGAGGATAATGATTCTTCTGTTGGGAAGAATTTTTTTATGAAAGAGGGAAATATGGAAAAAAGATTAGTGACTGCTGAATCAGTTTTAATGGGGCATCCGGATAAAGTGGCGGATCGAATTTCTGATGCAATTTTAGATGAAATATTAAGAAAAGATAAAGAAGCGAGAGTGGCGATAGAAACTTTAGTTACTACTGGCCTTGTTTTCGTTAGTGGTGAAGTTGATACTGAAGCTTATTGTGATATTGAAAAAGTGGTAAGAGATACTGTTGAGGAAATTGGCTATACGAGAGGAAAATTCGGTTTTGATGCGGAAAACTTAGCTGTTATTTTAAGTATTCACAGTCAATCTCCAGATATTAAAAGAGGAGTGGTTAAAAAAGACGGCTCTATCGGAGCTGGAGATCAAGGTGTGATGTTTGGCTACGCTTGTGATGAAACTGAAAATTTGATGCCTTTAGCATTAGAGTTAGCGCAGCAATTAGCGAGAAGGATAGACTATTTAAGAAATACTAAAAAACTAACTTATTTAAGACCAGATGGTAAAGTTCAAGTTACTTTAGAATATGATAAAAAAGGAAAACCATTAAGAGCAGAAGGAATTGTTGTTTCTGTTCAACATCGTGAGATGGATTTAAAAGTTCTTAAAAAAGCAATTAAAGAAGAAGTAATTGAAAAAGTAATTCCAAGTTATTTAATCGATCAAAAGACAAAAATATTTATTAATCCGACGGGAAGATTTGTAGTAGGAGGACCAAAAGCAGATACAGGCTTAACGGGTCGAAAAATAATAGTCGATACTTATGGTGGCTTTGCTCATCACGGTGGGGGGGCGTTTTCTGGTAAAGATCCTTCTAAGGTTGACCGAAGCGCTAGCTATATGGCACGCTATTTGGCTAAAAACATTGTTAAAAGTAAACTAGCAAAAAAATGTGAAGTGGAACTCGCTTATATTATCGGTGAGGAAGAACCGATTGGGGTAAATATTAATACCTTTAATACGGCATTAGTAGCCGAAGAACTAATTATTAAAACAATTAAAAAACACTTTAGTTTGACACCTAAAAGCATTATTGAGAGATTTAATTTAAGAACTCCAATTTATGAAAAAACTAGTTTTTATGGCCATATGGGAAGAGAAGATTTAAAGGTTGGTTGGGAAGAAGTAGATAGTGTCACTATTTTTGAAAAATTATTAAAAAGTAATTAAGGAGAAGAAAATAATGAGTGCCGGTCAAATTGTCTTATTAATTATTGCAATAGTTTTATTTTTAATTATTATTAGCGCTATTTGGTGTTTATTGGTAATAAGAATGTTTAACAATTTAATCGAAGAAATTAAAAAGGATGAAATGAGTTTGAATAGTTCCTTAATTAAGTATTACCAAGTCGTTAGTAAAAATTTAGAAGAGCTCCAAGGCGATGGTGTTTTGAAGAATGAAGATTTTAAAGCATTAAAAGCGCTTAAAAGTCCGACTACTTTAAAGGAGTTTTCTGATAAACAAGACTTTTTTGATCAGCTTTATCGACTTCTAATAAAAATAAATGAGGTTTTAAAAACCGATTCAAAACTACTTGAAAATGAGACTTATCTAAGTTATTTAAAAGCAACAACGACTAGTTTAGAAGATCTTCACGCTAAAAGAAGGGTCTATAATGCTAATGTTGCTTATTTTAATCAAAAAAGAATAACCTTTCCCGCTAAATTTGTTGCTAGTTTAAAAAAAATAGTGAGTTTCCCTTTTTTTGAAACTGAAAGATAAAATTGTTTGCTGCGGTTTTATTTTCTCTTAAAAATATGATAGAATATTATGAATATAAATAGTAAAAGAAGAGTGATTTAATGTTTAAAAGATTATTTGATAGTGGCTATAAAGAATTTAAGCGTTCCAAACCGATCGCTGATAAAATTGATGCCTTAAAAGACGAAATGAGAGCTTTGTCTGATGAAGAATTAAAGGCGAAAACTGCCGTATTTAAAAAAAGAATAGAAGATGGAGAAACTTTAGACGATCTTTTAATAGAGGCTTATGCGGTAGTGAGAGAAGCTTCGGTAAGAGTTACCGGTCTTTATCCTTATTATGTCCAGTTAATTGGTGCGATTATTATTCATGGAGGTAATATCGCTGAGATGAAAACGGGAGAAGGAAAAACTTTGACTGCAGTGATGCCGGCCTATTTAAATGCTTTAAATGGTGAAGGTGTTCATATCGTTACTGTTAATGAATATTTAGCAAGAAGAGAGGCAGAAGGAGAAATTGGTGATATTTACCGTTTTTTAGGTTTGACAGTCGGTTTAAATATTAGGGGATTAACAGCTCAAGAAAAAAAAGCAGCTTATGCTTGTGATATTTTGTATTCAACTAACTCAGAATTAGGTTTCGATTATTTGCGTGATCATATGGTGTTATATCAAGAGGATATTACCCAAAAAAGAGGTTTAAACTTCGCTATTATTGATGAAGTTGACTCGATCTTAATTGATGAAGCGAGAACGCCTTTGATTATTTCTGGTGGTGCAAAACAAAACTTAAATTTATATCAATCAGCGGACCGTTTCGCTAAATCATTAAGAGATGAAGATTATTTTATCGATATTGAATCAAAAACAATCGAACTTTCCGAACAAGGAATTAGTAAAGCCGAACAAATCTTTTCTTTAGAAAACTTATATGATATTAAAAATGTTAGTTTAGTCCATCACATTAACAACGCTCTAAGAGCCAATTATATAATGGACAAAGATAAAGATTATATGGTTCGTGATAATGCTGTCTTAATTATCGACCAGTTTACGGGAAGAGTATTACCGGGAAGACAATTTTCAGAAGGCCTACATCAAGCCTTAGAGGCGAAAGAAAGAGTAGCGATTAAAAAAGAAACTATTACTGTCGCGACAATTACTTATCAAAACTTCTTTAGAATGTATAAAAAACTCTCAGGGATGACTGGTACAGCGAAGACCGAAGAAGAGGAGTTCCGCGATATTTATAATATGTATGTCGTAGAAATCCCAACAAACAAGCCAGTAGTAAGAGAAGACGCTCCTGATTTTTTATTCGCGACATTGGAAGAAAAATACGCTTCTTTAATAAAAGATGTCGAAGAAAGACATCAAAAAGGGCAACCAATCCTATTAGGTACGATCGCTGTAGAAACTAGTGAATATTTATCATTGTTATTAAAAAGAAAGGGAATTCCTCATGATGTTTTAAATGCTAAACAACATGAAAGAGAAGCCGATATCATTTTAAATGCTGGTAAAAAAGGCGCTGTCACTATCGCAACTAATATGGCAGGAAGAGGAACCGATATTAAACTTGGTGAAGGCGTTGTTGAATTAGGTGGTTTAGCCGTTATTGGTAGTGAGCGTCATGAATCTAGAAGAATTGATAATCAGTTAAGGGGTCGTTCTGGAAGACAAGGAGATCCAGGATTTTCACGCTTTTATTTATCTGCAGAGGATGAACTTTTGATGCGTTTTGGTGGTGAGTCTTTTAAAGCAAGAATCCAAATGATTCAAAACTTATCTCAAGATAAAAAGAATCCCAATTCAGAACCAATGCCTTTAGAATCGAGAATGTTTACAAGATTTGTTAAAGGAGCCCAAAAAAGAATTGAGGGACAAAACTATGATATTCGTAAAAGCGTTTTAAGATATGACGATGTTATTAGAAAACAAAGAGAAGTTATTTATCAAGAAAGAACTAACGTTATTACTAATGAAGATATTGAACCTTATGTAAGAAAAACAGTTGAAAACTATGTTACTCAAGTTTACAATAGTGAGGGAGAAGATATATATACCAAGTTTGATGGCCATATTTTACCTAAAAATAGTTTAAATAAAGAAGAAAAATATCATTTAAAAGATATTTTGGACCTTGCTCTTTATGAACTAGATCGTAAAAAAGAGTTAGTTCCTGAAGAAATCTTCAAAGAGTTTTTAAAAGTGATAACTTTAAGAGTAATCGATACTCATTGGATGAGACATATCGACCAAATGGATGAGTTAAGACAAAATGTGAGACTACAATCCTATGCTCAATCAAATCCGCTGCAAGTATATCAAGAAGAAGGTTTTAGACTTTATAATGATATGACTAATGCTATTTCCAAGGATATTACAACTTATGCAATTAGAGCTCAGATAAGAGTTAATACAGAAAGAGAAGAAGTTGTTAAAAACACTCGCACCAATGAGGGTGGGGAAACAAGACGGCGCAGACCAAAAGTTAAAAAGAATAAATATCAACGCGGCATGCCAAGATGGGGAAGATAAAAAAAGAGACCTATTAATGATATGATACCTCCAAAGTAGACAAGTATCTGTTCATAAAAAGGTCTTTTTTTAAAACATCATATAAAGTAATTTTGTCTTTATTTTAAAACTTTCATTAAATGGATGACTTCATCGAGGTCTTTTTTAATAAGTTTTAAAGAGTTTTCCCAAAATTCCTTTTTAGTAATGTCAATATTCATTGCTAGTGCTACCTCTTCAACGCTTGCTTTGGTAGTTAGCGCTAGTAAGTTATCATAGTTATTAAGGAAAGCTTTTTTATCTTTTAAATAAAGAGCATATAAACCTTTTCCAAATAGCAATCCAAAAGCATAAGGGAAGTTATAGAAGTTTAAACCACTACTATAATAATGACCTTTATTTAACCACATATAAGGATGTAAAATGTTTTCATCCAAGCCGTCTAAATAAGCTTCTTTTTGAGCTTTAATCATTAATTCTTTCATAGTTGCATTACTAATAGGACCCTCTGCTAAAGCGAGAATATCAGTTTCAAAAAGATAGCGCGATAAAATATCAATGATTACTTGAGTATCGCCTTGGATAGCGATTTCTAAAACAGACAATCTTTCATTATCGTCGCTTATTTCGCTTAATAAATGGTTAGTAACGATGGTTTCGCAAAAGATTGACGCTGTTTCCGCCAAAGGCATTGGATAACTCCAATTTAAAGCACTATTTTCACTAATTATTTCACCATGATAACCGTGCCCTAATTCATGCGCTAAAGTAGCGATATCAGAAAGTGAACCTGTAAAGTTAGTTAAAATACGGCTTTCTTTTATTTGCGGTTGATTGCTGCAAAAAGCACCGCCGCTTTTACCTTTTTTAGGGAAGGGGTCGATCCAATTATTTTGGAAAGCTTTCTTAGCGAAGTTTGCTAATTTTGGACTATAACTATCAAAAGAAGCAATGATTATTTCTTGAGCTTCTAAGTAACTATATTCTTTAGTTAAAGAACCTATTGGAGCGAATAGTTCGTAAAAAGGTAAACCGTTTTGATAACCTAAATATTGTGCTTTTGCTTTTAAATAATCTCTAAAATAAACTCTATAATCCATCATTGTTGCTAACATCGCCTCAAGAGTTTCCTTTTTTAAGTTAGAACGGATTAAAGTTTGTTCTAAAACACTATCATAACCACGGAGCTCATTCATAATGTTAACTTCTCTTTTAATGTTAGAAAGAGCAATCGCGACCACTTCTTCAACACTTTCATAAGCCTTAAGCTCGGCATCATAAGCTGCTTTTCTTACCTTTTTACTAGCATCATATGCTAAGTTGCGAACCTCCGGCAATGTGACTGTTTTTCCTTGATAATTAACATCTAATTTAGCGGTTAAAAGCGTTTGAATTCGGCTCCACGAAACCGAGGATAATTCTCTTAACTTACTATATAAAATCTCTTCTTGTTCCGATAATAAGTATTGCGCGCTTTCCTTAATTTTTGTTAAATGAAAGAAATTATCAGCAATCTCAGGATGGGATTTAAATGGTTCTAAATCGATGTCCTTTAAAAACCGCGTCATTAAAACATTAGTTTTAGTAGTCTTATTAAGTAAATTAGTTAACTTGGCTAAGTTTATAATGGCAGTTTGATTGGAAACATCTGTCGCTCTTGTAAGACTATTAAAAGAGAATAAACTTCGCGATATTTTAGTAAGTTCTTGTTTTAAAGCGAGGTATTTTAAAATAACAGTTAATTCCTTTTCCGTTTCAATTAAGTTGGGGAGTTGGTTATAATTTTCAATTATTTTAGTTAGTTTTTCAAAATCTTTTTGATATTTAGGATCATCAAAACTTAAATATAATGTATCTAAATTCCAGTTCATAATAGTAATCTCCTTTTTTATATTTATAATAAACTTGCAGCGTCAAAATCTAAATAGAGTGTAACATTTGGATGGTCTTGTAAAATTGTTGCGGGCCATTCTTCACTTTTAAGCCCTTTAACAAGTTGATAAATTGCCGCGGCTTTGTTTTTACCATTAGCCATCAAAATTATTTCTTTTGCCATCATTATATCTTTTAAACCCATTGAAATAGCTTCAGTTGGAACATCGCTTAGCTTAGAGAAAAAGCGAGCGTTATCGTTTCTTGTTTCTGAGGCTAGTTTGACAATGTTTGTAGTGGAGTTAAAAGCTGTACCGGGTTCATTAAAACCAATGTGGCCATTACTTCCAATCCCTAATAATTGGAGATCAAGAGGATTTTCTTTTAAAAGGGTGGGATAGTTTAAATAATTGTTTTCTAAAGGAAAATGGGTGTTTTCTAAATTAATATTAAGATGATCAAAGAGTTGTTTATTCATGTAAGTATGATAACTTTGTTGATGATCTAAAGGTAGGTTAAGATACTCATCTAAGTTAAAAGTTTTAACTTGGCTGTAATCGGTATTATTGCTTTGATAATCATTTACTAAATTTTGGTAAACGCCTAGTGGTGTTGAACCAGTTGCTAATCCTAAATTGGCATTGGGCTTGCTCTTGACAAGATCAATAATTTTTTTACTGACTAATTGATCTAAAATCGTTTTTTCGTTAATAATTACTTTCATAATGTTTTTCCTCGCTTTCGTAATGACACATTAAATAATAATTGATTTAAAACAATTATAGCGCTTTTGTTAGTTTTTCGCAATCTAGCCAAAAAGATAATTATTATTAAATAATTAGTTTCTCAGATGATAATCCTTTTGTGATATAATTACTAAGAGAGGTTGAAGATGGATAAATACGAATTAAATAAATATTTACAGTTATTTAAAAAGACTATTATAAATTTAAAAACATCACTCAATTTTGAGGTTTTAAAGCAGGAAGTTGAGGGCTTATTAAAACAACAATGGCAGGAAAACTTTTGGGATAATGTTGAAGAAGCTCAAAAAATTATTAATGAAACTCAAGATAAAAAAGAGAAGGTTGACAAAATAATTGAGTTTGAAAAAAGCTTAAATTCATTGCAGGAATTAGCGGATAGTTTAAAAGATGAAGAACTAAGGCTTTTGGCTGATGATGTGTTAAGTTTAGATAAAGAACTAAAATCTTTTATGGTTATAACGCTTTATAATGGCCCTTATGATAAAAATAATTGTTTTTTAGAAATTCACCCTGGGGCGGGAGGAACTGAGTCTCAAGACTGGGGCGCGATGCTTTATAGAATGTATTTAAGGTATGCTAGTAAAATGAAATATCAAGTTGAGGTTATTGATTATCAAGCTGGTGATGAAGCGGGAATCAAAAGCGTCGCTTTAAAAATTAAAGGCAAATATGCTTATGGCAATTTAAAAGGTGAAATGGGTGTACACCGCTTAGTGCGAATTTCTCCTTTTGATAGTAATAAAAGAAGACACACTAGTTTTGCTAGTGTTGAGGTGCTTCCTGAAATAAAAGAAGCGGTCAACCTTAATATTAATGAAGAAGAGTTAAAAATTGATGTTTATCGTTCAGGTGGTGCGGGAGGGCAATCAGTAAACACGACTGATAGCGCTGTGAGAGTAACTCATTTGCCGAGTGGCCTGGTTGTTACATGTCAAAATGAAAGAAGTCAACTGAAAAACAAAGAAACGGCCTTAAGCATTCTTAAAAATAAGCTTTTACAATTACAATTAAAAGAGCAACAAGAAAAGCTAGATAAATTAAAGGGTGACCAAAAAGAAATCGCTTGGGGTTCTCAAATTAGAAGTTATGTCTTCCATCCTTATCAAATGGTTAAAGACCATCGCACTAATGAAGAAACAAGTCAAGTTGAAGCGGTGATGGATGGAGAATTAGAAATATTTATTAATAGTTATTTGCGAGGTAATTATGGAAGTAGTTAAAACAAGAAAAGAACATCTAACAGAAACATTTCAAATTGTCTTAGGCATTATCATCATGAATTGCGGCTTTTATTTTTTCTTTTTACCGCAAAACTTAATTATTGGTGGGGTTACTGGAATTACAGTCTTACTAGAAAAAATAACATTCTTATCAAAGTTGCCATTTTTTTACACAATAACGATCACATTTTTAAATGGGATATTTTTAGTAATTGGGTTTATCTTTTTAGGAAAAGACTTTTTTATTAAAACTATTTTTGGTTCTTTGCTTGTTCCTTTTGTCTTTTTCATTTTAGAACTTACAAAAGTTGATCCTTTTATTATCATTAATGAATTGTCAGAGCCATTACAACTTTTATTAACTGCAGTTTTAGGAAGTGTTATTATCGGCTTTGGTTTGGGTCTTGTTTTTAGGAATAGCGGCTCTACTGGTGGAATTGATATTGTTCAAATCATTTTAAATAGGAAATACCATCAAAGCTTTATTTTTGGATTTTTAATGACGGATGGTATTATTGTTTTATTAGGTTTATTTATTTACCGTAATGTCGAACTCTTTTTATTTTCCATTGGAGCGGTAATATTATCAGCTCTAATTGTGGAGTGGCTCGCTATTAAAGGAAGAAATTCTCATGCCTTATTTATTATTACGGAAAAGGCTGATGAGCTTAAAAAGGCTATTTTTGAAGTAATCGATCGCGGTGCGACGATTATTGATGCTAAAGGTGGTTACTCTGATTTAGATAAAAAGTTGGTTATTTGTGTTATATACACACGGCAACTTAATTTAGCAAGGCATGTAATCGATCAAATCGATAAAGAAGCGTTTACATTTGTAACACATACAAGGGAGGTTGTTGGATATGGTTTTACGCGCAATTAAAAAGGTAGGGATATTTTTATTATCATTTTTATTGATTTTTAGTTTGACTAGTTGTGATTTGGATTCCTTTTTTTCTGACGTGGAATTAAATGTTTCTAGTAATGGTGAAGTCAATTCTTTATATTTTCTTTTAGAGCAGTTTTATTATGAGAAACTACCTTTAAATTTAACAAAAATTGATGAAGTAGAGGAATTGTTTAAATATACAGATCCCTATACTTATTTATATAAAAAAGATACAAGAAGTATTGAAATGGGTGATGAGTACGTAGGCTTGGGTTTAACGATTGCCGATCATCCTTTAGGCCTTTTAGTAACGGATATTAATATTAATACCGATATTGATGAAGTTATTTATGTTGGCGATATTATTTTAAAAGTAAATGGTGAAACTTTAAATGATCATCAATTTGAAGATAAAACTTTATTTTTAAAAGGAGAAGAAGGAGAAGTAAAAGAAATGGTAGTAAGACGGATGAACGATGAACTTACAATTGAGCGTCCATTAGCTACTATTCCTTACAATAGTATTAGTTATCAAGTAATTGAAGACACTATTGGTTATATTATTATTGAGCGTTTTAGTTTAGATACTAGTGAAAAGTTTTTAGAAGCTTTAGAGGCTTTAGAAGCTGAAGACATTACTAGTTTAATCATCGATGTTAGAAATAATGGTGGTGGTTATTTAACTGCGGTAACGGAAATTTTAGAAAACTTTATCGTTGATGATGAGCCTTATTTATATATTTATGATGTTAAAAGTGGTGAAGAAGAACCTTATTATTCTCCTTTAGAAGAAGCCAAACCTTATCAAATCGTCACTTTAGTTAACAATAATAGTGCGAGCGCTTCTGAAGTGTTGGCGGGAACTCTTAAAAAGTATGGTTATCCTGTTTATGGTGAAAAAACTTATGGAAAAGATGTTTTCCAAGTCGGAATTCCTTTAGGAGAAGTTTTTCCTAAAATGTTTAATGATGATGATATTTTAAACGTTACTGCAGGTTATTGGCTATTAAAGGATAAAACGCGAGTTACTGGCGGGTTATATCCAACTATCACCCAAATGCAAACAGGGGTTTTAAGCCTTACTTATCCTGCTTTACTTCAAAATCAAGTTGAAGATAATACTTTTAGTGAAGTTGTTTATAAAAAAGGTGATGCCCACCAAATAATTAAAACATACCAATATTTATTAAATGCTCTTACTCCTTTTTATTATCAGCCAGGCTATTTTGATGCGGCGATGGCAACGGCAGTATTAAATTTTCAACAATTAAATGATTTAGAACCGACAGGTATACTAGACGGTGAGACTCAAATTTTATTAATTGATTATTACCGAACTTTAATTAAAGACAACAAGAATGACCATCAATTAGCTAGTTTAATTAACTATTTAAGCAGCGATGATAATTAAAAAAATCACCAAAGAAAAGAATAATTATCAAGTAGTTTTTGAAAAGGAAACGCTAGTATTAAAGGCGGCAATTATTGTCCGTTTTGGTTTGCATCAAGGAATGGAAATCTCTCATAGTTTAAAAAGAGAAATTATTAAAGCAAATGAAAAAGAAATAATAAGCTCTCAAGCCTTAAAATATTTAGCAAAAGCAAGAACGATTAACGAATTTAAAGAATATTTAAAATCTTTAAATTCTCCACCTGAGTTTAGTGCGGAATTGGTGGCTGATTTTGTTAAAAAAGGTTATTTAAACGACCGTTTATATGCGGAAAATATTTTAAATAGATATCAAAAGAAATATGCTAAAAAGAGAATAGAAGCACTGCTAGTAGAAAAGGGAATAAGTCTCGAAATTATCGAGGAACTTTTAGGAAATTATCAAAATAAGTATTTACAAGAACACTTAGAAAAAGTTGTTAATAATACTCAAAAGTCAAATCTTAATAAAACAAAAGCAGCTGTTTTAAGAAAGATGATAAATTTAGGTTATCAATTAAAAGAAGTCGAAACGGCTTTGCTTGGTGTTACTTTAAAAACTAAAAAAGAAGCAGAGACTATTAATAAAGAGTTTCAAAAAATAGTTCGAAAACACCAAAAAAACTTAACAAAAGAACAATTGAATGAGCGCATAAAAGAAACGCTATATCGAAAGGGATATCAAAAAGCAGCAATTGAAAAGTTAATAAATGAGAGGGAAAATAATGAGGATTAGTAAAGAAGATACTTATTTTTTTAATGAAGGAAAATTATACGATGCTAAAAGGATTTTTGGTTCTTTCTTAAATAAAGATAAAAATGGTAAGATTGTTTCTACTCGTTTTACAGTATACGCTCCTAATGCAAGTAAAGTAAGCGTAGTTGGTGATTTTAACAATTGGGATTTAAATAGTAATGTGATGGAAAAAATTGACGCGATGGGAATATATAGTATTAATATTCCTCTTAATTTAGAATGGCATCGCTACAAGTATGCTCTTTATGCTAATGGAGAGACCTTTTATAAAGCTGATCCTTACGCGACTTATGCGGAGTTGCGTCCCGAGACAAGCTCAATCGTTTATGATATTGATGGTTATCAATGGAGCGATGAAAAGTATTTAAAAGGAAAAGAAAAACCCTATGATAAGCCTATCAGTATTTATGAAATTCATTTAGGTTCTTGGCGGAGAAAATATGGAGCCTTTTTTAAATATAATGAAATTGTTGACGAACTTATTAAACATCTTCTCGAACAAAACTTTACTCATGTTGAGTTAATGCCAATTTATGAACATCCCTTAGATGATTCTTGGGGCTATCAAGGGACTGGTTATTACGCTGCAACCTCAAGATTTGGTTCTCCAAAAGATTTAATGTATTTAATCGATCGCCTTCATCAAGCTAATATTGGCGTTATTATCGATTGGGTTCCCGGCCATATTTGTAAAGATGCTCATGGTTTATATTTTTTTGATGGTTCCCCACTTTATGAATATGATTTAAAGTGGAAACGGGAGAATGAAGTATGGGGAACAGCAAACTTAGATTTAGGAAAAGGTCCAACCCGTTCATTTTTATATTCCAACGCCCTTTTTTGGATGGAGTATTTTCACGTTGATGGTTTTAGAATCGACGCTGTTAGTAATTTAATTTATTATTTAGGTGATAAAAAAAATGGTGTTAATGAAAAAGCAATCTCCTTTTTACAACAATTAGCAACTTTACTTTTCAAAAAGGATAATAACTTATTATTGATGGCTGAAGATTCTACCAATTATCCGCTAGTGACGAAGCCAGTGGAAATGGGTGGGCTCGGTTTTAATTATAAATGGAATATGGGATTTATGAATGATGTTTTAAGTTATTTTAAAAGAGATCCCATTTACAGGAAATGGCATCATCATGAGTTAACATTTGTTTTTTCTTATGCTTATACGGAAAACTTTTTATTACCATTTTCGCATGACGAAGTTGTTCACGGAAAAGGTACTTTATTAACACGAATGCCAGGTGATTATTGGCAGAAGTTTGCTAATTTTAGAGTTTTAATTGGTCTTTGGATTACCCATCCGGGTAAAAAATTACTTTTTATGGGTCAAGAATTCGCTCATTTTTCGGAATGGGATAATAACCGCGCTCTTGATTGGCATTTATTTAATTATCCAGCACATGAAAGTGCTAATTTGTTTGTAAGAGAAATGTTAGCGTTATATAAAAGAGAAACTGCCCTTTATCAAAAAGACCATCAAAATACTGGTTTTAAGTGGATTGACGCTAACAATGTTAACCAGTCTCTTTATAGTTACTTGCGTTACGATAATAATGATAATTTTTTAGTAATTATCTTAAATATGACTCCTAGTGTTTATGATAGTTTTCAGTTAGGCGTTCCTAAAAGTGGGATTTATGAGGAAATAATTAATAGCGATTATCAAAAGTTTGGTGGTTCAAACCTTTATAATGGTCTTCCTTTACAATCAAAAAGAGGTGAGAGACACGGTTTTCTTAATTATCTTGAATTAATTATCGCGCCACTTTCAGTGACGATTTTAAAATTAAAAAAATAACCGGAAACCCTTACCGGATAATTAGCGCATTAAATTTACTAATGTTATGATATAATCTATCCGGGAATATGAATAATTTAGGAGTAGAAATGATGAATGTTTTTAAAGATAAAGAAACTTTTATTAAGTATTTTAAATATGAAGTAGAAAGGCGTTATGCAATCGCCTTTGATAAATCAAATAGTTACCAACAATTTATCGCTTTAGGAGCCCTTTTAAAAGAGCACATTAGTAGTGATTGGATTAATTCAAAACAAAAAGAACGAGAAATGCGTCAAGTTTATTATTTTTCGATGGAGTTTTTAATGGGAAGAATGATTACTAATAACTTGATGAGCGCTGGCGTTTATAATCTTGTTTCTGAAGCTTTTGAAGAACTTGATTTAGATTTAAATGAGATTGAACATCAAGAGTCTGATGCGGGGTTAGGAAATGGCGGTTTGGGAAGACTAGCGGCTTGTTTTATGGATTCAAGTGCTTCGTTAGGATATCCAGTTCATGGTAATTGTTTGCGTTATCGTTATGGTTTTTTTAAACAAAAAATTGAAGATGGTTATCAAGTAGAATATCCTGATCATTGGCTCAAAGACATTCATGTTTGGGAAATAAGACAAGCAGAAGAAGCTGTTGAAATTCCTTTTTATGGTCATATTGAAATAACTAGCGAAAACGGCAAATTAAAAGTTACTCATCAAGATGCTGAATATGTTAAGGCAGTTCCTTATGATGTTCCTATTATCGGTTATCAAAATGGTATTGTTAATACATTGAGATTATGGAATACTGAAGCTTCCGATATTTATCATAATTTTGGTGGTACTTTTGAGTATCATAAAAGGTTAAGACAAATCTCAGAAATGTTATATCCGAATGATGATACCGATGAAGGCAAGATTTTAAGAATCAAACAACAATATCTTTTTTCTGCAGCTGGCGTTAATAGTATTGTAAGAAGACATAAAAACATCCATGGGACGATAACTAATCTTCATCATTATGTTGTTTTTCATATTAATGATACTCATCCTACTTTAATTATTCCTGAGTTAATGCGGATTTTAATCGATGAAGAAAACTTAGAATGGGATCAAGCTTGGGAAATTACTAAAAATAGTGTCGCTTTTACTAATCATACTATTTTACAAGAAGCTTTAGAAAAATGGCCCTTAAGATTATTTCAACCGCTGTTACCGCGAATTTATACAATTTTAGAAGAAATTAATCGTCGTTTTGTAATTGCAGTAAAAGAAAGATTTGGAGAAAATAGTAAAGAGGTTTCGGAAATGGCTATTATTAAAGATGGTGTAATCCAAATGGCTCATTTAGCAATTGTTGGTTCGTTTAGTGTTAATGGGGTTGCGAAATTACATACAAGTATTTTAAAAGCGATTACCTTTCATAACTTTGATAAAATGACTCCAGAAAAGATTAACAATAAAACCAATGGTATTACTCATAGAAGATGGCTTTTGCAAGCTAATCCTCACCTTGTTGAGTTGCTTAAAAAAACGATTGGCGATCAGTTTATTAGTAATCCAGCTACTTTAGAAAAATTATTACCGTTTGCTAATGATGAAAATTTTAAAAAAGAATATTATCAAGTAAAACAAGCTAATAAAAAGAAATTAGCTGCGCTTATTGAAAAACAAATTAAAGTTAAATTAGATCCAAATTCCATTTTTGATATTCAAGTAAAAAGATTACATGAATATAAAAGGCAACTATTAAACGCACTTCATATTATTTACCTTTATTATGAATTAAAGGAAAATGAAGAGTTGCGTGCTACCTTTCATCCTCAAAGCTTTATTTTCGGTGCTAAAAGTGCTCCAACTTATTATTTTGCTAAAAAGATAATAAAATTAATTAATGCTATTCAAGAAAAAGTTAATAATGATGAGCTCGTTTCTCAATACCTTAAAGTCGCTTTCGTTGAAGATTATAATGTCACGTACGCGGAGTCGATTATGCCTTCTGCTGATATTAGCGAACAAATATCAACTGCTTCAAAAGAGGCATCAGGAACAGGCAATATGAAGTTTATGATGAATGGTGCCCTCACTTTAGGAACTTTAGATGGAGCTAACGTGGAAATAAATGAATTAGTTGGCGATGAGAATATGATGCTTTTTGGAATGAGAGCCGAAGAAGTTACCGCTTTAGAAAGCTTAGGGACTTACGAACCAATCTTAATTTATGACAATGATTTAAAAATTAAACGAGTCGTCGATAGTTTAACTAATAGCTTTTTTAGCAATGTCAGCAAAGAAGAATTTGAGGAAATTAGAGCGGCTTTATTAGTTAAAGATCAATACTTTGTATTAAAAGATTTTAATAGTTACCGAGATGCGCAAGCACAATTAAATAAACTTTATCAGAATAAAGATTTGTGGCTTCAAAAAGCAATTATTAATACAGCTAAATCGGGCTTCTTTTCTACCGATCGGACTATTAGCGATTATAACGAAGAGATTTGGAAATTAAAAGAAGTTAAGTAGCAAAAAATGTTTTTAAATAGTTGATAACACCATTATTATCATTATTATGGTTAGTAATGTTTTTAGTAGTCTTTTTTAATTCTTCACGGCCATTAATCATACAAACACCATGATTAGCGACTGCTAATAGCTCGAAATCATTTGCGCCATCACCAAAAGTGATGATCTTATTTTGAGGGTGATTTAAATGGTGAGCGATCGTTAAAAGAGCGTTGCCTTTATTAAAGTTATTTTGATAGACTTCAAATAAAGCAATATTGTCTTTTTCTCCCCAAAAACGGGCATTTAAAGTTTTGAAAGCAGCAAGATAGTTTTCAAACTCTTTCTTATAGTGAGAATCGATAGCTAACATGATTAAAACCGGTTCTAAGTAATTAGGATTATCTAAATCGCCTTTTATTACTTTAGTTGAGGGAGTAATATGAAAGAAGGGAAAAGAAAAATTCTCTGTTTGATAAGAGTAAAAGTAGTCACCGACATTATAAAATCCCATCACTAAAAACTCCTTGCAAAAACGGAAAATGGACTTTAAGTCTTGGTGAGCAATCGTCTTAACGAGGGTTTTAAAGTGTGGATCATTCATTTGATATATAGAACTACCGTTATCGCAAATAAGAGGCGTCGTTAAGTCGAGTTGTTGATAATAGTTTTGGCACGCTCTTAAAGGTCTTCCGGTTGCGAGAACGAGTTTATGGCCATCTCGCTGTAAAGCTTTTAAATAACTTTCACTTTCTTTATTAATTGTTTCTTTTGACGTTAATAATGTCCCATCTAAATCGATACCTATTAAATACTTTTTCATTTAATCACCTTAATCATTATCGCATAATTATTTTTTATTAACAAATATATTAAGATTAAAATTGCCTTTTTACATGGTATAATGATTAAAAAGGAGTGTTAAAATGCCAAATATTTTTGATTTTAAATATTTAATTTATTTTATAACAGGAGTTTTATTTGGCTTTTTATTTTTAGCACTAGTTTATTTATATAGTGCAATTATCGCCGTTAACCGTAAAAATAGAAAATTAAAATTGAACCCTCCCCATATTGATGAATTGGAAATTGGACTTTTGATTAAAGATGCCCAAGAGCAGTTTAAAAATAAATCAACCCGAAAAGAAGTCGGTTTAGCAACTCATTTAAAAACCATTTGTTTAGAATTAGCTAACGACATCGCTGATAAATATTATCCGACCAGTAAATATCCTTTATTAGAATTAACTGTAGAAGAGTCCTTAATGTTGACTCATTATATTGCCAATCGAGTGGAAGAGTTTTTAAGTGCGAAAATATTAGCTGTCATTAAAAGAAGGACGCTCGCTCAAATTAAGTTTTTATATGATACTAAAGTTAAAATTGGCGATATGAAGATTGTCAAAGCGGCTGAAGAAGCTAATGTTAAAAAGATTGGTAAAACTGTTTTAGGTGTTTTAAACGCTGTTAATCCTGCTTATTGGGTTAAAAGGATTACAGTTGATAAATTATACGATTTAATTATTGTGAGGATATCTTTAGCGGTGATTGCGATTACCGGAGAAGAGACTTATAAAGTTTACTCAAAACGCGTTTTCGTGGAACCCAAGGATTTAGATCTGAACATCGACAGTATTTATGAGGAAATAAAAGGGGAGTTATAATGGGGCTATTTTTTAGAAATGTTAATGAAGACTTAAGACCAATAAAAGTTGATTTTAAAATACCGCAATTTCTTAAAATTGAAGGATTAAAGCAACCAACAAAAAGAAGTTATCGACCTACTGATTTCATTTCTCCTATTTTTGGTTTAGCTGTTAAAGATGAAGTAGTCGCGCCTTTTATTAATAAAGCAAGTGGTAGTATTGCTAAGCAATTCGATTTTTTAAGGACGAATCCAATGGAAGACCGTTCCACATATCAAGAATTTAAAGATGTCATTGTTAATTTGGAAAAAAGAAAAGAAGTGTTTGGGGAGCACGTTTATGTTTCTGACAGAAAATATCAAAAAGAAGATAAAAAAGCTCCAGAAATAACTATCCCTTTTAAAGGATGGCAAAAAAAGTCAAAATTCGATGAAGTAATTACTTCTACACAAGAAGATAAAAAGGTAGTTGTTAAAACCCCACTAGAAACAGTAACTGCGGTTGAAACAGCAGTTGTTGATAAACAAGAAAGAGAAATACCGATAATTAAAAAAGTTGACGAACCTCATCATGAAAGTGAATTAGAAGCGAGTTTAACGAAATTAGAACCGACATTTATTGAGAAAGAAGAAAGCACGTTAACCGAAGAAATAATAAAAAGGCAACCCGAAGTTAAAAAACCTAAAAAGGCGAGAAGGAAATACACTTTACCGCCTTATGAGATTTTTTCTACTAGTGAAAGTAAAACAGAAGAACTGCCAGAGTGGTTAACAAATCAAGCAGAACAAATTAATAGTACTTTATTGCATTTCAATGTTCCTGGCAAAGTCATCAATATTATTAAAGGTCCCACTGTTACGAGACATGAAATTGAACTGGAAAAAGGTATTAACGTAAGTAGAGTAAATACTATTAAAGAAAACTTAATGATGAGCCTAGCAGCGGAAACTATAAGAATTGAAGCCCCGATTCCTGGTAAGCATTATGTTGGAATTGAACTTCCAAATACTATTCCGGAAATAGTATTATTTGGTAACGTTGTTAATGATCCTTCTTTTAAAAATGATTTTAATAATCCTCTTAAAATTGCCTTGGGTGTTGATATTGATGGAAGAAACATTTTTGAAAACATTAAAAATATGCCGCACGGTTTAATTGCCGGTGCGACTAATAGCGGTAAATCGGTTTGTATTAATACTATTATCGCTAGTTTATTAATGAAAAATCATCCCGACGATTTGAAGTTTATTATGATCGATCCTAAAATGGTAGAATTGTCTCTATATAACGATTTACCGCATCTTTTAACTCCGGTAATTAACGACGCTAGAACAGCTGCGATCGCTCTTAATTGGGCCGTTGATGAAATGGAAAGAAGATATAAATTGTTTGCTGATAATAGAGCGAGAGATATTAAATCCTTTAATGAGAAAGTTAGCAGCGATGACAATTTAGAAAGCTTGCCTTGCATCGTTATTATTATTGATGAATTGGCTGATTTAATGATGGCTTCTTCTCAAGAGGTTGAAACTTCTATTCAAAGATTAACAGCGAAAGCAAGAGCGGCAGGAATTCATTTAATCGTGGCGACACAAAGACCGACAACAGACGTAGTTAAAGGAACTATAAAAGCAAATATTAATACAAGAATAGCTTTTAGAGTTTCTTCTTATGTTGATTCAATTACTATTTTAGATCAAGCTGGAGCGGAACAGTTGCTCGGTAAAGGTGATATGTTATTAAAGTCGGTTGACCGTCCGATGAGGCTACAAGGTGCTTATATTAAAGATAGTGAAATTGAAAAATTAACAGATTTTATTAAAGCTCAACTAGAACCAGAGTATTTATTTACTCATGATAAATTAAAAGAGCGAGAAACTTTGAAAAAAAGTCAAGAAAAAGATGAACTCTTTTTTGAAGTTGCAAAATTCGTTGTCGAACAAGATAGTTGTTCTATTAACTCCATTCAACAACAATTCAACCTTGGGTTTAATCGTGCTCAAAAAATAGTTGAAAGTTTAGAAAACGAAGAAATAGTTTCCGTTGGTGAAAAAAATAAAGCCCGAACAGTTTTAATTACAATGAGTGATTTGGAGCGTTTCAATGACTTATAAAGAAGCTTTAACTATTTATCAAACTAAAGATATCAGTGATGATGATCAAAAAGCAATAGTAAAAATATTAAAAAGGAAAATTAATTTAAAATTAATTGTTTCTTTGACAATCTCATTAGTTATTTTGTCAGTAGCTATCTTGTTTTTATTTTTAAAAGGAGGTCGTTTTTCCGGGCAAACTACTAAAATAATCTTTTTTACAGTCTTAATAACTACTGTTTTATTGACGATAGGTATTGGTGTTTATCATTTTTACCACCGTGAAAAATTATCTTATTATCAAAAAACCTTTAAATTTGTGGATCTATTTTTTTTCATATTAATAGTAATAAATGTTTTCTTTTTTTTGCAAACATTTATATTTAGGACCGCAAAAGTGGTGCATCGTTCGATGGAAGAGACTTTATATGATGGAGATACTGTTATCGTTTTGCAATATCCTCAAACGTTTAAAAATGATGATATCGTCGTCATTGATGCTAATTTAATACCGATTTTAAATGATAATGAAAAAGAGAATTATTATGTGAAAAGGATAAAAGGTGTTGCAGGAGATAAAATTAGTTATCAAGTTATGGGCAATAACACAATTAAGTTTCAGTTAAATGATTATGAGGAAATTATCTCCAACGAGAGAAGTTATTATGAAAGTTTAAAAGAAATTGTTGATAGTCTTGAAAATGGTATAATTCCCAATAATATGTTCTTTTTAATTGGTGATAATTTTGAAAATTCAAAAGATTCGCGGGAGTTTGGTTTAGTGGAGAGAGAAGTAATTTTAGGGCGAGTTAAAATAAGACTTTTCCCTAGTTTTGGAGTGATTAAATGATCCAGTGGTATCCAGGCCATATGGCGAAAACTAAAAGAGAAATAAAAGAAAATTTAAAGCTAATTGATATTGTCTATTTTGTTTTAGATGCGAGATGCCCTTTTAGTTCTTTTAATGAAGATATATTAGCTGTCGTGGAAAACAAACCTATTCTTTATTTATACAATAAAAGTTCTTTATCTGATTACCATAAATTAGTAAAATTAAATTTAAATGAACCTTACTTAATAATCGATTCTTTAAAAAAAATTAATATTAATAAAATTACTTTTAAAACAAGAGATATATTAGCAGAACTTTTAAAAACTAAAACAAACCAAGGCTATTCTAACTATCAAATTAAGGCTTTAGTGATGGGTATTCCTAATGTTGGTAAGTCAACTCTTATTAACACTTTAACTAGAGCCAAAAAGGCATCTACTAATCCTCTTCCAGGCCATACAAGGAGGTTGGCGTGGATTAGAACGAAAGATGATATTTTATTGTTGGATACTCCTGGAGTTTTATGGCCCAAACTAGAAGAAAAAGTTTCCTATCATTTGGCTTTAAGTGGCGCGATTAAAGAAGAGATTATTAAAGAGGAAAAATTAGCTTATTATGGTTTGCGTTTTATCTTTAAATATTATCCTCATTTTTTAAAGTATTACGATATTGAAATTACTAAAAAAGAAGATTTTTTTGAGCAACTTCAAGAAAAGCGAGGTTTAAAGTTATTAAGTGAAGCATATACTATTTTTTTAAGGGATTTAAAAGAAGGCAAGTTAGGAGCGGTAGTTTTTGATAGAGATAACTGAAAAGCAATTAATAAAAAAGGGTTTTAAATATCTTTGCGGTGTTGATGAAGTGGGCAGAGGTCCACTTGCCGGTCCTGTCGTGGCCGCGGCGATAATATTAAAAAACGATCATAAGTTAATTTTAAAAGATTCGAAAAAGCTTTCAAGGGTAAGACGCCAAGAACTATTAAAAGAAATTAAGAAGTCAGCCCTTAGTATTGGGATTAGTTTTGTTAGTCCAGAAGAAATTGATAAAATAAACATCTTAAACGCCACTAAAGAAGCGATGATTAGTGCGATTTCAGCTTTAAAAGTTAAACCTGATTTTGTTTTAATTGACGCTGTTAATTTAGAGGCCTATTTAGATATTCCTTCTCTAGCAATTATTAAAGGTGATGATAAAATTACTTCAATTCAAGCTGCTTCGATTATCGCTAAAGAAACGAGAGATGATTATATGCGGTTAATGGATAACTATTATCCTCTTTATGGTTTTAAAAATCATTTCGGTTATCCTACTAAAAAACATCTTGAAATGATAAAAAAACATGGGATTACTAAAATTCATAGAAAAACTTTTAAACCAATTAAAACGATGTTAAAAGCAGGCTTACTATAAGCACTTTTTAAATATTTAAAAGTTTTAATAAAAAAAGATATATATTAATTAATATCAATATATATAAAATTAATGGTCTTGACAACCAACTTTTTTACACTATAATTTAGGAAAGAGGTGTGATATGAAAACATTGATTGTCGTCGAATCACCGACAAAAGCAAGAACAATTAAAAATTATTTGCCTGAAAAGTATCAACTATTCGCTACTATGGGTCATATTAAAGACTTAGCAATTAAAGGAATTAATGGCTATGGTGTTTTAATTTATGATGGTTTTAAAGCTGAATATGAAACGATTAAAGGGAAAACTAATACAATTTCTAAATTAAAAGAATTCGCTAAAGATAAGAAAGTTTTGCTAGCCAGCGATTATGACCGTGAAGGAGAAGCGATTGCTTGGCATGTTAAAGAAGAATTAAAATTAGATGAAGATGATGTAAACCGGATTAGATTTACAGAAATCACTAAAGAAGCCATTTTAGAGGCGATTGAAAATCCTGCTAGTTTAGATAAAAATTTAGTTAATAGTCAAGAAACAAGAAGAATTTTAGACCGTATTATTGGTTTTGATTTATCAAAATTAGTGCAAAGAAAGATCCATTCTATTAGTGCTGGACGGGTTCAAAGTGTCGTTCTTAAAATGATTATCGATCGCGAAAAGGAAATCAGTGACTTTAAGCCCCTAACTTACTATCAAATTGAAGCTGATTTTAAAAAGTTTAAAGCACAATATATTAAAAATAAAGATAAGACTTTAAGAGATGAAAATGAAGCTAAAGCGTTAGTAAAAGAAATGGGTACTGACTTTATAGTAACTGAAATTGAAGAAAAGGAAGCTTTAAAATATTCATTATATCCTTTTATTACTTCCACGCTCCAACAACAAGGAATTTATAGATTAAGAACGAGCGCTTCTAACGTAATGAAGATCGCTCAAAAGCTTTATGAAGGTGTAAAAACAAAAGATGGCATGGTCGGTTTAATAACTTATATGCGAACAGACTCATTAAATCTTTCTAGTAAATTTGTTAATATTACACGTGATTATATTAAAAAAACATATGGCGAAGAATATTTAGGAACGATTAGAAGGCCCCAAGCCAGAAAAGGAGCCCAAGAAGCTCATGAGGCAATTAGACCAACTTCTATTTATCGAACTCCAGAAAGCGTTAAGCCTTATTTAAGCAATCAAGAATATAAATTATATGAACTTATTTATAAAAGAACGCTAGCATTTTTAATGAAAGCTGGCCTTGATTTAGAAAAGTCAGTTACTTTTAATGCCAATGGTCATCTTTTTAAAGCTAATTTCACTAAAGTTGTCTTTTTAGGGCACCGGCTTTTAGAGAAAAGTAGTAAAAAAGAATTTTATCCCTCTTTTCAATTAAAAGAAACATTGAGTGCCGATAAAGTTGAACTAATTAAAAAAGAAACTGAGGCTCCAAAAAGGTATACAGAAGCGACATTAATTAAAGAAATGGAAGATTCCGGAATTGGCAGACCTTCTACGTACGCTGAGACGACGAGAAGAATTAATAGTGCCGGATATGTTTATAAAGAAAAAGGTTATTTTCATCCTAGTGAGCAAGGAAAACTTACCGCGACTAGTTTAGATAATTATTTTAATGAATTTATTAATGTTAATTATACTTCTAAAATGGAAACTAGTTTAGATGAAATTGCTAGTGGAGAAACGACAAAAGAAGAAGTCTTAACCAACTTTTATGATAATTTTTACTCTCAAGTTCTAAAGGCTACGAAAGAAATGCCAACTCTTAAAAAAGAAGTTAAAAAAACTGGAGAAAAATGTCCTCTTTGTGGGAAAGACTTAGTTTATAAGCAAAATAGAAAGGGTGAAACCTTTATTGCTTGTAGTGGTTTTACGGATACGCCTAGGTGTAAATACACTAAAAGCATCAAAAAATAAGAGCTATTAATCGCATTATTGAGAACTTGAAAAGATAGAATATTATAAAATCCTATGCTATAATATCTCTTGGGTGTTATTATGGGATTTTTTAAAATATTTAGACGTAAAAAAGATAAAATAAATAAATATCAAGCCTCGCTTCATAAGCAGCGTGAATCATTAGGAAGTTTAACTAAAGTATTAGAAAATAGTAAAACGATTACTGAAGATTTGTATGCTGAAATAGAGGAAATTTTAATTATGGCTGATATGGGCGTAGAGATGACTTTGAAATTTATCGCCACTTTAAAAGAAGTTCAAGAGCTTAAAAAGATTACTGATCCTTTATTGTTAAAAGAAATAATTGTTGATGAAATGTTTAATCTCTATTTGGAAGGAGAGATCGTTGACACTAATATTAACTATCAAAAAGAGGAGTTAAATGTTTATTTGTTTGTAGGCGTTAATGGTACCGGTAAAACGACTTCAATAGCTAAGTTAGCCTCGCAGCTAAAAAAAGATAATAAAGTTTTATTAATCGCCGCGGACACCTTTAGAGCGGGTGCGATTGAGCAATTAAGGCTTTGGGGCGACCGAGCGGGAGTTGATGTCTTTTTTAAAAGCCAAGGTGTCGATCCTTCTAGTGTGATATATGATGGCTTATTAAAAGCTAAAAAGGACAATTATAATTGTGTTTTAATCGATACAGCAGGAAGACTTCATAATAAAAAACATTTAATGAATGAACTTAATAAGATGTACCGTGTTACCGAAAAAGTGACAGGTAAAAAACCGCAAGAAATCTTTTTAGTAATAGACGCGACTACTGGCCAAAACGGAATTAAACAAGCCCAAGTCTTTCAAGAAGCGACTAATGTTAGTAGTGTCATTTTAACGAAACTAGATGGCTCTTCAAAAGGCGGGATTGTGCTGGCAATTAAAAACTTATATCAAATTCCGATTAAATATGTTGGCGTTGGTGAAAAAATCACTGATCTTTTAGTTTTTGATATTGAGGACTATATTTATGGTTTATTTAGTGATTTTTTTAGTGAGGAAAATTAATGTTAAGAAAGTTAGAAAAGTACAATAACCTTTTTGATGTTTATCAAAAACTATTAACAGAAAAACAAAGCAATTACTTTAAAATGTATTATCAAAAAGACTACTCCTTACAAGAAATTGCTGATTATTATCATGTTTCTCGTAATGCAGTTTATGATCAACTTAAAAAGACAATTGCTAAATTAAGCGATTTAGAAGAAAAGTTGAAAATTGTTTTTAAAAATGAGTATCGTTGGCATCAATATCAACGATATTTAGAAACTAAAGATGAAAAATATCTTAAAAAAATGATAGAAATGGAAGATGAAAATGGCATTTGAAAATTTATCTAGCCGTCTCCAAATGGCTTTAAGAAGAGTAACTGGAAGAGGAGCTTTAAACGAAAAAGATATCGAAGAAATGATGAGAGAAATAAGACTCTCTTTATTAGAAGCAGATGTTAATTTAAAAGTTATTAGGACTTTTTTAAATAATATTAAAGCGGAAGCCTTAGGAGAAAAAATCTTAAAAGGACTAAACCCAGGACAACAAGTAGTAAAAGTTGTTTTAGATCAACTAGTGGAAACACTTGGTAGTGAAACTAGTGAATTAAACTTAAAAAAGGCTGGTCTTTCTGTCTTGATGACGGTTGGATTACAAGGTTCTGGAAAAACAACCGCGATTGCAAAATTAGGTAAGCAATTAAAAAAAGACAATAAAAAAGTGCTTTTTATCGCCGCTGATGTTTACCGACCAGCAGCGATTGAACAATTAGAAACACTTGGAGAGCAAACCGCTATTTTTGTTTATCAAGAAGGACTTAAAAAAGCAACTGATATTGTCAAAAACGGCTTAAAACATGCCCGTGAAAATAACTTTGACGTTGTTATTATTGATACTGCGGGAAGACTAGAAATAGATGAAGAAATGATGGCTGAATTAAAAGCTGTTAAAGCTCTCAGTGAACCAGATGAAATTTTACTAACTCTTGACGCAATGATGGGCCAACAAGCAGCTAATGTCGGCTTATCTTTTCACGAACAGTTGGGTTGTACTGGTGTTATTATTACAAAAATTGATGGTGATACTCGCGGTGGAGCGGCTTTATCGATTAAAGAGATTGCTAAAATTCCCATTAAGTTTTCTTCAACGGGAGAAAAGTTAACAGACTTTGAAGTTTTCCATCCGGAGAGAATGGCGAAAAGGATCTTAGGAATGGGCGATGTCGTTACTCTAGTAGAAGAAGTTAGCGAAAACATCACTGAAGCTGAAGCGATGAGCTTAATGGAAAAGATGATGAGCGGTAATTATAATTATAATGATCTTTTAAAACAATTTAAAATGATTAAAAGAATGGGTTCTTTATCGCGGATATTAGGCTTTCTTCCTGGAATGAGACAACTTCGCAAACAGATGAGTGAAGTTGATGACAATCAGTTACTAAGAATTGAAGCTTTAGTTTTTTCCATGACTAATAAGGAAAGAGAAAATCCAAACTTAATTAAAAAATCTTATAGTAGGAGAAAGAGAATTGCCTTAGGAGCAGGATTAACCGTTAATGATGTCAATAAATTAATTGAATCTTTAGAGGCCCAAAGCCAAATGGTTAAACAAATCCAAAGTAATCCTCATGCTCCATTTAAAGCTAATCCCCCTCAAAAAAAGCGCAAAGGAAAAGGAAGAAATAAAAGAAGATTTCCTTTTTAAGAGTTAAGAAAGCTTTATTTTTCCCACAAAAATGGTGGGAAATTATTTCGCATTTTTATGATAGAATATGATAAGGGGGTTTTTATGAAATTAATTTTAATTGACGGTAATTCAATCTTTTTTAGAGCCTATTACGCAACCGCTTATGGCGGTGGTGCTTTAATGCAAAATAAAGAGGGTGTTTATACAAACGCTCTTTTCGGTTTTGTTAATATGATGGAAAAAATTCTCGAAGAAGATTATACTCATATTTTAGTCGCGTTCGATACTAGTAAGCCAACTTTTAGACATTTAAAAAGCGAAGATTATAAAAAAGGAAGGCCGCCAATGCCGAAAGAAATGGCTGTCCAAGTTCCTTTAATTCATCAATATTTAGAGCATAAACAAATTGAAGATATTAGCGTAGATGGATATGAAGCAGATGATATAATCGGGACGGTTGCTAAAATGGCTCCTGCCAATGTTAAAGTTGATATTTATTCTTCTGATAAAGATCTCCTGCAGTTAATTAGTGATAATGTAACTGTCAAATTAATAAAAAGAGGAATTACTGAAATTGAAGCCGTAACGCCAGCAAGTTTTTATCAAAGTTATCAAATTGACCATCATTTAATGGTCGATTTAAAAGCCTTAATGGGTGATAGTTCCGATAACATTAAAGGTGTTACTGGGGTGGGATTAAAAACAGCCATTAAATTGATTCAACAATATGGCAGTTTGGATAATGTCCTCCTTAATAAAGAACAAATAACTGGTAAATTAGGTGAAAATCTAAAAAACGAAGCAGAAATTGCCCGAGAGGCTTACTTTTTAGCGAAGATTTGCGATGAAGTTCCTCTGGAATTAACTTTTAAAGATTTAGCGAAGAAAACGGAAAACAGTGCCGCTTTAGTAGGTTTTTATCAAGAAATGGATCTCCATTCCTTTATTAAACAAATGGATCTTGAAAATAAAGAAATCGAATATCAAAAAATAAGTGACGAGGAAACTTTAAAAGCAGTTTTAAAGGATAAATTAGCTGTTCATATTGAGTTTTTTGATAGTAATTACCACTTATCAGAAATCGTCGGTTTTGGAATTAGTGATGGTAAAAACCACTATTATTTACCCCGAGATTTCGCTTTAAATTCAGCAGTTTTCAAAGCTTATTTAGAAGGAGATTTAATTAAGTATACTTATGATTTAAAGGCTTTTATGGTAAAAATGCTTCAAGAAAACATCATTATTAAAGGATTTCAATTTGATTTATTGTTAGCTGCTTATCTTTATAAACCTCATATTGCTAGACAAGAGTTTAAAGTTATCGCTGGTGATTTAGAATATTATAATTTAGAGTATGATGATGTTATTTATGGTAGAGGGAAGAAAAAAACTTTACCTGATGAAGAAATTTACGCTCTTCATATCGTTAAAAAAGCAAAAGCAATTAGTGTTTTAAAAGAGGGTCTTATAAAAGAGTTAAAACTAAATGAGCAACTTTATTTATTGAATGAGATTGAAATACCATTAACGTTAGTTTTAGCAGAGATGGAATATCATGGCATCTCGCTTGATTTAGAGCTCTTAAAAGCGCAAAAAACAACTTTAAAAGCCCAATTAGTAACTTTAGAAAAAGAGATTCATAGCTTAGCTAATAAAACTTTTAATGTTAATTCACCGAAACAATTAGGAGAAGTATTATTTGTTGATTTAGGTTTAGAAACTGGTAAAAAGACTAAAACAAAATCGTATTCTACTAGTGTTGAAGTTCTCAGTAAATTAGTTAATGAACATCCTATTATTAATAAAGTCTTGGAATATCGACAGTTAAATAAATTATTTTCTACTTATTTAGAGGGATTAGAAAACAGCCTTTTTCCTGATCAAAAAATTCATACCATTTTTAATCAAACTTTAACAGCGACAGGGAGGCTTTCTTCCTTAGAACCCAATTTACAAAATATCCCTATTAAAACCGAACAAGGAAGAGAAATCAGAAAGTTGTTTGTAGCGGAAAAAGGACACCTTTTTATCGCTGCTGATTATTCTCAAATTGAACTAAGAGTGCTCGCTCATTTAAGTGGGGCGAAAAATTTGCTAAAAGATTTTAATGAAGGTTTAGATATTCATAGTGAAACAGCAAAAAAAGTTTTTAACAGCGATCATGTTTCTAATGAAGAAAGGCAAAGAGCGAAGGCAGTTAATTTTGGCATTATTTATGGAATGAGTGCTTACGGTTTAAGTGAAGATTTAAATATTAGTAGAAATGAAGCGGAAACATTTATTAAAAAATACTTTTTAGTTTACCCCGAAGTAAAAGAGTTTTTAGATGAGCAAATAAAGTGGGCCCAAAAAGAAGGTTACGTGGAAACAATTTTTAAAAGAAGAAGATATATTCCCGAATTAAAGAGTCCGGTTTTCACAGTACGAGAATTTGGTAAAAGAACGAGCATGAACGCTCCCATTCAAGGTAGTGCTGCCGATATTATTAAAATTGCAATGGTTAAGTTAGCACTTTATTTAAAAACAAACAACTTAAAAAGTAAAATTTTACTTCAAGTTCATGATGAACTAATTTTAGAAGTACCAAACGAGGAAGAAGAAATAATTTTACAAGCATTAAAAGAAATTATGGAAAAAGCAGTGGAGTTAAAAGTGAAGCTTACTGTCAATGTATCTAAAGGTGAAAGTTGGTACCAGTTATAATGCCTGAACTACCTGAAGTAAGAACGGTAGTTAAATTTTTAAATAACTATCAAAATAAAACAATTACCGATATTACTATTCTTTATCCCCTCATGAGCGAAGCAATTAAAGAAAAATTAATTAACAAAACTATTCTGAGCGTTACTTCGAAGGGGAAATATATTATTTTTAATTTAGATAAGGGCTTTTTAATTAGTCATTTAAGAATGGAAGGGAAATATTTAAATCACCCTACTATTACCAAACACGATCATATTATCTTTCATTTTAAAGAGGAAATCTTAAAATATAATGATGTGAGAAAATTTGGAACATTTGACTATCATGAGAAAAACCCCTTTTCAAAACCACCGTTAAGTAAGTTAGGACCAGAACCATTTGACGCTGATGAAAAGCTCATTTATCCGCTCTTTAAAAAAACCAATAGAGATGTTAAAACAATCTTACTTGACCAAACTGTCATGTCAGGAATTGGCAATATCTATGCCAATGAAATATTATTTGCTAGTAAAATAAGTCCTTTTAGAAAGGCCAGCCAAGTAACTTTAAAAGAAGTGGCTACTTTAATAGAACAAAGTGTCAAAATTTTAAATGAGGCGATAAAACTTGGTGGGACGACGATTAAAAGTTTTAGCGTTGCTGGCGAAGTAGGCTATTTTACTCAAAATTTATTTGTCCATGGTCGTTACGGCGAGGAGTGCTTAGTTTGTGGTAATATTATTAAAAAAATGAAATTAAAAGGGAGAATGTGTTATTATTGTGAAAGTTGTCAAAAATAAAAAGTTAGTAATTGCGATAACAGGGCCGATTGGAAGCGGGAAAACTATTGTCTTAGATTATTTATCCCAACAAGGTTATCCGACAATTAGCGCTGATAAAATTAATCAGCAATTATTAACTAAAAAGTCTCACATTAAAAAAATAAATAAACTACTTTTTCAGACTAAAAGTAACACTTTAAATAAAACAGCAATAAGAGAACTTATCTTTAAAGATAAAACTAAAAAGAAACTCTTAGAAAGTTATTTGCATCCTCTTATCATTAAAGAAATTACTAAAAAACTCGCTAAAAGCACTAAAACTACTTTTATCGAAGTCGCTTTACTTTATGAAAGTGATTTTAATTTAAAAGTTGATTTAGTAATGGCGGTAATTGCCTCAGAGGCTCTTATCATTGAGAGAATTGAAAAACGTGACGCTATTAGCAGAACTTTGATAAAAGAAATATTAGCAAATCAAAAAAGTATCTCCTTTTTAAAAAAGGAGGCAGATGTTATAATAAATAATGAAAAGACAAGAAGAGAGACTTTTCAACAACTAGACCAGTTTTTAAAACAATTAAGAGGTGATAATAATGGCGATTTATAAAACAAGTGATAATGCAAAAGATGCAAGATTGATAACTAATTGGTTTTCCAACGATTATAAAGAGTGTAGCCAAGCGGTTAAAAAGGTTTGCCTAAATTTTGGTTATCGTCTAAAACATGAAAGTGAAGATTATGGCGAATTTATTTTCACAAGAAAAAGAGACACTTTGGATGTGAGAATTATTTCTTTAACAAAAAGAGAAACTGCAATTGATTTTATTATTAATTCCCATATTATATTTGACTTTGGCCGTAGTAAAGCAATTATAGAAGACCTATATGAGCGTTTAAGAAGGGAGCTTCGATTTCTTAAAAAATGAGAAATAAAAGTTTTTGGGCAATAACTCACGGTTTTATTTCTAGCGAAGATACCAAAGTATTAACGCTTTTATACCAACCTTTGATTGGTCAAGAGGCTTTAGGACTTTACTTAATGTTAATTAATTTGGTTGATCGTAATAAATTGCAAAGCGAACTGTTTTCTTTAGCCTTTTTATTTGATGTCTTATTTTTAAAAGCAGATGAATTTGAAAGTCAAAAAGAAAGACTAGAAGCGGTGGGGTTATTGACGACATTAGTTAAAGATGAAATATTTTTATTTAAGCTTTCAATGCCTTTAAAAGCGAGGCAGTTTTTTAATGATGGTATTTTAGGAGCTTACTTAAAAAGTGAAATTGGGGAAAAAAACTTTAAATTGTTGCTAAGTTATTTTGCGGTTAAAGAAATATCGGAAAAGGGTTATCAAAATCAAACTAAAACATTTGATGAAGTTTTTAAAGTAAAGGAATTATTATCTTTCCAAGCTGATGGTTTTATTTTAAGCAGGAAAAACTCCTCAGGAATCTTTTTAAAAGAGTCCTTTGATTTTGATAAAATTTATCAACAATTACCAATTAGAATTAAAAGAAAAAGTATTTTTACGAAAAGAGTTATTTCTCAAATAGCTGCAATAATGTTTGTTTACAATTTTTCAAAAAAGGAGATTATCGCTATTTTAAGCGATTCGTATGATGAGGAGAATCGTTCTTTATTTCAGGAAAGAATCGTTTTAAACGCTCGTATTTATTATGAGAAAACTTATGGTGAAGTTGAAATCGCTCCTAAAACTAAACAAAGCGATGAAATTGATTTAACCTTGTTAAAACCGCAAGACATTATCAACTCTATTAATCCTAAAATGACAAATAAAGCTTTCGCACTAAATACTATTAGAGAGTTTGTTAGTAGAAATGCTGTCGATATTGGCCTTATTAACGCTGTTATTATCGCTGCACTTAAATACCATGAGAATTTGCCATCTTTGCAGTATTTAGAAAAAGTGCTTTCTAATTGGCTTGCACAAGGTATTAGAACGGGCCATGAAGCTTATCAAATAATTCAGAAAATTGATGCCAATAAAAAAACCAAAAGAAAACAAGTTAAAACTAGTGACGAACCAGCTTGGTTAGACGAGGTATTAGCCGAGCTAGAAAGAGAATGGAATGAAGGAACTTAGAAAAATAATCGCTTCTTTTCCAGAAACAAAAGATTTAAAGTTAGAAGATCATCAATTGATTACTGTTTATCAATATATTAAAGAAAAGAAAGCATTTAATCCCAATGACGAAACAAATAAATATGAACCAGTTTTAAGGTTTGATCCAATTCGGGTCGATTATGTTTTTGCCAAAGCTTATCAAGAAGCGTTGGAAGCAGAAGAAAAACAAAAGTTAATCGATCATCGTGATTATGGCGATTATCTTATTGATGCTAGTTTAAGCAATTTTAGGCGTTTTAATGATGAAAGGGAAAAGGCATATCAAAAAGCCAAGACTTTTATTAATAAAGTCATTAATAAAGAGTATACTAAAGGTCTTTATTTGTTTGGTAAAAATAGAACAGGAAAGACTTATTTACTTTCGGCAATTGCTAATGAGTTAGCGAAGTCTAATATTGAAACTATTTTTGCTTATACGCCTGATTTAATTCGTTCTATACATGGCGGTATTAAAGATAATACTATTGAAATGCGAGTTAAAGAATTAAAATATACTAATTTACTTATAATAGATGATATTGGAAGTGCAATTATGTCTTTATGGTTTCGTGATCAAATTTTTGGTCCTGTTATTTCTCATCGTTTGGCGATGGGTTTGCCGATGCTTTTTTCTTCTAATATGACGATTAATAGCCTCTCTAAACATTTAATTGACCCTAATCAAACTGATGATAAATTTCACGCTGTTAGAATAGTAACGAGGATAGCAGAAATGATAGAACCGGTGGAGTTAAGTAGTGATAGTTTTAAAGCTATTGACAGAAAATCTTAAAGAGATTATAATGAAATTGCGTTGATAAGGACAAAAGGCTAAACAAAAAGAGCGATGTGGGATGGTGGAAGCCGCAACCGTTTAGTTTACTACCTTAGAGCTGCTTAAAAAACTAAGCCGTAATTCTGCGTTAAAGAAATGAGGGCTAGCTACTTGCTAGAACTAAGGTGGTACCGCGATTATTCGTCCTTAGATTTTCTAAGGATATTTTTTTTATAAAGGAGAGAAAAAAATGATTAAAATAACTTTAATAGATGGTAGTGAAATACAGAAAAGAAAAAATAGCACCCCTTTTGAGATTGCTAAGTCGCTTTCTCTTAGTTTAGCTAAAAAGATGATTGGGGCACAGTTTAATGGAGAATTGATTGAAAATGATTTTCCTTTAAAAGAAGATGGAAAATTAGTGATTTTAACAAAAGAAAGTCCTGAGGCTTGGACGATTTTAAATCATTCTAGCGCCCATTTAATGGCGGAAGCGATTAAAAACTTATATCCCAAAGCTAACTTTGGAGTTGGTCCTGCCATTAAGGATGGTTTTTACTACGATGTTGATTTTAAAGAAGATATTTCCTCTGATGATTTAGTAAAAATTGAGGCGGAGATGAAAAGATTAAGTAAGTTAAATGAAGCGATTACTAGAAAAGAAATTAGTTATGAGGAGGCTTTAGAGTTTTTTAAAGATGATCCTTATAAAATCGCTTTAATCAAAGATTTAAAAGATGAAATAATTACTACTTATACGCAAGGTAATTTTACTGATTTATGTAGGGGAGGCCATCTCGCTAGGACGGGATTAATTAAGCATTTTAAACTATTATCGCTTGCGGGAGCTTATTTTAAAGGTGATAGTAAAAATAAAATGTTAACGAGAGTTTATGGGGTCAGTTTTTTTAGTCAAGAAGAGTTAAAAAAGCATTTAGTAATGTTAGAAGAAAGAAAAGAACGCGACCATCGTAAGTTAGGTAAAGAATTAGAAATCTTTATGTTGGATTCTAAAGCAGGTCAAGGATTACCGTTTTGGCTTAAAAACGGCGCTACTGTTAGAAGAATTATCGAAAGATATATTACCGATAAAGAAATAAGTTTAGGTTATCAACATGTTTATACGCCGCTTTTAGGTAGTAAGGAACTTTATCAAACTAGTGGCCATTGGGATCATTATCAAGACTCGATGTATCCGCCGATGGAAAGGGATGGTGAAATTATCGTTATTAGACCGATGAATTGCCCTCATCATATGTTGATTTATAAAAACAAAATGCATTCTTACCGCGATTTACCAATTAGAATAGCTGAACTTGGCATGATGCATCGTTATGAAAAATCAGGAGCCTTAAGTGGCCTTCAAAGAGTGAGAGAAATGACTTTAAATGATGCTCATATTTTTGTGAGACCTGATCAAATTGAAGCGGAATTTGCGCGAGTGATGGAATTATTATTAGCTGTTTATGAGGATTTTAATATTAATGATTATAGTTTAAGAGTGTCTTATCGTGATCCAAATAATAAAGAAAAATATTTCGATGATGATAAAATGTGGAATGAAGCGGAAAAAATGCTTAAAAATGTGATGGATAATTTAAAACTACCTTATGAGGAAGCGATCGGAGAGGCGGCATTTTACGGTCCTAAACTTGATGTACAAGTTAAAACAGCTTTAGGAATGGAAGAAACTTTATCGACAATTCAATTAGACTTTTTACTACCAGCTCGCTTTGAACTTACTTATGTTGGTGAAGATGGTAAAAATATTTATACGCCAGTGGTAATTCACCGGGGGATTGTTTCTACGATGGAAAGATTCGTTGCCTACCTGCTTGAAGAATATAAAGGTGTTTTTCCACTTTGGTTAGCACCAGTACAACTAGTTTTAATTCCTGTTAATAATCTTTATCATCAAGATTATCTTAATGAAGTAAAAGAAAAATTATTAAAAGCGGGTTTTCGAGTGGAAAGTGATTTTAGAGAAGAGAAGCTTGGTTATAAAATTAGAGACCACCAAACTAAAAAAGTTCCCTTTCAATTAGTAATCGGTGATAACGAAGTTAACGATAAAACGATTACTTATCGTAAATATGGCGATAAAGAACAAGTCACCTTAAAATTGGATGAATATATTAACTATCTTTGTAGTATAATAAAAAGTAAGAAATAAGGTGATAATGTGCTTGAAGTAATAAATGCGAGAAAAGATTATGGCAGTTTGACAGCGGTAAAAGATTTATCCTTTACGATTAAGCCAGGGGAAGTATTTGGCTTACTAGGAACGAACGGTGCTGGCAAAACTACCACTTTTAAAATGATTATGGGTTTAATTGAACCAACTTCTGGTGAAGTTCTTTTTAATAATAAACCGATTACTTATAACGAAGTTGATGAGATTGGTTATATGATTGAAGATCGCTCTTTATTAACCAAAATGGTTGTCAAAGAGTTAATTATTCATTATGGTAGGCTAAAATCATTAGAAGAAGAAGAAATCATAACGAGGATGCGTTATTGGTTAAAAAGATTTAATATCGAAAATTATGAAAATAGAAAAATAAATACTTTGTCAAAAGGTAATCAACAAAAGATTCAATTCATTACTGCGATTATAAATAATCCTAAACTATTAATCTTAGATGAACCATTTGCTGGTTTAGATCCTTTAAATACTTTAAAATTTGTCGAAGTGATTCGTGATTTTCAAAGTAAAGGTGCGATGATTATTTTTTCGACTCATCAAATTGATCATGTCGAGAGTTTTTGCGAGAATTTAATCGTTTTACAAGACGGTAAACCGGTTATTGCAGGTAATATTAATGAAATTAGAAGTGAATATAAAAAACATAATATTTTAATTAACGCTGCGGGTTTAGAAGAAGATAAACTAAGAGCTATCAGCGGTGTGTTTGACGTCGTTAAAGATGCTGACCAATGGATTGTTAAAATTGAAGATGAAAAATATCATGAAGAAGTCTTTAAATATGTGAAAACTTTAAAAAATGTCATTAAATTTGATCTTGAACAAGCTCGCCTTTCAGAAATATTTATCGATAAAGTAGGTGAAGTATATGAGTAAGTTTTCATATTTATTAAGGTTTCAGCTTTTAAAAAGATTTAAATCGAAAACTTTCGTTATCACTAATATAATTGTGTTTTTATTGCTATTATTAGTTGCTAATCTCAATCACATTATTAATGCTTTTGATAAAGGCGAGGCTGATGCATATATTATGGTTGTCAATCAAACTGGTAAAGAGAGTTTTATGGATGACTTAGGTGCTTTAGAAGAAGAATATTACACTGAAGGAATGGGAAGAATTCATTTTGAAATATTAACTGATTATGATGAAAATAGTACCGAGAGAAACATTTTAATTGCGAGCTTTGATGATGACATTTTAAAAGCGGAATTAAAGAACTCTCATCTTAATTTTTTAAAACAAAACACTCTTCAAAGTTACTTACAAATGCTTAAAAACAATTATTTATTTGAAGGTTTGGATAAGGAAGAGATAGAATTACTTGAAAAACTTCAAACACCATTGATTTTAATTGTTGAAACAGAAGATGAAGCGACGACCGCTAAAGAAATATTGAGCCTTTTTTCAATGATATTATCGATTCCAATGTTTATGTTAATTGTTTTTTCGGTTCAATATATTGGTGGTTCTATCGTTGAAGAAAAGTCTTCAAAGGCCATTGAGTATTTAATCGCTAATGTTTCTCCTAAACAACATTTTTTCGCTAAAATCCTTACTAGTTTTACCTTTTTAGTGGTTCAGATGTTATTGATGCTTGTCTATGGTCTTGTTGGTGGTTTCCTTTCTGCTTTTGTTTTTGGAAAAGCGAGTGGTGGTTCATTAAACCAAATATTGGCCAGTAATTTTGGCTTAGACGTTTCTGATATGAAAGAAATTTTAACTTATTTACCTTTGGCGCTTTTTTTCTTTTTAGCATTTGCAGGATTAGGTGGTTTGCTTTTTATGGTGATTATGGCTTTTATCGCTGCCATTTCCAACTCCAATGAAGACTTTCAACAATTTCAGTCACCTTTGATGATCTTAATGTTAGTAGGTTTTTATGGGGCTTTATTTGGTACGATGGCAGGCCCAAATATCGTGGTGAAGATTTTAGGTTATATTCCCTTTTTCTCTCCTTTTATGGCACCCAGTTTATTTTTGGCTAATATTTATAGTTGGTATGAAACATTAATTAGTTTACTTGTTTTATCAATAACAACTTACACGATTTATAAATTAATAATGCCAGCCTATAAGACAGCTATCTTATCTTATGATACCGATAAATTTTTAAAAAGAATTAGAAAAGCTTTTGGCAAAAACAATAATAATAAAACTACGAATAACAAATAGAAAGGATAAAATATGGCGAATTATCAAACATTAAAAAAAGCAATCGAAGCTTTGATTGACCCTGGTTATGATAAAACTTTAAAAGAAGTAGAGGGATTAAAGAAATTAACGATTGGGCCGACTGGAGTTGTCGATGTCATAGTGGCTTTAAAACATATAGATCAAGGTTACGAACAAGAATTTAAGCTTAAACTAACCAAGTTAGTAAAAGTTCAATATAAATTTCCCGGCATTAAAACCGAGTTTGTGAGAAATGATTTTTTACCAAAAGGAGAAAAAAGACTTGTTTATATTGGGGTTGCCTCAGGAAAAGGGGGAGTTGGTAAATCAACCGTTACAGCTAATCTTGCTTACGCACTTACAAAATTAGGTAAGAAGGTGGGGATTATCGACGCTGACGTGTATGGCGCTACAATTGCTGATATTTTTAATATTAGCACTGCTAAACCTACTAGCTCCGAAGATAACATGATGATTCCTCCCCTTGCTTTAGATATTGAAATTATCTCGACAGCCTTTTTTATTGATAGTGGTAAACCAATTTTATGGAGAGGTCCAATGTTAGGTAAACTATTGAATAATTATTTTTACGGTGTTAAATGGCGTGAAAATACTGATTATATTTTAATTGACTTACCTCCCGGAACCGGAGATACCGCTCTCGATATTAGTAAATACGCGCCGCAAACAAAAATGATTATTATTACAATACCACATCTTAACGCGTCAAGCGTTGCGTTAAAGGCGGGATTAGGGGCTCAGAAAATCGGTCATGATTTAGTTGGTGTAGTAGAAAATATGAGTTATTATTATAATAATTATTCTCATCAAAAAGAATATTTGTTTGGAAAGGGTGGCGGAGAATTAGTTGCTAATAATTTAAAAGTTGACTTATTAGCTCAAATCCCTTTAAATCAGCCCCAAAGTGGTCATTTATATGAGAGTGATGAAAAGGTGGGGAAAGTCTATCTAGAATTGGCTGAAAAGCTAATCTCTAAAATAAAATAAGAATTGCGAGTCAATTCTTTTTTAGATGTAAAGCGATAAAATTATTAGTTAATAAAATATGCATTGTTATCTTTACAATCCGATTGTTAGATGTTATACTCAAGAAAAGGTGATTAGATGCTAAAAAGAAAAATAACAGAAAATTTAAATAGTTGGCGTGAGGATTTGAATAAAAAGATACTTTTTTTAAAAGGTCCTAAGTTTGTTGGCAAAACAACTTCCGTTAAGTTGTTTGCGGAAAGTAATTATGAGTATGTCGTTTATCTTAATTTTGAAGAATCACCATTATTAAAGTCGATCTTTACTAGCAGTTTAGCTATTAGTAACCTTTTAAAACAAATGAGTTTAAAGTTACCTCCTCATAAATTAATTCCTGGAAAAACAATTTTAATATTAGATGAAATTCATTTATGCCCTCAAGCCCGGAAAGGGGCTTATGTTTTAAGTGAGGAGAAAAACATTGATATTATTTTAATTTCTTCATATCATCAAGCTAATCGTGATAAATTTGATTCTACTATTACTGAATTTGAAGAGGAGTTATTGATGTCCAGTTTGGATTTAGAAGAATTTTTTTGGGCTCATGGGATTCATGAAGAGACGATAAAATTAGTAAAAGAACATTTTTTAAACAAAACAGTAATTCCCAGCACTATTCATGAGCAGTTAATACAATTTTTTAAAGAATATATGATTGTTGGTGGTTTACCTGAGATTGTTTATGAATTTATTAATAATCATAATTACCGAAAGGTTGCAAGATTACAACAAGAACGCTTATTACAAATTAAAAAAGACGCTTCATCATTTTTAGATAAACCACTTTTCCGTAAAGTAGTGATGTCTTATGATTCGATTTATCAACAATTGATAAAAGAATATAAGAAATTCCAATATGGAGTAGTAGAAAACAAAGGTAATGCGCGTAAGTTTGAATCCTCTGTTTTATGGTTATATGACGCTGATTTAATTAATATCTCTTTTGAAATTGATAAACTTAGTTATCCTTTTAGAGATTATGCTCGTTATGATATCTTTAAAGTTTATTATCGTGATGTCGGTTTTTTAGCAGCGCAAACTAGCATTGAAGATAAAAAAGCGTTGTTAGATGGTAATTTTAATATTTTAAATGACGCTCTTTTAGAACAAACGATCGCCGATTTATTAACAAAGTTAGGATACCGCCTTTATTATTTTATGAAGGGAACGACACTGGCGATGGAGTTTATCATTTTGTATCAAGATCAAGTTACCGCTTTATCAGTTAATAATGCTGATAATACTAAATCTAAGGCTTTAGAATCGATGTTTAGTAATTATCATTTGAAAAAAGCCATTAAATTATCCAAAAATAACATTTCAGTAGTAGAAAATGAACTCCAAGTTCCGCTTTACTGCATTATGTTTTTATAAGGATTTTATATGATTGCTTGGCTTCTTAGTTTACCAATATGGCTCGTGGCTTTATTGGGAGGATTATTTACTTGGTTCGTGACACTATTAGGTGCTGCCTTAGTCTTTTTCTTTAAAACTATTAATAATAAAATGTATGCGCTTATTTTAGGGTTTGCCTCAGGAATTATGGTTGCTGCTTCAATTTGGAGTTTAATTATTCCCGCTTTAGAATATGCCGAAGAACTTGGTTATTTGCCTTGGCTGGTGGCTGCTGTGGGAATTTTTTTAGGTGTGCTTTTCCTTTTTCTTTTTGATAAGATTTTACCGCATGTTCACTTTGGAGAAAACCAACCGGAAGGTATTAAAACTTCTTGGTCAAGAACGAGATTATTAATTTTTTCAATAACTTTACACAATATTCCAGAAGGCTTGGCTGTTGGAGTTGCTGTTGGGGCTGTTGGAGCGGTTATTAAAGTTGGTGGTGACGCTACAGCAGCTATGGTTGCAGCCTTAGCAGTAATTATTGGAATTGCGATTCAAGATTTTCCTGAAGGTGCTGCCGTTTCTATTCCTTTAAGACAAGAAGGATTATCGAGAAGAAGAGCTTTTAACTTTGGACAATTAAGTGCGATTGTGGAACCTGTTTTCGCAGTTATAGGGGCTCTTTTAGTTTCTTTTACAGAAAAAATATTACCTTTTGCTTTAGCTTTTTCAGCTGGTGCGATGATATTTGTGGTGGTAGAAGAATTAGTCCCCGAAGCGCGGCAACGATCGAGCGTTTCTGGCGCTCATTATTCTACTTGGGGTTTTACAATTGGCTTTATTATAATGATGATTTTAGATGTTGCTTTAGGTTAAAATGACAACAACAAGAATCTCGTTAAGTCGGAAGCTTAGTTGCTCTCTTGATCACTTTATTGAAAGTTTATTTGATTACCAGTTAATGAAAAATTACCAACAACCGCCTTTAATTAGTTATCAACTTGTTAAGGGAAACTTCTTAGAAGAAGGAGCGGTTGTTAAACTTTTTTATGATAATGAGAAAACAAAAGTAATTACCGAAACCATTATTAAAAATAATTTGCCTAAGGAAATAATAATTGAACAAAAATATTTTCATGTTTTAGTAATAATTAAGCATCGATTTAACAATAATATTTGGTTTGTAGATTATCAGTTTATTACTACTACTAAAAAAACAATCGATAAAGAAGGTTTAGCTAAGCAATTAGAAGAAGATATGGAAGGTTTTTTAAAGTACTATGATAAGATTAGCAAACTTAAATGATTTAAAAGCGATTATTAGTATTTATCAGGAAGCTAAAGTAAGGATGAAAGCTGCGCAAATCAAGCAGTGGGAGGGTGATTATCCTAATCAAAAGTTACTTGAAGAAGATATTTTGGGAGGTCATTTATTCGTTTTTGTGAGCGCTCATTTAGTGGTGGGAGTAATGGCCGTTTTTAAAGAAGAAATCACTTATCAAAATATTATTGGCAGTTGGCTCAACGATAAGCCATACCGTGTTATTCACCGAATCGCTGTTAAAGAAGGATATACTAACCAAGGCATCGCTTTAAAAATGTTAGATTTTGTTTTAAATCACTACCAGCAAGATCTTAAAATAGATACTCATCCTGATAACATTCCGATGCAAAAACTTTTAAAAAAAGCGCAATTTGTTTATTGCGGTAAGACGTATATCGGACCTAAAAGTAATGATTTGAGGTGGTGTTATCAAAAACTATATCAAGAATAATTATAATAAAAACAATCTTGTTAATCTTTCTAATTCAATCTTAAAATATTACGGGATTGAAACTTTTCATCCGACTTTAACTGGTTTGGATGAAGTTTTAAAAACTAATTATCCCCACCTGGTTTTAATTTTAATCGATGGGATGGGAGTTAATATTTTAAAGCAGCATTTAGATTCTAATGCACTTTTAAACAAACACTATAAAAGGGCTTTAAATACTGTTTTTCCACCGACAACAGTGGCGGCGACCACTGCTTTATTAAGTGCGAAAACACCCTATGAAACTGGGTTTTTAGGTTGGACTCAATATAACAAAAACGCTAACGTAACTGAAACGCTCTTTTTGGAAGAAGAAACAATAACTAAAACGAAAGTTAGTAATTCTTTATTAAAACAACTAAATTATCAAAGCATTATTGATAAAATAAAAACTAAACATCCAGAGATGCAAGTTGAAAAATTGGCGATCAAGCCGCTTTTTAATTGCGATTTTGAAACTTTTTCCGAGCAGCTCAATAGGGCTTTAATGAATACTTTTTCCCAGCAGAGTTTTACTTATCTTTATTATCCCTTATTAGATACTTTATTACATAGTGTCGGAACTAAAGATTTAAAAGTTAGCCAACATTTAAAAGATATCAATAATGATTATGAAAAGTTTATCGATGAAATTGCCGATGATGTCTTAGTACTAACAACCGCCGATCATGGTTTTGTTGATGTGGAAATTATCAATCTTTCATATTATCCCAAATTAACCAAACTTTTAAAAAGGGCACCATCGATTGAAAGTAGGAGTATGACGTTTTTTGTAAAAAGCCTTTATAAAAGAAAATTTAAAACACTTTTTAAGAAATATTTTAATGAGGACTTTAATTTATATAGTAAAAAGGAAGTAAAAAGGTTAAAACTATTTGGGAAAGGAAAAAAGCATCCCCTCTTTGAAAGTTTTTTAGGCGATTTTTTGGCTGTTGCTAAAACTAATAAAGCCTTTTCGCTAAAAAACGATAATGGTTTAAAAGCCCAACATGGTGGTGGTCTTTTAGAAGAGTTTTTAATTCCTTTAATAATAAACAAATAAATGTTATAATAAAGAAGCGATAAAGAAGGTGATTAGAAGATGGCTTGGCATGATGAAACGTATATTATTGGCGAAAAAGTGCAAGTAAAAAACGAAAAAGAAATGGGAGTTGTAACGAGAATTGATCAGGAAAGAGATTTAGTTTTCGTGCAATTTAAACGGATGAGAGAAGAGTCTTATCCTTATCCAGAAGCTTTTGAACAAGGTTACTTAGTTATGAAAATAAACAAATAAAGCATCACTACTTAAAAGTGGTGTTTTTTTTAAAATAAAAACCACTAATAAAAGTGGTTTAAGGTCTTTGGTACAGCCTCGGAGGATCGAACTCCGGACCCACAGATTAAGAGTCTGTTGCTCTGCCTACTGAGCTAAGGCTGCAAATTAACGTAGTTATAATAACATAGTTATTTTTAAAATTCAATCTAAAGGAGCGAATTATGTTAATAGAAGTTTTAAATAAATATCAACCTCAAGATGAATTTGAAGAAAATGATAAAAAATTAATGTTAAAGGCTTACCAGCTTTTTAAAGAAGAACTGTTTTACCGATTTCCTTATTTTCACTTTACGGTTTCAGCAGTTATCTTTAATGAGGATTTCACTAAAGTACTTTTTATGTATCACAAGATTTATCAAAGCTATGCTTGGGTTGGTGGTCATATGGATGGCAGTAAAAACTTAAAAGAAAACTTGTTAAAAGAAGTATTAGAAGAAACGGGATTAGAAAAAGTTAGTTTTGTTAAAGATGAGCCAATTAGCATTGAGATTTTACCAGTTTTTTTACATAAAAAGGATAATAAGGCGGTCTCCTCTCATGAACACTATAATATTAGTTACGCTTTAAGAGCTTCTGAAAAAGATAAATTAATTAATAATGATGCAGAAAGTGAAAGTCTAAAATGGCTTCCTATTTCCCATTTAAAAACTTTTGTAAGTGAAGCAAATATGCTCATAATTTATGATAAAATTATTAGGAGAGTGTTAAAATGAAAAAGTTGATTATTTTTGATTTAGATGGTACTTTGCTGGATACATTAACCGATATTACAAATAGTGTTAATGATACTTTAAAGCATTATGGAAAGTCTTTAAGAACTGAAGAAGAAATTAAATACTTATTAGGATTTGGCCCCCAACATTTAATAGAAAAAAGCTTTGATAAAAGTTTTAGTGAAGAGGAGTTTAAAGAAGTATATAAGTTTTATGATGAAAGATACGCTCTTAACCAAAACATCTTTACTAAGCCTTATTCTGGTATTATTGAACTTCTTAACATTTTAAAGAAAGATTATCTTTTGGCTGTTTGCTCCAACAAACAAGATCATTTAACAAAGTCTTTAATAAAGACTGTTTTTCCTAATCTTTTTAGTGTTGTTGTCGGTGCCAACCCTTACCAAAGAAAGCCAAACCCGGAGATGCCCAATTATATAATGGAAAAGTTAAATGTCACTCCCAAAGAGACACTTTTTATTGGTGATACTAGCGTCGATATTAAAACGGCTCTTAATGCCAAGATAGATGTAGTTGCGGTATTATGGGGCTTTAGAAAAAAAGCGGACTTAGTCGCTTTTAATCCTAATGCTTTTATTAAAGAACCTTTAGAGTTACTGGAACTTTTAATAAAACGTTTTAACAATTAAGTAGCTAAAAGGAAATAAGTTGAATTTTTTTAAAGTTACTTTTTCTTGAGTTTTTAAATTAACGCCACTTAGTGAATAATTAATGGTGCAGTTATTATTAGTAGGGTTAATAAAGATAGTGATGCTTTCTTTATCTTTTTTTGTTTGATAACCGATGATGTTACTATTATCATCACTATAAATAAATTTAAAATTAGAAGCAGCGAAGCTTTTTTCGTTTTTTCTTAAGTTAATTAACCACTTAATTTCTTGTAAAAACTGATAATTACCATCTTGCCAGGGCATCGCTCTTCTAGAATCGGGATCACCGCCACCTCCTAGTGCTAGTTCACCGCCATAATAAAGGCTTGGTGAACCGGGAAAGGAAAATAAAAAGAGATAATATAAAAAGGCTAAATCGAGATTATTACCAGCTCTATTAAGTACTCTTTCAGTATCGTGAGATTCGACTAAGTTAAACATCGCTTCTGTAATTTGAAGAGGATAAGCTGTGATGATATTATTAATAATTCGTCTAAATTCTGAAGCGGTTATCTTTTTAATGGAGTCGTAATTATCTAAGTATTGCCATAAAGAGTAACTAAGTTGATAGTTCATTACGGCATCAAATTGTTCACCTTGGAGCCAAGGGGAAGCGAAGTCCCAATTTTCTCCGAAAAGAAAAGCCTCGGGATTAATATTTTTAACTGTTTTTCTAAAAAGGCGCCAAAAAGAATGACTAACTTCATTAGCGACGTCTAAACGCCAGCCATCGATGTTAAATTCTTTTAACCAATAACTAGCAACTGCTAGTAAATGTTGTTGAGTTAAAGGATGATCAACATTCCATTTAGGCATTCTTGGGGTGAAGGCGAAAGTTTCGTAAGGTGGTTTTAAGCCGATTTGATGTTTTGGAAGTTTATCTTTAGTCAATTCAAAATTAATATGAGCGTCTTTATCAAGAAAGAAACAATGGTAATATTTGCTTTTTTTACCTTTTTTTAAGACATCTTGCCAAAAAGGATGTAAATAACCGCTATGATTAAAGACGCCATCTAAAACAACTTTTATTTTTAGAGCGTGAGCCTTGTTAATAAGTGTTTTTAAATCAGCTTTGGTACCGAAACTGGGATCGATTTCAAAGTAATCAGTAGTATCATATTTGTGAATTGAAGGGCTTTTAAAAAGTGGTGTTAAATAAAGTCCGGTGATACCTAAATCAGCGAGATAGGGGAGTTTTTCAGTAATTCCTTTTAAATTACCACCCAAGAGCACTTCGTTAGTTATTTTCTCATCTTTTGTGGGCCAAGGAGAAATGTTCTTATTAATATTAGTTTGGGGGCGATAAAAACGATCGGGAAAGATTTGGTACCAAACCATTCTTTTTGTCCATGAAGGGACTTTAATAAGATCGCTTTGGTGAAGGTAAGGAAAATTGAAATAGTTAAAAAGATCGTTTAAATGTTGAGGTTCTTTTTTAAGGTCGATTATTTCTCTAGTACCATAAAGAAATTGTTCATCGATTAAAAAGGCATATTTTATCCGTTTGATAGAAGGTTTTAAAGAAACAAAAAAATAGTTGTAATAATCATCGCTTAATCTTTTCTCCATAGTAGTGTTTTTATTTTCATTGACCCACTCCCATTTGGTTAAAGTTTCATCAAGAGGTTGATAATTAAAGGGATCACCATAAATTACTTTAACTTTTTGAAATTCTTTGGTGGTTTTTAACCAGAGATGGAGGGTTTCTCTATCGTATAAGTAGGCGTAATTACTTTTGGGTTGATGGAAAAATTTATGATACATCACTAAGACCTCATTTCTTGTTCGTTTGATAATTATATTTTAGCATAAAAGAATAAAGATGCTTTAAAATAACGGTTTTATGATACAATTTAAATGAAACAAAAAGGGAGGATTAAGATGTTTTATCAAAGGAAATGGTGGAAAGAAGCGATTGGTTATCAAATTTATTTAAAATCTTTTAAAGATAGTAATAATGATGGTATTGGCGATCTTAATGGAATTAGAGAGAAGCTCCCTTATTTAAAAGAATTGGGAATTACTTTAATTTGGATAACACCATTTTACTTATCACCGATGGATGACAATGGTTATGATATTTCTGATTTTTATCAAGTCGATCCTGCTTTTGGAAGTTTAGATGACATCAAAAATTTGCTTAAAGAAGCTCATGATATTGGGATTAGAGTGATTGTTGATTTTGTGATGAATCATACTTCTGATGAACATCATTGGTTTGTTGAGGCGCGAAAATCAAAGAGTAATAAATATCGAGATTATTATCTTTGGGCAAAAGGAAAAATAGTCGACGGAAAAGAAGTAGAGCCAACTAATTGGGCTTCTTTTTTTGGTGGTTCTTGTTGGGAAAAAGATGAATTAACTGATGAGTATTACATGAAGATATTTTCTAAAAAAATGCCAGATTTAAATTATCGTAATCCTGAGGTTAGAAAAGAGATGCAAGAGGTTGCGAAATATTGGTTAGATTTAGGTGTTGATGGATTTAGAATTGACGCTGTTGCTCATCTTGGTAGAAGTGAAGAATTAATTGATTCCAATTTGAAAACAGATAATAAATATCAACCTGATTGGCGGAAGTTTTCTAATTTGCCAGTTTTATTTGATTACTTAAAAGAATTTAAGGAGAATGTTTTTGACCATTATGAAATCGTTACTATTGGTGAAGTTGGCGGTGACGCCTCACCGAAAGAAGCGATTGCCTATGCTGGTTATAAAAATGGTCCTTTAAAGATGGTTTTTAATTTTGATCATTGCTGGAGTAATAATGTTTGGCAACTTGAAAAGAGTAGTGAAACAGTTAAAGTCGATCTTTTAAATTTAAAACAAGTTTTTGATAAATGGCAAAGGAAGCAATATCAAAAGGCTTGGGCACCTTTATATTGGTTAAATCATGATCACCCTCGTTTGATGAGCCATTATGGTAATCCCCAAAAAAGATTTTTATCTGGTTCAATGTTGGCTACGGCACTTTACTTTATGTGGGGAACGCCTTTCGTTTATCAAGGAGAAGAAATCGGCACCACTAATTACCCTTTTAAAGATATTAGAGAATTTAACGATGTTGGCGTCAAAAATAGTTACGAGAATAGTCTTTTTAAGTCTTTAGAAGAAGAGAAAAAGTTTATCTTTCAAACCGCTTTAAAATCACGTGATAATGCGAGAACGATAATGAGTTGGAACGCCAGTAAATATGGTGGTTTTTCCCAAAGTGAGCCTTGGTTTCATCTTCATCCCGACTATAGATCAGTTAATGTTGCGGCTCAACTTGATGATCCGGACTCATTGCTTACTTATTATAAAAAAGTTTTTGAATTAAGAAAAAGCGAACCTTATTTAAGCACTTTTGTTTATGGAAGTTACCAACAATTGTTAAAAAGAAATCCCCATCTTTATATTTACTTAAGAGAAAAAGAAAAAAAGATTTTAGTTATTACTAATTTCTTTGATCAAGAAAGGGTAGTTAATTTACCGCGGTTTAAAGTTAAAAAGATTTTATTATCAAATTATTCCGACACTAGAACTATTTTGGCTAATGTCTTACTAAGGCCTTATGAGAGCATTGTTTATGAGGTGGAAAAATAATGGAGTATTTTTATTTTGCTTTAGGGGTGATTGCAGTTGCGGTAATAATTTTCGTTATTATTAATCGTCATTATCACAGTAAGGTTGCTAAAATAGTCCAAGCCTTAGAAAAGTTAGGTGATTTAAAAAAAGCTGATAGCAGCAGTTACCATTATGATTTAACAATCGCGGAGACAATTTACCAAATTAAAATTATTAATACTTATAGTTATCAAGAATTATCTTTTAATTCTAATTCTCATTGGCAGTTAAAGCCAAGTAAAAAAATTAAACTTATTTCCCCAGGGGGATTTGATAAGAGATTAGGAGTTAAAATTATTATTCCTTTAAATACTCCTGCTAAAATCGTTAAATATTTAAATGAAAATGAAATTGCTTTTGTGGAGCCTTTAGAAAAATGTTTTAGTTATTATCTTATTACTAAAGAAAATATTTCTTTTATAAAAAGGATAAAAAAAGAGGCCTAAGCCTCAAATTCATCGATCATTTTAATTAAAGTATCGTAGACTTCATCCTCTTTAACTTTCGTGACAATCTCTCCTTTTTTAAAGATTACCGCGACTCCTTTTCCGCCAGCAATACCAATATCGGCATGTTTAGCTTCGCCAGGTCCGTTAACTCGGCAGCCCATTACCGCGACGGTAATGTTTTTTTTAATAGTAGTTAAATATTGTTCAATTTGTTTCGCGATTGGAATCATATTGTATTCTAATCTCCCACAAGTAGGGCAACTAATCAAATTAGGAACATTTTCAATGAGATTTAAGTTTTTTAAGATTTCTTTGGCCGCTCTTATTTCTAATTCAGGTTTATCGGTTAAAGAAACCCTAATAGTAGAACCGAGGCCTTCATTTAAAACAATCCCAATTCCCATCGCACTTTTAATAGAACCACTAAAAAGCGTCCCCGCTTCCGTGACACCAACGTGAAGAGGATAGTTAAAGCTTTTGCTCGCTAGTCGATAAGCATTAATCATCGTTTCCATATTGGTTGCTTTTAAAGATAAAACAATGTCATAAAAGTTTAATTCTTCTAAAATATCGATATGGTATTTTGCGGTTTTGACCATGTTTTCAGGGGTTGGTTCTAAGTTGTCCATCATTGAACCACTATTAACACCGATTCTAATGGGAATGTTTTTTTCTTGACAAGCATTAACAACCAATTTAACTTTTTCGCGGTCGTTAATATTGCCAGGATTTAATCTAATCTTATCAACGCCTTGATTGATCGCTTCCAAAGCGAGCTTGTAGTTAAAGTGGATATCAGCAACCAACGGGATAGTGATTTGTTTTTTTATTTCTCCGAGTGCTAAGGCGTCACGCTTGTTTAAAACAGCTACTCTTACTATTTCACAACCTGCTTTTGTAAGAAGGTTTATTTGTTCAACAGTTTTAGCAACTTCAAATGTTTTAGTATTAGTCATCGACTGGATATAAACTTTATTATTTCCGCCTAGTACTAAATTACCTACTTTAACGGAGCGTGTCCTTGTTCTTGTCATTTTATCACCAACTCGATTATATCATGTTTGCTTTTTAGGGAGAAAGAAAATAACTTTTCAGTTATAATAAGAGAAAGAGAGAAGAACAAGGCTTAAAAAAATAATTTTACTTGCTTAAATAAAGTAATTTTGTTATAATTTTTTAGAACGCTTGGAGGAGTTAAAATGCGAGACTTAGTGAAATTATTATGTACTGAATGTGGCGAAGAAAACTACTATACAGATAAAAATAAAAGAAATACGCCCAACCGTCTAGAATTTAAAAAACACTGTCCTAGATGTCGTAAACATACGTTACATAGAGAAAAAAGATAACTATTCTTGGAATAGTCTTTTTTTTGTAAGGTGAAGAAATGAAAATTAAAAAGTTCTTTGGTGATAAAGCTTTTTATAAATTAGCTTTAGGGTTAATTATCCCCGTTATTATCCAACAGCTTATTTTATCAATTGCTGGTTATGTTGATAATTTTATTATTAATGGTTATGATTCTGTCGCTTATGCTGGAGTGTCAGTAGCGAATAGATTCATTTTTATTGTTAATTTCTTTTGGATTGGTATCGCAGCGGGAATTAGTATTTTTGTCGCTCAATACTTTGGTGCGAAAATGGAAAAGCACATTACCGGTACCATTCAATTAGGAATAATATTAAGTTTAATCTTCGGGGTTATTTCTTTTTTCTTAATCTATTATTTTGGTCCAGTGATGATAAAGTTGTTTTTTAAAGAACAAAACAGTGATGACCTTCTGGCGATTGGTTTTGGGATTGAATATATTAAAGTAATTTCTTATGGCTCGGTTATTATTTTGCTTAATTTTATGGTTTCAACAATTTACCGTTCTTTAAGCAAGCCTAAGATTCCTTTAATAGCGGGAGTTATTGGAATAAGCGCTAATATTATTATGAATTATATTTTTATTTATGGTTATTTAGGAGTCGCGGAAATGGGTGCCAAGGGTGCTGCTTTAGCGACGGTTATTTCCAAAGGAATTGAACTTTCAATATTAGTCTTTATTGCTTTTTACTACCAAAAAGATGGTTATGCTTATAAGATCTTTAAAAAGTTTTATCTTCAAAAGAGTTTAGTTATAGGTTATCTTAAAAAAGGATTACCAGTAATTGCTAATGAAATATTGTGGGCTTTTGGAGTGACTCTTTTTGCTTTATTTATCACCAATCACAATATTGAATGGATTATTGCTTATGGCTACTCTCAAAATGTCACCGATCTCTTTTTTGTTTATTATTCAGGGATGGCGGTGGGAACGTCCGTTTTAATTGGTAAAACTTTAGGAGAAAGTGACTTTACAAAAGCAAAAGACTATTTTAATAAATTGTTAGGTCTAATGTTTATTTCTAATTTTATCGCGATGATTTTAATGGTGGGGGCTTCACCGCTTTTATTACATTTTTTAGCAGGTAATAAAGAAATATTTATGTTGTCTTATAAATTGATTTTACTTAATGTCGCTTTTATTGTTATTTATGGTTATACAGCAATGTGTTATTATACATTAAGGGCTGGTGGAGATTCTTTAAGAGCTTTCTTAATCGATCAACTTCCTGCCTATTTAGTAGGGCTTCCCATCGTGATTTTCTTAAGTTTTATGGAACCAACTTGGGGTTTAGGTTTACCGCTGATCTTCTTGCTAAGTAAACTAAGTGACCTTGTTAAAGTGTTTTTCTCGCATTACAATATTAAAAAAGGAACTTGGTTAAAAAATATCGCTATTGAAAAACCAAAAGCAATTTTAGAAACTTAAAATATTAATAAAGTAATTTTAGGGCGTCTTTTTGAGAAGACGCTATTTTTTTGCACTTATTAGTTGACAGTGCCAAGAAAGTAAGTTATAATCTTGATAGCACTAAAAGAGTGCGGGTGCTAAAAGAGGTGAGAAGGTTGTTGACAAGTCGTCAAAAGTTAATATTAAAGGCAATAATTGAGCGTTATATTGAACTGGGAATTCCCGTTGGTTCTAAGCTTTTAACCGATTGGCCTTATTTAGATTATTCTTCAGCAACAATTAGATATGACATGCAAATGCTAGAAGAATTAGGCTATTTAGAAAAGACTCATACCTCTTCAGGTCGGATTCCCTCCAAATTAGGCTATAAATATTACTTAGATAAACTTTTAACTCGCGATGATGACGTTTATAGTATGTTTCCGATGATCGACCAAGTTTTTGAATCGTTTGAAAACAATAAAGAAACAGCTGTTAAAAAAGCGATTGATTTATTATCAGAATTAACAAATTATACTTCAATTGTTTTGGGGCCTAGTGAAGATTTAACTAAAATTAAAAAAGTTGATTACATTGAAATAAATAGTAGTGAAGCAGTTATTTTAATTGTTACTAACAAAGGACATGTTCAATCCCAAACTTTTAAAATACCAGCTAACTTACCGCGCGGTTATTTTGAAAAAACGCTCGCGACTTTTGATAGTTTACTAAAAAATCAATACTTAAAAGATGCTCAAAGAATCTTAAAAGCATCGTTTGTTGAAAAGAACGTGATTGAATATATTAACTATCAAGAAAACATCATTAATACTTTCGTTGATGCTTTTACTAAGATGAGCCAAGAAGATGTTTATTTAGCAGGGCTCGGTAATATGATTACAGAATCGGAGATTGACAATCCCGAAGAACTAAGAAGGTTGATGCATATTCTCGATAAAAAAGACTTATTAAAAGTAATCGGTAAAACCAACAAGCTTTCTTTTAAAATTGGCAGAGAGGCGGAGTTTATGCCTACCGATAGATGTACTATCATTTCGGTTCCTTACGCCGTTAATGAAGATGAGTTTGGAACGATCGCTTTAATTGGTCCTTTAAGAATGGATTACACTAAAGTAATTCCTTTAATGGAGTATATCGCTAAAAATATAACTAAATTATATAAGAAATGAGAGATTTAAATGACAGAAAAAGACTTAAAAGAAACTAAAAGAACTAAAGAACCAATAGAAACACCTGAAAAAGAACCAAAAGAAGAAGTTTTAGCTGAAAAGGTAAAAAAGAAGACTAAAACAGAAAAACTCAAAGATGAGATTAATGAGTTGAAATTAGAGTTGTTAAGATTAAAAGAAAAAAACTTACAAATTTTGGCAGACTCAGAAAACCTTAAAAAAAGATTAAAGCAAGAAAGAGAACAAGAGAAAAAATATCATAATCAATATTTAATTGAAAAACTTTTACCAGCTTTAGACCAACTAAGATTAGTTGTTAATAGTAATGTCAGTGATGAAAAATTAAATAATTATTTAATTGGTTTTAAAATGATCAATGATGAAATTTTTCAAACTTTAGCTAATGATGGACTGACGCCGATTGAGGCTGTTGGTGAAATGTTTGATCCGAAACTACACCACGCTCTTGAAAAAGAAGTCGATAAAACAAAAGCTAAAGGAATAGTTTTAAAACAAACCTTAACAGGTTATAAATATAAAGAAAGAATTATACGGCCTGCCATGGTCGTAGTTAATGATTGGAGTGATGAAAATGGCAACAACAAATAAAATAATAGGTATCGACTTAGGTACCACTAATAGCGTAGTATCAGTGATGGAAGGAAAAGATAGCATTGTTATTCCTAATGCTGATGGTTCTAGAACGACACCATCATTTATCGCTTTTAAAGAAGATGAAATTACCGTTGGAGAAGTGGCGAAAAGGCAAGCAATAACAAACCCTAATATCGTTTCTTCAATTAAAAGAAAAATGGGAGAAAACTATAAAGTAGATATTTTAGGTAAAAGTTATACTCCTCAAGAACTTTCGGCGATGATTTTACAAAACTTAAAAAAGACGGCAGAAGATTATTTAGGTGCGAAAGTTAAAAAAGCAGTTATTACTGTTCCTGCTTACTTTAATGATGCTCAAAGACAAGCAACTAAAGATGCTGGTAGAATTGCTGGTTTAGAAGTAATGAGAATTATTAATGAACCAACTGCGGCGGCTTTAGCTTATGGAATTGATAAAACAGATAAAGAACAAACTGTCTTAGTTTTCGACTTAGGTGGCGGAACTTTTGACGTTTCTATTTTACGGTTAGTCGACGGTACATTTGAAGTTATTTCCACTGCTGGTGATAATCATTTAGGTGGCGATGACTTTGATGAGAGAGTAATGAATTATTTGATTAGTGAATTTAGAAAAGAAACAGGTGTTGATTTATCAAAAGATAAAAAAGCAGACCAAAGATTAAAAGACGCTGCTGAAAAAGCTAAAAAGGAATTATCAGGAGTTTCAACAACGCAAATTTCTTTACCATTTATTACGATGGGAGATGCTGGTCCTCTTCATTTAGAAATGTCTTTAACAAGAGCTAAGTTTGATGAGTTGACTCATGATTTAGTGGAACGTTCAAGAACACCTTTATTAAGAGCTTTAAAAGATGCTAAGTTAAATCCAGCAGATATCGATCAAGTCTTATTAGTTGGTGGTTCTACTAGAACACCAGCAGTTCAAGAATTAGTGAAAAAAGAATTAGGAAAAGAACCTAACAGAAGCGTTAATCCTGATGAGGTTGTGGCGATGGGTGCTGCTATTCAAGGTGGAGTTTTATCAGGTGATGTGAAAGATGTCTTACTATTAGACGTAACACCGCTTTCTTTAGGAATTGAAACGTTAGGAGGAGTATTTACTAAATTAATCGATCGAAATACTACGATTCCAACTTCAAAATCACAAATCTTTTCAACGGCAGCAGATAATCAGCCAGCAGTAGATATCCACGTTTTACAAGGAGAAAGACAAATGGCTGCTGATAATAAAACATTAGGTAGATTTCAACTGGGCGATATCCCCCCAGCACCACGAGGAATTCCTCAAATCGAAGTGAAATTCGATATCGACGCTAATGGGATTGTTAATGTAAGTGCTAAAGATTTAGGCACTAATAAATCGCAAAAAATCACTATTACCGGTGGTTCAGCGATGAGTGATGAAGAAATCGAAAGATTAGTAAAAGAAGCAGAAGAAAATTTAGAAGCAGATAAAAAACGCCGTGAAGAAGCTGATTTAAGAAATGAAAGTGACGCTTTAATTTTCCAAACTAATAAAGCGATGACCGATTTAGGTGAAGCCGTAACTAGTGAAGAAAAAACGAAAGTAGAAGGCTTAATTAAAGATTTAGAAGAAGCTTTAAAAGGTGAAGATTTAGAAATAATTAAAACTAAAAAAGAAGCTCTAGAGCAAGAAGCACAACAACTAGCTCAAAGAGTTTACCAACAACAACAGCAACAGACTCAACAACAAGATACTAACTCTAAAAGTGAAGAACACAAGAGTGATGATAAAACTGTTGATGCTGAATTTGAAGAAAAATAATACCCCCTCATAAAGGAGTAATATGGCAAAAAGAGATTTTTATGATATTTTAGGTGTTAGCAAAGATGCCTCAATAGAAGAAATAAGAAAAGCATACCGCAATCTAGCGAAAAAGTATCACCCTGATGTTTCTAGTGAAAATAATGCTGAAGAAAAGTTTAAAGAAGTTCAAGAAGCTTATGACACTTTAGGAGATGAGAAAAAAAGAGCCAATTATGACCGTTTTGGTCATGAAGGGCCTTTTGGTGCTAATGGTGGCGGTTTTAGTGGTGGCTTTAGTGACTTTGGTGGTTTTAGTGATATTTTTTCTTCCTTTTTTGGTGGTGGAACTAGACAAGCGGACCCCAATAGACCAATAAAAGGTGATGATTTAGAACGTGTTATTACTGTCGATTTTATGGAAGCTGTTTTAGGTACTAAAAAAACCTTTACTTTAAATGTTGAGGAGACTTGTTCGCACTGTCACGGTAGTGGTGGTGAGACTCCTAGTGACGTGGAGACTTGTAAGAGATGTCATGGTCAAGGTTTCGTAACTGTTGAGCAGCGGACAATCTTAGGAGCGATGCGAACTCAACAAACTTGTCCTACTTGCGGGGGATCAGGAAAGACTATTAAAACTAAATGTCATTTATGTAATGGTAAAGGAAGAGTAAAAACTACTAAAACAGTAGAAGTGAAAGTTCCTGCTGGGATTGATAATAATATGTCTTTAAGAATGGGCGGTTATGGCGAAGGTGGTCATAATGGTGGTCCGAGCGGCGATTTATATTTGCGCTTTCGAGTCCGGCCCCATAAAATATTTGAAAGAAGAAATGATAACATTATATTAACAATTCCCATTTCATTTACTCAAGCAGCTTTAGGAGATACTATTGACGTTCCCACTATTTATGGTGATGTTACTTTAAAAATACCTGCGGGAACCCAATCCGGAACGACTCTAAGAATGCGCTCTAAGGGTGTTAGCAATGTCAATTCCAAGCGCAAAGGAGATCAACTAGTAATAGTGAAGGTGGAAACACCAACTAATTTAACAAAAGATCAAGAAGAAGCCTTAGTAAATTTTGCAAAATTAGATAAAAAAGAAACTCCTTGGGAAAAATTCAAAAATTTCTTTAAAAATTAATTTCACTTTACAAACTCGCATTTATTATATATAATGAGAGCGGCTTTGAAAGAAACCTATTTAGGGAAGGAGGGTTGACATGTCAAAAATAGTTGTAAAAGAATCGGAGTCTTTAGAAGATGCGCTGAAGCGTTTTAAAAGAGACGTCTCTAGATCTGGTACCCTTCGCGAAGCAAGAAAAAGAGAGTATTATATTAAACCGAGTGTTAACAAAAAGCTTAAAAAAAGGCAAAATAAAGGAAAAAGATAAGCACGTCAGTGCTTTTTTTTCCGAATTAAATTCCAATTATTATGGTATAATAATTATTGGGAGTGATGCTTTTGCAAGAAATATATCGAATTAAAGATTTCAAGAATGCTTATAAGATTTTAGGCGTTTACGATAAGAATATCGAAATTATTAAAAGTTACTTTGATTGTAAGATCGTTGTTAAAGATAATATTATTAAAAGTAACGCTAAAGAGGAAATTAAAGAAATCTTAGAAGATGTTTTTTATAAGATGGATGTGCTCTCTTCAAAGACAATTTTAAATGAGAGAGAAGTTATTTATTTAATTAAATTAAGGGAAGCGCATAAACTCAATGGTGTCGTGGACTTTTTTACTTTAAGAAAGCCGATTTTAACGAAATGGGATGGTAAAAATGTTTACCCTAAAACCTTTACTCAAGAAGAGTATATTAAAACGATTGAGAAAGAAGAAATTATCTTTGGAGTTGGACCTGCTGGGACTGGTAAAACTTATTTAGCGGTCGCGATGGCAGTGAGCTATTTAAAACAAAATAAAGTTAAAAAACTAATTTTAACGAGACCGGCAGTGGAAGCGGGTGAATATTTAGGCTTTTTACCCGGTGACTTAAAAGAAAAAATTGACCCTTATTTAAGACCTTTATATGATGCTTTGTATGATTTTTTAGGTGTGGAAACTACTAATAAACTTTTAGAAACGAAAGTAATTGAAATCGCTCCTTTAGCTTATATGAGAGGAAAGACTTTAGAAAATGCTTTTATTATTTTAGATGAAGCTCAAAATACTTCCGCTATTCAAATGAAAATGTTTTTAACAAGATTAGGGTTTTCTTCTAAAATGGTTATTACCGGTGACCCTTCTCAAACTGATTTACAACAAGGAAGAACTTCTGGTTTAAAACAAGCTATTTCAATTTTAAAAAACATTCATAACATTAAAACAATTGAATTTATGAGGTTGGATGTAGTGAGAAACCCTTTAGTGCAAAAAATCTTAGAAAGATATGATGAGCATGGAAATCTTTAACGAGACTAAGAGTGATATTTCCAGTTACGAAAAGCTCTTAAAAGAAGTATTCGCTTTTAATAAAGAAAGTTTTAGTATTATTTTAACGACTAATAAAAAGATTAAAGACTTAAATAAAAGTTATCGTAAAGTTAATAAAGTAACCGATGTCTTAAGTTTTAATAGCGATCAAGAAGATTATTTAGGTGAAGTTTTTATCGCCTTAAAAAGAGCCTTTAGACAGGCAAAAGCATATCGTCATAGTAAAAAAAGAGAAGTTGCTTTTTTAGCAGTTCATGGTTACTTACATTTAAAAGGTTATCATCATGACACTAAAGAAGCGGAAGAAGAGATGTTAAAAAAACAAGAAGAGATTCTAAAAAAAGTAAATTTAAAGAGAGGTATTTAAATGGAGTTAATTAAAGAAGCGATTAAAGCGAGAGAAAAAGCTTATGTTCCTTATTCAAACTTTAAAGTAGGAGCGGCGATTTTATTAAAAGATGGTCAGGTGATTCATGGTGCTAATATTGAAAATGCCTCTTATGGGCTTTCTAATTGTGCGGAAAGAAGTGTGCTTTTTTCTTTCTATAGCCAAGGCTACCAAAAAGAAGATATTAAAGCGATGGCTGTTGTCGGTGATACTGAAGAGCCGATTTCTCCTTGTGGGGCTTGCCGGCAAGTAATGAATGAATTACTCCCAAAAGAGACACCGATTTATTTAGCAAATTTAAAAGGAAAACAAAAAAAGACTTTAGTAACGGAACTACTCCCTTACTCTTTTAATAAGATAGAACTATGATTAAATCTGGTTATATCGCTATTATTGGGAGAGTAAGTGTTGGTAAATCAACATTTTTAAATAATTATTTAGAAGAAAAGGTTAGCATTACCTCCTCAAAACCTCAAACAACTCGTGAACAAATCATCGGCATTAAAACTTTTTCTGATGCTCAATTTGTTTTTATCGATACTCCAGGCTTTTATCGCCCCCGGCATAAACTAGGAGAGTTTTTATCTAAAGAAGCTTTAAGTGGTCTGAAGTCAGCTGATTTAATTTTATATTTAGTTGATAGCGAATATAGCTATGGAGAAGATTACGTCATCAGACACTTTGAAAACATTAACGTACCTGTTTTCTTAGTTATTAATAAAATTGACCTTTTAAAATCTAAAATGAGTATTGATAGAATTATTTTATCTTATTTAGATAAGTATAATTTTAAAGGAGTCTTTCCAATCTCAGCACTAGAAAAAACTCATTTTGAAAAGTTAACAGAGGCGATTAAAAACTATTTACCATCTCAAGGCTATTTTTATGAAAAAGAACAAGTAACCACGCAAAGTGATTTAAAAAGAGCTAGTGAGATTATTAGAGAAAAGGTACTTTTTTATACGAAAGAAGAAGTCCCCCATGCAGTTGGTGTTTTTATTGAGTATGCGCGAATGGAAAATGGCTTATATGTAATGTACGCGACTATTTATGTAGAAAGAGCGAGTCAAAAAGCAATTTTAATTGGTAAAAGGGGAGAAATGCTGAAAAAGATTGGTAAAGATAGCAGATTAGAGATCAATGAAGTTTTAAATACTAAGGTTCATTTAAACTTATATGTTAAAGTTAAAAAAGATTGGCGAAACAACATAAGCGACCTAAGAGGATTAGGTTATGTCTAAAGCCTTTATTTACCGGGTTCAAGATTACAAAGAAACTAGTAAATTGCTGTTTTGTTATAGTGGTTATGGTAAAATAACGTTAATCGCCAAAGGAGCTAAAAGTTATCGTCATCCTTATCATAGTTTTAGCGATTATTTTACTTTGATTGAGGCGGAGTTAAGTAGTGGTAAAAGCATGCAGACTTTAAAGAAAGCAGTTCTCGTTGATGATTATCAAGCTTTAAAGAAACTTAGTAATGTTCGTTATTTAAAAAGCTTTATTAACGCTCTTAATTATCTCGTAACTGATGATTTACCGCATGAGAGGCTTTTTAAAATGTTTTTATTATTATTAGATTTTAAAGATATTGAAGTGGCGTTATTAACTTTTTATATTAAACTTACTTATGCTTTAGGTTATCAACTTACCTTTTATCAAAATGATTACTGGGGCTTTAATATCGAATTAGGTAAGACTATTACTAAAGATGAAAACTTTAGTAGTGATTTAAATTTAAGAGCGACAAATGATTTAAAAAGGTTATACTATTTAAAAGAAGAAATAGTGATTAGTAAAGAAAGTATGATAGCTTTAAAGCAATTTATTAAAGCTTATTATAAATATCATATGGATTATAATATTGAGGTGTGAAATGAAATTAGAGAAAATAGTGAGTTATTTAAAACAAACTGGTTATGTTTTTCAAGGGTCGGAGATTTATGGTGGTTTAGCTAACACTTTTGATTACGGTCCTTTAGGAAGTTTATTAAAAGATAATTTAAAGAGAGCTTGGAAAAAGAGGTTTATTACGGAATCAAAGTATAATGTTTTATTTGATTCTAGTATTTTACTTAATAAAGAAGTTTGGCAGGCTTCAGGGCATTTAGCTGGCTTTAATGATCCTCTTACGGAATGTCTTAGCTGTAATAATAGATTTAGAGCTGATCATTTAATTACTAATTATGATAATAGTATTAACTGTGATGGTTGGAGTAATGAAAAACTTTTAGAGTTTTTAAATGATAAAAAGATTGCTTGTCCTGTTTGTGGGAAGTTAAAGTGGTCAGAGATTAGACAGTTTAACTTGATGTTTAAAACTAATCAAGGTGTAATCGATAATGAGGCTAACTTAGTTTATTTAAGACCGGAAACCGCTCAAGGGATCTTCATTAACTTTAAAAATATTCAAAGAACAACGAGAAGAAAACTCCCTTTTGGAGTAGGGCAAGTTGGGAAGGCTTTTCGCAATGAGATTACGCCTGGTAATTTTATTTTTAGAACGAGAGAGTTTGAGCAATTAGAATTGGAGTTTTTCTGTCAACCGCAAACAGAATTAAAATGGTTTGATTATTGGCTTGAGGAGATGAAAAGGTTTTTAGTTGATTTAGGATTAAAAAAGGAAAACATCTCTTATCATGAGCATAATGAAGAAGAACTATCGCATTATTCGAATAAGACAATCGATATTCTTTATAACTATCCTTGGGGTTTTGATGAACTTTGGGGGATTGCTAGTAGAACTGATTTTGATTTAAAAGCTCATGAGGTTCATAGTGGAGTGGATATGACTTATTTAGATAACGAAACTAACGAGAAATACCATCCTTATGTTGTGGAACCTAGTTTAGGAGTGGAAAGATTATTTTTAGCAGTAATTAAAGACAGTTTAACTGAAGAAACACTTCCTGACGGTACGACTAGAGAACTCTTAAAAATTCACCCTTTTTTAGCTCCCTATCAAGTCGCGGTATTCCCTCTAATTAGAAAAAGGCATCAAGCAAAAGCCGAAGCCGTGTATGAGCTTTTAAGTAAAGAATTAAGTGTTCTTTATGATGAAACTCAAACAATAGGAAAAAGATATCGGCGCCAAGACCAAATTGGCACTCCTTTCGCGGTGACGATTGATGATGAGACACTTGCAAATGAAACCGTGACAGTCAGAGAAAGAGATACGATGGAGCAAATAACTCTTAAAATTGATGAAGTTGCTTCATACATTAAATTAAAAACTAAGTTTTAAGGAGTAAAGTTGATAACGAAAAATATTATCGATGAAATTAATGAAAAAACAAGTATTGTTGAGTTAGTTTCAGAATATGTAAAACTAGATAAAAAAGGTAAAAACTATGTCGGATTATGTCCCTTTCATGATGACACTAATCCATCTTTTTCAGTGAGCCCTGAAAAAAACATTGCGAAATGTTTTTCTTGTGGGGTTGGCGGCGGACCGATTAAGTTTTATCAAGAAATTAATCACGTTTCTTTTGAAGAAGCAACGAGAAAGTTAGCAGAGCGTTTAGGAATTAAACTGAAAACCGCAGCAACAAAACCTTCCTTAATTGAGCATAAAGTTTTAGAAGTTGCAGTAAATTTTTATCATTATTATTTACTAAATTCTAAAAGTGGCGAAGAAATTATCTCTTATTTAGCAAAAAGAAAGATTACTAAAAAAGAGATTGCTGAATTTAAGTTAGGCTTTTCCCCATTTGAGCGTACAGCTTTATATGACTTACTAGTTAAAAAAGATTATTCTAAAGAAGTTTTAGAAAATAGTGGTTTATTTAGAAAAGCTGATAATAATTATTATGATTTCTTTAATGAAAGAATTATGTTTCCCATTGATGATGAAAATGGTAATGTCATTGGCTTTAGTGGCCGCTCTTTAAAAGAAAAAGCAAAATATATTAACTCCAAAGACTCTTTTGTCTTTAGTAAAAACAAATCGCTTTATAATTTATCAAAAGCGTTACCTTTTATTAAAAGAGAAAATAAGGTAGTTATTTTTGAGGGCTTCTTTGATGTTATTTCCGCTTTTAAAGTCGGGATTAAAAATGCGGTCGCGACGATGGGAACCGCTTTAACAAATGAACAAATTACTTTAATTACAAAGCTAACTAAACATCTCATTTTCGCTTATGATGGCGACTTAGCTGGAAAAGAAGCTACTATTAACGCTCTTAGGTTATTAAGAGGTAAAAATCTTAAAATTGATATTTTACCTTTAAATGAGCTTGACCCTGATGAATTTATTAATAAAAAAGGTAAAGAAGCGTTTTTAAAATTATTTAATAACTTAGTAGATGAGTATCATTTTCAGTATCAGTATTATAAAAGCAGTTTAAATTTAGCAAACATGAATGATGTTTCTTTATTAAAAGATTATTTAAAAGAAATTTTAACTTTTGCTAATAAAGAAGTAAGAGAAATTTATTTAGCGAAGCTCGCGGAAGATTTGAACGTTTCTGTTCATAGTTTATCGCATTTAATGAGAGAAAGAAGAGTAACACCGGTAATTGAAAAAGTTAAAAAACCAGTTTTAAAAATTCCCGAAAGCTTTTATAACGCTGAAATAATATTATTAATAATTATGTTAAAAAATAAAGAGAAGGCGAAACAAATCGATCAAACCTTAGGTAGTATTTATGTTTGTGATATGACAATTTATAAATTAAGAACGATTTTAATGATTAAATATTATAATCTTTATGACGAATTTGAGGAAAATAAATTTTTAGAGATTTTGGCTGGTGAAACCGATAGTGAGGAATTAATAGCGGCTTTTACTACTATTATTAGTCAAATTGAATATTCATCTAAATTTATTTACAATGATGAAGATGTTTTAAAACATTTAGAATTTTTTAAAAGTATTAATGATGAAAAAGAGTACCAACAAATCTTAAAAGATATTATGAAAGAAACAGAGTCTTATCAAAAGACAGTATTAGTGGAGAAACAAAGAGTCTTAAAATTGAAAAAAAGGAATTAGAAGTAAGATATTGTATAATAATGAGTAGATACAAAAAAGGAGATTTTATTAAATGAGTAAACAAATAATAACTAAATTACTAAAAAAAGTTAAAGAAGGAAAAATAGCAGAAGAGGAAATAATTGAATTCGCTCCTAAAAACAGTGATTTATATTTTGAATTATGTGAGAAATTAGAGGCTAAAAAGGTCATTATCGAAGAGAATGAAGATGAAGATTTAGTGGATTTAAATTATGGAGAAG
>Ga0265293_10000131_pt1 | contig 175013 bp, 185 predicted proteins | sample Munlanlewell138R_FD_192505 | JGI IMG/M metagenome (GOLD analysis project Ga0265293, IMG submission 192505) | Leachate microbial communities from a municipal landfill in Southern Ontario, Canada - Leachate well 138R | ecosystem: Engineered > Solid waste > Landfill > Unclassified | place... | reverse complement strand
TTTTATATATTTTTGCTCCTGTTTGCATCCCATAAACTTCATACATAGCAAAGGTAATGCCAGCCATTACTATCCCTTGTTTGGGATTTGCTTTGGCTTTTAGTGCAAACTCTATAACTTGATCACTCCCTGCACCAACTATAACCTCACTACTTTTAACATTAAATCTTTTTGCAAGCCCATCTTTAAGCTCATACATACTATCATCAGGATACAAAGATGCATTTTTTGCCTCATCTTTAATGGCTTCTAAGACTTTAGGACTACACCCTCTTGGGTTTTCATTGCTAGCAAGTTTTATGATATCTTTTGGATTAATCCCATACTCTCTTACTACAAGCTCAATTGGCTTTCCCGCCTCATAGTTTTTCAAACCACTCAAAACTTCATTAAATCTCATACACTCTCTCCTCTTACATAACTTCCTAGCCATTTAATCTGATATCTTTCACCCATTTTTAAAATCTTTTGCACATTCTTATCATCAATATGTCCTTCAAACTCCAGATAAAAAACTGTTTTAAAACCCCTCTCTTTAGCTGGTCTTGACTCAATTTTTGTAAGATTTACATTTGCATCTTCAAAAGATTTTAAAAGCTCAACCAATCCTCCTGGTTTATCCTCAGTTCTAGCTAAAATAGAGGTTTTATTTTGTACTCCAGGAGCATTTTTAAAATCACTCAAAATCAAAAATCTTGTTCTATTTGCCAAATTATCTTCTATTCTACCAAATAGAATTGGCACATTGTACATTTTTGCCCCAATGTGCGAACAAATAGCTGCACTTTGAGGATCTTTTGAAGCTTTTTGTGCCGCTTGGGCAGTTGATTTTGTTGGGATAAATTCAATATCAAGCATTTGATGCTCTTCTAAAAACTTTCTGCATTGATTGTAGCCTTGTGGATGAGAGTAGATTTTTTTAATTTGCTCAATCTTTTCAGCTTTACTTGCAAAAGAGTGATGAATATCCATATAAACCTCTGCTACAATCTTAATCCCATCATATTTTCCTAGTGAGTCCAAAGTTTCACCAACAGCGCCTTCAGTGTTATTTTCTATTGGAACTACACCATATTTAGCCTCTTTATTGTTTAATACCTTAAAAACCGCCTCAACACAGCTTAATGAAAGATAGTTTCCCATTGAGCCAAAACGGCTCTGCGCAACTTGATGAGTGTAGCTACCTTTTGGCCCTAAATATGCTATCTTTTCAGGCATTTCTAAATTTCTACTTACTGCAAATATTTCAAAAAATATAGCCTCAATTGCATCATCATTTAAAGGTCCTTTGTTTAAACCTTTTAATCTATCAAGTATCTCTTGCTCTCTTTCAGGGCGATAAATAGAAGTTCCATCGGTCTGTTTTAGTTTTCCAATGGCTTTAACTAACTCCATTCTTTTGTTTAAAAACTCAATTAGCTCATTGTCTATTTTGTCAATTTGAGCCCTATAAAGATCAATCTCTTTCATTAAGCTCCTTTAAAATGCTTTCTAAATTTGGATAGCTTTTATCAAAAAACTCTTTGAAAAGCTCTGCTTCTTTCTCATTTTTAATCTTACCTGTTAAGACAAGTTTTGTATCCATTCCCAAAGTTTTTGCGCCAGATAAATCGCCTTTTGCATCATCACTTATGATAGTTATTTTATTGAAAGTTATATTTGGATTTTGTTTTTGCAAAATTTGAAGTGCTTTTTCATAAAAATGGGAACTTGGTTTTCCAACTATGGTTGCACTTTTATTAGTTGCATACTTAAGCATTGCTAAAATCGCCCCAACTCCTGGATATGTAACTCCATCCTTAGCATAAATGCTTGTACCGTGCATCCCAACAATCTTTGCTCCATTAAGCACTAAAGAGATCATTTTTGCAAGCTTTTTTGCATCATACTCTATATCGCTTGCGATAAGCACGGCATCAGCCTTCTTTTCATCTACTGTAAACTCTAACTCTTTTAAAACATCAATGAAAGATTTAGGCCCAAAAGCTGCCACACAGTTTGTATTTAAACTCTTTTTTAAAACCATGAAAGGATCAAGATAATATTTGATATTTAACCCTTTATCTTTTAAAGAGTTTAAAAAAACTTCACTTTTTAACTTTGTATTGTTTGTAATGACGCAATATGGAACTAGGTTTTCATTTAAATAATCTATGAATTTAACTGCCCCAGGAAGTGGACTTTTGTCTAAATCGCTAATTAATGTTCCTTGAACATCGATTAAATATCCTAAAGACACTCTTCCTCCAATCTGATTAAATCCTCAAAACTCTCTCTTTTTCTAATTATTCTATCTATCCCATCTTCAATGGCAATTTCAGCTACTTTTGGCCTGCTATTGTAATTTGAACTCATGCTAAAACCATATGCGCCAACACTATGGATGACTAAAAGAGAGCCTTTTTTAGTCTTTGGTAAAATCCTATCTTTAGCTAAAAAGTCTCCACTTTCACATATGGGCCCGACAACATCAGCTAAGGTTGAGTGTGAACTCTCTTCATCTACCACGCTTACTTTATGAAATGCGTCATATAAGCTTGGTCTTAAAAGATCATTCATAGCTCCATCAACAATTATGAATCTTTTTGAAGAATTCTTTTTTTCATATAAAACTTTTGTCAAAAAATATCCACTATTTCCAACTAAAAATCTTCCTGGCTCTAAAAGTATGGTTAAATCCAAACCTTTTAAGGTTGAAAAAATTCCTTGTGCATACTCATAAAGATCTATCTCTTTCTCATCTTCATACTTAATTCCAAGTCCGCCACCTATGTCAAAAAACTTAATATCAACCTCAAGTGCAATTAAATTTTTCACTAACTGAGCAATAATTTTTGAAGCTTCTAGGAAAGGTTTTAATGTTGTTATTTGGCTTCCAATGTGAAAATGAATCCCTATTGGATCAAGATATTTTGAATTTTTTGCATAAAGATAGAGTTTTTTAGCCACTTCAATATCTACTCCAAACTTATTCTCATCAAGTCCAGTAGAGATGTATGGGTGGGTTTTTGCATCTATGTTTGGGTTTACCCTAATGCTAATTCTAGCTGCATTATTTAACTCTTTAGCTATCTCTTCAACTCTTTTAAGCTCCGCTTCGCTTTCAACATTTACCATTAAAATTTTAAGCTTAAGCGCTTCTTTTATCTCATTATCGCTCTTCCCAACACCGCTAAATATAATCTTATAAGGATCTATTCCAGCAATGAGAGCCCTTTTAATCTCTCCAATAGAGACGCAATCAGCCCCAGCACCCTCTTTTGCTAAAGTTTTAATAACTGAAAGGTTTGAATTAGCTTTAAGGGCATAACATATCAAAGATTTTCTAGCTTTAAATGCAGTTTTTAAGTTTTTGTACCTATCTTTTATATAATCAAAATCATAAATATATAGTGGGGTATCATATTTTTTAGCTAAAGCTTGAAAATTCATGCTTCTCCTTTACTTAGTCAAAGCTAATATTCTACTAAAACTAGGCTAAAAAGAAGTTAACGAAAAAATTTATCTGATCTTGTGTGTAACCATAATCCAAATAGGGCTAGAATGATTATTGGGACTACCATGCCAATCTCTGGCAAAACTACACTTGTTTGAGATAATCTAAAGAGTATAAATAAAATCCCCCAAACACAAAGTGTGGCAAATATGAAGATAAAACTAAGAAGAGCTAAGTTAAAAAATCTAGCTGAAGCTGGCAAATAGTAGTAAAGAATGACAAGCATAAAAGGTGCAAATAGTGGGAAAATTGTTAGATAATAAAGGTTTGATTTAATGCCATCAGTATTTATATTGTCCTTACTAAAAAACCTTAAAGCTTCAACTGCATCTTTTACTGTAAGAGCTATACCTCCTTGATGAGCATTTTCAATAATCTTTGGCTTAAAACCTTCTAATGCTCTTTTGGAGCTAAAAGGTTCAATCTTTAATCCTTTATCAAAAAGTGTGGCAACTTCTGGTTTATGGATTATTTTTCCATCTCTTAAATCCCACGCATCTTTTTTAAAAATGGCACTTTTTGCCTCAATGATCTCTTTTATTTGTGTTCCATCTATATTAAATATTTTTATATCTCTTGCCTCTTGTTTTAAGGGATCTAATCTTTGTATATAGACATAACTTTTCTTATATTTTAAAAAAAGCCCCTCAGAAATTAGCGATAATTGACTATTTTTTAAAAGATTGCTTCTATATTCATGCGCATAGGCAAAAGGGGTAAAATTTAAACCTATGTAGATAAAAGTGGAGATTAAAGAGATGATAAATATTGGCCTTAATATCTTTTTTTTGGATATTCCAGATGCGTATAAAGAGATTAATTCATTAGATCTTATCATATTAAATTTACTAACTATCATGGCAAATACAATGGCTAATGGAAGAGCATAATTTACTGCCCACAAAGTGTTTAAAGATAGATATAAAAACTGCAAGTTGGCAGATTCTGGCAAATCTTTTAAGTTAATTAAATAATCAACCCCAACATAAAAAAAGACTAATCCTATAAAAATTATAAATAAGTTTTTAAAATATGACCATCCAAGATAACGCTCATAAATATTAATCATCTTTTTTCTTTTTAAGAGTAAATGTAGAGCCAATTTCTGCTTTTGTCATTTTAGTTAGCGCAAGCACCGCGTCTGTAGCTCTATCTACCACTTCTAAAACTACCTCTAATTCATCTTGTCTAAAAGGCTCAAGTACATGTTTTACCACATCATCTTTAAAAGAGGGCTTATCTATGCCTATTCTAACTCTAAAGTATTCACTCCCACAGTGAGCGTCTATTGATTTTAAGCCATTATGTCCCCCATGTCCACCAGAGGTTTTAAACCTTAATGAACCAACAGGCAAATCTAAATCATCATGGATTACTACAATAGATTCTATTTTAAAATAAGAGGCTACAGCTCTAACGCTAATGCCAGAGTTATTCATATAAGTTTGAGGTTTTAAAAAGAGAAATTCACTACTTTTGTAGAGTTCTCCTTGAAACTGGGGTTTATTTATGGTTTGGGTTTGAACTTTTTCTATTAACTTGTCTATTACCCAAAATCCAACATTGTGGCGAGTTTTAGAATACCTAAAAGTGGGATTTCCAAGACCCACCACTAAAATCATTTCACACCCTATTTTGCTTTAATTACTCCGATAACAGCAACGCGATCGGCTTCAAGCATAGTAACATTTTCAGAAACATTAATGTCTTTAACTAAAATCGTATCGCCAACATCAAGTTTGCTAATATTTACCTCAAATGAGATAGGTAAATCTTCTGGTTTACATTTAACAGCTAAGCGCTTTTTTGATTGAACCAAAACACCTTTGTTTTTTAAGCCAACAGGAGTTCCATTTGGCCTTACAGGTATCATAAACTTTGAAGCTACACCTTCAATTGCAACTTTTAAATCAACATGGATTAATCTATTTGTAATTGGATCTTTTTGGTACTCAACTACAACTACATTTAAAGTCTCATCTCCTACTTTTACAGGAAACGCTAAAGTCTCTTTATGTTTTACAGCTCTAATAAATTCATTCTCTTTAAAAGCCGCATTTATATTTGATAATCCCTTGCCATAAATATTGGCAATTAGATAACCATCTCGCCTAAGAGCTTTTACACTCTTTTTTCCGATACTCTCTCTAACTACACCTTCTAACATACTTTTATTCCTTATAAAAATTTAAGCTTGGCATTTTACCAAAACTACTTTAAATCAGAGTTAAACTTTTAATCTTAAAATATCTGAACTATCATCAATACTCTGTTCACCACCATTATCTGAGGCAATTTGAGCATCATAAAAATCAAGTTTCATTTTAAGATCACTTGCAGAGCTTGCATTATTTAAAGCTTCTTGTAAATCTATATATCCTTTGGCATATAGCTCTAATAAAGCTTGGTCAAATGTTTGAGATTTATAACTCTCTTTTCCTTCTCTAATGGCATCAGCTATCTCTCCATCTCTTCCTTCTAAAATAAGGCTCTCTATCCTTGCATTTTTAACTAAAATCTCAACAGCAGCCATTCTTCCACCACTTTTAGTTCGTACTAATCTTTGAGAAATTATCCCTTGCAATACTGAAGATAGTGACATTTTAATTCTATTGTGCTCACTTCCAGGAAACATTCCAATTATTCTATTTATTGTCTCTTTGGCATCTAAAGTATGTAGAGTCGATAAGACTAAGTGCCCAGTTTCAGCTGCGTGCAAAGCTGTTTCAACAGTTTCAAGATCTCTCATCTCTCCAACTAAAATTACATCTGGATCTTCTCTTAGGGCATCTCTTAATGAACTAGCAAAAGATATGGCATCTTGCCCTATGGCTCGTTGGTTTATAATACTTTTATCATCTTTATACACATATTCAATTGGATCTTCAATTGTAATTATATGTTGTCTTCTTGTTTGGTTTATATAATTTATCATTGATGCAAGCGTTGTAGTTTTTCCACTTCCTGTTGGTCCTGTAACTAAAATCATACCCCTAGAGAGTCTGCAAAACTTCTCTACAACTGAGGGTAATTTTAATGAAGCAAAAGTTGGTAATTCTGTTGGAATGGTACGAAATACGGCCGAAACACCCTCCATTTGAAAAAATAGATTAACCCTAAATCTATACATTTCATTTAATTTAAAAGTAAAATCAATACTCTTTCTCTCTACAAGTTCATTAAAGCGCCTTCTTAAAAGCTCTTTTGCTAAAGTAATTCCATCAGAGTGAGTTAAGACTTCATCTCCCAAAGAGACAATCTCTCCATTGATCCTAGCTCTTACAATAGAGCCAGTTTTTACATGAAGATCACTTCCACCTCTTTCAACTAATGTAGAAAGATACCCTCTTAACCTCTTTGTCATTTCAAAAGTTAATTCACTTACATTAACTTCATTACTAAGCATTTTAGCTCCTTAAAAAGCTTTTAATATATCCTTGAAAGCTTGATTAAATGAGTCAATGCCTTCATTAAATAACTCATTTGAAATTTTTTCTATATCAATGTTTGACTCTTTTAGTGAGTTAAAAAACTCTCCCAAAGCTTCATTGCTAGCTGGAGTAATAGGTTTTGCATCTTTTTCCATAAACGCTTTAATTGTAGCAATAGGCGCAGTATTTATAGAGTTTGGCACAAGCAGTTCATCTATGTAGTAAGATAGTTCTAAACTATCATCTTTAGTGCCAGTTGAAGCAAAAAGTGCCCTTATATTTGGTAATTTAGCAGCTTCAATCTCTTTGTAGTGCATAAGTGCATTCATTATCCCAACTCTATTTTTTGGCAAAGAGTTTTCAAATAAAATGGAGTTTAATTTTGTATCAAACCTACTTACAAATACACTTATGACACTCTTTGTTTTTTTTGCATCTTTTAATGCTTCTAAACATTTTTTAGTTTGATCAAGTGAAAAAACTAAGGTAGCATTTATATTTAATCCTTCATTTGATAGCACTTTCATGGCTTCAAACCCAGCATTAGTTGCTGGTATTTTTATCATCAAGTTTGGCATATCTATAGCTTTTGCCAACTTTAAACCTTCCTTGATTGTTCCATCTATATCTTCACTTAAAAAAGGATCCACCTCAATGCTAACAAAGCCATCATCTCCACTTTTGTACAGTGGCAACAGAGCCTTTGCTGCCTCTTTTATATCTTGGATAGCTAATGTTTCATAAATCTCTTTTGGTGATTTGCTTGATAGCAGTTCTCTATCTTTTTTATATGCACTTGAATTTAAAAAAGCAGATTTAAATATTGCAGGATTACTGGTTGCTCCATTTATCTTCCCATCTTTTATAAGAGTTAAAAAATCACCTTTTAAAAAATCTCTCTCAATAAAATCACACCATAATGAAAACTTTTCATCTTTTAGATACATTACAGCCCTTTTAATTTTTCAACTACTAAAGTTAAATCTTTCTCATCAATTATAATATTTGCCTCTTTTTTTAAAATTGGCTTTGCACAAAATGCAACTTTAAAATCAGCGTATTTAAACATAGATCTATCATTTGCCCCATCTCCAACAGCAACTGTTTGATTAGGCGATATGTTTAACACTCTTTGAATTGTTTGTAACATTATACCCTTTGAATCATCAAACATCATCTCTCCACCAACTTTTCCAGTTAAAATTCCTTTCTTTACATGTAAAGTGTTAGAAAAATCTGCATCATAGTTTAAAATACCCCTTGCATGAGATGTTGCTGGCTTAAAACCTCCACTAAAAACTATAACTGTAAAACCCTTGTTTTTTAGCTCTTTTATACACTCTTTTGCTCCAGGCATAAATGGTAGATTTTGACAAATTTCAATCATTCTCTCCTCTTGCAATCCTTTTAACAAAGAGACTCTTTTTGTTAAAGATTCAAAAAAATCCACTCTTCCTTGCATGGCTTCTTCTGTGATTTTTGAAATTTCATCTTCAATTCCAAGTGGCTGCGCTAAAAAATCAATAGTTTCACCATCCATTAAAGTTGAATCAAAATCAAAAACAATTAGTTTTTTACCCACTTTTTACCTTTAAAAATCACGCTTTAGTAAAGATTCTACTCTTAATATAGTAAGAATGCTATCATCTCTTTTTCCAATCCCATAAATCATACCTTTATCTTTATGTAAGGTTTCAGGAGCTGGATCAATCCTATCTTTTCTAATCCTAATAGCTTCAGTTAGCCTATCTATGACAAAACCAGCAATGCTATTTTGCCCTTTCATTACAATATATCTTGCATCTTCACTCTGCTTTGATACATCTAGGCTAAATTTTCTTCTTAAATCTATTAGTGGAATTACATTTCCCCTTAAGTTAAATACCCCTAAAACATAATCTGGCACGCTAGGAACTCTTGTGTATTCGATTGGTTTTATTATCTCTTGGATATTTAGCATTGGTATTGCATACTCTTCATCACTTACAATGAAGCCAACAAGCTGCATAACCTCTTCAGTACTTTTTATGTCAGGCTCACTCAATTGCTTTTGCTGTTTGTTAATGATCTTATTTAATCTATCTTCCATCTCACTACTCCGGCAATTTTAAATTTTTTCTTACTACACTCTCAAGATATTCAGGAGAGTATGGCTTGGTTATGTACTCCGTCATTCCAACCTCTACTCCTCTTAATCTATCAGACTTTGAAGTTCTTGAAGTAACGGCTATTAGCGGTAGGTTTTTATATTTAGAATATTTTCTAATTTCACCTGCTAGCGTATATCCATCCATTCGTGGCATTTCAATATCAATTAACACTGCATCAATATTGTGCTCTCCAGATTTCATGATATTTAGTGCCTCTACTCCATTGGTAGCTTCAATTGGAGTGACACCTAATGGCTCCATAGACTTCATCATGATATTTCTATCCATCTTGCTATCATCAACTACCAATACTTTATAATCACTTGGTTTAGTTTTGCTACTTGTGCCATCATTTATGGAAGCTTTTATATCAACTTTTATCTCTTTTGCCATCTCCATCAAAGCTGCCACATCAATGATGAGTGTAACCCTTCCATCACCTCTAATGGTAGCTCCAGCAATCCCTTCAATGCCTTGTAGATACTCACCCATAGATTTAATAACTATCTCTTCTTGTCCAACTAAAGTATCTACAATTACCCCTAGCTTTGACTCAGCTAGGCCAATGATGACAACATAAGTTGTATCTCCACCCTCAAACACTTGTTTAACACCAAAAACATCTGAGAGTCTAACTAAAGATAGTACCTCATCTCTAAGTCTTAAAACATTTTTTCCATCAATTGTATATATATCATCAACTGGCACTCTTACAGTCTCAAGTACTGAAGCAAGCGGAATAGCATAGTACTCTTCTTGTGCACCAACAAGCAAAGATTGAATGATGGCTAGGGTTAGTGGAATTTTAAGCTTAATGACTGTACCTTTTCCAAATTCAGAATCTACATCAATAATTCCATTAAGTTTTTCTATATTTGTTCTAACAACATCCATTCCAACGCCTCTTCCTGAAACATTGGTAACTTGTTTTGCCATAGAAAAACCTGGTTTAAAGATGAGTCCATAAGCCTCTTTATCGCTCATGGCATCAGCTTCTCTTTCGCTAATCATCCCTTTTTCTAATGCTTTAACTCTTAAAGTATCAGCGTCTAGTCCCTTTCCATCATCTGTAATTTCAATGACAATATGATTTCCTTCATTGTAGGCTTTAAGCTCGATTAAACCTTTTTCTGGTTTATTTGCCATCTCTCTTGCTTCTGGATCTTCAACACCATGATCACATGAGTTTCTAATGATATGAACTAATGGATCTCCAATCTCTTCTACGATAGATTTATCAAGCTCAGTCTCTTCACCAGATATTTCAAGTTCAATCGCTTTTCCAAGCTCTCTTGAGAGGTCTCTAACCATTCTTGGAAATTTATTGAATACTTTTGCAATTGGAAGCATTCTTGTTTTCATAACGGCAATTTGCAAATCAGTTGTGACAATGGATATGGATGAGACTACTTGATTTAACTCTTCTAAAAACTGCTCACCTTCATATCTCTCTTCCACATCATCATAGATTTTTATCAATCTATTTTTGCCTAAAACAAGCTCACCTATTAAGTTCATAAGATCATCTAATCTTTTTACTTCAACTCTAATAGTTTGCTCAACTGCCCCTGCGCCTTTTTTTGCTGGAGTACTATCTTGATTAGCTCTTGGTGCGGGCGCTTTTGGTGCTAAATCTTTTGGAGTAGAAGCTTGCTTGCTTGTCGCAGCTGGCTCTTCTTGCTTTTTAGCCTCTTTTCTTTTTCTATCTTCCTCTTTTCTAGCCTTTAAAAGCCTCTCTATTTCAGCCTCTACCTCATCATCACTTAATTTAGAAACATCTACCTCATCTTCTTGTTTTGTCTCTTCCTTAACCTCTTCCTTAGTCTCCTCTTTTGCCTTAGACTCACTTGGAGTTGTAGGAATCTCATCTCCTTCAGAGATAGCTATTAGCCTATTGCATATATCTTCAATGTCAATTCCAACATCTACATCATTTCCATAATCTTTTATCCCATGCAAGAGTGCTTTCATCATGTCAATTGACTCTAAAACAACATCCATAACATCTGGAGTTATACTAAGTTCAGCTCTTCTAGCTTTATTTAAAACATCTTCCATATGGTGTGTTAACTTAGTTAGTACATCAAAATTTAAAAATGATGAGGAGCCTTTTACCGTATGAGCAACTCTAAAGATTCGATTTAAAAGCTCTAAATCTTCTGGATTGCTCTCTAGTTCTACTAAATCTTGGTCTATTTGATCAATTAACTCAAAAGCTTCAACCAAAAAGTCTTCGAGAATTTCTTGAATATCTTCCATGTGTGCACCTCTACTCTGAAACTTTAATATGTGATTTGATGACTCTTGAGACTTCTTTATAAAAAACCTGTGCATCAAACTTAGTTAAGTAGGCTTCTCCGCCTGCTTCTTTACCTCTTAATTCACTAAAATGATCGCTTATTGAAGAGTTAAATACTATTGGGATTTCACTAAATCTAGGATCATCTTTTAAATTAGCTGCGAAATGAAACCCATCCATTCGTGGCATCTCTACATCACTAATTATGATTCTAAGTTCATCTTTTAAATGGTTGCCATATGTATTGTAAAGCTCTTCCATTTTAGATAATCCTTCTGTTCCATCTCTAGCTTCAATCACTTTTAATCCCATTTTAGTAAGAGCGTCATGAACAAGCTTTCTAGCAATGGTGCTATCATCTAAAATCAAAGCTGATCCAGTAATTTTTTCAAAAGCTCCCTCGCTCTCATTTATCTTAGGTTGATAGATTCCAAGCTCTTCTACTACACTTTCTAAATCTAAAATGAGTAAAACATCATCATTTTCTATCCTAGTAACCCCTGTTATTTGGCTCTTATCCAAAGCTCCCATACTTGAAGCAAAAGATGCTGGCTCTATATCTTTCCAACTAATTCTTCTAATTCTTTTAGCTTCATGAACTATAAAACCTATTAATATATTGCTAAATTCTGCAATTATAATTCTAGGTTTTATGGATTTATCTGTTGGCTCTTTTATATTCATCCAAGTTGCCAAATTTACAACTGGGATAACCACTCCTCTTAAATCAAAGATCCCCTCAATATATCTAGGAACTCCAGGTAGCTCAGTTAAATTAGGGATTTTGATAATCTCTCTAACCTTAGCCACATTTACCCCATAAATTCCCTCATATACGCGGTCTTCTTCTTGTTTAAAAATCCGAAAATCCACTAACTCCATCTCATTGGAGCCTACTTTAAGCACATTGTCATCAAACATTATTGCCCCTTAACTATTTCACATTGCATACTTTGGATACATTGTACTACAAAGTAGCTTCGTTCACACGCAAAACTACTTAAATTAAAATAATTAACCTTTTCTAATTTTAAAAAGACACCTTGATGAAAATGTCCCTCTATAACTCCCCATACATCTTTTATTGGATAGTCATTTAAGCGTTCCTTAGCCCTATCTTCAAAATCTAACCATTTTTTACAAATATCTTTTTTGCCCAAAAAATTTAAAAGTTTTTTACTAATTTTATATTTAAAAATCTTATCTAAAAAATTTAAAACCTTTAGTGTCACGCAAGATCTAATAAATTTGCTATATATCCTATATTTAAAACCCTCAAACCTATCTCCATGCAAGATTAAAAGATCTCCTTTTGGAGTTTGAACTCTAAAGGGTTGCTTTTTAAAAGGAATTGTGTACACATTTTTAAATACTTTTTTTAGATTAAAATCGTGATTTCCTTCAATGTAAAAGATGGGGATTTTTTTAGCAAGAGAGTCAATTTTTTCAATTAAGCTTTGATTTATTAGCTTGCTATATTCAATCTCTCCAACTAAAAGATCAAACATATCTCCCATTAAAAAAAGCTGGCTAGGAGACTTTATGCTTTTATTTAAAACAGCGTCTATGTATTTTTCTAAACTATCTCTATTTTCATTCTCATGGGCATCAGAGATAAAAACTGCCCCTTGAAGCAAGGCTACCTCATGGGACATAGCTAAAACTTGGCAATCCTAAATTTTTATCATATCCAAACATTAAGTTTGCATTTGCAACTGCTTGAGATGAAGCTCCCTTTAAAAGATTATCAATAGCGCTACTTACAAATAAAACTCCATCTTCAAACTTTGCATAAATATCACAAAAATTTGTTCCAGCATTTAACTTTACATCAACTGGCTTATTTCTAATCCTAACAAATGGCTCATCTTTATAAAACTGTCTTAAAACCTCAAGAGGATCTATCTTCTTGTCTAGCTCCAAATAAACGCTTACTAACATGCCTCTTATGATTGGTACTAAATGAGGTACAAAAAATACTCTATTTTTTACCCCACCAATTAACTCTATCTGCTCTTTAATCTCTGGCGCATGTCTATGTGCAAAAGGGTTGTAAGCAAAAATATTCTCATTTATGTTTACAAAATGGGTAGTTTCGCTTAGTTTTTTTCCAGCCCCAGAAACCCCACTCTTTGCATCAATCATTATTGGTGTGTCTTTTTTTATGTATTTTAAAAATGGAATTATGGCTAACAAAGAAGCTGTAGGGTAACACCCTGGATTTGCAACTAAGTTTGCATCTTTTATCTTATTTTCATAAATTTCAGGCAATCCATAAACAGCATTTTTTAAATTAGCTTCATCTTCATGTGGGCAGTAGTGCTCTTCATAAAGTTCCTTACTAAGCCTATAATCAGCCGATAGATCTACAACTTTTACACCAAGCTTTAGCAACTCTTTGGCAAAACTCATGGAAGCTTTGTGAGGGAGAGCCAAAAAGGCTAAAGAAGCCACTTTTGAAATCTTTTTTGCATCACTTTTTACAATCTCACCACGCACTACACCCTCTAAAGATGGGTGGGTTAAAGATATATCTCCATCATCTTTACTAGCTCCAATGTAAGATATTTCAAACTTTGGATGAGAAGAGATTATCTTAATTAATTCTAAACCTGTATATCCACTAGCCCCAACAATGGCTACTTTTATCTTTTTACTCACTCTTCCCCACTTTCAAAAGCAATTGGTTCATAATATACTTTTAGTATTTCAAAATCTTGTTTGCCTGAGGGTAAACTTACTTCAACCTCATCTCCCTCATATTTTCCCATCAACTGCCTAGCTAGCGGGGATGAAGATGAAATGAATCCTTTAGATAAATCGCTCTCAGTAGTTCCAACTATCACATATTTTATCTCTTTAGAACTATCTAAATCTTCTAGTTCAACTGTTGAGCCAAATCTCACACAATCGTGCATATAACTTGCAGGATCTACAATCTTTGCTCTACCATAAATATCACTAAGTTCAGCTATTCTTGACTCAATGAAAGCTAGTTTCTCTTTAGCTGCGTGGTACTCAGCATTCTCTTTCAAGTCTCCATGACTTCTAGCAATATCAATCTCATTTACAACATTTGGTCTTTCAACTGTTTTTAAATTGTTTAACTCTTTTTCTAGTTTTTCATATCCATATTTTGTCATTGGTTCAGGCTGCATAAATACTCCTTTTTAAAATCTATTATACCTTAATCATCTTTGCAATATTATTCGCATTTCCTCCAACTAGATACTCTCTTAACTCTTTAGAATACTCTTGAAATCTCTCCTTTTTCACCTCTTTAAATGCACTCAAAAGTCTCTTTTTTGTAACTTCATCTTGAAGTAATTCTTCATGCAAAGGTGGCTTATTTAAAAAATGAAATATAATATTAGCTAACCCAGCATATGGTAGCTTTACAAATTTTTTTGCTATGAAAAAGTCAAACTTGTTTGCCTTGTAAGCTAAAACAAAAGGGGTTCCAATTAAAGCCGCCTCAAGTGTTGCTGTGCCAGAGCAGATAAATGCAAATTTACTTTTTAAAAGTGCTTCTTTTGTATCAAAAATGGGAGTAAAGCCATCTATGTTTCCATAAATATTTAAAATTTCATCTTTTTTAATAAATGGTGGAATTACTAAAAGCTTCTCCCCTTTAATTTCATTTGAAAGGTCTTTGAAAATTGGCATTAATCTTTTAATCTCTTTTACCCTAGATCCAGGTAAAAAAGCTATGGGAGAGTTAGTAGATGGTGAATTAAACTCATCCTCTTTTATCTTATCTAGCAAGGGGTGCCCTAAAAATTTTGCATCTTTAAACCACTTTAGCTCAAAAGGAAATAGCGAGATTAAAGTGTCGCAATATTTTTCAACCTTAGCTACTCTTTTCTCTTTCCAAGCCCAAACTTGAGGCAGTATATAGTAAATTATCTCTAAATTTGGGTTTCTTTTTTTAATAGCTTTTGCAAGAGGAATATTAAATGCAGGACCATCTATGAGTAAAACTTTATCTACCCCATCACTTATCTTAGCTAACTCTTCAATGCTTTTTTTAGCTTTTAAAATTTTTGGCAAAGCATCTAAAAATCCCATTACAGAAAATGCAGATGATGGTAGATATGGCTTTCCAAAATTAGGATCAAAAATCCCAAAAAGCTCTACATCATTTAAATGGTTTAAGATAGATTTTAAATGTAAATTTGCTGAAGCTTCTAATGAACTTACTAAAAGTTTCATTTTTCACTTTTCATATACTTTTCCTGCATAGCTTGCATTTTTGATCTTAAATCATCGAGCATTGCAGGATGAACATTTTCCTCACATATCCAATCTACTTTTTCAATTGGATCAGAATATTTGGTTGATATTTGCATCATAGTCTCTTCAAAAGAGTCAACATCTTTACACTCAAATTTTTCGTCACTCTCAGGATTATAAATCTCAATATACCAACCTTTCCAATCTTTGGTTAGTTTAACTGTAGCTTTTAGCGTAGGTGCCATTTTATTCCTTTTTTAACACAATTGTATCAAAGTAACTTTATAAATCTCCTTGATATATAGGCATTTTTGCTATAATATCCCTTTTTTTAAAGGAAGCAGTTGAGCAAGAGAATTCTTATTACAAATGATGATGGCTTTGAAAGTCCTGGGCTAAAAGCTTTAGTGGAAGCTCTCTCTCCACTAGCAAAGATAACAGTTGTTGCGCCAACTACTGAAAAATCAGCCTGCGGACATTCGCTAACTTTAACCAAGCCTTTGAGATTTGTACAAATTAGTGATGATTTTTTTAAATTAGATGATGGAACGCCAAGCGATTGCATATATTTAGCATTAAATGCACTTTTTTGTGAAGATAGTCTTCCAGATTTAATAGTTAGCGGGATAAATTTAGGTGCAAATATGGGTGAGGATATAACCTATAGTGGAACTGCTGGGGCAGCTATGGAAGGGGCTTTACAAGGCATTCCTTCCATTGCGATTTCTCAAGTTTTTGAAAAAGGGGATGAGAATTTAAATATTTTTGATTTTGCACTGGCTAAAAAAACTATATTTGATATAGTTCAAAAGATTTTCAAAGATGGGTATCCTTTAGAAGAGAGAGAATTTTTAAATATAAATATACCCTATCTGCCTATCTCAAAATCAAATGGAATTAAAATAACCTCATATGGAAAAAGAGATTATGGAAATGAAGCTCATCTATATAGAAACCCAAGAGGATTAGAATACTACTGGATTGGCGCACCATCCCTTGGTTGGGAGTCTAGCGTCAGTAGAAGTTGTGATTTAAAAGCAATAAATGATGGGTATGTTTCAGTAACCCCAACAATGCTAAACTTAACAGCCAAAAGTTCAATTAAAAGAGTGCAAAATTGGATAGATTTAAAAGAGTAAAGTCTCTTTTTGGAGAGAATTCATTTAAAAAGCTAAGTGGCTCTAAAGTTTTACTTTTAGGGGTAGGTGGAGTTGGAGGATTTTGCTTAGACGCTCTTTTTAGAACTGGAGTTAGCCAAATAACAGTGGTTGATTTTGATAGATTTGAACTCTCAAATCAAAATAGACAAATTGGAAGTGAAGCGGTAGGAGAGTATAAGGTTGCCCACTTAAAAACTCTCTACCCATCCATAATTCCAATTTGTGCTAAGATTGACAAAGAGTGGATAGAGAGTTTTGATTTTTCAAAATTTGATTTAATCATTGATGCTATTGATGATTTAAGTGCTAAAGCACTTCTTCCTTTTTTCATTGAAAATAGTAAATTTATAAGCTCTATGGGCGGAGCTAAAAAGATTGATCCTACTCAAATTAAAATTGACTCTATTTGGAATACAAAAGGAGATCCACTAGCTAAAAAATTTAGATCTGTTTTGCGTAAAAGTGGATTTAATGGGGATTTTGAAGTAGTGTATTCATCTGAAGTTATGAAGATAGAAGAGCTTGGAAGCTTTGTTGGAGTAACAGGTAGCTTTGGTTTAACTTTAGCTAGTTTGGCTATAAAAAAACTACTTTAAATCCTCCTTTTTAATCACAATTACCCTTTCAATCTCATCTCTTTTAATATAAATTTTATCTCTTCCCTCATATAAAAGAGTTGCTTTAAAATTTTGCTTACCAATAGTAAAAGAAAGATCCTCTTTGGTGAAAAACTCTTGAGCCACTTTATGCCCAATTGGATGATAGAAAATAGTTAAACTTCCTAATAAAACTGCTAAATATATAGATTGAAAAAACTTTGGAAATGGACTATAAAGCATTAAATATCCAAGAATTAGTGATGAAGTTAGGATTATTAGAAAAGATTGATTATCAAAAAAATAGACATTAAAATACTCTTTTATCTCATAAAAATCAAAATAGTGAAGTTTAAAACCAATAAAGAGGATAAAATCTATCATTAAAACCATTGCAAGCCCAAAAACAAGAGCATTAATCGCTTTATAAATCATCTAACCCTCCTTAATTTCCTTTTCCCAACTCTAAAAAAACTTGATGGCGGGGCTTCAAAAAAACCTCTCTCATCTCTTACAATGATATCTACTTTTTCCTTCGCATACTTAAAGTTAAAAGCTTTGCTAGATATATTTGCAGATGTTGAGTAAATCCAACCAAATTTTTTAAAATAAGAGCTATGTTTTTCATCTTTTACAACTCTAATTGCAACTTTATTTGGGTAGAGAAAGGTTGTTTTTTTAGCCCTTCTTACTCTATTTTTAAGAAAGTTTGGAACTCTAGTTCTTTTTTTAAGCTCATGGTTACTAAAAAGGCAAATTATGCAAGGTTTATCTAAATCTCTATTTTTAATTTGGTTGAGTTTTCTCATATTTTGAGATAAAAACCCAACCGTTGTATCTGTTTGTGCAAGATAGATTAAATCTTTACTCATCTTGTAAGGTAATCTTGAAGCGCTTTTGGCTCAAGCGCGCTCTCATCTTTAATGGCAACTATCGCCTCTGTTGCTGAGAGGGCTGCTGCTACGGTTGTAAAGTATGGGATTTTAAATCTAAGCACAGATTGTCTTATCTTTTTAGCGTCATCCTTGCTTGATTTATTATCACTTGTGTTTATCACTAAATCTATCTCTTTATTTTTAATCTTATCTTCTATATTTGGCCTTCCTTCACTAATCTTATATACAAAGTCCGCCTCAATATTTAAGCTACTTAAAACTCTATGCGTTCCACTTGTTGCAACTATCTTAAATCCAAGATTCATAAATGAGTTTGCTATCTCTTTTGCCATAGCCTTATCCTCATCAGTTAAAGATAAAAAGATGGTTCCTTTTGTTGGAAGGGTGTTAAATGAAGCTATTTGGCTCTTTGCAAAAGAAGCTGCAAATGAGTCACTAATGCCCATTACTTCACCAGTTGATTTCATTTCAGGCCCTAAGATAAGATCAGCTCCAGGAAGTTTACTAAAAGGAAATACCGCCTCTTTTACTGCAACTAAATCTTTTATCTTTGGCTCAAATATCCCATCAATTTCTACTACACTTTTAAAAGTATCATAATATTCAAGCGCCTCTTTTAAGTTGCCCTGAACCATCACTCTAGTTGCAACTTTTGCCATAGGGATTCCAGTAGCTTTGCTAACAAATGGGACTGTTCTACTTGCCCTTGGATTCACCTCAATCATATAAAGCTCATCTTTATAGATGGCATACTGGATATTCATAAGTCCAACCACGCCTAGGTTTAATGCGATTGTTTTTGTCTGCTCTTTCACCTCTTTTAAAAGTCTATCGCTAATGTTTATGGCTGGCAAGGAGCATGCACTATCTCCACTATGTATCCCCGCTTCTTCAATGTGTTCCATCACTCCACCAATGAAAACACTCTTCCCATCACATATAGCATCTACATCTAGCTCTATTGCATTATCTAAAAACTTATCTATTAAAACTGGAGAGTTATGGCTAACGCTAACTGCCTCACTCATATACTCTTTTAACTCCCCTTCACTATAAACTGTTCTCATGGCTCTTCCACCTAAAACATAGCTTGGTCTAACTAGCACTGGATAGCCAATTTTATCAGCCTTTTCTAAAGCTTCTTTTTCGCTAGTAGCGGTATCGTTTTTGGGCTGCTTGATACTATTCTCATTTAAAAATTTAGAAAACTTTTCCCTATCTTCAGCCAAATCTATAACCCTAGCTGTTGTCCCAATGATCTTTGCCCCAACAACAGTGAGTCTTTTGGCAATTTTCAAAGGAGTTTGCCCTCCAAAGTGGACTATAACTCCATCTGGATCTTCTCTTTCAATAACACTTCTAACATGTTCAAAATCTATTGGCTCAAAATACAAAATATCACTAGTATCATAATCTGTTGATACAGTTTCAGGGTTGCAATTGTACATAATGGTAGTAATATCTAAATCTTTAAGGGCGTAAGCAGCATGGACGCAGCAGTAATCAAACTCAATCCCTTGCCCAATCCTATTTGGCCCACCACCAATAATCATAACTTTTTTTCTATCATCTTTTTTAACTACTTCTTTAGTTGAAACAGAGCTATTTGTTGAAGAGTATAGATATGAAATATCTGTTTCAAACTCTCCTGCGCAGCTATCAACCTTTAGATAATCAAGCCCTATCTCCCATCTTTTTCTAGCGCTATATATATCATTTTGCGTTAAATTTAAATTATCTTGCTTGTTTATGAGTGAGCTTATCATCCTATCTGAAAAGCCCATACTTTTTGCCTCTTTAAAAAGAGTTGGATTATTTAAAATATCCATATCTATCTTTTTTTCAAAATCTACAATCTCTTTAAACTCATTTAAAAACCATGGATCTACTTGACAAAACTTATGAACTTCATCTACACTAAAACCTCTTCTAAATGCTTCAGCTATATAGTGCACTCTCTCAAAGTTTGGTCTTCTTATCTCACTAATTAAAAATTCATCACTACACTTAATCTCTTCAAACCCACTCCAATCCATCTCCATTGAGCAAAGCGCTTTTTGAAATGACTCTTTAAAAGTCCTACCTATCGCCATGACTTCACCAACACTTTTCATAGATGTTGTCAAGGTTGAGTTTGCTAAAGGAAATTTCTCAAAGGTAAATCTGGGTATTTTAGTAACTATATAATCAATTGAAGGCTCAAGTGAGGCTGGTTTTCCTGTAAGATCACTCTTTATCTCTTCAAGAGTAAAGCCAACAGCTAAGAGTGTAGCTATTTTAGCTATGGGATACCCTGTTGCTTTTGAGGCAAGGGCTGAGGATCTACTAACCCTAGGATTCATCTCAATTACTATAGTTCTTCCACTTTTTGGATCAACTGCAAACTGTACATTTGATCCCCCTGCATCTACTCCTATCTCTCTTAAGATGGCAAATGAAGCCTCTTTCATCTTTTGATACTCTCTATCTGAGAGGGTTAGAGCTGGGGCAATGGTGATTGAATCTCCAGTATGAACTCCCATTGGATCGATGTTTTCAATGGAACAGACAATGATGCAGTTATCTTCACTATCTCTAATAACTTCCATCTCATACTCTTTCCATCCTAGCAGTGACTCTTCAATCAAAATCTCATTTATGGGGCTAATTTCAAGTCCAGTTTCAGCAATCTCTTTAAACTCATCCATATTATAAGCAACTCCACTCCCTCCACCTGCAAGAGTGTAAGAAGCTCTAATGATTAGTGGAAAACCTATGAATTCTGCCGCTTTTAAAGCCTCTTCAAGTGAGTAAGCATATCTGCTTTTTGGCATATCCATTCCAATTTTTTCCATAGCTTCTTTAAAAGCTTGTCTATCTTCACCCTTTTTAATAGCCTCAGGCTTTGCCCCTAAAAATTTAACATCTTTAAGAGCTTTACTCTCATACAGCTCCATAGCTGCATTTAACGCAGTTTGCCCTCCCATGGTTGACAAGATAGCATCTACCTTCTCTTTTTCAACTATGCGCAAGATGGCTTCTTTGGTGATTGGCTCAATGTATGTTCTATCAGCAAACTCTGGATCAGTCATGATGGTTGCTGGGTTTGAATTTATAAGCACAACCCTATATCCTAAAGATTTTAAAGTTTTTGCTGCTTGGGTTCCAGAGTAGTCAAATTCACAAGCTTGTCCTATGACAATTGGCCCTGAGCCTATGAGTAAAATAGTTGAAATATCATTTCGCTTTGGCATAAAAAGTTGCTCCTTTTGGAAGTTTACACTAAAACAGAAAGTGCTTTAGTCTAAACTTACTTAATGGCATATAGATATATTGGGGCTTTTACAGAAGCATATGGCCTTACAACTACACTTTGGTAAGACTCTTCTAAAACTATCTCAACAACCTTTCCAACTGGAACTCCTGGAAAAAATATTGTATCTTTTCCACTTGTTACCACCTCATCTCCAATCTTTGGTTCCATCCAAAGAGGGATGTATTTTACATGTATGGTTTCGCCATTTCCCATAGCAACCCCAGGGATATCTCCCTCTCCAATATTGACTGAAAAGATTGACTTTGGATCTCCTTGCAAAAGAGCTAATGGTTTTCCACCCTCACTTATGGCAATGCCTGCGCTATACCCACCATAAACTAATCCATAAATTTTCTCATGATCAAAATCCTCAAAATCCAACCAAACCCTATAGTGGTTTCCCAAATTTGCATAAGAGATGGCTTGCACTAACTCTAGCTTTGGGTCGTATGGGGCTTTTCCACTAGCTTCTAAAAGATCATTCAGTTTTGATGCAAAAGCTACTGAGAGAATGGCAGATTGTTCTAGGATGCTATTTCTCTCTTTTAGTTTTCTTATGGTTCTTTTTTGTTTTAAATGCTCTTTTATAAACTCATCAAAACCTTGAGTTATGGTTAAATATTTTTTTGTGACAGTGGTGGAAAAATTAGCAACATGCTTTCTAGCAAGCCAGCCATACTGCAAAGATATAAAAATAAAGAGTATGGCTAATAAAAAAAACTTTAATTTACTACTCATTAGCTAATTGTTGTAATAGCTCAATCTCTTCTAAAGCTTTTCCCGTTCCTTTGGCTACTGCTAAAAGCGGATCTTCACCAACAAAGATAGGCAGCTTAACAACATCAGCTAAATATTTATCAAATCCTCTAATAAGCGCGCCACCACCAGTTAAAACAACACCATTTTCAACTATATCTCCAGCTAAATCTGGCGGCATAACTTCAAGTACATCTTTTAGTGCGTCTGCTATCTCTCTTAGAGGCTCTCTCATCGCCTCTCTTACATCTTCACTTGTAAGCTCAATCCTACTTAAAAGTCCGCTAACTTGATCTCTTCCTTTTACAACCATTGAGAGTTCACTATCTAACTGAACAGCACTTCCAACTTGGATTTTGATATCTTCTCCAGTTCTCTCACCTATTAAAAGGTTATATTTTCTTTTTACATAATCAACTATTGACATATCTATCTTATCGCCAGCAGTTCTAATGGATTTGCTAATGACAAGTCCACCTAAAGAGACAACTCCAATCTCAGTAGTTCCACCGCCAATATCTACTACAAAACTACCTTGAGGTTCTCTTATTGGAAGATCTGCTCCAATAGCTGCTGCCATTGGCTCTTCAATTAAAAATACTTCTCTTGCCCCAGCGCTCATTGCTGATTCTCTTACAGCTTTTCTCTCAACTTGAGTTAAACCATAAGGTACACAAATTATGATTCTAGGTCTTAAAAAACTCTTTCTTTTATGGGCTTTTTCAATGAAGTACCTAATCATCTTTTCAGTCATATCAAAATCAGCTATAACTCCATCTCTCATTGGTCTAATAGCTTCTATGTCGCCTGGAGTTTTACCAACCATATCTTTAGCCTCATGCCCAACAGCTAAAATCCTCTGTTTACCATGCTTATCTCTATGGATAGCCACAACGGAGGGCTCATTTATAATTATCCCTTTACCTTTTACTAAAACTAAAGTATTTGCAGTACCAAGATCGATACTCATATCATTTGAGAAAAAACCTATGATTTGATCTAGAATCATTTAAAAACCTTTTTATTAAGCACTTTTTTTATCTTTTTTAATATATGCGGGCTTAGAGCCCTCAACTACGCTCTCTTTTGTTACAAGCACCTCATATCCACTAAGTTCAGGCAGTTCAAACATAACATCAACCATCAACTCTTCCATTATGGTTCTAAGTCCTCTTGCTCCAGTTTTGCGCTCAATCGCCTTTTTAGCAATCTCTTTTAGCGCATCTTTTTCAAAATTAAGCTCCACTTCATCAATGGCAAAAAGCTTTTTATACTGCTTTACTATTGCATTTTTTGGCTCAGTTAATATTCTAACCATCTCTTTTTCACCAATTGGCTCAAGTGTAGCCATAGCATGAAGCCTTCCAATAAGTTCTGGAATCAATCCATAATGAATTAAATCATCTGGCTCAATAAATTGAAAAAGATTTTGCTCTTCGCTTTTTCCGCGCTTTTCTTGCCCAAAGCCTAAAACATTCTTTCCAATTCTTCTTTTAATAATCTCCTCTAACCCATCAAAAGCTCCAGCACAAACAAATAAAATCCCAGATGTGTCTATCTGGATGAACTCTTGATTTGGATGCTTTCTGCCGCCTTTTGGAGGTATATTTACAACACTTCCCTCAATGATTTTTAAAAGTGCTTGTTGAACTCCCTCACCAGAAACATCTCTAGTGATGGATCTATTCTCGCTCATTCTTGCGATTTTGTCTATCTCATCTACAAAAACAATTCCTTGTTCTGCTTTTTTCACATCTCCACCAGCTGCTTGCAAAAGTCTTGTTAAAATATTCTCAACATCTTCCCCAACATAACCAGCTTCAGTTAAGCTAGTTGCATCACAAATTGCGATTGGAACATCAAGTGACTTTGCCATGGTTTGAGCTAGTAGAGTTTTTCCACTTCCTGTTGGCCCTATTAGTAAAATATTTGATTTTGAAATTTCTGTATCGTCATCTTTTATTAAAGATTGTTTGAAAATTCTTTTATAGTGGTTATACACTCCAACTGAGAATACTCTTTTAGCTCTTTCTTGCCCTATCACAAAGCTATCTAAAACAGCCTTTAACTCTTTTGGAGCAAGAAGTTCTTTTTGGATAGTGCTCTCCTCTTTACTCTCCTCTTTTAACTCTCCAAAAAATATTTTATATGCTGAAATGACACAATGTTCACAAATATATACTTGATTTCCTGCAATTAAGCGCGTATCTTTATTTTCACGAACTCCGCAAAAACTACACTCTTTATAACTCATCTTTTATCCTCTCATACGGAATTCCGCGTTTAGTCTCTAAAATAAAGTTACACATCTTTTTAACTTCACTATTTGTAGTGAGGCTTAAAATCTTGGATGCACTCTCTTTTATACCTTTTTTAGATCTAAAAAGAGTCTTATACGCATTTTTTATCGCTTCAATAGTCTCTTTATCAAATCTTCTTCTAATTCCAACTATATTTAACCCTTTAACTAAAGCTCTATTCCCCTCAGCCAGACAAAATGGGGGAATATCTTGACTAATGGCACTTGCTCCACCTATCATGCTCCCCTCTCCAATATGCACAAATTGATGTATCGGAGTGAGTCCACCAATAACAGTGTAATCATCAATTTGAACATGTCCAGCTAAGGTTACGCCATTTGCTAAAATGCAGTGGCTTCCAATCCTTGCATCATGTCCTATGTGAACATAACCCATGATTAGATTATTTGATCCAATGATAGTTTTTCCACCACCAATTTTAGTTCCAGGATTTAAAAGAGTAAACTCTCTAATTGTATTGTTATCTCCAATTATAAGCTCAACCTCTTCCCCATCATATTTTAAATCTTGGGGGATAGATCCTATGACTGCGTGAGAAAATATATTGCAATTTTTTCCTATCGTTGTTTTGCCATAAACAGTAGTGTAAAGGCCTATTTTTGTACCATCTCCAATGGTAGCTTTGGAAGAGATGAAACTATACGGTGCTATCTCTACATCTTTTCCTATCTTAGCTCCATCTTCAATAATTGCTAAAGGGGAGATTTTATTCAATGGTTATCCTTACTTATCAACGATCATAGCTTTTAATTCAGCCTCAGCTACAAGCTTCTCATCCACATACGCCTCACTAGCTAAAACCCAAATAGCACCTCTATTTTTTACAACTTTTAATCTATATTCAAGCTTGTCTCCAGGAACTACAGGATTTCTAAATTTAGCCTTATCTATACTCATAAAGTAAACAACCTTATCAGAAGTTCCCTCTTGATCTTCACTGCTCATGCTTTTAAATGCTAGCACTCCACCAGCTTGTGCCATGCCTTCTATTATCATAACTCCAGGATATATCGGATGTCCTGGAAAATGTCCTTGGAAAACATGCTCAGCTATAGTTACATTTTTATAAGCTACTATGGACTCTTTTGCCTCTAAGCTTACAACCCTATCAATTAGTAAAAACGGGTAACGATGTGGAAGAATTTTTTGAATCTCATTAACATCTATCATTTAGTTAAAATCCTCTTGGTAAAATCTGTAAATTTTATCTAACTATTGCTAAAAGTTCTCTAACATCAGGAAAAATTTTAGCCTCACACTCAAAAAATAGCCTACCACTAGGTAGTCTATCAACCACTACAATTGGAGTAAGAGAGTAAAATGAGTTTTGTAAAATATCTCTAATAGTAAGCTCTTCTTCAACTCTTAAAGGATTTTTTAATAGCTCTTTTACATTAGAAAAATCTCTATTTAAAACTCTATTTATCATCTTAATAGTTATGAAAATAATTTGTCCATTTTTATCTTTTGCAACCTCTTCATTAATCTTTAAAGGTTCTGTTTTAATTCGTGGTTTTAGCGGATAGGAGTAAAAAAGTGGATGAGATGAAATCACTTCATCTTTGGTAAAAAGCTTTGCACTAAGTAGCCTATAATTTAAAAAGATTTCCCTTGTTTTGCTTTCATCTTTTTCGTACAATTCATATTTTTCTTTAGCAGAACTAGGAGTTATTTGGCCATTTATTTGGCTAAAAAGCTCAATTGGTAGCTCATTTTTTTTATCTTTTTGTCTTCTTAGGGCGTAGATACATCCACAATAATCTTGATGATAAAGTCCCTCTTTTTTTGAGAGAGAAAACTGTTCATTAGTTCCACCATTTTTTCTTAAATCTATTTGGAAAAACTCTACTCCAAAAAGCTCTTCTACCTCTTTAGCAGCCATTTCTAACTGTTTTAAAGATTTTTTTGGACTCATTAAAAGTGTAGTTGTTATCTCATGATCTCCTAAATCTTTTGCAAATTTAGCAGTTTTAGCCACTCGTTCTTTAAAGCAAGTTAAGCATCTTTCACCTTTTTCAGGCTCATTCTCCTCTTTTTTTGTCACATTTAGCCACTTTTTAAGCTCATACTCTCCTTCGCTTAATGGGATGTTTAGTTTTTTACAGCTTTTTTTAACATCAAGTAGCCTTAAATCGTACTCCTCTTTTGGATGAATGTTTGGATTATAGAAAAAACCATGCAGTTTTTTATTTGGGTAAAGCTCTTTTAATTTGGTTAAAAAATAGTGACTATCTACTGAACAACATATGTGAACAACCATTTTATATCCTATTTTTAGGGATTTTTTATGATACAATTTAAAATATCATTAAAGGATTTTTTGTGTTTAGAAAAATTTTAAAATCTTTAAAGATAGTTGGCGTATCGCTTTTTTTATACTGGTTTTTATTTGGAGTGCTGATTCCTTTTGCACTTCCAAAGATTTTACCAAAATATTTATCATCTTCATTTAATATAATCTTAGATTTTAAAAAAGTTAAATTTAACCCCTTTTCATTTAAATTATCTATTAATGAATTAGAAATTTTTGATCAAAATTTGGCAACTGCACTTAAGCTAGATGAGATAAATTTAGACTTTAAACCTTCAAAAATATTTAAAAAAGAGATTTTCTTTAACTCTATTTTCATAGAAAAACCAAGAATTTTTGTAACTATAAACAAAGATGGGGAGCTTAATTTAAACCATATTTTACCGCTAAATGAAAACGCGAGCAGTGAGTCTAGCGAGTCTAAAGATGAATTTGACTATAACTTTTTTATAGATAAATTTAAAATCAATTGCGCCCAAATAGCTTTTACAGATGCTAGTAAATTTGAAATCTTTCATTTTAATTTAAGAGATTTAAGCTTTGGAGCTAGCAATCTAACTACAAAAGAGAATGAAAAAAGTAGTATAAATTTAACATCAAATAGTAATCTTTTAAAAAATATCAAATATAGTGGTGATGCCTCTTTCTCTCCATTAAAAGCTAGCGCAAAAGTTAAGATAGCAAATCTTTCTTTACCTCCACTTTGGAAATATTTGCAAGAAGAGAGTGACTTAAAAATTGAAGATGGAGAGGCAAATATAGCTTTTTCATTTAACATTTCATTTTCAAATCCAATTTTAAAACTAAATATTTTTGATACAAAAATATCTTTGCGAAATGCTTTAATAAGCAGTGATGAGTTTGATTTTAAAGCTGGTAATTTAGAGTTTTCAAATAAAAATTTAAACTTCACTTCGCCAGATAAAATAGAACTTTTAAATAGTGAAGCTTTAGTTTTACAAAATAGTTTTACTACTAAAAATGAATCAATTTATTTAAAAAAGGGCGCTTTTAAGATAGATGATTTAAGTTTTTTATCAAATGATTTAAATGTAAATAGTGTTAAAACACTACTTTTGGATTTAGAGTTAAATTCAAACGAATTTGGAAGTCTTAAGGTTGGAAAATTTGACTTTTTAACTCCAAATTTAAGATATATTGATGAAGACTTTAGTTTAAATAGTGGAAATTTAGAGATAGATAATGTAAAACTAACAGATCCAATGCAAATTAACATTAAAGCAGCTTTAGAGAGTTTAGATATTAAAAAACTAAACTTTGAAAGCCCAAAAGATGAAAAGATAGATTTAACTTTTGAGAATATTTCGCTTTTTAATGGAGAAATAGTAAGTGAAAATGAAGAGGCAGTTAAGTTTGATTTAATGGATTTAAACAAAGGTGTGTTTAAAGAAAATCTATTTGAATTATCACAAATAGCTTTAAGAAATTCAAATATAAATTTAATTTTAAATGAACATTATGAGCCAAATTTTTTAACCCTTTTGCCAAAAAATACCCCTAATGAAAAAAAATCTGAAGCAAAAGAGAGTGATTTTTCATTTTTATTAAAAGAGATTTGGCTTGATGAGCTTAATCTTTATGCTAAAACTCATCTTCAAAATCATCAAATTGAAAATTTAAACTTAAAAGTTAATAACCTCTCAAGCAAGCTTAATGAAGAGATTGATTTTGACTTAAGAGTTAAAATTGATAATTCAAAAGTACAAAGTAACGGAAAGATGGCTATCTCTCCTTTAAAATTAAATAGCTCTTATGAGATAGCTAACTTTAAACTCTCTCACTACACTCCATACATTAAGCCTTTTTTTCATGGAAATTTAACTAGTGGAGCACTTTTTTCAAAAGGTAGAGTTAATTTTAATGAAGATTTTTCTTTAAAGAGTAATTTTAAGTTAGAAAATCTTTTTATTGATGATAGGGGTGAGCCTATCTTTAGGCTGGGGCTTTTTAATTTAGATGAAATCTCTTATGGTAAAAATGGGGTTCAAATTGGCAATATAAATATAGAAAAACCTTTTGTAAATGTACATATTTATAAAGATAAAACTATAAATATTTCAAATCTTTTCCCCCAAAATGAAGAAGAAAATGAAAAAAATGAGAGTGGTGAATTTAATTTAAAGCTTAAAAAAATCTCACTAAAAGATGGTTCGTTTGATTTTAAAGATGACTCCTTGCCGCTTCCTTTTAAGATTACAACAAAAGAGTTAAATGGAGAGTTTTCTTCTTTAGATACTAAAGAGAATAAACCCTCAGACATAAGGCTTGAGGGCGTGGTTGGAAAACATGGATACACTAAGGTTGGTGGAAAAATTCTTCCTTTGAATGTGGAAGAAAATTTAGATATTTCACTTCTATTTAAAAATATAGATTTAACTAGCCTCACTCCATATTCAGGAAAATTTGTTGGATATGCAATTGATGATGGACATTTAAATTTGGATTTAAAATATGAGATAAAAGATAGGCTTTTAAATGGGGCAAATAGCATTATCTTACAAGATTTAACGCTTGGAGAGAGCATTGAGAGTGAAGAGGCTGTAAACTTACCACTTAAACTTGCAATTGCTATTTTAAAAGATTCAAATGGAAAGATAGATATAAATTTACCTGTAAAAGGTGATTTAGATAATCCAGAATTTAGTTATGGAGGGGTTATTTTAAGAGCTGTTACTAACCTCATTACAGGGATTGTCACCTCTCCATTTAAGTTTTTAGGAAGTATGCTTGGTCTTGATGGAGAGAGCTTAAGTGCGATTGAATTTGAACCTGGTTTTAGCTCTTTATTGCCTCCTGAGCAAGCCAAAATGCCTCATTATAAAAAGATTTTACTAGATAGGCCAGAATTAGGACTTGCTATTTTAAGTGTTTATGATGAAAATAGCGATTTAGCTGCCTTGCAAGAGAAAAAACTAAAAGAGTATATTCAAGAAAATGAAGAGAGTGGATATGAGACTGTTTTAAGCTCATTATATATTGAAAGCTTTTCGCAAGAGGAGTATGAAGAGTTACAGAAAAAAGCTAAAAAAGATGGGGTTCAAAGCTTTGATTTTTTAGAAGCTATCTATAAAAAGCTAATTACAGTTCAAGAAGTAAGTAAAGAAGATTTGATAAATTTAGCAAAAGAGAGATCTCTTACTATCTTCCAAGCCTTGCTTGATGAGGGGGTAGAAAAGGAGAGTTTGAGGGTGGAGGAACCCTCTATTTCTCAAATGAGTAAAGATGGTTGGATTGAAAATCCAGTGGAGATCTCTAGGTAGCTTAGAGATCTTTGCTTAAAATCCTAGTTGCATTTAATATGGCTATGATTGCAACACCAACATCTCCAAATACCGCCTCCCACATTCCCGCAATCCCAAAAGCACCCAAGATTAAAATGCCTCCTTTTACTCCAAGTGCAAAGATAATGTTTTGCCAAACAATAGTATTGGTTTTTCTAGCTATCTTAATGGCAGTTGGGATTTTATTTAAATTATCATCCATTATCACCACATCAGCTGCCTCTATGGCTGCGTCAGTTCCCATAGCACCCATGGCAATCCCCACATCGCTTAGCGCTAGAGATGGGGCATCATTTATCCCATCGCCTACAAAAGCAACTTTTCCTTGACTGCTTTTTAATAATTTTTCAAGAGTATTTGATTTCTCATGAGGTAAAAGAGTTGCAAAAAATTTATCTATATTTAAACTCTTTGCAACATCTTCAACGCTTTTTTCTATGTCTCCAGAAATGATTGCAAACTTACTGATTCCTAGTCTCTTAAGCCCCTCTAGCATCTCTTTGCTTTGAGGCTTGATCTTGTCTTTTAAAGTTATAGCTCCTAAATATTTACCACCATAGGCCACATATATTGCAGTCTTAGCGTATGGCGTAAAAGAGATATTAAACTTTTTCATTAAAGCTTCATTTCCAACTAAAAGTTCCAATTCATCAAAATTAGCAACTACCCCATGGCCTGAGAGTTCCTTGTATGAGCTAGCCAAAAGGTTGGTTGTACGGGAGTTTAAAATTGACTTTGCTATTGGATGAGTTGAGTGCTTTTCTGCCAAAGCAGCTAACTCTAAAAGCCTATCTTTGCTAACCCCTTCATTTGGAATCACTTCATCAATGGCAAATTCACCCAAGCTCAAAGTTCCAGTCTTATCAAAAACAATCTCTCTTACCTCATTTAAGGCTTCAAGATAATTTCCACCCTTGATTAAAATCCCCTCTTTTGAAGCAGCCGCAATCCCAGCAAAATAGCTAAGAGGAATGGATATAACCAAAGCACACGGGCAAGAGACTACTAGAAAAACTAGAGCTCTATGAAACCAGTCGCTAAAGATGGCTTCAGTGATTAAAAGTGGTGGGATAGTGGCTATTAAAATAGCAAGTCCTACTACAATTGGAGTGTAATACTTAGCAAATTTAGTGATAAATTGTTCTGTTTTAGCCTTTTTAGATGCTGCATTTTCTACTAAGTTTAAAATCTTTGAAACAGTTGAATCTTTAAAAAGATGCGTTGTTTTTATGGTTAAAACTCCATCAACATTTAAGCTTCCAGAGAGCACCTCATCCCCTTTTTGAACGATTTTTTCTCTACTCTCTCCTGTTAGGGCTAAAAGATTTAGTCTTGAACTTCCATCAACAATTACCCCATCAATTGGCACTTTTTCTCCAGGCTTTACAAGAATGAAAGAGCCTTTTTTAACTACTGCTGGATCTATATTTTGAATCTTACCATCTTCTAAAACTGAAGCTATATTTGGCTTTAAATCCATAAGATTTGATATATCTTTTCTAGATCTTTTTACAGCCAAATCTTGGAAAAAATCCCCAACTCTAAAAAAGAGCATCACCGCAACTGCCTCAGGGTACTCACCTATTGCAAATGCGCCAATGGTTGCCACACTCATTAAAAAATTCTCATCTAAAACCTTTCCATGAATTGCACTACCCCACGCATTTTTTAATATTTGCGCTCCTATTAAAAAATATGCGGTTAAATAGAGTCCTAAAGCAATATTTTTTGAAGAAAAAATCGCAGTTATAAAAAACAAAGTTCCAATAAGAAGCGTTGCAAACCTCTTAGTTTTAACTGCTTCCTTCCAAGGCAAAGCACTACTTGTTGGAGTCGTGCTACAACTACTACAACAAGATCCAGTACTACAACTAGACACTAGGTCCTCCTTGCTCTAAAATATGCTCTAATCCTTGATTAAATATATTTTCAATATGTTCATCATCTAGCGAATAAAAGACTGTTTTTCCAACCTTTTCGTACTTTACAAGTCTTGCTTGCCTTAATAACCTTAGCTGATGAGAAGTGGCGGATTGGCTCATATTTAAAAGTTTTGCCAAATCACAAACGCAAATTCTATTTTTAAAAAGAGCAGAAACTATTTTAATCCTAGTTGGATCGGCAAAAATCTTAAAAAACTCAGCCAATCTTTGAGCTGTACCCTCTTCTAGTAACTCTTTTTCTAGCAAAGAGTTTTCATGGTTAACTTCACAGTTTAAATATTGACTATCCATTAAAATCCTTATATGAATGATTGTTCATATGATAATATGTTTGTTTTTAAAATTTTATTAAACTTGCAAAATTTTCAACTTCTAGTTAAAATCGCACTCTCTTTTAAAAAGCTATTAAAAAATTTATTAAAAAGGAAGAGTTATGAGATACCTATATTTGCTAATTGTGCTAATTTTTTCTACTGGATGTGTTAGCACAAATGAGCCAAAAGTTCCAAATGTATCTTTAAAAGATACATACTTTAAACTACTTCATATAAAAAATAGTGAAGTTATTGTTTATGAAAACCAAAGAGAACCTCACATAGTTCTTCACTCAAATGGAAATCTATCTGGTTCAGATGGCTGTAACTTGCTAATAGGTGGTTATGAGAGCAAAAAAGATAAGATAAACTTTTCTAAGGTTGGCTCTACAATGATGGCTTGTCAAAATGGAATGGAGCAAGGAGCACTCTTTGGGGCAACTTTAGGAGAAGCTCATAGCTATGAGATAGATGGGGAACAGCTCTATATATTTAACAAAGATGGTGAAAAAATCCTTGTTTTTACAGCAGTGGCTCTTAAGTAAGAGCCACCCTGTCGGTTAAGTTTTCTATAAACTCAATTTTTCCTAACTCATCAACCCCTCTTAAGTCTCTAGGGGATAGATAGATATAGAACTTTTTCTCATTTTTGAGTGAATGCTCTATCTCATTTAAAATCTCCTCTTGTTTTAAGACTTGAGTTTTCCAAAAGTCACTCTCTTGCTCTTTTGGAATGATTTGATTTACAAATATTCCTGAACATTTAATTGAGTATTTTGCAAGTGATTTTACTGCTCTTTTAGTCTCCTCAAGTGGAAGCATTTGAGGTATCATCACTAAAAATATACTTGACTCATCTTGGTTAGTTAAAATTTTACTAGATCTTAAAAAAAGCTCTTTTCTAGCTTCAAGTCTAGCCACAGCTTTCTCCCATCTTCCTTGCCTACTTGGCTTAAAAGGATTAAATTTAGAATCTTTCTTTTTACTCCAAAAAACTTCTGCTGCATCTTTTAGCTTCTCTTGATCTTTTTGATGCTTCATTAATCCGCTAGTCCACGCACTCATAATGGTTGGAAGCGACAAAAGTCTTATAGTATGTCCTGTTGGAGCTGTGTCAAAAACTATGTGATCATACTCATCTTTATTGCAAATAATCTCACAAATACTCTCAAGTATTGCAGCTTCTTGCGCGCCAGGAGAGTCTTTTGCTAACTCCAAATGCTCCTTAATCTTTGGAAACATTTCAGGATTTGCATAGCCTCTTAGGGCTGATTCAATTCCTTTAAAATGCTCATTTGTAATTAGCTCTGAATCAAGCTCAATTGCATCTAAATATGGAGTTATGCTCTTTTTTTTAGCTGATAACTTTAAATTCAAAGCATCTCCTAAACTATGAGCTGGATCGGTTGAAACTATTAAAGTTTTTCTTTTTAAATTTGCAAGTTTTGTTGCAATAGAAGCTGAGATGGTCGTCTTCCCCACACCACCTTTCCCACCTACAAAAATAATTGGTGTTTTTACGATTTTTTCCATTAGCAGCATCCAAAATGTTCGATTGGGGACTTCTCCATCCCCATTCTTTTATGCCAAGAGTGAAACTCTTCAAGCATAAATGGAAGTAATTCCATAGTGTAATAAGAGACAGGATTTGGAACTCCTAAATGCTCTGCAAAAACCATAAGCATAAAAACATCATTCTCATCTCTATAAGCTGAGGTTAGTGTTCTTCTGTAAGGGGCATGATAAAACTCATCAAGCCCCTCAAAAAATGCTTTAAGTTTTGGATGCATTTTTTTCCCACTCTTTTTTAAGTATAGAACTACTCTCAAGTGTAACTAAAATTGTAGCACCCAAAATGATAAGATCAAGTATGATTAGTAGCCAGTTTCCTTTATTGTAAAAGTCCACTAATTGAATTAAAAGTGCGATGAAAGTCATTGTAAGTAAAAATACAATTGGGATCAATGTATATTTAACTGCGCTTTTTTGCCTAATTAGCATAACTGTAACTACTAAAAGAGTAAGTCCAGCCATCAATTGGTTAGTTGTACCAAAAAGTGGCCATATAATCATTCCACCCTTTCCATCAGCTCCGCCTGCACCAAAAGCTAAGGCTAAACAAGCACCAACTGCAAAAAGAGTTGCTGCCCATCCTTTGTGAAATATATTGATATTGTAAATCTCTCCCCACTCTTGGAAGATGTATCTTTGAAGTCTTACACCTGTATCCATAGTAGTACCTGCAAAAAGAGCAGCCATAACTGTTAAGGTAGTAGCTGATAGTTCTGTACTTATTCCAATACCTTGACTCATAATAGCTCCACCGCCTTTAACAAAAGCAGCAACTCCGCCCTGTCCAAAAGAGGAATAAACCGCTTCCCAGTCTGCTAAAGTAGCAAAACCTGCTGTTGCAGCTAAAATAGCAGCAAGTGCTAAAAGACCCTCACCTACAGCCCCAAAGTATCCAACAAGTCTTGCATCTTTTTCATTGTTTAACTGTTTTGATGTAGTTCCAGTAGACACAAGGCCGTGAAAGCCTGAAATCGCCCCACAAGCAATGGTTACAAACAGTAACGGAATGAGTGAGGGTGTTCCTGCTGGTACATTTGTATTGTACGCTGGTGCAACAACATCTGGAGAAACAATTAAAAATGAAATGTATAGTAACCCTAAACCGATAAATAGTTGTAAACCATTTATATAATCTCTTGGTTGCAAAAGCATCCAAACTGGAAGCATTGAAGCAACAGCCGCATAAACAAAAAGTAAAATAATCCACTGAGTAGAAGGAGGAAGTCCAAAAACACTATCTGGTAAAACTACTGGAAAACTTGGCCCAATATATATTAAAAAGTATAGAGCCACAACTCCTAATAAAGAGACTAATGGAAGATTTAATTTCCACTTATATATCGCTTGTCCAATGATGAAAGCTACAACTAAAGCTCCCCATACAGGCACTACAGCTGAGGGAGTATTTACAAGCATTGCCGCAATTACAACAGCAAAAACTGCATTAACCATCAGAAGAAGTAGAAATATTACTACCATCATTAAACTTCTAGCTTTTGGGCTTAAAACTTTGCCAGCAACAGAGCCAATTGATTGACCTTTGTTTCTAACACTAGCCCAAATGGAGCTCATATCATGAACACCAGCTAAAAAGATAGTACCAAATATTACCCATATAAAAGCAGGTAACCATCCCCAAATAACAGCGACCGCTGGACCAACTATGGGCGCTGCACCTGCAACTGAAGTAAAGTGGTGTCCCCAAAGAACATATTTATTCGTTGGAACAAAATCTACTCCATCCTCAAACTCATGAGCTGGGGTTTTAAAATTTGGGTCTAATTTTAAAATCTTTTCCGCTATAAACTTTGAGTAGATAAAGTAGCCACCCGCTAAGCCACCTAGCCCTAAGACTAGCAGTACCAAAGAACTCATTTTTCCCCTTTGTAGTTAAGATTTAATCATTCTAACAAAGAAATTTAATATATGCCTAAAAAAAGTTCTTTTATGAAAAAGATTTGTTTTTACTGTTCATTTAGGTAACGAAATATTAGAAAATATAATATTTAATCCTTATTGATTTTGGCTAATCTATTAGCTCTCCATAAAGCGGTATCTATGTGGCTAAACACATTCTCTTTTCCTACTAACTTAACAAAACCAAATCTTTCTAAGTCTTTCATTAGCTTTGGACCAACTCCAGATAAAACCAATATAGTCCCACTTTGACGACACTTTTCATAAAACTCTTTAAGTGCATACATTCCTGTTGCATCAACAAAAGGAACATGTCTCATTCTTAAGACAAAAACTTTTGGTAAAACTCCAATTGAATCTAAAATATATTTTAATTTATCTGCTACTCCAAAGAAAAATGGACCATTTACCTCATAAACTTCAACCCCAGTTGCTACAACTTTTTCATCAATTCCATCTGGATCATCTCCTGGAAGAGCGTAAGCACTCTCAGTGATATTAATGATTTCACTAACTTTCATAATTCGCTTAATAAATAAAATTGCAGCCAAAACAACTCCCACTTGAACAGCTACTGTTAAGTCTATTAAAACAGTTAGTAAAAATGTAGTTGCCAATACCGCGACATCGCTTGTTGGGGCTTTTAAAATATGTTTTATATTTTCAACCTCAGACATATTCCATGCCACTACAATCAAAATTGCAGCTAATGAAGCAAGAGGTATTAAAACAATAAAATCAGCTAGAAAAAACATAAACATTGCAAGTACAATTGAGTGAATGATGCCAGAGATTGGAGTTTTTCCTCCAGCTTTTATATTTGTAGCAGTTCTAGCTATGGCAGCAGTTGCGGGAATGCCTCCAAAGGCAATTGAGCCAAGATTTGCTAAGCCTTGTCCTACTAATTCACTATTTGCATTGTGTCTTGTTCCCATCATTCCATCAGCAACTACTGCGCATAAAAGTGACTCAATTGCAGCTAAGATTGCGATTGTAAAGGCTGATGGCAAGAGGGCTTTTATGGTTTCAAAAGAGAAAGAAGAGTTAAAGCTAGCAAAGGTTAAAGATGGCTCAATATCTCCAAATCTACTATGAATTGTCTCAACTGGAAAGTTTAAATAACTCACAGCTATAACCCCAACTATAACAGCGATCAAATGTCCAGGAAGCTTAGGCGAAAAGCGTTTTACAAAAACTATTGTAAATATTGAAACTAACCCTAAAAGAAGAGTCATAAAACTTATTTTAGATAAATTTAGAAAAATCATTTGCCACTTTGGCAAAAAAGCTCCAGGTAAATTTTCAATCCCAAGTCCTAATATGTCTGCTACTTGAGATGAAAAAATAAGGAGTGCAATCCCTGAAGTAAAACCAGTAATTACTGGATATGGAATATATTTTATAACCGCTCCAAGTTTAAATATGCCCATTAGTACCAAAAAAGCGCCCGCCATTAAAGTAGCAACGGCTAAACCTTCATATCCAAACCTCATTACAATATCATAAATAACAACAACAAAAGCACCTGTTGGCCCGCTTATTTGAACTCTACTTCCACCAAAAAATGAAGCAACTATTCCTGCAACTATGGCAGTTATTAAGCCTTTTTCTGGGCCAACACCACTAGCTATTGCAAATGCCATGGCAAGTGGAAGTGCAACTATAGCAACGGTTATTCCACCTACTGAATCACCAGCAAATTGGGCTTTAGTGTATCCAGCTCTTAATATATTTAATAGCTCTGGAGCATAAGCTCTTAGTCTAATTTTCACAATGATCCCTCTAAAATATGATAAAAAAAGGCAGAAATGATAGAAATTTAGGCAGAAAATCCTGCCTAAGAAATTATTTTTTTGCTAAAGCTTCTTTTACGGCTTCAACATGTCCTTTAACCTTAACTTTTTCCCAAATTTTTTCTATTTTTCCCTCAGGATTTATTAAAAAAGTTGTCCTAACAATACCCATATACTCTTTTCCGCACATTTTTTTCAGTTGCCATACACCATATTTTTGTGAAACTTCACTCTCTTCATCAGCAAGTAGTGTAATTTTTAAATTTTTCTTTTCAATAAAATTTCTATGTTTTTTTGGACTATCTGGACTTACTCCTAAGATAACCGCATCCATCTCATCAAACTCTGGTAAAGCCTCTGTAAAATCGCAAGCTTCCGCTGTACAGCCTGCTGTATTATCTTTAGGATAAAAGTATAAAACTAGCCACTTTCCTTTAATGTCTCTTAAGCAAATTTGAGTTTCATCTTGATTTGGAAGGCAAAATTCTGGTGCCTTATCGCCTACTTTTAACACGATTTTCTCCTTATAAATTTTTTTGATAATTATATCATCTGTAGTGAAAAACAGCGACTATCTCTTTAAAGTATCTAAAAGATATTAAATCTATCTTTAAAGATATCTTAGATAAACTAGGCGCGTTTTAAGCTACATTTTGAAGGTAAAAAATGAATAAAGCATCATTTATTTGGATGGATGGGGAATTTACCCCTTGGGATGAGGCAAATGTACATATATTAACGCACACTTTGCACTATGGAAACGCAGTTTTTGAAGGAACTAGAGCCTACCAAACAAAAAAAGGTTTAGCTATTTTTAAATTGCACGAACATACGCAAAGATTGTTAAATTCAGCAAAAATCACAATGATACAACCAACCTTTAGCCTAGAAGAGTTAAAAAAGGCTCAAGTGGAACTATTAAGAAAAAATGATTTTAAAAACAATGTCTATTTAAGGCCACTTGTATATTTAGGATATGGTGTTATGGGGCTTTATCACGCTAAAGCACCTGTAAAAACTGCCATTGCTGCTTGGGAATGGGGTACATATCTTGGTGAAGAGGGTTTAGAAAAAGGGATTAAAGTTAAAATCTCTTCATTTACAAGAAGTTCTAATAGATCTACCATGGGAAAGGCAAAAGCTGCTGCAAACTACTTAAACTCACAAATGGCAAAATTTGAAGCAGTTGAGTGTGGATACGAGGAAGCTTTGCTTCTTGATGATGAGGGCTTTATAGCTGAGGGGAGTGGAGAGTGCTTTTTCATAGTAAGAGATGGGGTTTTAATTTCACCTCCAAATGATAACTCACTTGAGAGCATCACTCAGGGCATGGTTATTGAATTAGCAAAAGAGGCAAACATACCAGTACAAAGACGAAGAGTTACAAGAGATGAAGCTTATATTGCAGATGAAGCTTTTTTTACAGGCACTGCAGCTGAGGTTACACCAATTAATAGCATAGATGGAAGAGTGATTGGAGCTGGAACTAGAGGTGAGATTACAAAATTCCTTCAAAATGCCTACTTTGATGTTGTCTATGGACGAAATCCAAAATATGAAAACTTATTAACTTATATAAATCCATAAAAGGAATTAAATGCCAGCAGATTTAAATGATTATTTTAAAAAAAGAGGCTCAAGCGGTGGTGGAAACCGTCAAAATTTTGAACCGCCAATGTTTATGAAAGATTTAGGGAAAAAAGCAGGTTTAATATATGCGATTATTGCCCTAATTGTCATTATAATAATAGCAAAACCTTTTGTTGTGATTAACTCTGGTGAGGTTGGAATTAAGGCAACCATGGGTAAATTTGATCCAACTCCAATGCAGCCAGGATTTCATATGTTTATCCCTTTTGTTCAAAAGGTAATTGTTGTTGATACTAAAGTTCGTATCATTAACTATGCAACAACAGAAGATGCAGGAGAAGCCATCAAACAAGGTTCTGGAATTGGGCGAAAACAGTCAATTTCTGTTTTAGATGAGAGAGGTTTGCCTGTATCAATAGATATAACAGTTCAATATAGATTAAACCCAACAAATGCACCTCAAACCATTGCTTCTTGGGGACTTAGCTGGGAAGATAAGATAATTAATCCTGTAGTAAGAGATGTGGTTAGAGCTGTTGCAGGACAATATTCAGCTGAGGCACTTCCAACAAATAGAAACACTATTGCTGCTCAAATTGAAGAGGGCATGAGAAGCAAAATGGAGAGCCAGCCAAATATGCCAGCTGAGCTTTTAACTGTTCAGTTACGAGAAATTATCTTACCACCTAAAATAAAAGAGCAGATAGAAAGAGTTCAAGTAGCTAGACAAGAGGCTGAAAGAGCTAAGTATGAAGTTATTAGAGCAAACCAAGAAGCTTTGAAAAAAGCTGCGCTAGCTGAGGGTACTGCTCAAGCTAAGATTATTGAAGCTAGAGGAGAGGCTGATGCTATTAAAATTCAAGCAGATGCTAATGCGTATGCAAATATTGAGATTGCAAAAAGTATAAATAAACAACTTTTAGAACTTAGACAGATAGAAGTTCAAGGCAAGTTTAATGAAGCCTTAAGAGATAATAAAGATGCAAAACTATTCTTAACTCCTGGTGGCGCTGTACCAAACATTTGGGTTGATTCTAAAGATCCAAAGATTAACTCAAGCATAGCAGATCAATGAGTAAAAATATAAACTGGAAAAAGGTTGATGGCCTTCTTCCAGTCATCGTTCAAGATGAAAAAACAAAACAAGTTTTAATGCTAGCTTATATGAATGAAGAAGCTTTTGAGCTATCCAAAAAGAGTGGCTTTGCTCACTATTACTCAAGAACAAAGAAGCGAATTTGGAAAAAAGGTGAACAAAGCGACAATACTCAAAAAATAAAATCTATATTTTTAGATTGTGATCAAGATGCTTTACTCATTGAGATTGAGCAAATTGGTGGAGTCTCTTGCCACACTGGAGCAGTAAGTTGTTTTTTTACATCTTTGGATAAACCTACAAATTTTAACTCTTCCATTAATGAAACAGTGAAAATGTATGGGATAGTTGACACTCTTTATCACACAATATTGGAAAAAAAGGGGGATGATCCTTCCATCTCTTATGTTTCAAAACTCATTAATGGAGAAGAGAATACCCTTTTAAAAAAGATTGCCGAAGAGGCAGGGGAGCTTATCTTGGCTATAAAAGATAAAGATGAAAAAGAGATAGTTTACGAGGCAGCAGATCTTCTTTTTCACTCCTTAGTAGCACTTGGAAAAAGTGAAATTCATCCAGACTTGGTAAAGCAGGAACTCCATAGGCGCTTAGGCGTGAGTGGGATAACTGAAAAAAGCTCTAGAGATGATAAACCTTAAAGATAGTTTTTTAAACTATGCTAACCATTTTCAAATAGTAGATTATTTAGCTTTTACATGGCTAGCCATCCTCTTTTTTTTACTACTTTTCCTTGCTATCTTCATAGCAAAAGGGCGTCCCCTTTTAGCTATGGTAGTAGTTTTTTTAAATATTTTATTTTTATTTATAGCCCCTTTTGGAATAAAACATTTTTTAGACTTGAAAATAAGATCAAATGAGGTTAACCTAACAACAGTAAAGCAGTTGTACTACTCTGATACTTTAATATTAAGAGGGGTTTTAGCAAATAGCTCTAATATCGATTTTAAACAGTGCAAGATCAAAGTTAGCATATATCCAAAACAAAAATATGAATTTTTAAATATATTAAAAAGATTAAAACCGCACCATTTTTGTGAAATTAATATTGAATATCCACCAAAAAAAGGGGAATATGTCGATTTTGAATATATATGGGATAATTTTAGATTAAATGATGCCCATGAAATATATACAATAGGAGAGTGCTACTAATGGGATATTTTACGATTTTACATATTTTAGCTCTACTCTTTTTTACTATTTTATTTATATTTTTAGTAGTTTTAATCTATAAAGAAAAAAGACCAAAAGTTTTCTGGGCAATGATCTTAGTAAGCTTTTTTGTTACTATCGTTTTAATGTTCTCATCTATGCTTGCTTTAGATAACTATACAAAAAAGGCAAAAGTAGAAAACTTAACTCAAAAAAGAGTTTTGCTTACAGAAAGCATAGTCTTTTCAGGACAGATTAGAAATATTGGAGCTTTTACGATAGATAGATGTTTTTTGGAAGTTAAAATGGTAAATGATCCCTTAAAATCAACTGGCCTTACAGGAACTCAAATCTTTAGGCCACGCTCAGGTTTAGAGCTTGATAGAAATAAAAAGCCCTCAACCATTGTTCATAATTTTTTAATTGCAAAAACCCTAAAACCAAATGAACTTAGAAACTTTAGCGTATCTATGCCTTATCCTCCGCACTTTAGCTCACCCTCAGTTTCCCAAAAACTAAAGTGCCGCTAATAGATAAAGCCTATCTCTTTTAGCTTTTTTGCTAAACTACTTTTTTGAGATCTGTAATCTTTGCACCAAAGAGGTGCTATTAAATTTTCGCTATCTTCTCCTGCCATCAATCTTTGAATGATGATATGGCGTGGGGTAAGAAGCAGGGCTTTAGCAAGTAGATTTAAATAACTATCTTTATCTAATGGCTCATATATTCCATTTGCATACCATCTTGCAAGAGCGCTATTTTTAGTTATGTAAAGTGGATGTATTTTTAAAGCATCAATCTCTAAAGCTACACTCTTTTTAATGCTTTTTAGTATCATCTCTTCATTCTCTTTTGGAAGCCCAAATATAAGATGGACACAAACTTTTAACCCTCTTTTTTTTATTTTGGATATAGATTTTTGAACACTATTAAAATCGTGCCCTCTATTTATTATCTTTAAAGTTTCATCATGAATGCTTTGCACTCCAATTTCAAGCCATATCTCATAATCTTTACTCTTCTCTTCTAAAAAATCTAAAATTTCACTACTAATTGAATCAGATCTTGTTCCTATGCTAAGTCCTATCACATCATCATGCAAAAGAGCTCTTTCATAAAGCTTTATAAGAGTTTGAAGTGGGGCATAAGTATTTGTGAAAGATTGAAAATATACAATGAATTTTTGAGCACCAAACTTATTTGATAATTTTATTTTAGATTTTTCTATCTGAGTGCTTAACTCTTTTAATTGCTGCTCTAAGAGTGGATTTTTGCTATCAGGATTTAATAAAAAATCAAAATTATTACTTTTTAAATTTGGACTAAAAGATCTATTTTCACAATAAATACATCCACCCTTAGCTACTTTTCCATCTATATTTGGGCAAGTAAAGCCTGAGATTGAGACTGGTATTTTATATACTTTAACTCCATATTTTTCTTTAAAATATCTACCTGTTGTAAAAAGTGGTATTAAGGAGCGATTTTTACTTGATGAAATAGTTGCCGTCAAAGCTTACCAATGAGTATTTTTGATCATCTCCTATACTATTTACTAAAGATTTGATAGATAGGAAAGATAGGGAATTTGCTCCAATATACTCACAAACCTCTTCTGTTGTATGACTAGAACTTATGAGCTCCTCTTTAAGTGGAGTATCTATTCCGTAATGGCACGGATATTTAATTGCGGGGGCTGCGATTTTCATATGAACCTCTTTTGCACCTGCATTTTTTAGCATTTTGACTATCTGTCTTGAAGTAGTTCCTCTTACAATGCTATCATCAATGACTACAATAATCTTATCTTTTAAAAGTGCGTGCATTGGAGATAGCTTAAGTTTCACCTTTAAATCTCTAAGTTTTTGTGTAGGTTCGATAAAAGTTCTACCTATGTAGTGATTTCTAACAATTGCCATCTCAAGTGGCATTTTGCTAGCTTTTGCATATCCAATTGCTGCTGCAACACCACTATCTGGAACTGGGATGACAAAATCGGCTTTAGTAAAAGACTCTTTTGCAAGTGCCTCGCCCATTTTTTGCCTTACTTGATATACATTTTTTCCCTCAATTAAACTATCTGGCCTTGCAAAATATACATATTCAAAAGCACAAATATGAGGATCAGGCTCAAAAAGTTGAATACTTTTAAAAGCTTTTTTATCTTCATCAAAAACAATCATCTCCCCAGGTTTTACATCTCTTACAAACTCTGCATCAACTAAGTCAAAAGCGCAAGTTTCACTAGCTACAATGTATCCGCCATCAGCTAGCCTGCCAAGCGAAAGGGGTCTAACTCCATACTGATCTCTAATAGCAAAAAGCTTGTGTCTTGATTGGATTAGTAAAGAGTAAGCGCCTTTTACAAGCTTCAAAGATTCAACTATTCTATCTTGAAGGTTATCTTTTTTGCTTCTAGCTATTAAATGTATAATATTTTCAGTATCCATCTCAGATTGAAATATGGCACCTTCTTTGATTAAGCTATTTCTAACCTCATCTTTATTTATAAAGTTTCCATTGTGTACTACTGAAATTTCCCCAAGTTGATAACTAGCTACAATTGGTTGAACATCTAAAGCCTTGCTTTTTCTATCTGTGCAGTATCTATTGTGTCCAACTGCCATGCGCCCTTTTAAAACCCTAAAAGAGTCCTCATCAAACACCTCAGTTACTAAGCCTCTTTTTTTTATGGTTTGAAGTCTCCCTCCATTGCTAGCACTAATTCCAGAAGCTTCCTGTCCACGGTGTTGCATTGCAAAAAGAGCATAATAGGCAACTTTAGAAGCATCTTTACTATTAAAAACCCCAACGATAGCACACATTATTTATCCTTAATTTAATCCCAAACAATCATCTATACTATAAAGCCCAGGCTTAGCTAAAGCTATCCATTTGGCAGCTCTTATGGCACCTTTTGCAAAGGTTGCTCTATTTGTAGCAGTATGATTTAACTCTATAAACTCTCCATCATTATAAAACCCAACTGTATGTCTGCCTACTACATCGCCGCCTCTTAAAGCCATTATGGCAATCTCATCTTTAGTTCTAGCCCCTATCATCCCATTTCTTCCACTAACTCTAACGCTATCTAAATCAAGCTCTCTAGCCTTAGCTGCGTACTCTCCTAGAGTGATAGCTGTTCCACTTGGAGAGTCTTTTTTATATCTATGGTGCTGTTCGACTATTTCAATATCAAAATCTTCTAAACTTTTTGAAGCTATATAGACAAGTTTATTTAAAACCGCAACCCCTAAAGACATATTTGTTGCATACAAAATAGGCATTTTTTCAGCTGCCTCTTTTAGCAAATTAAACTCTTCATCATTTAACCCAGTAGTTCCAATCACTAAAGGTTTAGGAGTTAAAATGGCAACTTCAAGTAGTGATTTTGTTCCATTTGGCATTGTAAAATCTATTATTACATCGCTATTTTCACAAAGTTTAGCTGTACTATTTGTAATAAGAGCATCCTTTGGTGGAGTAAAACTAAACTCTTCAATCGCATGAAGAGTTGTTACTTTTGCACTACTATCTCCTTCTAAACTCTCTATTATCATCCTTCCCATTCGCCCTGTTGCACCGTGAATACCTATTTTTAACACAAAAATCTCCTAATTTAAAAATTCCATAGCACTAAGCGCTGCAATAGCTCCATCGCCAGCAGCAGATACCACCTGTTTTGGAGCTTGGATTCTCATATCTCCAGCTGCAAAAAGTCCATCTACATCTGTTTTCATTGATAAATCTACAACAACCTCTCCATTCTTACTCATCTTGCAAAGAAAAGTTCCATCATTTTGCTTTAAAATTTCATTATTTACATCCATTCCTACAAATACAAAAATCCCAGGAACTAAAAGCTCTTTTTTCTTTTTATCATTAAAAATAATCTCAACCCCATCAACTCCCATCTTTCCACCAAATACTCTATCTATTTTTGCATTTAAAATAAGTTCAATATTTGGACTTTTTTTAACTTTTTCTACTGTCACTGGAGCAGCTCTAAACTCATCTCTTCTATGGATTATATAAACTTTTGAACATATTTTTGCCAAATGAAGTGCTTCTTCTAAGGCAGTATCCCCGCCACCTAAAACTGCAACTTCTTTGCCTTTATAAAAAAATCCATCACATGTAGCGCAGCTACTAACTCCTCTTCCAAAAAACTCTTTTTCTCCTTTAAATCCAGCAGATCTTGGATTGCTTCCAGTGCAAACTATCACACTTTTAGCCTTTACGCTCTCTCCACCAGTTAAGGTTAAATTAAATAGTTCATTCTCTTTTTCTACCTTTAAAACTTCTTTTGTCTCATGTTTTAATCCAAATCGCATAGCTTGCTCTGGCCAATGTTCCATAAAATCCATTCCACTAACAACATTTGGATATCCTGGGTAGTTTTCTATTTCGCTACTTTGAGTAATCTGTCCTCCAAGAATCCCTTTTTCAAAAAGTGTAACATTTTTAACGCCGCCTCTAGTTGCATACATCCCAGCTGTAAGTCCAGCGGGCCCTCCTCCAATAATGGCTATATCTAACACTTTTATCTCCTTTATATATCAACTATTTTATATAGCTACGCATCTATTTAAACTATATTTTAAAAATTATTTTTAAAGATGAAATGGTGACATAAGTTTTAAAATATAGTCTTTTACAAAGGTAGTCTTTAAAAGATTTAATGGATAAGATTTTAACTGTTTTTTAGGGAGAAAAGTCTCTCTCCCTAGAATTAATTTCATTATAACAATGAGTTTATTTTATCGGCTAAAACTTGTTTAGAGGAAGCCCCAATCATTTGATCAACAACTTCTCCATCTTTAAAAAATAAAATTGTAGGAATAGATCTGATCCCAAACTCAATTGCGATATCTTGCTCTTCATCTGTATTTACTTTACAAATCTTAGCTTTTCCTTCAAACTCTTCAGCCAACTCTTCTATAACTGGCGCAATCATCCTGCAAGGCCCACACCACGGTGCCCAAAAATCTACCAAAGCTACGCCCTCTTTAGTAATGTCAAAGTTTGAAGCATTTAAATCAATATACTTTGCCATAATCTCTCCTTATGTTTTTAATGTATCATTATAACGCCTATAACTTTAAAAATACCATAGTATAAATGATTAGAATTTTGCCTTTAATTGACTATATTTTGAATCCACTCTACCCCTTTAGGATTTACTACAATAGCGTCTATTTGGTAGTTTGATGAGAAAGGATTCTTCATTTGATAGTAGTTTATTGTTTTTATGATTTTATCTATTTTAGATGGGGTAATTCTCTCAAGAGCGTCTTCATGTTTTGTGCTTTTAACCTCTATAAAATGTATGCCCTCACTACTTTTAGCAATAATATCAATCTCTCCAAACCTAGAGTGAAAATTTGTGCTTATTATCTTTAATCCTTTTGAGATTAAAAACTCTCTAGCCCTCTTTTCACCCTCAAGTCCGACTCTTCTCATTACTCTTCAATTCTAATCATAAAAGGTTTACTTAAAACAAAATCCAATGATTCAATCTTGCTAAGTGCGTTTTTAATATCTTTTTCTTTACAAGTATGAGTTGCAAAAAGTAGAGTTACTCTATCTTTTATGCTTCCCTCAGGTTTTTGCAAAAAGCTATCTATGGATATATCATTATCACCTAAAATGGTAGTGATTTTAGCCAAAACTCCCTTTTCATCTTTTACATGCATTCTCATATAGTATTTTGTCTCTATATTTTCTTGAGACATAAGAGTTAGAGCTCTGTTTGCCAAAGGTTTCTTAAAACCAAGCATTGGAGTATCTTTTCCATCTCTTGCAATGTCAATTAAATCTGCTATTACTGAGCTTGCCGTTGCCTCTCCGCCAGCCCCAGGACCATAATACATAGTCTCTCCAACAGCATCCCCAATAACACTAATGCCATTCATCACTCCATCTACTTTGGAAATCATTTGAGAATTTGGAACCATTGCTGGATGAACTCTTAATTCAACCTCATTTCTATGCCTTTTTGCAATTCCTAAAAGCTTAATCGTATATTCAAACTCTTTAGCAAAAAATACATCTTCTTGAGTGATTCTATCTATGCCTTTTATCAAAATATCCTCAGGATCCCCATGTACTCCATAAGCAATGCTTGCTAAAATCAAAAGTTTATGTGCCGCGTCAAACCCGCCAACATCAAATGTTGGATCAGCCTCAGCGTACCCTAACTCTTGGGCTTTAGCTAAAACAGTAGAAAAATCAATCTTCTCTTGCATCATTTTTGTTAAAATGAAGTTACTTGTACCATTCATAATCCCTTTAATGGACTTGATATGGTTTGCACTAAGGCCTTCTCTTAAAGATTTGATTATCGGAATGCCCCCTGCAACGCTTGCTTCAAACCCAATGGCTATCCCTTTTGCGACTGATTGCAAATCATATCTATGGTAAGCCAAAAGAGCTTTATTTGCTGTTACAACTGGCTTTCCTTTGGATAAAATTCTTTTTAAAATTGCGTGAGGTTCATCAACGCCACCCATTAATTCAACATAAATATCTATATCATCTTTATTTAAAACAGCTTCCAAATCATCTGTTAACTCTATATTTACATCTCTTTTTTTACTTAAATCTTTTACCACGCCCACTACTGGAACTATCTCTTTGCCGCTTCTAGCTTTAATGATATCTGCATTTCTTTGCAAAATATTTGCAACTGCACTTCCAACAGTACCTACTCCTAAAATTGCTACTTTAATCATTTTTTCTTCAACTCTTGTAAATATTTTTTTATATTTCTAGCTGCCTGTCTTATGCGGTTTTCATTTTCAATAAGAGCAATCCTAACATAACCCTCGCCATGCTCTCCAAACCCATTTCCAGGACTTACAGCTACTTTTGCTTTAGTTAATAACTGTTTAGAAAACTCCATACTTCCAAGATGTTGTGCACACTCTGGAAGCTTTGCCCAAATGAACATAGTAGATTTTGGTTTTCTAATCTCCCAGCCAGCATTTGCAAAACTATCAATTAGTACATTTCGTCTTTTTTCATAAACACCAATGATCTCTTCCACGCACTCTTGTGGCCCATCAAGTGCTACTGTTGCGCCAACTTGAATGGGAGTGTACATTCCATAATCAAACCAAGATTTAATCTTTTTAAGAGCACTTATAAGCTTTGGATTTCCGCACATAAAACCAACTCTCCATCCAGCCATACTATAACTTTTAGATAGAGTAAAACTCTCAACTGCTACATCTTTTGCGCCTTCTACTTCAAAAATAGATGGGGTTTTATAGCCATCAAAAGTTAAATCAGCATATGCGATATCGCTAATGATGTAAAATCTCTCTTTATAAGCCATCTTTACAAGTCTTTCGTAAAAACTTTTCTCTACTGTAACTGTTGTTGGATTGTGTGGGAAATTTACAACAACATATTTTGGCCGTGGAACTGAATCTCTAAAAGCTTTTTGAAGTCTTTCAAAGAAAAGCTCTTCATCTAACTCAAACTCTTCATTAAAATCTAAACCAATTTTATGAACATTTCCACCTGCAATGATGAAAGCTTGTGTATGGATTGGATAAGCTGGATCAGGCACTACGGCAACATCTCCAGGGTTAATGATGGCATGAACTAAGTGGACAAAACCCTCTTTGCTTCCAAGTGCAACAACAGCTTCATTGTCTGGATCTAAAGTGACTCCATATTTTCTTTTATACCAATTGCAAATTGCTAAACGAAGTTTGTATATGCCTTGACTAGCCGAATAGCCATGGTTTTTATCTTTTTTAGCTGCTTCAATTAGTTTTTCAATGATATGCTCAGGAGTTTTGCTATCTGGATTTCCCATAGAAAAATCTATTATGTCATCCCCTGCTCTTCTAGCTTTTAGTTTTATCTCATTTATCTCTGCAAAAACATAGTTGGGAAGGCGCAATATGGTATTGAACCTAATTTCATCAAACATTTTAAGTCTCCTTAACGACTTTTTAAATATAGAGTTAAACCTCTTTTTATATTATCTAAACTATACCTATCTTCAACCTTTGCAAATAGGGCATGTTCTGGGATAGTTAACTGAATCCTGCTTTTAAAATCTTCCATTCTAACATCTTCAATAATCTGTAAAGCTTCATCAAAAAATACAATTTGCGGAAACCATCTATCTGCTGGTTTAGCCAAAAGGATCATAACTGAAGCATTTGAAACATCTATCCAGTATGGCTTGATTGGTTTATTTAAATCTATATCCACATCATGTTCAAACTGTGATACTTGAGGCTTTGCACCATGTGTATCAATCCTATAAACCCAAGAAGCCTCATCTTCTCTTTCAATTTTTACTACTTTTGCACCTCTAGCTTGAACTTGCTTTGCAAAGATTATAGGATCTACTAAATGCTGCGTTGTAATGCCTATCTTCCATAAAATTTCACTACTGTCTTTTGAGATAGATTTTGTCAAATAGTAATTGTAGCCCATGGCTTGCAAAGACTCATTTATAACTCTTAGGAAAAGGAGTGGTCGCTCATTTGCCTTAAAAGTTATCTCAATAGATTTGGTTTCTGGAAAGAAAAGTTGCAATAAACCATTATCTTTTAAAGTTTCAAGAACTTTAACTAAATCTATACTTCCATCTTCAAAGTCTTCAAAATCTTTATCATCTTTAAATAGTATTGAAACAAGATTTCTTTGTGATTCATACGCCTCTTTTCCCATGAAAAGGGCTGCTGTCTCCCTTGCACTACTAGCAAATGAGATGGTACAAATAAGAGTTAGAATTAAAAATCTTACCAAGAAGAGCCTCCATTTAACTCTAAAAATTCTTGATAGCTTATCTCTTTTAACTCTCCATCCTTCCAGTAAAATCTTTTTGGAGCTTCCTTAGCGTAACTATACTCCATATCTCCAATTTTAAGTGTAAAGTTTCCATGCCCAGTAGTGATTAATTGATCTTTTGAAAAATCTAACTCAATCACTTCATCTGAAAGGTATGAGGCTCTTTTTTTATCCTCTAAAAAAATAGCCCCCACCCACAACTTTACATTTGGAATTATAGTGGCTTTCTCTGCCTCTAGCGCAATTTTGCTGCTCTCTTGAGGCTCTTTTGCTAAATCTTCCTCTTTTGGCTCTTCATCCACTTTCACATCACTATCTACACTAGCTAACTCTTCATCTACTATATTTTTAGCATCAAAATTTACTGCTTCGAGCTCTTTGTCATTTTCTAAATTAAAACTATGTTCTATGATGGAGTCTTCATCTACTTGAACTTCTTGCACAAAATTAGTATTTGAATTTTCCTCTTCATTATATAGATTTCGTTTTGCTTCATCTATGGCTACACTCTTTACAATTGGATCTTTTGGGTGCTTATCTGATGTAAAAATTGGTTTTACATAACTCCATCCATTAAAATACCAAAATCCTCCACCAAGCAAAATGAGCAATAAGATAATTATTGGCCACTTAAATGAACCTCTATTTGGCTTATTAACTAGAAAAAAATTGCTATTTTTATCATCTTGATTTTCTAGTTTTTTTGACTCTAAATACTCCTCAAATTCACTTTGCCAATCTTGAAGATCAACATTATATTCCCTAGAAATAATTTTTAAAAAACCTAATGTATTGATTTTTCCAAGCCTGTCAAACTCTTTATTGACAATGAACTCTAGCGTTCTTACTTCAATATGAGTTTTTTTCGATATCTCTTTGAGCCCTATCTCTTGAAGTTTGTTTATCTCATCCATCACTCATCCTATCACAAAGTATAGCAGCAGCTGCGCTCACATTCAAAGAGTCAAAAGCTCTCGCCATAGGTATTGCTATCTCTTTATCGCACTTTGATAAAATTTTATTGGGGATTCCTTCCCCCTCGCTGCCCAAAAGCAAAACCCTCTTTTTAGAAAACTTTACCTCTTTTACGCTTTGTCCTTTTGCACTAGTTCCATATATGGTAAAACCAGCTTGCCTTAACTCATTTATCGCTGTTTGAGCATTTACTTCATGTGCGATTGGAAGAGCTATCGCAGCACCAGAGCTAGTTCTAATGATGGTATCTAATTTTAAATTTTGCACATTAGATACAATTATCCCATCAACCCCAAGAGCATATGCACTCCTACAAATAGCTCCAATATTACCCATATCTGTTAAACCATAAAGTAGCAAAAGAGACTCTTTCTCTTTTAACTCTTTTACTAAAACTGTATCTATATTAGATATTTTTGCCAAAAAACCTTGATGATTTCCGCCTTTAGCTAAAGCTTGCGCTTTCATGCTATCTAATCTTTGAATAGGCACTTTAGTATTTGCAATGGTAGAAAAGAGCTTTTTATCGCACTCTTTGGCCAAATAGATACTTTCTAAGACTAAAGGATGATGCTTGATAATATATAAAATAGGTTGTTTGCCATAAATAATCATGTATAGATATTATCAAAATTCTCTTAAATATACTCTTATAAGTACCTAAATAAAGCCTATTTTAAAGGGGTAGTTTGTAACTCATTATACCACTGTTTTGTGGGGATTTTTGTAAGTTTAGAAAGGAGTTTTGCCTTCTCTTTTGGTGGCAAATTAAGCTCCATTATATCTTCTACTTTAATGTTAGAGGTGCTAGATTCTTCTTTAGTCTCTTTTATAACAAGAGCCCATTCACCCTTTAAATTACTATTTTCCAACTCTTTTTTTACTTCCAAAGTAGTTCCAAAAAAATGCTTATGAAACTTTTTTGTAGCCTCTTTTAGTAAAAAAACCTCTCTTAAGGGTGCTAAATTTGAAAGCAGAGTTAAAGTTTTTAAAATCCTATGTGGTGCTTCATAGATGATTGTTGGATATTTGTTTGATAAAATCTCTTCAAGCTCATTTTGTAAAGCTTTCTCTTTTGTTGGTAAAAATCCATGAAAAATAAATTTTGAATTTAAAAACCCACTTGAAGCGTAAGCTAGTAAAGCAGCATTTGCTCCTGGTAAAACTTCATACAAGATACTATTTTCTTGACAAAATTTTACTAATTTTGCCCCAGGATCGCTAATGGAGGGCATTCCTGCATCGCTTAAATATGCACACTCTTTTTCAAAAATGGTTAAATCTAATGACTCAATTACCCTATCTTCATTCCAAGAGTGAAGAGATATAAATGTTTTATCTTTAAATTCAAGATTGTACTCTTTACCAAGCAGGGTTAAAAGCTGTTTTGTTACTCTAGTATCTTCACAAAAAAAGGTTTGGATTTGAGAAAGGAGCTCAAGGCTCCTTTTAGATATATCTTTTAAATTTCCTATCGGAGTAGGAATGAAGTATAACACGAAGTGCTACAACTAAATTTAGCTAAGATTGTATTTTCTTTTAAACTTTTCAACTCTACCAGCTGCGTCAACTATCTTTTCACTTCCAGTAAAAAATGGGTGACAAGCATTACATATGTCAATACGCATCTCTTGTTTATTAGAAATTGTAACAAAGCTATTTCCACACGCACACATTACAGTGCACTCAACATACTCAGGATGAATCTCTTTTTTCATCAGTATTTCCTTCAGTTTTCAAAAATAAAAGCGCAGTAGACACTAGGCCTACTGCTATATTAGGGGGAGGGGAACTGAAAGTATAACAGAAAGCATATGCTTTTTCAAGAGATTTTTGAGTTTTATTGCTTTTAGTCAAACTCTTTAACTGTTTTAATCTATTTTTTTAACTAAAAATTTTAGCGCATACCGATAGTAAGGCGGTTTCACTGCGAAGTATGAAAGGAGTTTTAAGAGTTAAGATTCTATTTTTATCAAAAATTTCTCTCTCTTTTTGACTAAATCCACCCTCTGGCCCAATTAAAAATGCACTTATTTCTTCCATTTTACTTCCATTTTGGGAAAAATCTACAAAATGAGAATTTGGATATTTTTTTAGCCAGTGTGACAAACCATCAAAGAAAAATAACTCCATCAGTTCAAAACGTCCACACTGCATAGATGAATTTATCAGGATTTTTTCTATCCTTTTTTCGTCATACTTAAAGTTTCCTTGAGAATAATCTAACTTTACAATTCCCAAACTTTTAACACCTAATTCATTTAGCATTGGTAAAATTTTCTCTAAATTTTTTGGCTCAACTGCTCCAATGCCTGCAACACACTCTTTTAATTTAGGTTTTGCAATCTTTTCAAAGCTTTTTAACTTTAAAAAAGCATCTTTTTTGCCAATTTTTTCAACAATGTAGTTAAATAGTTTTAAATCTTTAAAATTATAAAACTTAAGTTCATCCCCAATCTTAGAGCGCCTTGCCTTTATGAGATGTAAAAATATCTCATCTTTTAGTATTAAATTTTCACAGCCACTTAATTCATGATAGGCAAACTTCACTAACTTGCTCCAAAGTAGATGATTAAAATTAGCACAATGTCAAATAGATATTTAATAAGAGCAAAGTTTTTAAAATTTTTGATGGCCAAAGAGTCTTTTAGGTTTTTAGTTTTTTTAAACTTACTATATGAAGCTATGCTACTTGCAAGCATTAAAGCCCATGTTAAGAGCATTATGGCTACCCAGTGAGTCAAATGAAATCCTATGCTAACCCACGCAATGATGCCAGAAAAAAGTATGGTACTTATTAAAAAATAGTAAGCAGGAATCCACCAATGAATCTTTTTTGCAATGTTTTTAAACTCTGTTTTTGCAAAAAGCATTGCTACATGAAAGGTTGCAACTAAGAGTGTTAAAAATATAAAACCAACATGAACTTTCAGACTCATTTCATATAAACTATCCATTTATACTCCTTTTAGATGCGTTATAATACCAAAAAAGGAGTTTTTATGAAGTGCACACTAGCCAAGGCAACTAAATCTATCTATTCACACATAAAACCTCTCTCATTAAATGAAAGCGTCCCCTTAATGAAAGCCTTTGGAAGGGTTAGCGCAAAAGATATAAGAGCTAGATTTGATATCCCGCCATTTCCTATCTCATTAAGAGATGGAAGAGTAGTTAAAAAAGGTGATGATTTAGATAGTCCCTCAAGCCTATTAAAAATTTTTACAGGACAAAAAGTACCAAAAGATACTCTTTTTATCATTGAAGAGGAGAGTGTGCATTTAAAAAATGATAAAAAAGATTTAACAAAAGAGATATTCATAAAATCTCAAGGTGAAGATATAAGAAAAGATGAGCTTTTAGTTAGAAGGGGTTCTAAAATTGGGCCTTTTGACATTACAAATTTAGCAACACAGGGCATGCACACTATTGCAGTTTTAAAAGAGGCAAGGATTGCTTATGTTGGAGTTGGAAATGAGTTAATAGATGTAAGTGCCCCTGCACAAAAAAGTAGTGTTTTTAACTCAAATGCCTACACTTTAGCTTCAAGAGGTGAGATGATGGGCGCTAGGACAGCTACAATTACAAATACATCTGATTCTAAAGAGGCTATTTTACAAATTTTTGAAGATTTAGAACATGTTGATGCCATCATCACAAGTGGAGGAATGAGCAAGAATGACTCCATCTCTTCACTTTTAAATAGCTCTATTTTAAAACCTCTTTTTCAAGGTGTAGCCATTGCGCCTGCTGGACTTAGTGCTTTAAGTTTTTACAATAGTACTCCAATCTTGCATTTACCAGGCCTTCCAATGTCTGCACTACTTGGTTTTGAGGTAATTGGCGCAGCTTTAATAAGAAGACTTTATGGGATGAGTGGGGATGAAAATAAAATAGTTACAAAAAGTACAAAAAAGATAAAAGCTCACCCTTTCTCTCAAAGTATAGTTCCAGGGATTTTTAATGGAGAGAGTTTTTCCCCAAAAAAGATTGCAGCAGGTATGATTAATGTGCTAAATTATTGTAATGGATTTATTTTTGTAGATAACAAAAATGACATAGATGAGGGTGGCGAGGTTATCTTTTATCCATTTTTATCTTGGAATTAAGTTTTATTGATAGATCTATTTTGTAGTTTTATCGCAAAAAGATAGAAAAATGGAGTATCTAAAAGAGCTAATACAACTTTTACTAAATAATCACCAATTATTAACTTTATAATTGTCTCAAAAGGCATAACTCCACCAAAGGCTAAAAAGAAAAATAGAGTTGTATCAAAAAATTGAGAGGTTATGGTGCTGCCATTATTTCTAAGCCACCATAAAGATAGGTATCTTTTTTTAAGCGCATAAAATATCAATACATCTAACTGTTGTGTTAAAAAAAATGTTGTAATTGATGCAAAAGCTATTCTTCCATCTGCAACTAATATGGTTGGGATAATAGCTAGTAAAACCCCAACCCTTACAACTTTTAAAGTATCTTTTTTACTATATTTTTCTGACAAAATATCAGTAGCTAAAAAGCTAAGCGGGTACATTAATGCGCCATAAGTTAGCCAACTGTTTATTGGAAATTGAACAGTAAAGTTTGCAAGCACTATGATAAGTGCAAAACCTCCTGCATAGCTATATATTTGTCTATTGCTAAGTTTATTACTCAAAAAAACACCTATTTTTATATATTTTAACCACCTGTTTCATAAAAAGCTCTATTGCTCTTTTCGCCCTCTTCATCACTCCAGCGATTTTTTTCAGGTTTATTTGCTATAACTGTTCCTAAAATCTCAGCCGCAGCAGCAATATCTCCTTTTCTAACAGCATCTTTAATGCTAAGTGCTTCATCAAAATATAGACAAGGTATCAGCATACCCTCCGCGCTTAGTCTAATTCTATTGCAACTTTCACAAAAATCATGTTTGTGCGGATCTATTATTCCAAAAACATATCCATCATCTAGCTCAAAAAGCTGAGCTGGTGAAGCACCTTCTCTGCCTTTTTCTTTAAAATTATATTTAGTTTTAATTATCTCTTGAATCTCTTTTGCATTAAGCCCTTGTATAGTCTTATTTGCATGAGTGTTTTCCATATATTCGATAAATCTTATAGGCATGTTTTTATTTTTTGCATACTCAAACAGCTCTAAAAGCTCTCCATCATTTATCCCTTTTAATGGAACACTGTTTAATTTTACAAAAAGTCCTGCCTTGCTAGCTGCATCAATCCCTTCTAAAACAGCGCCTAAAACATCTCTTTGCGCAATCTTCCAAGCAACCTCAGGCTTTAAAGAATCTAATGAAATATTTACTCTTTTAAGTCCTGCATCAGCTAAAGATTGTGCGATGCCTGCTAATAAAAACCCATTTGTTGTAAGAGCTAGATCAATTTCTGGCTTGTAATCATAAATCATTTTAATAAAAACATCCAAATCTTTTCTAAGAAGTGGCTCACCGCCAGTTAATCTAATCTTTGTTATCCCCTTATCTATAGCAACTTTAATAAACAAAAAGAGCTCTTCAAAGCTTAAAATCTTCTCATGAGGAACCCACGAAAATGGTTTTTCTGGCATGCAGTATTGGCACCTAAAATTACATCTTTCAGTAACTGAAACTCTCAAATAGTTCACTTTTCTGCCATATCCGTCAACAAGCATATATATCCTTCGCTTTTTGACGCATTATATCTAAGTTTTTTTACAAAGTGGCTTGATAAACTCTTTTTAATGGCTTAAAGATTAAAATAGGGAATATATCTTTTTTAAAGGGCTATTTTATGAAAAAAACCTCACCTACAAATGTAGAACGGCAGGTTAAAAGTGATGCTTTTTTAGTCTCAAAGACCGATACTAAGGGGCGCATTGTCTATTGTAACCTTCCTTTTATTGAGATTGTTGGCGCAACTGAACAAGAGTTGCTAAACAAACCTCACAATATAGTAAGACATCCAGATATGCCTAGAATAATTTTTAAGTTATTGTGGGAAAAAATTCAAAAAAAAGAGGAAATTTTTGCTTATGTTAAAAATATGAGTTTTGATGGCTCATATTATTGGGTTTTTGCAAACATTACTGCATCTTTAGATAAAGATGGCAAGATAGTTGGCTACTATTCAGTTAGAAGACAACCAAATCCAAAGGCTTTAGAAGTCATTAAACCACTCTATGAAAAATTGCTTGAAAAAGAGAAAAGTGGTGGCATGGAAGAGTCTTTTGCTTTTTTACAAGAATTCTTAAATGAAAGAGGAGAAGATTATGACACCTTTACAAATCGCCTTCAAAGAGTATAAAACTTATATCTATTTTTCTATTTTTACTGCGATTGCCATATCTTTTTTTATGTTTGGATATGAAATTAGTAGTGCTTTTTTATTAGCTGGGTTTGCTGGTGGATTTTTTGGAAGCAGTAAAAAGATGGAAGTTGAATCTAAAACTTATGACAAAATCTTAAAGGTAGTAGAAGAGGCATCAAGCGGTAATTTAGAACCTAGAATCACTGATATTGATCCAAAAGAGCCTCTTGGAAAAGTTGCTTGGAAGATAAATGATCTTTTAGATCAAGTTGAAGCTTTGCAAAGAGAAGTTTCAACTTCAGTTAAGGTAGCAAGTGAGGGGAAAACATATAGAAATCTTTTTAATGAAGGTTTTAGAGGCTTGTTTGCTACAAATGCTAAAAGCTTTATTGCTGGGGTTGAGGGTATTTTAGCTGGACATAAAGGAAAAGTTCGAGGAATGCTTTCAGAAAAATTTAGCGAACTTGGAAATGGAAATAGTGGGATTATGGATGTTCAAGCTGATTTAAATATCAGTATAGAAGAGATGTCTAAGATAACTTTAGCAGCAACTGACACTGCACAAAAATCAAATGAAAGCTTAATAACTATAGAATCTTTAGCCTCCAATGTAAAAGAGTTAACTCATCTAATCTCAGGCACAAATGAAGCCATTGGAAGTTTAAATGAAAGAGCTGAAGAGATATCTTCAGTTGTAAACTTGATTAAAGATATAGCTGATCAAACAAACCTTCTTGCGCTTAACGCTGCCATTGAAGCAGCTCGTGCAGGAGAGCATGGAAGAGGGTTTGCTGTTGTTGCAGATGAAGTTAGAAAGTTAGCTGAGAGAACTCAAAAAGCAACTTCTGAGATAGCAATCACCATTCAAACGCTACAACAAGAGACAAATGAGATAAATTCAAACTCTGAACAAATTGACAACATTGCAAGTAGCGCTGGAAAAAGCGTGGTTGATTTTGAAGATACCTTGCATAGCTTTAATCAAAATGCAAATGAGACTGCAAATATCTCATTTAACATGGAAAATAAACTCTTTACAGTGCTAGCAAAGATTGATCATATCATCTATAAAACAAATGCTTACAACTGCGTCATGAATGAAAAATGTGAAGAAAACTTTAGTGATCACACAACATGCAGGCTAGGAAAGTGGTATCAAGGAGTTGGCAAAGAGCGCTTTAGCGATACTGAAGCTTTTGTGCTTTTAGATGAGCCGCATAGAGTTGTTCATGAATATACAAAACAAAATACAGCTGCTGCAAATAGCGGTTACAATTTAGAAAATATGAATAGTTTTGTAGAAAATTTTGCTAAGGTTGAAAAAGCTAGTGAAGAGTTATTTGTTATTTTAAATAAAATGGTTGAAGAGAAAAGAATATTTTAATCTTTTCTTATTAGTTTCTTATTTTTAAAATACTCTCTTGCGCTCTCATCTTTTATAAAACCTACATTATAAGGATGAGGAGTGCAAATGAGAGTGAAGTTGGACTCTTTTGGAATTAATGAAATGATTGAATTTGCCATCTTTCCAAATAAAATCAAATCTAATGAATGGTTGCTTAATCTTTTTAAGAGTACTTCCATAAAAGGTGTAAACTTTTTTACATGAAAAGAGCTATCTTTTTTTGATGTAAAAATTGGAGCTCTATTTAAAAGCACTATTCCCTCTTTTTCAAATCCATCTTTAAGTTCAAATATGGAGTTTATTAAACTCTCTTTTTTAACTTTAGATATGGCTTCTTGAGAGGTGTCATTTTCGCTTAACAACCCTTCATTTATCATTTGCATTTTTAAAAAATTTCTTAAACTTGTAGCTCTGTTTACCTGCTTTGAAAATCCACTACTACTAAAAATATCTTTAACCGCGCCATCAATAAAAGAGTAACCTATGGCGCTACTTGCCCTAGGGTATGGATCTTGCCCAAAAAGAATTGCTTTGCTACTATGAAGAGGTAGGGTTTTAAATGGGGCTAACCAGTTTTGTGGAAAATACTCTTTATCTTTTAAAATGAACTCTTTATACTCTTTATCCAAAGCACTAAATGCTTCATCAATTATCTCTTGCCACGAGTAATCAACTCTCATTTTAAGTCATTCATCTTTAAGATAAATTGTACCTCTCCAAGTCCCATTCTTAACTCTTTTGCAATTTCATGCTCTTTTTTTCCACTCTTATAAAGCGATACTACTTGTTTTTCATTTGTAGAAGCTGATGGAGAAGCAAAACGATTAATACTTTTTGTCTGCTCTTCTAAAAAACTTATTCTATCTTGCTGTTCTGCTTTGAAATTTAGCATAATATCTTCTATCTCTTTTAATGAGTTTAAAAGAGGCATTACTTTGCTATTTATCTCATCTTGAATCTTAAGTTGTAGATGACTTTCAAAGCTTTCTAACTTTAATTTTTCACTCTTTTCTAAATTTAAAATCTCTTTTCGCAGTTGATAATTTTGCTGCATCAACTCTTCAATGCTTCTTTCAAAGCTTTTAAATTTAGATCTATTTTCACCCTCTTTAGAAAAGATGAAAAGGATAATAATTATAAACATAATCACAAATCCAGCATAAATTAAAAGATTAAAATCTATCATTCCTCAGCCTTTTGTTCTCTAATGAGTATTCTTTCTCTTGCCATAAAATAGGCATCCCAATCTTTTCTATCCTCTTGGTGCATTTTAACAATTTTTGCTATGGTTGCATCTACTGGCTCTAAAAATATAGAAATCTCTCGTTTTGGAAAAACAGGCAGTAAAACTCTTCCATAATAAAAAGATCCAACTTTAAAAAGCTCTTCTTTTAGTTTTAAATGCTCAAACCCAATTGATTCAATCTTTGAATTTAAAGATAGTTCAAGCTTTTTTGGAGCCTCCTTCTTTAAAGCTTGAGCTAGCTCATCTACTTTTCTATGAAGTTCAGCCATTAGCATCAGCATCACTTGGTCACTCTGGCTTGTCTCTCCTCTGGCTTTTGCCATTTTTAACCACTGCCCTACTATATCCTCTTCATTTTGATTTGATTTTTCAAACTCTTCAAGATAAATCTCTTCATTTAAAATCTCTTCAAAATCTATAAAAAGTGGGGCTTTAATGAGTCTTGGCATTAGGCTAAAATCCTATCAGTTAAAACTATGAAAAAAAAGATAATCCCTAAATATCCATTTAAAGTAAAAAAAGCTCTATCTATCTTACTAAAATCTTTATGGACTATCTTATGTTCTTGCCATAAAATCACCCCATTTATCCCAATCCCAATCCATCCCAAAACCCCAAGTCCTGCACTCCAAGCAAAAAGTAACCAAAAAAGAGTAGCTAACCCATGAAAAAGAGCTGAGATGAAAAAAGTTGCACTTTCTCCATAAACTGAGGGGATTGAGTAGAGATTATTTTTTCTATCAAACTCAATATCTTGTAGGGCATAAAGCAGATCAAATCCAGCTACCCAAAACAAAACACCAAGCCCAAGTAAAGCGCTCCAAAGTGTGATGGTTCCAGTAACTGCCACCACTCCAGCAATTGGCGCTAGGCCTAAAGAGAGCCCTAAAACCATATGAGCTAGTGGGCTAAATCTCTTAAAAATGGAGTAGCCACCTAAGATTAAAAGAATTGGGAAACTAAGGTAAAAAGCTAAATCATTAATCATCCACGCCGCAAAAATAAAAATAAAAGCATTAATCAGGATAAATATTTGCATATTTTTCTTTCCAATGCGTCCATCTACATTTGGCCTTGAAGCGGTTCGTGGGTTACCTATATCTATATCTTTATCTGCATATCTATTTAAAGCCATTGCATAACTTCTAGCACTAACTGCCGCTAAAAGCCCTAAAATTAAAAGTCTCCATCCAAAAAATGTTGATCCATTTACTTCATTAGAAGCAACCACCATTGCAATAAATATAAAAGGTAGTGCAAAAACAGAGTGCTTAAAAACAATCAACTCATTTATATCTTTTATAACCCCTACATAGCGTCTCACTAACAACCTTTGGATGAAATTTGCCTATTTTATCCAAAATCATTTAAGATATTGTTTATCTAAAGTGCTCACTGTGATATAATTGCTCACTTTTTTGAAAGGTTTTGCGCTTAATGGGTATAAAAAAATTGGCAATTTTAGGACCGACAGCTTCAGGAAAAACATCTCTTGCCATCAATCTTGCAAAAAAATATCAAGCAACCATTTTATCGCTTGACTCTCTTTCAATATATAAAGATATAAACATAGCCTCAGCTAAGCCTACATTAGAAGAAAGAGGTGACATTCCCCATTTTGGCATAGATGAGATAACTCCTAATGAACTCTTTAGCGTAAAAGATTTTTTTAAACTTTATAAAAAAGCTTACAATTTTGCAAAAGAGCATAAAAAGCCTCTTATCATAGTTGGTGGAAGTAGTTTTTACTTAAAAGCAATGCTTGAGGGCTTATCTTTAAAACCAAAAATTTCACCAAATACTACAAAAAGAGTTCAAAGAGAGCTTTTAAACATAGAAAATGCGCAAAATTTGGCTAACTCTATTGACAAAGAGTTTGTTAAAAGGGTTGAAAAATATGATAAGTATAGGCTTGAAAAATGGTTGGAGCTATTTTTTGAAACGGGAGAAATCCCAACTCTTTACCAAAAAAGAAACAAAGAGGCTCCAATAATTGAGTCGATAGAGATTTTTGAGATTGAGATTGATAGAGGGGAGTTAAGAGAATTACTTAAAATAAGAACGCAAAAAATGCTAAATGATGGACTTGTAAAAGAGGTTGAATGTTTAATTAAAACATACTCTCTTTCACCTTCATGCCAAAAAGCCATAGGGATAAAAGAGAGCATAGAGTATTTAGAAAAAAAGATAGATTTAAATACTATTTTTGAAAAAATAGTTGTAAATAGCGCTAGACTTGCAAAAAGACAACAAACTTTCAACAAAACCCAATTTAAAACCAATAAAACTAGGGCGCCACTTAATGCACTTAAGCACGAGATAGAAAATTATCTAACGCAATATCTCTAATACAGAGTGTTGATAAAGTGCTGGATCAATCGTAAAAAATGAATGCCATCTTTTTGTGCTTGGATCTTGCCACTCTAAAAAATCAAGCATCTCATTTTCTCCACCAGTTGCAACTCTTAAAAGTGGGCTTTTATCTATACATTTTACTCTAACTGGGCCTAGTTTTCTAAGATCTGAAATCGCCCCAGCTCTCTCTTTGCTGCTACTTAAAATTATCTCTCTTAAACCTCTAGCTAAGCCTCTTACTAAATATATCTTCATTGTTTCTCCTTTATTTTATGAGATTTAAATACTCTTCACACATTTTTTTCCATGGATTATCATCTTTAATGGAAGCGCATCTACCAAAAGACTCTTTTGCTAAGTTAAACTCTTTTAATTTATACTCCAATTCGCCAATGTAGTAGTAAGCTCTACTTTTTTCATTTAACTCTTCTACTTTTTTTGGTATCTCTCTTGCAACTGCTAGTGCACCCTCTAAATCTCCAAGTTTCTCTTGCGCTTCAATGGCATAGTAGTCTAAAATAGGAGAGTAAATGAAGCTATTTTTTTCCTCTTGCAGTTTTAAAGCATAAGAGGTGTACTCTTTCATTAAAAGATGAGAACCTTGCTCTTTGGCAAGCTTAGCAACTTCCATGTACACTTCAATATTTGCAAAATCGCCCTTTAACTCTTCTCTCACTTTTCTTGCGCTACTTAAAGCTTTTTCATAATCTTTTAGTTTTAAATATGCAAGAAATTCATCTCGCAAAATCACTTTTGTTTCAGGCTTTTTTGTCAAAATTCCAAGATCATATATCTCTTTACTTATCTTAAGTAAATCTTCCCACTTATGTGCTTTTTTAAAGGCATCAGCTAATCTTATCATCCATGATAATTTCTCTCTTAAATCTCTTAAACTTAAGTGGTTTTTAGCCTCATCAATAGCCGCGTCATACCTAGAGAGTCTCATCAAACATTCAAAAACTTTATCCCTATCTTTTAGGCTATCTTTTATCATATATCTTTCAATAAGAATAGTCGCTTCTTGACAATTATCTTGACTAAGAGCTATGTCTGCACTTTTAATAGCAGCCTCTTTTAAAATGCTTTCGCCCTCAATTTTTAAAGCTTCATCACTTAATTTAGCTATGGCTTCATCTAATGATAAAACATTTACAAACTGCTCTTTTTCTAAGTAGAGTTTAGCCTTTTCAACAGTGGCTTTTTGAGAGATTTCATTATCATATCTTGAGATTAAAGTATCGTAGTAGTTTTCTAATTTATCTGTATCAGTTTCAGCAATTTCAAAAAATAATCTATCTATCCCCTCTTGCACCTCTTGCGCAAACTCTCCACTAGCAAACTCTTTTTGGTATCTATTTAAAAGTTCATCAGCCTTTGCAATATTTTTTGCACTTCCATGCCAAAGTCCACTATCTTTTAAAATCTCTTCATAGTTTGAATTACTTCTTGAGATTGAATTAAGAAGCGCTTCACCAATTTGGGATGCTATATCTTCTAATCCATTTTGAGCAAGTTTTTTTGCTAATTCATAAGCTTCATTCTCATCTTGAAACAAAAAGTCTCTATTTGCATTTAAAATCTTCATTAAGTACTCTTTTGCTTCATCGCTCTGCCCTGCGTCTAAGCTATTTTTAGCAAGCCTAATGGCAGCTTCAGAAGCAACATTTAAATCTTTAGCAGAGTATAAAACATCGCTATATAACTTTAGTGCTTCAGCTTTTTTAGATCCACCATACAAAGAGTCCCCATATAGTAAAATTCCCATTTTTGTGAAGCTATTTTGTGGATGTTCAGTAATTAAAATATCCAAAAAATAGTTTGCATCACTAGCAAATCCCATTTTCATATAGTTTTTTGCTATATAAAATAGAACCTCAGGCATAAATTCATCTGCTGGAAAAGTTTTCATCCAAGCTTTTCCCTCATTTATAATGTCATTTCTATCAATGGCTAAACTTAAACTATCCTCATCACCATCAAGCAATCTATCCATTGCTCTTATCCTATAAAGAGCAAGCTCGCTTTTAAAAATGGTTTGAGGATATAGCATCATTGTATCTTTTACATCTTCTAAAATAGTTTCATATCTTTTAGCCTCATATTCCCTTTTTATCGATAAATACGCATTTATATCTTTACTTCTTACATATCCAATTGGAGCTCCATTTAAATCAAGTGCTCCTACATCTGGCCTTTTATATTTAGGAAAATAGATAGGAAAATTTATCCCTCCTTTAGTGCTTGACTCGCTGTAAGGGAGTTTTTCATAAATTAAGATTGCATAATGTTTTGCATCTTTAAAAGACTCTAGTGGAACTTCGCTAAAAGCATGAAGTGAAATATCCATATTTATAATTTTTGATTTAAATTTTGGAGAGATTATAACTTCAAAACCATCTTTTTGTTGAAAAAATTCAATGCCTACTAAGGGGGTATCTTTTGGCCCAATCATAACTGAGTTTTTATTTTCAAATTTGCAAATATACTGTTTTTGTTCAAGTTTTAAATCAACACTACTACAAGAAAAAGGTTCGCTGTCTTTAATGTGAAGCACTCCATAAGGTAAGCCCGCCTCTTTAGCAGAGTTAAACTCTATGGTAAGCGAAAACAGTGGTAAAAAAAAGAGGGTTAAGAGTAAAAATTGCTTCATGGGCATATTATATCACGCCCATGAAATAAAATGATTAAAAACCGCTAGAGATTACATGTCCTGCTATAAAATCTATGAGTGGACTTACAAAAACTATCGAAACTACTGTCATCACCAGTGCAAAACCAATGATGCTTTTAAGTGGTGTTGTAGTGTTTGAGCTATATATACTTCCATCTTTAGAGATTGGATCTTTTAAAAACATAAAAACAACCAGTTTCATATAATAATATACTGCAATGGCACTATTTAGCGCCATTATGATTGCTAAACCAATGAAGCCTTCATTAACTGCTGCACTCATTAAGAAAATCTTTCCCCAAAATACTGAAAATGGAGGGATGCCTGCTAATGAAAACATAAATACACCCATGATTGTTGCAGCAATTGGCGCTACTTTAACCATACCAGCAAATTTGCTAAATGGATGTTGGTATCTTTTATCCCACAAATTTTGCTTACTTCTAGTTGCCCAAAGCATGGTAAAAGCGCCTAAATTTGTAAACATAAAAAGAGTCCAGTATAGAAAAAATCCTATATTTGCCTGAGTTGAGCCAATCAAAATAGCTGAGAGAACAAATCCAGCGTGAGAGATGGAGCTAAAAGCTAACATTCTTTTTACATCTATTTGAATCAAAGCCATAAGGTTTGCTAAAGTCATTGTTAAAATTACTGCAAAAAACAGAATATCTTCAAGCCATGTTACGCCTGATTGGATTAGCATTTCAAAAAGCCTCATTGCCACTACAAAACCAGCTATTTTTGGAACTATTGACATATATCCAGCCAAAGCCGCGCTTGAGCCTTCATATACATCAGGAGTCCATGTATGAAATGGAATAATTGAGAGTTTAAATCCCAAAGCTGCAATCATAAAAGCACTAGCTCCTAAAACTCCAACAAGTGGTTGAAAATCTTTAACATAAAGCGCATTTACAATCTTACTTATCTCAACGCTTCCAGTTAAAGCATAAAATAGAAACATTCCAAAAGCATAAAACCCAGCAGCTAGCGCACCCATAGTAAAATACTTTATGGATGCTTCAATCGCTTTATCTCTATTGTGCATAGCTATCATTGTATATAAAGCTAAAGATGCAGTCTCAAGCCCAATGAAAATTAAGATTAAGTTATCGCTTGTTACCATAAATAAAAAGCCAGCTATCATAAATAAAAATAGAGCAAAAAATTCTGGCATTGTAAATTCGTGAAATCTTTTTGAACTCATTGCTAGTGGTGTAAATAAAGCAGAAGTTACTAGGATGATTAATCCTGAAATTGTAGCGATTCCATCAACCAAAAGCATATCAAAAAAGCCTCGCTCTAACCCATCTTGCAAGCCTAAAGTTGCTCCTAAAGAGATTAAGATAACTAAAACAGTTATCATTGTATAAAAGCTTCTTGAGAGATTTTTAACAAAAAGGTCGATACAAATTATCGCTAAAGCTCCGACAACTAGCGTTAATGTTGGTAAAATTGTTGCAATATTTAGTGATACTAAATCAATATTTACAGGAAGCATTAGCGCACCTCCTTGTTTGTACTATTTACTTTTTTAAGCATCTCTTTAGCCTTTGTGTCAGCTTTCTCTTCCATTAAAATAAGAGTTTTTTTAACGCTTAAGTCAATTGGTTTTAAAACATGCTTTGGATAGACTCCAAGAATTATCACAAGAAGTGCTAAAGGAATCAAAGCGCTAAGCTCTTTTGGGCTTAAATCTTTTAATTTTCTATTTGCCTCTTTTGTAATTTCACCAAAGAATGATCTTTTATAAACTCTTAACATATATGAAGCACTTAAGATTATCCCAGATCCTCCAAGTATCGCTAAAAATAGGTTCACCTTGAAAAATCCAAGTAGTGATAGAAACTCTCCTACAAACCCAATGGTAAGAGGAAGCCCAATTGAGCCCATTAGCATGAGGGCAAAAATGGTTGCAAAATTTGGCATCACCTTAGCTAGCCCGCCAAATTCGCTTAAAAGCTTTGTGCCTCTTCTTTCATATATGACTCCAACAAGCATAAAAAGCGCCCCACTTACAACTCCATGGGAGAGCATTAGAAAAATTGATCCAGTTATGCCCTCAGCATTTAGTGCAAATGTTCCAAGGATTATAATCCCCATATGTGAGATTGAACTATAGGCGATAACTTGCTTCATATCTTCTTGCGCGTAAGCTATCATGGCGGTGTAGATGACCATTATCACCGCTATTATCGCTATTGGGATCATTAGTGCTACAGTTGCATCAGGAAAAAGTGGTAGTGAAAATCTTACAAATCCATAAGTCCCCATCTTTAGTAAAACTGCAGCTAAAATGACTGAGCCAATTGTTGGTGCTTGTCCATGAGCGTATGGAAGCCATGTATGAAATGGAACCATTGGCACTTTAATGGCAAAGCCCAAAAAGAAAGCTCCAAAAAGCCAAAGTTGAAGGTTTAATGGAAGCGACATTGTGTACCAATCTGTTAGGGCAAAGCTCCAAATTCCTGTTTGAGTGAAGTATAGATATGCCATGACAAGAATGCCAACAAGCATGAAAATTGAGCCAAAAAATGTATATAAAAAGAATTTAACCGCTGCATAAATTCTCTCGCCGCTTCCCCACGCACCAATGATGTATAGCATTGGTAAAAGCGACATTTCCCAAAATAGATAAAAAAGGATTACATCTAAACTTAAAAAGACGCCAACCATTGTCATCTCTAAAAACAAAACAGATATAACTAAATTTTTAATATCTCTTTTTTCACTAAGTCCAATGAGTGAAATAAGAGTTATAAAGGTGCTCAAAATTACTAAAAATAGTGAAATGCCATCAACCCCAAGATAATAATTTATCCCAAAACTCTCAACAAGTGGGGCGAACTCTACAAATTGAAGCCCTCCATTTGTAGAATCAAATGCTACCCAAAGCGCAATAGATAGTAAAAACTCAATAGCAGCAACGGTGATAGCATATGCTTTTGCACTATTTTTATGAACAGTAAAACCAAATAAGCCTGCAACTGCTGGAAAAAATATGATTAAAGTTAAAATTTTACTCATCAAGGCTCCTTATGGTCTATATATCAAAGCTAATATCATTAAAACCACTAAACCCACAACCATCCATCTAAGCATGATGGAGAGATTGCCCGTTTGCATCTTATTAGCTTTTTGTCCAATGTTTCTTAAAGTCATAGCTATGGTATCTACGCTTTTATCGACTATGGCTTGATCGATACTCTTCCAAGCTCTAAAAGAGAAGCTTGCAAATGGATCAGTAATATATTTTTTATAAATGTCTGGAATATAGTATTGGTTTATTAGTAGTTTATAGCAAGGCCTATCTTTAATGGAGGGTGGAAATCCTCCCTTGACTCTATAGATATATATGGCAAATCCAATCCCACTAAGTGCTACAAGCAAGGTTCCAACTATTAGCAAACCTGCTGTAAATGAAGCTATGTCAAAACTATAAGTAGGTAGTAGTGTAGTTACAAAATGTTCAAATCCACTCTCAAAAAATCCTGCTACAACAGCTAAAGCCCCTAAAGGCGCTAGAGCCATTAAGACATAAGTATGAGCTTCATGAGGAATTATCTTATATTTTTCGTAATTTTTCTCTCCAAAAAACACAAGCATAATGAGTCTAAAGCTATAAAAAGCAGTAAGGGCTGCACCAATTAAAAGTGCAAACCAAATGAGATAGGCCCCTTCATTAAATGCAACTTCTAAAATCTTATCTTTTGAGAAAAATCCTGCAAAAGGGTAAATCCCAGCAAGTGCAACTGAGGCTATAACCATCAAAATGGCAGTTACTTTCATGCTCTCATAAAGCCCACCCATCTTTTTAATGTTTAACTCATCTTCCATAGCGTGCATCACATTTCCAGCCCCTAAGAATAGGAGTGATTTGAAAAATGCATGTGTCATTAGGTGGAAAAGCGCTATCCAATAAGCTCCCAAACCAGCTGCAACGAACATATATCCAAGTTGCGACAAGGTTGAATAAGCGATTATCCGTTTTAAATCATTGTTTACTAAAGCCATAGTTGCTGCAAAAATAGCTACAAATGCGCCTAAAGCTGCAATATACGCTCCAACTTCTGGCACAAATGAGTATATTGGGTTTGCTCTAACTAAAAGATACACCCCAGCTGTTACCATTGTAGCTGCGTGAATTAAGGCTGAAACTGGGGTTGGCCCCTCCATAGCATCTGCTAGCCATGTGTGGAGTGGAAATTGGGCTGATTTTCCCATAGCTCCAATAAACAGAAAGATTGCTATGAGAGAAATTGTAGCAGGAGCTAAACTTCCAACCGCGCCAAAAACTTCACTATATTTCAAACTTCCAGTCTGCCAATAGATTAAAAATATGCCAAGCAACATTCCTAAATCTGCAATTCTATTCATGATAAAGGCTTCATTAGCTGCCCAAGAAGCTGACTCTTTATGGTACCAAAACCCAATTAGCATCCAAGAGCAAAGCCCTACCCCTTCCCATCCAATAAATAGTCCTAAAAAGTTATCGCTCATCACTAAAATTAGCATTGAGAATACAAAAGCGGATAGGTAAGAGAAAAATCTATTAAAACTCTCATCTTTTTCCATATATCCAATTGAATAAACATGAACTGCGGTTGATACAACTGTAACTGTTACCATCATGATAACTGATACTTGATCAACTACAAATCCAAATCCCACATCAAAACTTCCAGCACTTATCCAATCAAACAGTTTGACATTAACAGTTGTAACCCCATCAACATAACCAAGTAGCATTAATGAAGCTATCATTGAGATACCAATAAGAGCTGAGGTTACAACGCCTGTTATTAAAAGTTTTGGTTTTGTTGCAAAAATTCCTGCAAAAAGTGAGCCAATAAGCGGAGAAAATAGGGCAATATATAGTAGTTTTTCCATCATCAACCCCTCATTATTTGCAAGCTATCTAAATTAATAGAACCAGTTCTTTTATACCAAAGTACAAGCAATCCAAGTCCAACTGCAACTTCACTTGCCGCAACTGCGATTATGAAAAATGCCGCAAGTTGCCCTGTTAAATCACCATAATATTTTGAAGCTGCAACAAATCCAATATTTGTAGCATTTAATAAAATCTCTGTTGAAAAGAAGAGCATTAGGAGGTTTTTTCTCTTTAAAATACCAACTAATCCAATGGAAAAAAGTATTCCTGCAACTATCAAATAGTGAGTAAATCCAATCATAATGACTCCTGTGTATCTACTTCATCAGCTAAAGTGATGCTATTATCAAGCTGCTTGCTAACTAACACAATGCCTGAAATCATCGCCACTAAAAGCATGACAGCAGATAGTTCAAATGCAATTAAGTAGTTAGTAAACATTGCAAGGCCAAGAGATTGGACATTGCCTAAATTTTCAGTCACTAAAACAGCATTTTCTAAGTGCGCTCCCCAAAGTGGGGCAGCTAAGATTATTACTATTAAAACAGCAGATAAAATCGCTAAAGTATAGACGGTTTTTTTAGCTACAAAATCCTCTTTCACTTCATCTGTTGAGTCAAAAAACATCATCCCAAATGCGTAAAGAGCCATGATAGCTCCAGAATAAACGATTATTTGCACTACTCCTAAAAATTCTGCATCAAGAAGGAAGAAGAAACCAGATATGAAAATCATTCCTCCAGCTAGCGCACTCATGGAGTAAAGAGCGTTTTTGCTAAATACTGTTACACAAAACATTCCAATAGTCAAAGCAGCAAATAGATAAAAGGCTACTAATTCGTACATTTTTCCTCCTTATATGCTAAGGGAGTTTTTTTAATTAAAGAGCTGGCATTCTCACTTAATGAGCCATATCCAGGAAACTCTTTTTGGCCACCCGCTTTAAAAATATCAATTGGAGTTAGCATATCTTCTTTTAATCCAAAATGAGCTCTTTGCTCACTTGCATTTTCGTATTCGCCCCCATGCACTATGGCAAGCTCAGGACAAACTTCTGCACAAAAACCACAATATATACATCTTCCAAAATTTATACTATATTCACTAACTTTTTTTCTTCCATCTTCCCCTAAAGAGGTGTCTATCCTAATGCAGTTTGCAACACAGATTTTTTCACATAACCCGCATCCAATACATCTCTCATTTCCACTCTCAAGTAGTCTTAAAAGTTTATGTATAGCTCTATATCTTGGGCTTATTGGAAGTTTTTCAAAAGGATATTTAACTGTTGCTAAATTCCCTTTTCTAACCATCTCTCTAAAAACAATCCAAAGACCCACAAAAAGCTCGCCTTTGATGCTTCTTTTGCAAACTTGTCTAAATTTTTCCCAAGAAGTTAAAGGTCTTATCTCTTCATTTATATACAAGTAGTTACAATTTCTATCATTTAATCTTTCCATAAGCCGCTCCTACAGTAAAACTAAGCCAGTAATTAATATGTTTAGTAAAGCAAGAGGCATTAAAACCTTCCAGCAAAGCCACATAAGTTGATCTGGCCTAACATGCGGCCAAGCTGCTCTAACCCACATAAAGAAAAATATTATGAAAAAAACCTTTAGCAAAATGGCAATTCCACCAGGGATGAACCAAAGTGGGTTAAAACCACCTAAAAATACTAAAGATATTAAAAATGAAGCTGTAAACATATTGGCATATTCGCCTATGAAAAACATTCCCCATCTCATTCCAGAATACTCAGTTCCATAACCAGCTACTATCTCTGTCTCATTTTCAAGAAGGCTAAATGGAGTTCTATTTGTTTCAGCAAAGATACCTAAAACAAAGAGCAAGAAAGCTAAAGGTTGTTGCCAAACCATCCAACTACCAATGCCTGCATCTTGATAATTATTTATATCTATTAAAGATAAAGAGCCTATTATCATTATTGGAGCAATGAGAGCAAAACCAGAAACAACTTCAAATGAGAGCATTTGAATCACTGCTCTAGCAGCCCCAAGCAAACCCCACTTATTTGAACTACTCATTCCAGCTAGCAGTGGCGCATAAACTCCTAAAGAGGTGACTCCCATAACAAAAAGTATCCCTATGCCAACATCAGCGATTATTGGTCTTATGGTGTGTCCAAACATGGTAAATTCTGGAAGTAGTGGCACAGTTGCTAAAGCTGTCATAGCTGTTATGGCTGCAATTAAAGGCGCGATTAAAAATATTGGTTTTATTGCATTTTGAGGGACTATATCCTCTTTCGTAAAGAGTTTTATCATATCTGCAACTAATTGGATTACTCCAACTGGCCCAACCATAACTGGCCCAAGTCTTCTTTGAAAAAATGCAAGTATTTTTCTCTCAAGATATGTTCCAAGTCCTGCTAGAGTAGCAAAAACAGCTATAACCACAATAGCTTTTATAACAGTTTCAATGACAAAAATCATTTCACTACTCATCTTTAACTCCTTCTATGCTAACAGTTGCAAAACGGTATGGATTGAAAAATCTTTTAGCACCAATTTTTGTATCAAAACTAGGTAAATAAGCTATCTCTCCATCTATAAATGGATCTAATTTTGTTTTTATAATTAGTGGTTCTACTCCATCTTTTACTATTTTCACCATGCTTCCATCAGCTAAAGCTCTTTTTTCTAGCCAGCTTGATGAGACATATAAAGCTCCTGCTTCATTTAATTGATGAGCCTTATTTGTAAATGGGCTAAATTGATGAACTGGATTTGCAAAATATATACTCTCGCCCTCATCCCACTTTAAAACCTTTAAACTATCTACCTCATCACTTGCTTCAACTGTTTCTACATTTAACTCATATCCATGTTTGGAAGTTCCATCATTTTCAAAATAGTAATCTAATTGATCAAACTCTATCTTTTTAAAACCCTTCTTTTCTGGCAATGTAGAAGTGTAGCTAACTGTATATTTTGCTTTAATTTCAAGCGCATTTGCAATGTCATTTAAACTATATCCACCATACTTTAGCGCTGCGTAAGTTGGCATAACTTTTTTATCAAAACTTACAAAAGTCCCCTCTTGTTGATTAAGAGAAGGCATATCTAAATCGCCATTTCCTAAAGCAGATATTGTAAAATCACCTTTTTCATTGTAGCCTAGCACCTTTCCATCGCACTCTTTATCAAGAGTGGATATTAGTGCTACTCCTAAGGTGTTTGTTTGTGGAGGAATTAACATAACTTTTACGCTTGCATATCTTGCAATCAATCCTAAAAGTTTTGCTAAAGATGAAGCCCTTGGATGAGTATAAAGATCTTCTCCAGCTATCAAAGAGATAGTAAGTTCATCTTTTAGTAAAGAGTTAACCTCATCTTCAAAGTCTTCTACTCCCATCATCTCCCAAAGCTTGTTACCCTCAATCTCTACCTTTTTTATAACCTTATTAACTACAACTTTAGTAACCTCTTTACTCTCTCCGCTCTCATCAACCACAACCTCTTTTACACTCTCTCTAACACTCTCCTCTACTTCTTTAGTGGTTGTGTATTTATATTTATTGATCTCATCTTGAATGTCTTGTGGTAACTCTTTTGCAAATTTACTAAGTACCCACCAAAGCACAGCTTCTTCTTTTCCAATGGCATGAGGAATGGTTAAAATATTTTTATGATAACCCTTTATTATTGGATCTTTTAAAGGATGAAAATATAAAGCTGATGATTTGTTTATCTTTAAAGCATTATTTAGAGCATATCCTAAGTTTGGAGCATCAGTTTTTAAAGCTGTTCCAACGCTTATCGTAAATTTACTCTCACTTATATCTTTAGCAGTTGCACTATAAAGAGTGCTACCACTTGCTTTTGCATATGAGTTTAAAAACCCTTGATACCTTCTAGCCTCTTCATTAACAAGCTTTAAGCCATATTTTTCTTTTATTTTATTTAAAATTAAAACCTCTTCATTTGTAATGAAGCTATTAAATTTTATGGTTTTTATCTCTTTAGTTTTAATGGCATTTACTATTTTATTAAAACTCTCTTCATCTTTTTTCTCTACACAATTTTGAAAATCATATCCCCATCTAGCAGCAGGGTTTAAAGTAGCAAAATGAAACTCATTTGAAACTCTAAAAAGTTTATCTTTTGGGCTTGAAATGGATCCATGTCTAAGCTCATAGTATAGTGGTGTACAGTCGCTGCTATGAGGATTTAGTGCTGGAACTCTTTTTAACTCCCAAGCATTTGCTTTATACTGAAAATCACTTCCTACCAAAGCTCCCACAGGACATACTGCTGCGCATTCACCACACTGCGTGCAGATTAAAGTATCTTCTCCATTTGGCCCAATGAGAGATTTTTGTAGCTTATTCCACATTGCATAAGCATCTTTTGGCATGCTATCTTTTAACTCTTTTTCCAAAGCGTCTCCACCTCTTGGAACTGTTTTTAAAGCAGCCTCTCCAATCTTATCTTTACAAACAGTGATACATCTTTCACAAACTATACAAAGCGATGGATCGTATTGGATTTTTCCCCATTTAGCAATTGGCCTATGCAAATCAGCTATTGAAAAGTTTTGTGAATCTACTTCAAGCTCTAAATTATAGTTTTGCAACTCGCATTCACCGCTTTGATCGCAAACTCCGCACTCAAGCGGATGATTTACATCATAAACTTGCATAATCGCTCTTCGTTCACTATCTAACTCTTCATTTTTAGAGATTACGCTCATTCCATCTTTTGCTTTTGCATTGCAAGCATAAGCTCTTTTTCCATCTACATCAATTATGCAAAGCCTACAGGCAAGCGTTGGAGAACAGCCACTTAGATAACATAGAGCTGGGATAAATATATCATTGCGTCTTGCAATGTTTAAAACATACTCTCCCTCTTGTGCCTTGCAAGGTTGTCCATCAATTGTAATAGTAATCATAAGCTATCCTACTAAAGTAATGCTCGATTTAGAGTAGCGGTAACCACTAGGTAGTTTGCCAACTGGCAAAAGAGCAATTGTACCTTTTAAGTTATTGTCAATTTTTAAAAAACGAATATATTCACCAAAACTACTTTTAACTAAAACTTTATTTCCATCTTTTGCCTTTGCAGCAATGGAAAATTGGGGTGAAGCTAAAATGAAACTCTCCTCATCTTCATTAAAAGATAAACATCCAAACACTACAGTTCCATCAAAACTCTCAAGCTCCATATCCATATCTGGCAAAGAAGTATCTATTTTTGTAGATTTTTGCTCTTTTACCCCAACAATGACATACTCAACATCAATTTGACTCTTTATAAGCTTTAACCAAAGTGCAATCTCTTTTGCATCTTTATGGCTCTCCCATTCACTACCAAAAATCCAAACTGTTTTAGAATTTATCTGTTTTTTAGCAAACTCCAAAGCTTCTTCTTCGCCCACATTGCACTCAGCGCTAATATATCCCTCATCAAGAGAGTTTAAAGCTTCTATCTTTTTACTACTAAGCTCATTAAAAGCATTTGCCAAAAGGGCTAAAACACCTCTTTCAGTCCCTGCTTCATACTTAATAAAATTTTCAAAGCCGCTATCTTCAATGGGTGCAAACAAGAGCTTATCTTGAGTACTTAAAATATCTTCATACAGTTTTTCATCATCTCTTTTTAACTGGGTGCCAAAAAAAACGGTGGGTTTAGACTTAAATGAGCTTAAATTAACTCCATTTTCTAATAAATAAGAAGAGAGTTTTTTCAATTTGACCTCTTTTTTATAACCATAGTCCAATCAACTTGATTATATTTTAATGAATTCATCAACTCTTCTCCAAGCTCTAAAACTCTATTTGTAGCTTTTGTAACTGCGGAAAAATCACCCTCTTCAAATAAAAATATGGCAACCTCATCTAGGCTCATTTTTCCCAAAATCTCCTCCATTTTTGGAAGAAAATTCTCTTTTAAATGCCTTAAATCATACCTTTGCATACTCATCCTTACCTATCTATTTCACCCAAAATAATATTTGAACTACTTAGGATTGCTACAACATCAGCTAAATATTCGCCAACCATCCACTCTTGATAAAATCCACAATGAAAAAAGCTTGGTGCTCTTACTTTTAGTCTATATGGGTATGGATCGCCTTGAGAGTTTATATAAAATCCAAGCTCTCCTTTTGGAGATTCTGTTGCTACATAAACCTCCCCTTTTGGTGGCCTCATGCCCTGGGTAACTAAAACAAAGTGTCTCATTAGTGCATAGTTTTGAGTCATTATCTGCTCTTTAGAGGGGCTTATATATTTTGGAATTTCTGCCATAATTCCTGGCTCGCTCTCTTCATAAAGTCTTACTAATTGCTTTAACATCCTAACGCTTTGTCTCATCTCTTCCATATGAAGCAAATATCTTGCATAACTATCGCCCTCTTTTGCCACTGGAACATCAAAGTTAAGCTCATCATAAAGAGCGTATGGCTCCTCTTTTCTTATATCCCAATTTTTACCAGTTGCTCTTAGGATTACCCCTGTTGCTCCCCAGTTTTGCGCCTGCTCTGTTGTTATCTTGCCAACTCCCTCAAGTCTCATTTTCCAAATTCTATTAGCAGTAAGTAGCCCTTCAAAATCATCAATCGCTTTTGGAAAATCTTCACAAAACTTTAAAAGTTGCGCTATCCACCCTTTTGGCAAATCAAGAGGAACTCCTCCAATTCTTACTGCGGAGTGGGTAAGCCTTGCCCCACAATAATCTTCCATTAAGTCTAAAATATACTCTCTATCTCTAAAAGCATATAAAAATACTGTCATCGCACCAACATCTAGTGCGTGAGTTGCAAGCCATAAAAGGTGTGATGCTATACGGTTTATCTCTAAAAGCATTGTTCTAATAACTTCTGCTCTTCTTGGTGCTTTAATCTCTAAAAGCTTCTCAACTGCTAAAGCGAAACCATAATTATTTGATGAAGCAGCTATATAATCCATTCTATCTGTTGTTGGCAAAAACTCATTATATATCATATTCTCAGCCATCTTTTCCATGCCTCTGTGCATATACCCAATATGAGGAATGGCTTTAGTTACCTTCTCTCCATCAAGCTCTAAAACAAGTCTTAATTGCCCATGGGCTGATGGATGCTGAGGGCCTAAATTAACTACCATTTGATTATCTTTACGCTCAAAAGCGATATTTTCAAAAAATGGTTGCAATCTATTTGGTATTTGAGTTTCCATCACTATCGCCTCTCTTTTAGGGTTTTAGAGTCATCTTTTTTAACTTTTTTGACTAATTTTACTCCATCACTTTCTTGATACTCTTGGAGTGTTGGCTCACTGCTATAAGGTGCACCCTTTGGCACCTCTTTTCTTATGTGCGCAAAAGAGATGGTATCTTTAACATCTATCCTAGCTGGATCTCTTTGTTCTTCTCCAACTACCTCTCTATACTCTTTTCCAAAAAGCGTATCTATCTCATACCACTGCGCAGCTTCATCGCCTTCTAATGGATAGGTTTTTAAAAGTGGATACCCTTGCCAATCATCTGGCATTAAAATTCTTTTCATATATGGATGACCTGTTATCTTTACGCCAAACATATCATACATTTCTCGCTCTGCCCAGTTTGCGCTTTTATATATTGATTCAACACTTTTTATACTCTCATCTTGAGTGATGAAGCACTTAACTCTTGCTCTTTTTCTCCTTTGCATAGATAAGAGTTGATAAAATATTTCAAAACCACCTTTTTTATCTAAAAAATCAACTGCGGATAATTCACTTAAAATCTCATAACCCATGGTTTTTAATTTTTTAAGAGTTTTAAAATTATCCTTACTCTCAACCCAAATGACAAGCTGTCCTGCTTCTATATATGTATCTTTAATCTCTATACTTTTTTTTAAACTCTCAATATCTTTTAGGAAAACTTCATCACTTTCTATATTCTCTTTTTTTAAACTAGGTGAGATTGTGAATCTATCTGTATGATAGGCTTTTTTTTGTAAGTTCTTTTTATCTTCATATAGTCTCATTACACAAGCCTTTTAGGAGTCTCTTTTCGTCCAGCTTTTTCACGGCGGATCTTTTGTTGAAGCAACATAAGGGCGTATTGCAAAGTTTCTGGCCTTGGTGCACATCCTGGAAGATATATATCAACTGGTATTATCCTATCTACCCCTTGAACAGTTGAATAAGTATTGAACATTCCACCTGTATTTGCACAACTTCCCATGCTAATGACCCATTTTGGCTCTGCCATTTGATCATATATTCTTTTTGTAAATTCAGCATGTTTTTTTGTAAGAGTTCCAGCTATGATCATCACATCTGAGTGTCTAGGACTAGCTCTAAAAATGGTTCCAAATCTATCAAAATCATACCTGCTAGCTCCAGCTGCCATCATTTCAATGGCGCAACAGGCCAATCCATAAGTTAAAGCCCATAGTGAATTACTTCTTCCCCATTGGACTAATTTATCTACAGTTGTAAGAGCAATGGGCAAGCCGCCACTGCTTAAATAATCTACGCTATGCTGTGCCATTGAAGCGCTCCTTTTCTCCATTCATATATAAAACCAATAGTAAGCAAAGTTAAAAAGAAAACTATGGCTACAAATCCATAAATACCAAGTAGTTTAAAATTCACCGCCCATGGAAACATAAAAATTATCTCAATATCAAATAGTATGAAAAGTAGTGCAAAAGTGTAAAATTGGACTGAAATTTTATTTGGTTGTTTGTTTGGCTCAGGCCCGCACTCATAGATGCTAAGTTTTAATTTTTCTGTATCTTTTCTAGCTAAAGCAGCGCCAACGCTCTTTGCTAGATAGACAATACCAAAAAATATAACTGTTGCTAAAAGTAACATAATAAAAACACCAAAATATGGGTGCGCAGTCTCCATATGGCTCATTATTAAATCCTTAAGTGGTAAATCAGAACTTTTTAATATACATTATAAATCTTTTAAAAAAGCTTTTATATTTTTTTCTTTTATAAAATTTTACTTTTTCTAATACTTACTGAATAAAGCCCATCATTTTGCTCTCATCAAAAGCACTTAGCGACTCTTTTTCTATGGTTTGTAAAAAATCTTCCATTGTAAATATAGGCTCATCTTTTACAGCAACTCTTAAAGCTGTATTTTTAAGTACAACTACTATTTGACCGCCACTTAGTGGGTATTTTGCTAAAGTTTCTATGTTAAAATCTTCCTCATAAAAAGCACTCTCAGGAAGTACCCTTCTCCATAAATCTAATCTTTGTTTAAAATCTGGCTTTTCAAAAGCTATTTTATACTCAAACCTTCTTGAAAAAGCTGGATCAAAACTCTCTAAAAAGTTTGTTGTTGCTATTAAAATCCCTTCAAATTTCTCAATTTGCTCTAAAAAGATATTTTGCATTTGGTTGTGCATTTTATCTGCACTGCTTGAACTCATGCTTACTCTTGAGCTTAAAAATTGATCAGCTTCATTTAGTAGTAGTATTGGCTCACTCTTTGTTTTTATACATATATCTTTATATGTATCAAAGATTTTTCTTACATTTTGCTCACTCTCGCCCACATATTTTGATAAAATTTTTGAACAATCAAAGCTTAAAACTCTTTTTTTAAGAGATTTTGCAAGAGAGACTGCAGTCATGGTTTTTCCAGTTCCAGGAGGTCCATAAAGAATTATTTTTGCATCAATTCCTCGTCTGCTTTTTTTAATGCCCCACTCTTTTAATCTTGCAATGACATTTTTATCAACCTGTTTTAAAAGGTTTTCCATAATTTCTTTAGTCTTAGGGTGCATTACTACATCATCTAATGAAGTCTTTGGCTCAATTAATTCAAATATCTCTTGCTCTTCAACTAAAGTGTCAATTTTTATTTTTTTACTCTTTTTTTGCGGATGCATAATCTTTTGCAAAATATCTTCTTGCACATAGAAACTTCTAGTTACTCCGCCAAAAGCTGTTAGCATCTCATCATAATCAATAAGCCCACTCTCAACTAATTTTGAACCCTCTTCAAGTAAAGCTCTATTTTTAATCTTTTCATAATCATCAAAACTTACAAGCGAAATAAGAGCATTCATCTCTCTTAAACTTTCAAATTCACCTGAATACTCCTCTTTTAGTAGAGCTAAAAATATAATTTGCTCTTTTTTTTCTAAATTATGAGTTTTAAAAAAATCTTCTATGATGATTTCATTTGTAGTTATCTCTAATCTTTTTAAAATACTCTCTTCAAGGTTTTTTAGCGCAACTTGAAGCCTATTTAATCCATGTGAAAAATCTGTCCCATTTTCTCTTAAGGAGCTTATTTTTTGATAGATTTCAATGCGCATAAATTGGTCTTTTAAATACTCTAAATGATCTTTATATGGGGAAATTTCTGGCATTGTCATCTCAAGAGTGCCATTTTCTAGAAGCTTTAAGAAGCTAGAACTTAGTGAGATAGTGTTGCTAAAAAGCTCTAAGTTTAAAAGTTCTACTTTTTTAATTCCTGAAAAACTGCTGATAGTTATCCATCCTGAATTTAAAAGATTTCTAACAGCATTTAGCTTGCTTAAGTGTTCATATTTTTTATCTGTAAAAAGTGCAAGCAAAACATCACTAACTAATAAATCCATATTGCCACAAACATACTCTTTTGTCATATGCTTTAAGATTAACGCTTCTTCATCATTGCATTTTAAATGGGAAAAAATCTCTGTCTTTTCCACATTTTCACTCTCTAAAAAATCTATTAAAAGCTTCATTTAGCCCCTTGCTGCCATTTTGAAATAGATATTAGCATTTAAATGCTTGTAGTTGGCAAAAGGTCTATTTTACTCTATTTACATGCTCTTTTAAAATATCATCCATATAGACAAAAAGTTCTTTAGATCTTTTTTCTACCTCATCAAATAGGCTCTTTATCTCCTCGCCTTTAGTTAGTGTTTCATTGTTTTTTAATATTTGGAAAACTTTTAAAATAGAGTCGTGCACGATGACATGAGGTTTTGCTATCTTTTCAAAACTGCTATATTTAGAAAATATATCACTCCCTTCATTTTTATACCATGAGTTAAATCTACAAGATGAAGCGTTATCAGCTTTTGCATTTTTATCATCAGTAAATACTGCTAAATATCCATTTGTTTTAAAGATAGTATGATCAATTTTAGCTAAAGATAAAAATAGTTCATGTGAAATATCTTCATTTTTAATCTTAGTTTTTCTACTATTTTCAATGAGCTCTTCTAGGATTGAGATAAATTCACCAAGCCTTTGTGATGAAACTTTAGTGTACTCTTCAACCTTTTCATTACTCTCAAGCATAGCATTTGAATTTTGTTTTAAAACATTTATATTCATTTCAACTTCTAAAGTTGCCTTTTGAGTTCTCTCAGCTAATTTTCTAACCTCATCTGCAACAACAGCAAAGCCTCTTCCATGCTCTCCTGCGCGCGCAGCTTCTATGGCAGCGTTAAGTGCAAGAAGGTTTGTTTGATCTGAAATATCTTTAATTAAAGTCATAACATTGCCGATCTCTTCAACGTTTTGATTTAACTGTTCAGAGTTTCCTCTAGTTCCATGAACCATCTCTACGATGCTATTTATATTTGAAACAATGCCATGGATGTTTGACTGAACGCTTTGAATGACACTCTCTACCTTCTCATTTATCTCATTTACCTCTTTAATATTTTCTATATTTGCATTTAAATTCTTTTGTAAATCTTTACCATCATGAACAGCCCCACCTATGAGTCTATTTGCTAATGAGGTAAAAAGTTTGGCTTTAGAGAGATTTGCTTCTGCTTCATTAGTTGCAACAAGAGCTAGTTCGGCCTCTTTTTGAGCCTCTTTTGCAATCTCTTGTGCTTTATTTAAAAACTTATCAAAGCTTTTTGCAGCTCTTCCTAACTCATCTTCACTGTCAATATTTAATCTTTGAGAAAGATCTGCTTCGCCCTCACTTAAGCCTTTAGCCAAATTGCTTAAATTTTCAATTGGCTTTAAAACCCATATTTTCATAATGAAAACAGTAACTAAAAGTACTATTAACATTACAAAAGCAACTATTGCAAGTTGGAGATTCATCGCTTTTGTTGCGCTATTTATATTTACTTGAACAATCTTACTAGGCGTTGCTAAAAGGGCATACCCTAGGATGTCTCCTTTAAAGTTTTTAAGTGCAATTGCTTTTGTGAAGTACTCTTTATCTATTTGATAATCTAAATTAATTAATTTTTCCATATCAAAATTATCTGAAAAGACATATTTTAAAAACTCTTCATCTAGGTGTAAAGTGGCTGATAAAGCATATCCTTGCTTAATATTTTTTGCTTTTTTATAGTTTTTGGATAGCTCTGGGGTTAGGAAATATAAAAAGTCAATATCGCTCTTTTTTAAATTTTTAATAAAATTATTTATCCCACCATCAAAATCTAAAATGCCCAAAAATTCACTCTCTTCATAGATGGGAAAAACTGATTTTAACCTAAGCCCTCTAGCAGTTGCCTCAAAAGAGGTTAATGGTTTTTTGCTTTCTAGAACTTCTTTATATAACTTTGAAGATGAATAATCCTCTCCTTCTAAATTTAAATCCCATGATTTTATATATGTTTTAAGCTCTTTGGTTAAAATGTGTACATCTACCGCTTTAAAGCTTGTATTTTTGCTATAAGTCTCGCCGATTCCTTCTAATACTTTTGCTAAATTATCTCTATCTTTGTAGTAAAGTAAAGATACTATATCTTGATTTTTTGCTAATTGAAGAGCGTTTGTTAGCCAAACATCATTTTTAGAATTTATCTCTTTTTCAAGTGCTATTTCAAACTTTTGGCTCTCATCTTTGTAAATATTCTCTCTCATCTCTTTAGTACTTTGCCATCCAAAAAAGGCAGCTACTGCCCACCCACAAATAATTAAAATAATGAAAGGGAGAAATATTTTTCTTCCAATAGATTTAGCAAAAAACATCTTTTGTCCTTCAAGAAATTTTTTTATTGTACTAATTATAAGTTATAAAGCTTAAAGTTTGTAATTTTTGTGCCAATTTAGCTGGCACAAAAATAGGTTAAGAATTTTTAATGATTATATATTGTTTTTTAGTAGAAGTTAAATTATTTTAACTTAAACTTCCCTTTTGCAACCTCATCTTTTAAAACTCTTTTTAAAACTTTTCCAGTTGCATTTTTAGGAAGTTCTTCAACTGTATAGAACTGTTTGGGAATTTTAAAGTTTGCTAAGTGTGATTTTAAGTATTTTCTTAAAAGTTTTTCTGGTATTTCATCTACTCCATCTTTTGTTTGAATGAAAGCTAAAACATCCTCATCTGCTGATTTGTCTTTAACTCCAATGACAGCACAAGCTTCTATGCCTTCATATTTATACAAAAGCTCCTCTATCTCTCTTGGGTAGATATTTATCCCTTTTGAAATGATTAAATCTTTCTTTCTATCTACGATGTAAAGATACCCATCTTCATCCATTTTGCCAAGATCTCCAGTTAAAAGCCATCCATTTACTATGGTTTCATCTGTTGCATCAGGGCGGTTATAGTACCCCTTCATTACGCAATCTCCCCTAACTATTACCTCGCCTACTTCACCAAGGGGAAGCTCCATCATTTCATCATTTACAATCTTTATTTCATAGCTTGGAAGGGCTGGGCCAACTGAGAGTGGTTTTTGCAACTCTTGTCTATTTACCGCAACCGCAGGAGAACATTCACTAAGTCCATATCCTTCAAGTAAAGTTGCTTTTTTAAATTTAATTGCAAAATCATCTATGGCTTGTTGGCTAAGTGGAGCGCTACCTGAGATGAATAGTCTAATTTTATTAAAAAACATAAAGTACCAAGGGATTTTAGCTTTTAGCATCGCATTATAAACTGCTGGAGCACCCAAAAATATGGTAACTCCTTTTAAAAGAGTTTGCTTTAAAACATTACTAAAGGGGAAGATTGACTTTACAATTATGAGTGAACTTTGGGCATATAAAGGGAGTAAAACCATTATGGTTAGAGTAAAAGAGTGGAACATTGGAAGATAGACAATGAACCTATCTTTCCCAGTAATGTTAAAAACCTCATCTCCTGCAACCATATTTGAAAACATATTTCTATATGTAAGCATAGCCCCTTTTGGCTTGCCTGTAGTTCCAGAAGTATAGATGATACAGGCTAAATCATTTAGGTTTGGAGGATTTGAGATTTGCTCATGAGTCTCCATGCTATTGGTGATTTCTAAAAAACTGTAGTTTTTCTCATCTAGCTTTTCATATTTTCCTGTCCAAACAATCTTTTCAACCCTTGGGATATTTAGCAAATTTTTTGTCTCATCACAAAGATCTGGGGATGAGATGACAAGCTTGCTATCGCTATCTTGCACTATATAAGCTAACTCTTCGTATTTTAAAAAAGTATTTATTGGAACTGCTACTGCGCCTATTTTTGTTATGGCCAAAAATGAGACGATAAACTCTTCGGAGTTAGCGACTATGATTGCAACTTTATCCCCATTTTTAACTGCGCTAAATTCTAAAAATCTAGCAAAGGTATCAACCTTTTCTTTAAGTCTTAAGTTTGATACCTTTCTTTTATCTATAAAAAGTGCGGTTTTATTTGGTATTAGCTTTGCATTTGCTTCAACCATTTCATAAAAGTTTCTATACTTGTAAACTAGCATCATTAAAACCTATATGAGATACCAGTTGAAACTAAGTGAGCTGCACTATCTTTAAATTTTCCATCTATATTATCATTTTTTACAGTTCTAGACTTTTTATCACTCATTAAATAAGCTAGTCCAATATCTAAATCTTTTGTGATTTTGTATTTAAATCCAGCAGAGTAAATCATGGCATCTGAATCAGGGAGTTCAAAACCTAAAGTTTTTTCTGGTGCTGGATTTTTATCTATCCCAATCCCAGCCATTAGGGTTAGTTTGTGATTATATTCATGAGTTAAGCCAAGTCTATAAGTATCAACATCTTTCCAGTTTTTCGGAGATGGAGTATCAAATCCTAGAAGCGAGGCTGCCAAAGGTTTTGCATAACCAAAGTCTAAGTTTTTATACTTTGACCAAAAGACTCTCTCATACACTGCTTCAATGGTTGTATTATTAAACTTTTTAGCTGCTGCTAGGGTTAAAACTGCTGGAAGAGGTACAGTTACATTTGCCTTTCCATTATAACTATCTCCAACATGAGATTCAAGTTTAGCATTCCCCTTTACAGTTAAATCTACCTTAGATCTATAAGTTGCTGCTAGAGTAATATCTTCTACAGGCTTAAATGAAAGAGCTAAATTAAACCCATAATCAATTGAATCTCCATTCATATCTCTTGAGAGATTTCCCATTCCAAGAGGCGAGAAATCAGCATCACTTTTGACAACCCCATCTGTATATATTGCCCTAAGTCCAAAACCAACTGCAAACTTATCATTAACTCTATAAGCCGCTGTTGGGTTTACTTCTATGATTTTTAGTGTAAAATCTTGAGCAAAATCTCTTCCTGGAGCACTATCCCATCTTTTTGAAAGCCCACCAGGAGCTACAATGGAGAGTCCAAAGCGCCAATTTTCATAATACTCTTTAGTTACTAAGTGCCCAGTTGGAAGCAAAAAGTGCTCAGTTTCAGATTTGCTTGTTCCTGTTACTTTAGTGATAAGCCCTGCTGTTCCATCAAACTTAACCTTTGGAAGATTTATGTATGTTAAGGCTAAATCCAAATGGTACCCACTGCTCATCCAAGCCATATTTGCAGGGTTATAGTAGGATGCATCCGCACCTCTTACTGCTGCCACATTAGCTGCGCCTAGAGCAACTGCATTTAAAGATTGCTCTGGGATTTTATATCCACTCGCTTCAAGCGACATAGCACAAATGGCACTAATGGCCACCACCTTGCCTATATTTTTCATCTCATTCCTTTTAGTATGATCTTTGCATACTTCTTAATAATAATATTTCATCTTTCCAAATCGAGCTATCAATTGTTTCTAAAATAAGGGGAATATCATCCAATCTCTCATCATTCATGATGAATTTAAAAGCATCAAGTCCAATCTCACCCTTGCCTAGAGAGTGGTGTCTATCTACCCTTGAGCCTAAAGTAACTTTTGCATCATTTAAGTGCATACCCTTTAAATAGTCAAACCCTACAATCCTATCAAATTCTTCCATGGTTTTAATATAGGCATCTTTTGTCCTAATATCATATCCAGCAGCGAAAAGATGGCATGTATCAAGGCAAACACCCACTCTTTTTTTATCTTCAACTCTATCAATAAGATAGGCTAAATGTTCCATTTTGTAACCTAAATTGCTCCCTTGACCTGCGGTATTTTCGATAACCAGCGTTACATTTTGGGTTAATTCCAATGTTTTATTTAAATTTTTGGCTATTAAGTTTAATGATTCTTCTTCACTTATCTCTTTAAGTGTTGAGCCAGGATGAAAATTTAAATTGACCAAAGAGAGCTGTTCACACCTTTTTACTTCATCTAAAAATGCGTCAAATGAACGGGCTCTTTTTTCATCATCTGGATGACCTAAATTTATCAAATAACTATTGTGAGGGAGGATATGTTTTGGAGAGATTTTTGCACTCTCTAAGTTTTCTAAAAAAGCATCAATATTTTTGCCATCAAGTGGTTTTGCACTCCACTGCCTTTGGTTTTTAGTAAAAAAGGCAAAAGCATTTGCGCCAATCTCTTTTGCATTTAATGGAGCATTTTCCACACCTCCGCTTGCACTTACATGAGCACCGATAAACTTCACTTATCTCCTTTAAAATCAATAATTATCAATATATTTTTCGCCCTGTCTTGATACCTTATGCCACTGTTAATTTTTTCATAACTTATAAGCTCATTATTAAATTCTATATTTTGTATAAAGCCATTTTTGGTTTTTATTAAATTTTTTGAATCATAAATTGGCTCAAGATTTAAAATCTCTTCAAAAATATTTTCATAATGAGTTCTTTGAAAGAAGCGGTTATTGAAGTTTAATTTTTCAAAACAGGGACCATTTAGGCAGATTTTATCACTAATTAAAATGTCTAATACTTTTTGTCCAGCATTTAAAACATAGACTCTTTTGCTACTACTATGAGTTTTTATAAGAGCAAAATCTGAAATTTTAATAATGGGAGTTTTTATGAGAAGTTGTGCGCTTTGAGACTCTTTTACCTCTGGTTTTATGGTGCATCCTGATATAAAAATGAGGGTAAAAATAAAGAGCACTATCTCTCTCACCACGATCCTTAATTTTTAAATTATTTTAGCATACTTTTTATATTAAGGAAAAATTTATATTTTTAGAGTTTTATAAGGTTTGAAGATGTATAATTCCATCTTTACAAAACAAGTGGCCCATTCGTCTAGCGGTTAGGACACCGCCCTTTCACGGCGGTAACACGAGTTCGAGTCTCGTATGGGTCACCACCCTTTCTTCTTAATTAGACTTCAAGTTTGGCAAAAATATTGCAAAAAATCCAAGTAGTGGCAAGAAAGCTGTTAATTTATACACCCCAATTATTCCTATATGATCAGCTAAAACTCCAAGCACTCCAGCCCCAATTCCACCAAGTCCAAAAGAGAGTCCAAAAAACAGCCCTGAAATAGCTCCAACTTTACCAGGAATTAACTCTTGGGCATAAACAACCATCGCAGGAAAAGCACTTGCAAGCATAAAGCCTATGATGGAGAGTAAAATAGTTGAGTGCAGTAGATTTAAATATGGCAACATTAGCGCAAAAGGAGCTACGCCAAAGATGGAAATGAGGATAATCTTCTTTCGCCCAATCTTATCTCCAATAGGTCCGCCTAAAACTGTACCTAATGCTACTGAGAATAGAAAATAAAATAGATGATACTGAGCTTGTTTAAGGCCTAAATCAAAGCTTTGTGTTAAATAAAACATTAGGTAACTATTGATACTAGCAAGGTAAAAAAACTTTGAAAACATCAATATAAGCAAGATTATTAAAACTTTTGCAACCTCTTTTTTTGTAAATGGATTTACTATTTTAGAGGCAACTTTTTTCAAAGAGATTTGTTTGGTTTTATACCAGTTTCCAACCCCAATTAATATAACCATAGCGATAAAAGCAATGGTAGCAAACCAAGCTATACTTTTTTGTCCATTTGGCAAAACTATCCAAGCAGCTAACAGTGGTCCTACGGCTGAGCCTGCATTTCCTCCAACTTGAAAGATGGATTGAGCTAAGCCAAATCTTCCCCCACTTGCCATTCTAGCAACACGAGATGATTCAGGATGAAAGATGGATGAGCCAGTTCCAACTATGGCTACGGCAATTAGTAAAATTAAATAGTTTGTAGCAAAAGCAAATAAAATGAGCCCAAAGAATGTACAAGCCATGCCATAAGCTAATGAGTAAGGTTTTGGATGCTTGTCCGTATAAAGCCCAACTAAAGGTTGGAGCATTGACGCGGTTAATTGAAAAGTAAGAGTGATTAAGCCTATTTGAGCAAAACTTAGGGTAAATTCGCTCCTAAGCAGGGGGTAGAGCGCTACAATTAATGATTGCATCAAATCATTTAAAAAGTGCGAAATACTAACTGCACCTAAAATTTTGAAGGAGGGTTTTTCTTTAGGGATTGTCATTTTATCATCTTTATTTTAAAGAGATGAATTTACTCTTATTTGCATTAAAACCCTATTAAATATCTTTTATCCATTATCTCTTCAAGCTCATAATAGTGAATTTTAAGTCTTGCTTCTCCCTCAGAGTATGGAGCTAGGCTATAAAGCGGATAGACAAACTCCACTCCATCTTCACAAAATATAAAATTATCAATAAGCAAAAGCTCTTTTTGACTATCTAAATCCTTTGGCAACCAATCACTATATGCTTCATATTTATAAAGATATGCCTCTTTTAATTTTTCAAAAAGTCTCTCTTTTGAAGTGAAAACATCTTTTAAGCCAATAACCTTCTCTTTGCTTAAATCAAAGATTATGTAACTATTTCCATGAAGCCCATGAGCGCCTCCAGAAAAGATGTAGTGAAAGTATCTAAATGTGACTATGTCGTATCTTTGAGAGATGAAATCAACCCTTTTAATAAGCTCATAATTTAAATTAAACCCCTCTTTTGAGAAATGCTCCTCTATCTCTTTAGCTCTATCTTCTATCCAAAGTTGTGCTTCGTTTTTTATTTTAGTGCTTTTTTCATGAAGATTTTTACCTTCCATTTTCTCAAAGAAAAAGTTTGATGAAAAATAATCATCTATAAATCTATCTCCTACTAAATCCATACTAAGCTCAATACTAGCGCAACTCCCCTCATTTATACACTTTGTTATTGATGAGAACTCAATATTTTTAGGCTTTAAAAGAGTTGGCTCTTTTGCATAAATGGCAGTGCAAAGTAGTAATAATATAGTAAATATCTCTCTCAAAAATTCTCCTTAACTTGCATTTATTATAAAATCAACCCTTTTTTCCACGCTACTTTCTTTAAGCTCTATATTTTCAACTCTTTTTAGCTGATGCAATAACCCTTTAGAGTTTGCAATCTGTATTGCAAGTCCAGGCCTAGCGTTTAATTCAAGTAGCATTGCACCTCTATTTTTATCTAAAACCAAATCAACACCAATGTAACCTAAATTTGTCATCTCATAACAGCTGCTAGCTATCATTAAAAGCTCTCTCCAGTTTGGGATAGCAATATCTTCAAAACTAGCCTTTGTGTCTGGGTGAAAATTGACTCTTTTGCCGTCTTTTACTGCATTTATGGCCACTCCATCTCTTATTCCAATGCCAACTCCAACTGCCCCTTGATGCAAATTTGCTTTTCCATCAGAATCTTTAGTAGATAGTCTTAACATTGCCATGACAGGGTAGCCCTTAAATACAATAATCCTAATGTCTGGAACTCCTTGGTAAGAGTAGTTTTCAAAAAGTGGATCTATCAAAATAAGCTCTTCAACGATCGCTTCATCTTGATCTCCATTTAAAGAGTAAAGGCCTGCTAAGATATTAGTTAAGTGCCTAGAAATCTCTTCAAATGAAATTTCATCTTTGCTTGATTTGATAAATTTTCCATCTCTTTGCTCACTAATAACAAGAATCCCTTTTCCACCAGATCCTCTAGCTGGCTTAATGACAAAAGAGTTTAGCTCTAAACTTTTTTTCTTAAAATCTTTAATTTGATGTTGGTATTTTATTAAACCAAGTAGTTTAGGTGTATTAATGGAATGCTTTTGGGCTAAAAGTTTGGTTTGGAGTTTATTATCAACAAGTGGGAAGAGAGATCTTTTATTGTATTTACTAATAAAATCGATATTTCTACGATTCATACCCAAAATTCCCTCTTTTTTTAGCCTTCCTAAACCTATATAAAAACTCATATTTTAAACTCTCTAAAACGCCTAAGTTCTAAAAGTCTATAACCAGTATATCTTCCCATTAAAACAATGAGCGCTAAGAATATAAGATTAATTTCTGGAAAATTAAAACATAAATGAGCTATGAGGCTATTTTTCATCACCAAATAAGCAATTACTGCCACAAGTAAGCTTCCAAAACCTTGTATGAAAACCTCTTTTGGCCCATCCTCTTCCCATAAAATGGACATTCTCTCAATAGTCCAAGAAAGAATGATGATTGGGAAAAAAGCTACACTCATCCCCTCATTAAACCCAAATTCATACCCAATAATGGCCATAAAGCCTACTAAAAATATGACTATAATTATAATAGTTGCAATCCTAGAGATAAGCAAAAGGTTTAAAGATGAGAGATATCCTCTAATTAGCAAGCCTATGGCAACTAAAATGATGAAGTTTACCGCACCTAAAACAAACGATGTTTGCAAAAATGCCATCGATAAAAGAATAGGCATAAAAGTTCCAGAAGTTCTAAGCCCAATAATTAATCTCATAAAAACTGTCACCAAAGCACCAACTGGAAGCAATAAAAGTATTTTGAAAAAACTCTGCTCTTCAATTGGAAGTCTATGGACACTAAAAAAATTAAATCCACTATCTTCAAGTTGTGTTTTAGTTAGATTAAGTGCTGGAAGAGTTTGCTTAACCATTGAAAAGCTTACATGAGCACCATCACCACCAGTTAAATCTATGAGAGATTTTCCACCCCTTGACCATAAAAAATACTCCTTATCTTCACTAAGAGTACTCTTTTTTGGATCATATATTTGCCATTTTTTGCCATCGTGTACCTCTAAAACAGGCACTAAAGATTGATTTCTTCTAGCATCTTTAAGCTCAAGCGCTAAAGAGGTTCTAAATGGAATTTTTGCATCGCTTAATATCTTACTTAAAACATCAATATACTCTCTTTTTTCAAAAAGAATTGAACTCTCACTTTTTTCTAAATAAGAAGTTAGTATCTTAATGAGCTCTTTTGTGAAGGTTTCATTATTGCTAGATTTTAAAAATGCTTGATTGTGCAAATCTTTTGCTATTACTTCCTCTAGCTCACTCCAAATTACTCTATCTTCGCTTGCTTGAGGCACAAAAGACTCTTGCTCTATCTTGGAGTTAGTTTTTGCCATTTGGATTTTGTAGTATAAAACTTGTTTTCCACTAGCCTCCCTAATGCTCCACTCTCCCCTTCTTGTCCCATCTTTTTGAACTGTACTAAATCCATATCCAGCCGAAACGCTCTGCTCTGAAAATATTTTATATCCTAGTGTAGAATCAGGCAAGTTTAAACTAACTAAAATTGGGCTCTTTTGTGGATTAAACTCTATCTTAGCCTCAATGGACCAAATATCTCTGCTCTCTTTTGGAAAAAACGGCATTGCTGTTTTAGTATGTCTAAAGTAGCCAGTTACTGCACCCATAATGGCAAAAGAGATTATGATAAGATAAAAGATTTTTTTACTATTCACTGTTTTTATCCTCAATCACTAATGGAGCGATAAAATCACGACTTACATCAACTATCATCATATCTTTTATTGCATTTCTGCCAATTAGAAGCGGATAATTCATATGATCTCTATTTGTAAGTGTAAATTCAGTCAAAAATGCTCTATCTCCAATGTATAACTTAAGTAGCACAATAACTCTTCTATCAAGAGTATCAACTAGGGATTGAGCGATTTTTACATGTCTTACTATCTCTCTTTCTACTCTTATTTTTTTGTTAGACTCTTGTTCTATAAGATCAAAACTCACCCATTTTTTGCCATCTCTTTCAAACTCTTTAATATCCCTAGCATCAATTGATGAAGTTTCAGCTCCTGTATCAATTCTAGCGTCAAATTGAAAGTCTGTTGGATAGATTTGTACTTTTTCTACTCCTCCAACCACCAACTTTTCTTCAAATTTGTCAATTTTATTTATATTTACACTCTCTTTTTCCTCTTTTTTTTCTTTCACATCTTTTATAATGATTTTAGGTTTTACCTTTTTAAGCTCTTCTAGCTCATTAAATAGTTTTTCTAGCTTTTCATTGGTGGCGTCTAGTTTTGAAATGACTCTTTGTTGCAAAAACTCTTTGTTTTGAGATATGCAAGAATGAGTGTTTTTATTCATCTGCTCTTGTAGTGTTTGGGTATTTTTATCTATTTTGCTCTCAAGCGCTAACACGCTATCATTTTGTGAATGGTGCGCGCATCCTGTAAATATTAAAAGTATTAAAATGACAAATATCTCTTTTTTCAAACTACACCTAAATTAAAAGTTTCTATCATTTTAACAGATAAATCTAAATGCCGTGCTTGAATTTATAAATTTATTTCCAGCAAATTAAAACCATTTTTGATTCTACGATATTTTCAATCTCTCCTTTTTTATTTACCGCTTCTTTTACCATCTTTTCAAGTTCATCTTTTTTGACCTCTACATTGTTGATGCCAAGATGCCAAGAAGCATTCTCTATGGCATCTTTTAAAGAGTAGATTGAAACCCTTTTTTCATTAATCTCTTTAAAATTAAATGAAATTTTTCTACTTTTTAGCCAATTTAAAAGCTCCAATCCACCGCTTGGCGCTTTGTAAAAAGAGTTAAATTTACTAAATATTGGGTTTAAAAAACTTGATTCTCTTTTACCCGCCCAACCAAGATAAATCTTCTCTTTTGCACAATTATGCATCTTTAAAAAAGTTTCATTATCTTTAACTGCTGGGCTCATAGAGCAAAATGCAATATCAAAATCTTTTACTATCTTTGCATCATCCCATCTACTATGAATAGTTTTTATGTTATGTATATCATTACTTTTTGCATCTTCAAGCATGACTTCTAGCATAGGTAAAGAAAAATCAATGCCTAAAACCTCTTTAGCACTTTTTGCAATTTCTATGGTGTAAACTCCAGTTCCACACCCAATGTCCACTACGCTTTTATCTTTAAAACTGATCTTATTTAGCTTGATAAAATCAAACACTTTTTTCATAAAAGGGTTAAGAGTGCTTGAATATCTACTATAATTTGCAGCTTTTTTATCCCATTTTGTTTTAAAGCTCATTTTATCCCCTTAGTGGTGATGTTTTGAATCTTTATTGAAATGCCTATGTCCATAATAGACAAATCTATGCCCATCAATCTCATGCAAGGATACCAAAGTATCAAATAAATTGCTAAGAGTCTTTGCTCCCACCTCTTTGCTTTGAAATTTTCCTACCAATTCACCATCTTTTAAAGCTATGATACTATCACTGTAATGAAGAGCATGGTGAATATCATGCAAAACTATTAAAGTAATGATATTTGACTTTTTTGTTTCATTTTTTATGATATCCATCATTTCAAACTGATTTTTGGGATCTAAATGAGAGATTGGCTCATCCAAAAGAAGGATTTTTGGCTCTTGCAAAAAAGCTGAAGCAATCATCACTTTTTGTTGCACTCCTCCACTTAAACTATTTAGTGGTTTATCTTTGATTTTTGTAAGATTAAATTTTTCTAAACTCTCATCTATTAAAAGTAAATCTTTTTTTCTAAGCATTGCCCCGCTAAATGGACGCCTTCCCATCTCTAAAGTCTCTTTAACACTAAAAGAGGGTGCTTTAATAAATTGCCCCATATATGCAATCATTTTAGCTCTTTGGTGTGTACTTAAACTTAAAAGATCCTCTTCTTTTAAAAAAACCTTTCCTTGACTTTTTACATTTATGGAACAAATTCCTTTTAAAAAAGTACTTTTCCCAGCACCATTTGGCCCAATTAAAGCTGCAACTTCACCACTTTTTAAACTTAAATTTAAATTTTTTACAATCTTTTTTTTATCTATTAAAACAGTTAAATTTTCAATTCTCATGAAGCTACCCTTTTTGAGAGTAAAAAGAGTAAAATTGGAACACCAAGCAAAGCTGTTATTATCCCTATTGGAATGATAATTGGAGGTGCAACTACTCTTGAGAGGATATCTGAAGCTCCTAAAAGTACAGCGCCAACGGCCATTCCAAAAGGCAGCACTATGCTATTTTTTGATGAGATAGAAAATCTAACTAAATGAGGAGCTGCTAAACCAATAAAACCTATGATTCCAAAAAAAGCAACCACAGTTGCGGCGCAAAAGGTTGCGAAAACTAACATTGCTAGTCTAAATGTTTTAACTTTTATCCCTTTACTAACAGCTGCATCATCTCCAAAACTCAAAGCATCAAACTTCCAATGTTGAAAAAAGATAAGAGCTCCTAAAACTACTGCTTGAATGGATAAAACTTTCACATGAGTCCATGTAGCTTTTCCCATATCACCAAAAGTCCAAAACAGCGCAGCCGCAGCGTCTAAGTCAGTAGCAAAAAATTGAAGAAGCATTGTAAGGGCGTGAAACAAAGTTCCAAGTGCAATCCCAGCTAATATTAAAGCTGATGGCTCAAGCCCAGCTCTACTTCCAAGCCAAACAATTGCTAACATGGATAACATGCTAAAAACAAACGCTAACAGCACAATAACAGTTGCACTTCCATGAAGTGATTGAAGGACAATGATGGCAAATGTTGCCCCAAAGGCGGCAGCGCCAGAAACACCTAGCGTAAATGGAGAAGCTAAAGGATTTTTTAAAACTCCTTGCATAACTGAACCACTAAGGGCTAAAAGCGCTCCACCAAACATCGCTGCTAAAATCCTAGGGGCTCTTAACTCATAAATTATCACTTTTTTTGCACCATTTATATTGGCCAAATCTCCCCATGAAAGCCCATTGTGAGAAGTCACTAGTCCAAATAAAAGCGTTAAAAAGAGTAAAAACAGTAAAAAAAGAGTGAAGATTATAGTTTTTTTCATAATTTATTTAAAATCTAAAAATTGTTTTAATATTTCATCTGTTTTAGCTTTAGTATCAACCTCTGCCCCAAGTGCTTTTGCAATCTCCCAAGCGCAGATAAAGACATTTTCTATATTTGTATTGTAAAAATTATAAGCTCTTAGCCAAAAAATTTTACTGTTTTTATATGCACTAAGAAGTTCAAAAAGCTCTTTTTTTGACTCCATCTCACTTTTAACTATCTCTTTTCCCAAGCTATCTAAAAAAATAGCTTCAGGATCCGCTTCTATTATGCTTTCCAAAGAAACAAAGAGATGTCCGCTTACACTTTTTGTAAAAATATTTTCTAACCCTAAAAGTTCAAATGGAGGATAATTTGACTCAGTACTTGTGATCCCCTGAGCCCCTTTGTAGCCCATACCACCAATGTAAACTGATTGAGGTTTTAAATTTAACTCTTTTAACTCATGAGATTGCCTATTCATAAAATTAACAATCTCTTTAGCTCTAGCTTGCTTATGTGTTACCTCTCCTAGTTTTAAAAGTGACTCTTTGATAGCTTCAAGTTTATCACTATTTCCACCATAACCCTCTCCATAACTAACAACAAAAACAGGTATGTTAGTCTGCTGTTTTAGCATTTTTACATCATTTTTATTTATAAAAGATGCAACTATTAAAGTTGCGCCACTGCTAATTAATGCTTCGGATGAGGGAAGTTTTCCAGGTCCACCTTGTCCTACAATTAAACTCTTTTGAACTAAACCTTTTTGATTTATCTTCTCTCTATAAGGCGATATTTTGGGTGCTTGCTTCTCAACAGCTTCAATCCCTACAATGTTATCTTCAAGTCCTAAATAAACCCCAAGCCTAAGAGCCCCAGGTCCTACAAAAACAATTTTAGGATCTTTTTGAGAAGCAGTAATCTCTCCTAACATATCGCTAACCTCATAACTAAACCCACTAACAGTTAGCAAACAGGCTAACAAAAGTTTTTTTATCGCACCCATACTATAAGCTCCAATCCCACTTTTGTGGTAGTTAAAATATCCCCATCTTCATTTACAAACTCTTTCAAAACAGCTCTTAACTTCTTTTCATTTGGCTCAATCCCGTGCATTTTTAAATGCCACCCTTCAAATCTTATGGCATCTTCTAGTTTGCTTTTTTTCTCCCAAAGTGTTTCAAGATACCTGTTTTTAAACTCAAAACCTTTAAGCTCTAACCACTCTTTTAGTCTATTTGCACCTGGTGGTGCGTGTAGTTTTTCTCCATGAGCATTAAAAATCTTCTCCATTACAGTTGACTCTCTTTTACCTCCCCATCCAAGGTAAATAAAGCCATTTTTTGCAAAACTAAAAGCTTTTTTATAATCTTCTTTTTCAAGCAAAGCTGGACTCATAGAACAAAATACAAAATCCACACCCTCTCCATCATAAGTCTTAAAATCGCAACAAACTTGCTCTACATTTAATATATTAAACCTCTTTCCATCCTCAGTTAAAGTGTCTAGCATTTTTTGTGAAAAATCTAAGGCATATACTTTTTTTGATTTTTTAGCCAAATGAAGAGTGTAAACTCCTGTCCCACACCCAATATCTAAGATAGTTTTTCCATCAAAATCTACTCCAAACTCTTTTATGAGAGAAAAGACATCTTGTTGAAATGGTGTAAGTTCGTTGGAAAATCTAGGGAAATCATCAGTTTTTAAATCCCACATTTTTGAAGATGAATTTACAGGCATACACACAAATATCCCCTTAAAATAATACTTAAAATAAAATGTTCATATTGTATCAGCAAAACTAAGTTTTATCAAGATAAAGTAAACTTTTTTTATCCAATAAAATTAAAAATAGGCATTTTTTGTAGCACGAATAAAGCTTAAAGTAACATTAAGTAGCTGTTAAGTAGCTTTTTTTTATACTACTTCAAATTAGCAATTGTAGGGTTGTAGTGAAAAAATTAATTTTAATATCTATATTTATATCTTCACTTTTAAGCGCTAACCAAATGGTTAGTGTTAGCATATTGCCTCAAGCATATTTTGTTGAAAAAATAGCTGGAGATATTTTAACTACCCAAGTAATGGTACCACCTGGTAGTAGTCCTGCTACTTATGAGCCAAAACCAAGCCAAATGGAGTCTTTAGAAAAGAGTAAAGTTTACTTTGCCATTGGTGTGCCTTTTGAAAGAGTTTGGTTGCCAAAATTCCAAGAGCTTATAAAAGGGATAAAAATTGTACATACAGATGAGGGCATTGAAAAACAAAAAATCCATGAACATAGCCATGATGGAGTGACTAAGAGTGGTTTGGATCCACATATTTGGCTTGATCCAATCTTAGTTAAAAATCAAACCTTAACAATGACAAATGTTTTAATAGAAGCTTTCCCAGAGCACAAGCAAACTTTTTTAAATAATTTAAAAATTTTCCATGATGAATTAGATAGTTTAAATGAAGAGGTTACTTTAATATTATCCAAAACGGATAGAAAAAAGTTTATGGTTTTTCATCCATCATGGGGCTATTTTAGTAAAAGATATGATCTTACTCAAATCTCAATTGAAGTGGAAGGGAAAGAGCCAAAACCTTCTATGCTAGCATCTTTAATAAAAAAAGCTAAAGATGAAAAGATTAAAACTATTTTTGTATCGCCTGCTTTTTCAACTAAAAGTGCAAAAACTATTGCAAAAGAGATTAAGGGAGAAGTTGTTGCCATCGATCCGCTTGCAAAAGATTGGAAGAATGAGCTTTTAAAAAGCGCTAGAGCCATTGCTCTTTCTTTGGAAAAATAGGAGAATAAGTGATTAGCACTGATGGTTTCTCATCTTTAGCCAAAGAGGAGTTGTTGGCATTTTTATCATTAAGTCCAACTGTATGTTTAAGATTTAATGGTAAAACCATAGATAAAATAACCCTTGCATGCTCTAAAGTTAAGGATTTTTTAGGCTTTAATGAAGAAGAGCTCTACCAAATTGACTTTAAAACATTAATTCACCCGCAAGATTTAAAAAAAGCAGAACAGAGCTTTTTACTTGCTAAAAATAGAAAAAAAACTATAACCGATCCTTTTAGATTAAAAAAGAAAAATGGTGAATATATTTGGATTCAAGCAAATATCATCTTAAGAGAAGATGATTCACTTTTTAGTGTATTTGTGGATGTTTCTCCATCTGTTGAGGATAAATTTGAACTTTCAAAATTAACAGCTTTTTTTGAAAGCTACAAGATAGCGTTAGATGAAAGCTCCATAGTTTCTAAAAGCGACTTAGCTGGCAAAATAACTTATGGAAATAGAAAATTTGAAGAGATAACTGGCTATACGGCTAGTGAATATATTGGGAAACCGCACAATTTAAATAGACACCCAGACACTCCAAAAAAAGTGTTTAAAGAGATGTGGGAAACCATAAAAGCTAAAAAAATATGGAAAGGAATCTTGAAAAATAGAAAAAAAGATGGCTCTCCTTACTGGGTTAATATGACAATATTGCCAATCTTAGATGAAGATGGAGAGATAGTTGAATATATAGGCGTTAGACATGATATAACTACTATCATAAAACAGCAACAAACCATTGAAAAACAAGCTTTTACTCACTATTTAACCTCGCTCCCAAATAGACAAAAATTATTAAAAGATTTAAAAGAAGATCCTCCTTTTGCTTTAGCCATAGTTGACATTGAAAAATTTGGCCAAATTAATAACCTTTATGGAAATGCAAATGGAGATAAGATTTTAATTAGACTAGCTTTGGAGATGAAAAATAGAGTTAAATCTCTTAAAGGTTTTACTCTTTATCATTTAAACGCAGATGAATATGCGATCACAGCTAGCTCTTTAGTAAAAAAAGATGATTTTGAACTAAAAATTAAAAATCTTGTAAATGAGATAGATAGGTTTGAGGTTAATTTTGGAAATGCTTATTTAACTCTAAACTTAAGCTCTGGCGTATCTTTTGAAAAGCCAAGCGAGCTTGTACAAACTGCTAATATGGCTTTAAAACATGCTAGAGAGATAAGAGAAAATATCTTTGTGTATTGTAGTGATTTAAATAGATATAAAGAGTATGAAAACAATATACATTGGAATTTTAAAATCCATACGGCTTTACTTAAAGATAAAATAGTCCCATTTTTTCAACCAATAGTAGATTCTAAAACTTTAAAACCAGTTAAGCATGAAGCCCTTGTTAGGTTGATTGATGGGGATAAAATCTACTCTCCTTTTTTCTTTTTAGATATAGCCAAACAGACTAAGCAGTATAAGCAAATCACAAAAACTATGATAAAAAAGAGCATTGAAGCTATTGAAGATTTGTGTTGTAATGTCTCTTTAAATCTATCCATAGATGATATTTTTGATACTTCCACAAGAGAGTTTTTAATTGAAACTATTAAAGCAAAAGGGGTGGGTAAACATATCGTTCTTGAGATTTTAGAATCAGAGGGAATTGATAATTTTAAAGAGATAAATAGCTTTATTTGCGAGGCAAGAGAACTTGGTTGCGAGATTGCCATAGATGATTTTGGCTCAGGATACTCAAACTTTGCATATTTAATCGAGTTAAATCCAGACTATATAAAAATTGATGGCTCAATGATAAAAAATATAACTGTAGATGAAAATACCCAAATAGTAGTAAGAACCATCGTAGGATTTGCCAAAAAGATTGGGATAAAAACTGTTGCAGAGTTTGTAAAAGATAGAGAAACTTTTGAATTAATAAGAGACATTGGAATTGATTATGCACAAGGATACTACTTTAGCGAGCCTTTACCAAAGATATCGCAAAACTCTTTTTAAGCGCTTTTAATATAATATTTTTCATGGATGCTTTAAAAATTGAAAATTTGTACTTTCATTACCACTCACAAAAAGTGCTGGAAAATATCTCATTTGAGCTAAATTCAAAAGATTTTCTAGCAATTATCGGCCCAAATGGGGGCGGTAAAACTACTTTAGTAAAGCTTATTTTGGGACTTTTAAATCCAAAAAAAGGATCTATTAAAATCTTTGGAAAAACTCCCAAAGAATCTATCTCTAGCATAACTTATGTACCCCAGTACACAAATACAAATTCAGATTTTCCAATTAGAGTGCTAGATGTGGTGTTAATGGGTTGTTTGAAAAAAGGAGTTTTGGGTAGATATGAAAAAGAAGATTATATAAAAGCAAAAGAAGCTCTAAAGCAAGTTGGCATGAGTGAGTTTGAAAACTCTAAATTAAGTAGGTTATCTGGCGGCCAAAGACAAAGAGTATTTATAGCAAGGGCGCTTTGCGTGGATGCTAAAATGATTTTGCTAGATGAGCCAACTGCAAGTATTGATATAGAGGGGCAAAAGCATATATTTGAACTTTTGCAACTTATAAATAAAAAAATGTCGGTAATAGTTGTTAGCCATGATATTAATGTTGTTTTAGGGTACGCAACTAAAATTGCACATATAAATAAAACCATCTATATGCACGATGCACCATCTTTGAAAGTTAAGAAAAATATATTAAAAACATTAAATAGTGCTCAGGGACATCTTTGCCCTGTTGAATTAGTTGGGGCTGGAGTTTGCAAGCACCCTGACTCCAAAGAGGAAATATGTTAGAAATTTTATCTTTTAACTTTATGCAAAATGCGCTGCTTGCTGGGGTTATCATAAGCATTATTTGTGGAATTATAGGAACATTAGTTGTTGTAAATAGGATGGTTTTTATAGCTGGCGGGATCGCACATGGGGCTTATGGAGGGATTGGCTTAGCATTCTTTTTAGGCTTTTCACCTCTTTTTGGAGCTGGAGCTTTTGCCATAGTTTTAAGCTTGATAGTCGCTTTTTTAACCTTAAAAGATATGGGCAGAGTTGATGCAGTGATTGGCGCACTTTGGGCTTTTGGGATGGCCATTGGGATTATTTTAACTGATTTAACGCCAGGCTATAATGTAGATTTGATGAGCTATCTTTTTGGAAGCATTTTAACTGTCCCTAGTAAAGATTTATGGGTTATGCTAGGCATTGCAACATCAATAGTTGTCATATTTTCACTATTTTTCAAAGAGTTTCAAGCAACTAGCTTTGATTTAGAGTTTGCATACTTAAGAGGGATAAATGTCAAATTTTTCCACTACTTGCTTTTAATTCTCATTGCTTTAGCCGTTGTTGCTACCATTAGAGTTGTTGGCTTAGTGCTTGTCATAGCGCTTTTAAGCATACCTCCATATATTGCAGAAAGAGTTAGTGGAAGACTTTTTTTAATGATGATTATCTCTATTTTGTTAAACCTATTTTTTATATTTAGTGGCTTAGCTATAGCTTATGCGTTTGATTTAACTTCAGGTGCATCCATAATTTTAGTAGCATCTTTTTGTTTTTTTATATCTTTACTATTTACTAAATCTAGATCTTAATCTACTTCTAAAATATGTTCCTGTCTCAGCAATGATTACGCCAAGGAGTATCAATCCTGCTCCAAAAAGCTGCGCACTGCTTAAGATTTCATTTGCTATGTAGTACCCAGCCACACCCGCGCTAACTGGCTCAAGAGTAAAGATAATGGCAGTTTTTGCTGGAGTAGTGAAGCGTTGCATCGCTGTTTGTACAAAAAATGCAAATATTGTTGCAAATAAAACTGTCACAATGATGGCTTCTAAAAATACCCCACTAAACTTATCTGGCATAACCTTTGCATCAAAAATTATCGCCCCAATTAGTGAAAAAACTGCAACTACTAAAAACTGTAGTACTACAAGCATATATATATTGCATCTTTTTGCATAATAAGCAGTAAATGAGATTTGAAAAGCAAACATAAAAGCACAAATCAGTGCGTAAAATTCACCATATCCAATGCTAAGTGAATCTTGAGCAGATAGTAAATATAATCCTAAAGAGGCAAAAAGCGCTCCAGTTATTGAATAGAAAGAAACTCTATTTTTAAAAAATAAAAATACTATAAAAGGTACTAATACAACATTTAATCCAGTTATAAAAGCTACGGTTGAGGAGTAAGTATGCGTTAGTGCAAAGGTTTGAAAAGCAAATCCTAAAAACAAAAACACCCCAAGGATAACTCCTCCTTGAATGGTGATTTTATCTATCTTTTTCCAATGCCTAATGGTAAAAAGTCCCATTAAGATAGTGGCAAACAAAAATCTCCAAAATAAAAATAGATACACAGGAGACTCTTCAACTGCTCTTTGGACTGGAAAAAATGTGAGTCCCCATGCAAGAGCTACTAAAACTAATGAAAAATCTGCCATATACTCTTTTAGTTTACTAGACACTTTAACCCTTACTGTTTCAAAAGCGTCATTGTAGCCAAAAAACAAACTTTATCATGTGCAAAGTAGTTTAATTTTATAAAATTTAAGATAGAATCAAAGTTTGAGATATAAAAATAAATTATTTAAAGAGGATGCGATGGACCAACCTATCATATCAATGCAAGGAGTCCAAAAGTTTTTTGGTGATTTTCAAGCATTAAAATCGATTGATTTTAATGTTAAAAGAGGTGAGATAATTGTTATTTGTGGACCAAGTGGGAGTGGAAAATCTACACTTATTAGATGTATAAATAGACTTGAAGAGATTGATGATGGAACCATAATAGTCGATGGCAAAGATATTTATGATAAAAAGACAAATTTAAATGAATTAAGAGCTCAAACAGGCATGGTTTTTCAACATTTTAATCTTTTTCCTCATTTAAGTATTATTGAAAATATTATGATTGCCCAGCAAAAAGTTAAAAAAGCTTCAAAAAAAGATGCAATGGAGAGTGCATTAGCTCTTCTTACAAGAGTTGGCTTAGAGCATAAAGCAAGTGGATATCCAAATGAACTCTCTGGTGGGCAAAAACAGCGTGTTGCCATAGCAAGAACGCTTGCAATGAAGCCAAAAATCTTACTTTTTGATGAGCCTACAAGCGCGCTAGATCCTGAGATGATTGGCGGTGTTTTGGATGTTATGAGAGAGCTTGCAAAAGAGAATTTTACTATAGTTTGTGTAACGCATGAGATGGGTTTTGCTAAAGAGGTTAGCGATAAGATTGTATTTATGGATGAGGGGATGATAGTTGAAGAGAATGATCCTCAGGGCTTTTTTATTGCGCCAAAAACGCAAAGAGCAAAGAAGTTTTTACAAGAAGTTTTAGTTCATTAACTTAATAAGGAGTGTTTCATGAAAAAATTGTTGATACTTCTCGCATTTTTTGTGGGAATGAATTTAGTAGCTGATGATATAGAGCTTTGGAAAAAGTCAACTCTAAATCAAATCATTCAGCGTGGAGAGCTCATTGTAGGCTTAGAGCCTGGATATATGCCTTTTGAAATGAAAGATAAGAAGGGAAATATCATAGGATTTGATGTTGACATGGCAAATGAGATGGCAAAAGCGATGGGAGTGAAATTAACCCTAGTTCCAACTGCTTGGGATGGGATAATAGCTGGGTTACTAGCTGGAAAGTATGACATTATTATGTCTGGGATGACTATAACTCAAGAGAGAAACTTAAAAATCAATTTTGCTAACTCTTACATTAGCGTTGGGCAAACTCTTTTGATAGATAAAAAACATAGTGGTAAAACTTGGAGAGATTTAGACACTCCAGATCATACAATCGTAACTAAGCTTGGTGTTACGGGTGAAATTGCTACTAGAAAAATGTTTAAAAAAGCAAACATTAGAACTTTTGAAACTGAGGCAGATGGGGCTCAGGAGCTTTTAAATGGAAAAGCTGATGCGTTTGTTTATGATAAGCCATATAATGCAATTTTTATGTCTGAAAAAGGGCAAGAAAGACTCATTCATCTTGATGAAGATTTAACTTATGAGCCTCTTGGCTGGGGAGTTAGAAAAGGAGATCCTGACTTTTTAAATTGGCTAAATAATTTTCTTATCCAAACAAAAGGCGATGGAAGATATGAAGCTATTTACAATAGGTGGTTTGCCAATGATAGTTGGCTGAAAAGAGTCTTGTAGGTATGTCAAAACATCATCAAAAATCTATTTTAAAAAATAAAACTTTTGGCCACATTGTGGCCATTGTGTTCTTCTTGCTTGTTGGATATGGCTTTTTTAATGCTGCTTCAAATATGAACTATATTTGGAAATGGACAAGTGTGCCAAAATATTTCCTATATGAAAAAGTTGAAATTAAAGATGCGCCTTTTGATGGTGTTGTGCTACTAGGTGAAAAAGAGCTTGTTTTAGAGGGAAATAGTGGAGAGATTTATAAAATAGAATTGAGTAATAAAGTTAAACCAAAGGTTGAAGATGGAGAAGCTGTTTTTGAATTTGATCAGCTTGCATCAAGCTCAAGTTTAGCTGCTGGCCCACTACTTGAGGGGCTTAGCGTAACTTTAAAAATTTCAATCTTTGCAGCTGTTATCGCACTTTTTATAGGCACCATAATAGCCTTTATGAGAATGTCTAGTTATCAATTTTTAAATGATATTGGAACTGTGTATGTAACAGTTATTAGGGGGACGCCTCTACTTGTACAAATCTTTATCTTCTATTTTATAATCGCAACTATTTTTGAACTTGATAGATTTTTAGCTGGGGCTATGAGTCTTGGGATATTTTTTGGTGGGTATATAGCTGAGGTTTTAAGAGGAGCTATTCAGTCAATAGATAAGGGGCAGTATGAAGCGGCCAAATCTTTAGGAATGAACTATCCTCATACAATGATGTTTATCATCATGCCTCAAGCGCTAAAAAGAGCTCTTCCTACCTTAGTTGGAGAGATGATAGCTTTAGTTAAAGACTCTTCATTAGTTTCTGTAATATCCATAACAGACTTAACAAAAGTTGGTAGAGAGATAGTTGCAAATACTTTTTCTCCGTTTGAAACTTGGTTGATAATTGCAGGGATGTATTTTATTATAACTGCGATACTCTCTTATGTAGGACATAGAGTTGAATTAAAAATGAAAAAGCAAGGCGGTATGTAGGGTTAAAATAGCTCTACAAACTGCTCTTTTAACTCTTTTATAGTCTCTTTTTCTCTAGCTCTTACATGAGTGTTTATGGCTTCTTGCATTGACACATTGGATGGTAAAAATTTGATTGAAAACCTAAAAGCCTCTTTATGCTCTACCAAATTTATCACCTCACCCATAATTTGAATCTTTTCTCCTTCATCTTTTAATTCAAATGAAACTTCTACTACAGAGCCAGCAGTTATATTTGCGCTATCTCTACTTAACACTCCAAGCCCGCCTGTTGAAATATCAAACAAAATCCCATTTATTGCTAAAGAACTCTTTTTATCTTTTAAAGTTACAGGAGTTGCAACTCTAGGATGAACTCTTGCTGATTCTCTTAAGCTTGCTGGCATATCAATAAGATATACAAAATTTCTAAGTGATATTTCACCAGGTTTGCTTTTTGCATAGCAAATATCAGCCTTTAAAGGTTTTTCTAAAACACTATTTTGAAGGATATAAGCTTGATTGTCATTTCTAATTGCAGCTTCTTGCAGTGAGTCGATGGAGAAAGTGACACTATCCTCATCTACTCTTAAAACTTCTCCACTATTTTTTATGTGAACACCTTTATATAAGTTTAAAAATGTTACAAATACGCCTTTAACCTTCATTGATACGAAAGATCTTAACAATGAATCATCTTTTAAGAAGCTCTCATCACACTCTTTAAATATGGATAAAGTTGGCTTTGTAGATCTATTTTTATCCGCTTTTTCAAGAATTAACTCTTCCCATGAAAAGATAAAATCTCCCACCCACTCTTCATTTTTAAAGCTTGTTGCAAGATACCATCCAAGTTTTATTAAAATATTCTCTTTTAAAAAACTCTTTTCATCTAAAGATTTAAGCAAATTTGCAGATGAGGGGATAATTTGTTTATATAAACTCTCATAATATTCCAGTATAGTTCTTTCAAAAAGATCCTCATCCACGCTATGTGATGAGACAAATTCAAATGCTTTTTTTAAAAAATCGCTCTTTTTGCTCTCTAAAAGGTTAGTGGCTTCTTCTTGTAACAGTCTCATTTTGCTCTCTCCTTAAGCTTATCATTATAGCGCATTTTTTTATTATTAAAAGATATACCTGAGAGCTTTAAACTCACCTTTGTTCCTCTATTTATCTTTGAGCTAATGCCTATAAAAATCCCATATTTTTCACAAAACTCTCTTACTTTATGAAGCCCTATTCCAAAGCCATCTTTTTTTGGATCATTTTGGTAGTATCTATCAAAAATACGAAGCGTAGTGTGTTCATCCATTCCTATCCCGCTATCTTCAACCACCAAGCACTCATCTTTTAGCACAATATTTACACTTCCATTTTTAAAATTATACTTATACGCATTGCTTAAAAGGTTCATAACCACCTGTTCAAAACCTCTTTTATCTGCATAGACCAATAAGCTATCAAGTTCACTTTTTAACAAAATATCGCCTTGAAGCTCTTGAGATTTAGCTATCGCATTTTTTACAATAATAGCTGCGTCAAAAAACTCCTCATCAATTAAATAAATCTCTTTTTTTATGAAATATTCCACCTGCTCATAAAGCTCATATAGATTTTCACAAGACTTTTCAATTCGCAAAAGCCTTTTTAAATCTAAATCATTTTGAGGTTTTTGTTTTAAAAGTTGCGTGTTAGCTTTTATGGTTGCAAGTGGAGCATTTAATTCATGAAGGGTATCTTTTATTAGTTTATCAAGTGAACTATTTGTTGAAATGGAAGGAGTTAAAAGATATGTAGATAAAAAATAACTTGAAATAGCTATAAGTAAAATTGAAAATGATATAGCATATTTAAAATCTAGTAGTGAAAAAATGTAGTGGCATAGCCAAAATATTGCTATGAAGGTTAAAAAAACTATTAAAAAGGTAAAAAATATTCTATTTGACAAACTTATATCCAATTCCACGAATATTCTCTATGGACTCTTTGCCAAATATGTTTTTTAAATTAGCTACATAGACTCTAATGGCATTTTCACTTATCTCCTGACTAGGATTCCAAAGTTTTTTAGAAATCATCTCTTTAGTAACTATGCTTCCTCTATTTTCCATAAATAAAGATAAAAGTTTAAAATCTTTAAAATTTAATGGACACGACTTTCCATCTTTTTTTAAAAGTTTTTGTCGCAAGTCTAACTCAAAGCTTTTATCTATGATGATTTTATCTTTTAAGTGATAAACTCTATTTAGTAAAGCTTTAATTCTACACTCCAACTCTTCAAGATCAAATGGTTTTTTTATATAATCATCCGCGCCAGCTCCAAAACCTTTTTTTAGCGAAATGGTATCATTTGCAGAAGTTATGTAGATGGCTGGAGTTTCATCATCTCCCTCTCTTAGCATTTTCAAAAAGTCAAACCCGCTCATCTTTGGTAGATTTATATCTAAAAGATAAAGATCATAATTTTTCTCATAGCAAGCCTCAAGCGCATCTTCTGCGCTTTGAAAAATATCTACTTTAAACTCTATGGTTTCTAAAAAATCTTTCAAAGTTTCAGCTAAAAGCTCATCATCTTCTAAGACTAAAAGATTACTCTTCACTAATGCTCCAAGATAGAGTTTTACCAGCAAACATTGGGACTACATCTCCATATTTTTCTGGAACTTTAAACTCTTTTTTTATCAGTTTGATCTTTTTCTTAATGGGAGTTATATTGTAGATTTTTTGAGCATTTAAGCTTACAAAACTCTCTAAATTCTCCAAACAGCCCTCTTTTTCAAAAAGCTGGGCCAAAGCTTGAAGCGCGATTGGAGCAGTAAAAACTCCAGCAGCGCATCCGCAAGACTCTTTTGCATGAAGTGGATGAGGCGCAGAGTCTGAGCCAAACATAACTTTAGGATGAGCCTTTAGGGCAACTTCAAGCAAAGCGGCTCTATCTTCTGGCCTTTTAGCTATGGGTTTGCAAAAAAGATGAGGTTTTAAAAACCCACCAGCTACATCATCAAGTGTAATTAAAAGATGATGCAAAGTTATGGTGGCATATAGATTTTCAAACTTATCAAGTAGTTCTACACTATTTTTAGTAGTTATGTGTTCCATAATGATTTTTAATTTTGGAAAGGTTTTAGCTAAGCTTTCATAAACTTCTACAAACTCTTTCTCTCTATCCATCACAAAACCCTCACTCTCTCCATGCACACAAAGTGGGATTTGAAGTTCACTCATTAACTTTAACACTGGGTAGAGTGAAGTTAAATCTTGCAAGTTTGCTCCACCCTCAGAGTTAGTTGTAATGCCTGATGGGTAGAGCTTGATGGCTAATACTTCATCTTTAATGCTTTTTAAAAACTCTTCATCATAACTATCTTTGAAAAAAAGCGTCATATATGGCACAAACTCTTCATCAATACTTTCTAAAATCTCTTTTTTATACTCTTTTACCATTTCCAAAGAGGTTACTGGAGGGATTAAGTTTGGCATGATGAGCCCACCAGCAAAATATTTTGCACTTAAGGGAGCAACTACTTTTAGCATCTTATCTTGTCTTAAATGAAGATGCATATCAAGTGGGGAATTTATCTCTATACTCATTACTATGCCTTTAAAGAAGTTTTATAATTATATCAAACCTATATATTATATAAAAATATGATAATTTTTATTAGTTATTAGAATTTATTAATTACCTCATTTTAAGCATTAAGTTGTTACGATTTTGTCACTACTTTTAAGGAGAAAATATGGAAAGAAGAGATGCTATCAAAGTTTTGGCTGCTGCTTCATTAGCTGTTACTGCTGCTAGCGCGTATGATGAAAAGCTTATCATCAATAAAAATGATTATGGTTTTAAAGACCCAAGCAACCCGACAGATCATGAGTTAAAACATACTCCTGAAATTTCAGTTTCTGCAAAAGATGCTGCTGGATTTTCATTGGTGGAGGTAACAGTAGGCCAAAGCAATATAATTCACCCAAGTGAAGATAAACATTGGATTTATGAGGTTGAGCTCTTTGCTGATGATAAAAGAGTTGGCATTGTAGATTTGGAGCCAACAGTCTCTAGAGGCTACCTTGCTGCTAGAGTAAATCTTGAGGGTGTGAAAACTTTAAGCTCTATTGCTCGCTGTAATTTACATGGAAACTTTAAACATCAAATTTCTGTATGAAAAAGAGGCTAGATAGCCTCTTCTCCTCTTTCATTTGTTCTAATTCTTATAGTCTCTTCTATATTTGTAATAAAAATTTTACCATCACCAATTTTACCTGTTTTAGCAGATTCAAGTATCGCTTCAACTGCCCTATTTACATCTGAATTTTTTAAAACTATCTCTATTTTTATTTTAGGTAAAAAATCCACCCCAAACCCACTTTTAGCATAAGCTTCACTATGTCCTCTTTGCCTTCCATATCCTCTTACTTCACTAACAGTCATCCCTGCAACTTCGATGGATGAAAGAGCATCTTTAACCTCATCTAGCTTAAAAGGTTTGATAATTGCCTCAATCTTTTTCATCTTCACCCTTTTTTTAACTACTCAATAATGATTGATAGTATGGTTTGAGGGCTTGCTGGCTTGTCCATAGCACCAACTTCAACCCTTTCAATCTTTTTAACAATATCCATCCCCTCAATCACCTCTCCAAAAATTGTATGCCTGCCATTTAGCCATGGTGTGGCAACTGTAGTTATAAAAAATTGGCTTCCATTTGTATTTGGCCCAGCATTTGCCATGGCTAAAAGTCCCGCTCTATCAAAGGTAACATTTGGTTTAAATTCATCTTTAAAAGGCTTCCCCCAAATGGATTCACCACCTCTTCCTGTACCAGTTGGATCTCCACCTTGAATCATAAAGTTTTTTATAACTCTATGAAATATCACTCTATCATAATAACCATCATTTGCTAGTTTTGTAAAATTTTCTACAGCCTCTGGCGCAATTTCTGAGTAAAGCTCAATTACAATATCACCTTGATTTGTCTTAATTGTCGCGGTTTGAGCAAACAAACTAGAACTAAAAATCAATACAAAAGCTAAAACCAAAAATCTCATTTTTCAACCTTTCCTAAAAGTTCACTCTGTCTAAAACGGTAAACTTTATTTTTTATTTTTTCAATTATGCCCGCTTTTATCATCTGTTTAAACATATTTACAACGGTTGGTTTGCTTACATTTAATGCTTCCATTATCTCATAATATGAGCCATGAAAAACATTATCTTTATCTTTATTATCAACTATATATTTTAAAATCTCTATCTTTTTACCACCAATTAGTGCTGAGAGAGCGTTTATCATATGTGTACATCCTTCAAGTTCTTTTTTTTGAAGCCTTGGAAGGAGGGTTGAGTAGATTGTATTTATCAAATCTTTTATATTTATGGGCTTAGTGATAAACCCTTCAACTTGCAACCTAATTGCCTCAAGCAGATACTCTGTCTCGGTAAATGCTGTCACAATGATAACTGGAGTGAAGATTTTATGCTCTTTTCTTAATGTTTTAACCATAGATATTCCATCAAGATTTGGCATCATAATATCGGTAATAATTAAGTCAATCTCCTCTTCTTTGGCTATTTTAAGCCCCTCTTCCCCATCATTTGCCACTACTACATCTTTTACAAAATCTTTTAAAATCAAACATGTCTGTTCCCTTACTATGGGCTCATCTTCAACATAAAGTAGTGTAAAATCTTTTAAACTATTTAAATCCATCTCTTCTCCTTAAACACTTAATGGGATCCTAATCTCAATAGCAGCACACTTTTTCTCAAATCTCCCATTTTGAAACTCATGCTCAATATTTTTGGCCAAAATCTCACCTTGCATCTGTTTTTCAATTATCTGTTTTGACATATAAAGCCCAATCCCAGTCCCGCTTGCTTGGTGTTTTGTACTAAAATATGGATCAAACATTCTATCTATAACACTCTCTTTTATGCCCCCTCCATTATCCACTACCACAATTATACACTCATTATCATTGCCATCAATAACTATTTCAACCATTTTAGGGGGTAGTTTTTTTGTTAAACTATCTCTAGAATTAGACAAAAGATTCATTATAACCTGAGAAAATTCATTTGCAAAGCCTAAAATTTCAAAATCTCTCTTAATAACAAGTGTTATACTAATATCTTCTTTGGAGTAGAAGTTTTGTAACATTTGTATTGAAGAGTTGATGTTTTCTGCAACATTAAAGCTATGTTTTTCCTTTTCTGGATAAAAAAAGTTTCTAAAATCATCTATGGTTTTAGACATATTCTCTGCTAGCATTAAACCCTCTTTTACCTGAGAGTCAATAAACTCTTCATTTAACTTTCCTTGTATATATTTAAATTGAAAGCTTTGAATTAAAACAACTAACGCATTTAATGGCTGTCTCCATTGGTGGGCTATGTTTCCTATCATCTCCCCCATTGCTGCAAGCCTAGCTTGCCTATACATTATCTCATCTTTTTTTCTACTTTTCTCTATCTCTTCTATTACTCTTAACTCTAAATCTTGATTTAATTCAACTAATGCTTTAGTTTTATCCTCTATTATCTTTTCAAGATGAGCATACAAAAGCCTTATATTTTGTAAAATAACTAATGCAAACAAAGCTGCAAAAACGATAGTTCCAACAACTCCAGCTACAATCCACTCAAAAGTATTTGAATATACTCTATCAGTTCTTATCTTTCCTGCATGCGCTGCTTCAAGTGAAAAATCTATGAGTTGGGTAAGATGAATATTTACTGAATGAATACTAGGATAAAGCTCCTCTTGAAGGTATAAAAATGCCTTATCTTCCTCTCTTGCTTCAAAGTGTTTAAACATTTGAATTAAAATTGCATCTATTTTTCCAATAGTATGATCAGCGTGAGATATTAAATCTTGCTTTAAAAGCGGCAGTCTCATCTGTTCGTATCTTGGCAAAATACCCCACTTTCTAAAAACTTTTACAATCCAATCACTCTCATCTATCTCTAAACTTTCTAAATACTCAAACCAAAATCTATGAACTAACTCTTGAGCTAAAGTTATTATGGTTTTACCATCTTTAATGCTGATTTTATGGATCTCTATATCTCTTAGGGTATCTAAAATATTTACAGTATATACATCTTTTAAAGCTTCAAGCTTAATGATTGGGACTGTATGTTTTGTGTATAAAATATCAAATTCATTTTTTATTCTATTTAAACTAAGATGGGCAAAACTCCCAATGAAGAGCATCCCAAAAACCATTATTAAAAACAAAAGTGTAGTCTTTTTTGTAACTGAGAGTTGATTTACGCTACTCATAAAATTTAGTATTGGACTACTCATCTGAATACTCTTTTATGACTTCAAACTCATATCCATTGTATTTAGTAATATAAACTTTATCTAAACAGCCACATCCATTATCTTTTATGACAATGGATTTATCATGGAAAATCTCTTTTGGAACATCGTGAAGTTTGTCAATGAAGGAGTCTTTACTAAATTTTGGACCAAGATGCTCAAAGATTGATCCAACCATAACCCCAGCAATATACCCCTCAAGTGAGGCAAAACCTATTTCAGTTTCAGGGTAATACCTAGCCATATTTGCCCTATACTCAACCACATCCTCATTATCTCCCCATGGAAGCGGAACTACTTGTGCAAAAAGAAGATTTGTAGCTGTACATTCAAGCTCCCTCATCATAGTTTGAGCTGACGCAAAAGATAAGATAGCCTTTGTAGCCTCTCCTAATGAAGTGTTTAGTGATCTTCTTATAAATTCTACCGTTGGCTTTGCTGCGCCAATCATTATGATAACATCAGGATTTGCACCTTTTAACTCATAAATTGCATGTCCAACAGCTAGAGTATTTCTTTTATAACTCCCCTCGCCAACAAGCTGCATATTTCGCTCTTTTAAAAGCTTTTTTAGTGAGTAAAGAGCAGTGTGTCCAAAGCTATCATTTTGATAAAAAGCGGCTATTCTTTTATGTCCTTTTTCATCTATGAGGTAGTTTAAAAAAGCTTTTATCTCAGAGTTATAGCCTTTTCTTACATTTAAAATCATTGGATTTCTAGGCTCTCTTAAAAACATAGCACCTGAAACTGTTGCTAGCATGGGTATTTTTGATTCAGTTGCTATTTCAAGAGCTACTTTTGCTGTTGGGGTTCCAACTATCCCAAAAAGTGCAAAAATCTTCTCTTTTTTAATTAGATTTTTTATATTTTCTTCTGTAATTTTTGGCTCATACTTATCATCTTTTATAATTAGTTTTATCTTTCTTCCATAAACTCCACCATTTTCATTAAGAGAGTTAAAATACGCATTTGCCCCTTTATAAAAATCAACTCCAAGCTGTCTCATATCTCCAGTTAGAGCTGCTGACATGCCTAGTCTTATCTCGTCTTCTTTATATAAACAGCAATATTTAAATAAAAAAATAGTGGCAAAAAAAAGTAAAATTATGATAAAAAATATGCGCTTCATGATAATGTTATAATAGCACCTAGTTAGTATAAAATCAATTAATGGGCGTTAAAATGAAATTAATTTCGTGGAATGTAAATGGGATAAGAGCAGCAGCTTCAAAAGATGCTTTTCTTTGGACAAAAGAGTTTAATCCAGATATTTTTTGTCTTCAAGAGATAAAAGCTATGCCAGAGCAAATTCCTTCACAAATAAAAGAGAATTCATATCTTCAAACTCACATAAATCCAGCTGCTAGAAAGGGTTATTCTGGGACTATGACTTTTTCAAATTTGCTATTTAACCACACAGATACTGCCGCGCATATAGACATCGAAAATGAAGGTAGAATCTTGGAGCATCATCATGAAGATGTAGTTATATTTAATGTCTATTTTCCAAATGGTCAACAAAGTGAAGAGAGACTTGAATATAAAATGAAGTTTTATAATGATTTTTTACTTCATTGCGAGAAACTAAAAGAGGATGGAAAAAGCATTATAGTTTGTGGTGATGTAAATACTGCTCATAAAGAGATAGATTTAGCAAACCCAAAATCAAACTCTAAAACTTCAGGCTTCTTACCGCAAGAGAGAGCGTGGATAGATGATTTTTTAAGTGCGGGATATGTAGATACTTTTAGATATGTTCATGGGGATGTGAAAGATTACTACTCTTGGTGGTCATATAGATTTAACGCTAGAGCTAAAAATATTGGCTGGAGAATTGATTATGTTTTTATTTCGGATGATTTAAAAGATGCTCTTCAAGATGCCTTCATTTTAGAGGATATAACTGGATCCGATCACTGCCCTGTTGGAATTGAAATCGATATTTAAAAATGTTGAGAACTTTTGCCACAAAAATTTAATTTCCGCCATTTTTTTACAATTTTGCATCTTTTTTTACCTCTAATAAGTTAGAATAACTTTAAAAGCTAAGGAGCCCCCTATGGACCCATACGAATATGCGATGAGTGTTGAGAAAGAAGGTGAGCTTTACTATAAAGAGTTAGCTAAAAAGTGTGAAGATGAGGGTTTATCCAAAATCTTTACAATGCTTGCAAATGAAGAGGTGAAACATTTTAAAACCTTTGAAGCAATGTCAAAAGGTAGCGCCTTAACAACTCTTCCTAAAACAGATGTTTTTAAAGAGGCTAGAGTGATTTTTGAGGAGTTAAAAAAGAGTGGAAAAGTTCCTGAATATTTTCCAAAAGATCAAATAGCTCTTTATAAAAGTGCTTTAAAGCTAGAAGAGAAAAGTTATGATTTTTATACACAAAAAGCTAATTCATTAGAAAATGAAGAGCATAAAGAGGCATTTTTAAGGATAGCAAAAGAGGAGTGGGAGCACGCAAGATTGGTTGAATCACTAATTGAATATATCTCTTATCCACAAAGATGGATTGAAAGTGCTGAATTTCGCACTTTCTCCATTGAAGATGAGTAACTAGAGCTTAAGCTCTAGTTACTATAAACTATCTGGAAAATCTTTTCTAAAAGCTTTTACAAGTTCATCTTGCCAGTTTGATGTTGGATCTAATCTTCCAAAGAAGAATCTAAGAGTTTTAGGCTCTTCTACAAATTTTAAACCACCAATTAGTTTTCTATTTTTATAAAGCCACTCAATTCTATCGATGGCATACTTTACTTGAGATAGAGTAAATACTCTTCTTGGCATTGCAAGTCTTAAAAGTTCCATATTTGAAAAAACTTCAGTTCCATCATCTTCTCTTTGCTCTGACATTGTGCCTCGCTCCATTCCCCTAACACCACTAACAATGTAAAGTGCTGAAGCTAAAGCTCCTGCTGGATACTCAGCTTGAGGTATGTGATCAACAAATCTCATAGCATCTAAGTGGCAACCAAGTCCACCTGCAGGGGTAATGACTGGGATACCTTTTTTATCTAACTCATTTACCATATATTCTATAAATAGCGGACCTTGATTTATGATATGCTCATCCATTGACTCATTAAGTCCAACCCTTAGGGCTTCCATCTCTCTAACTGACATCCCGCCATAAGTTAAAAAACCCTCATATAAAGTTATATACTCTCTCATTTTCATGTACAAATCTTTACTGTTTGTACATATGCCGCCACCTCTTGCAAAACCAAGTTTTCTAGCTGAAAAATAGGTAATATCACATAGCGCCATGATTTTTTTGGTAATCTCTTCAATGCTCATACTTTTGCACTGCTCTTCTCTTTCTTTCATAAAGTACAAGTTATCTGAGAGCAAGCTTGCATCAAATACTAGCATCAAGCCATTCTCATCACAAACTTTTCTTACATCTTGCAGGTTCTCTAGCGAAAAAGGTTGTCCACCAATTAAGTTAGTCCCAGCTTCCATTCTTACATATGCGATTTTCTCTTTTCCATTTCTTGCAATAACTTCTTTAAGCTTATCTATGTCCATATTACCTTTAAATGGATGAGAGCTTGTAACTTCTATCCCCTCATCAATCACAATCTCTTCAATAGATCCACCATTTATAACAATGTGAGCCTTTGTAGTAGTAAAGTGGTAGTTCATTGGGACAACTGAGCCCTCTTTGACAAAAACTTGAGATATGATATTCTCACATGCTCTTCCTTGGTGGGCAGGCAGGAAATATTTAGTACCAAATAGCTCTTGCAAGGTTTTTTCTAATCTAGTAAAAGTTTCACTTCCAGCATAGCTATCATCAGCAATCATCATGGCAGAGAGTTGATTATCGCTCATGGCATTTACACCGCTATCAGTTAACATATCCATAAACACATCTCTATTGTTGAGTAAAAATGTATTGTTTCCAGCTTCTTGCATATATTTTACTCTTTGCTCTATTGGAGCTAACTCTAATTTTTGAACTATCCTCACCTTATGCATCTCTAAGGGGATATCTTCACCGCTGAAAAACTTAATTTTTCCCATCTCTATGTTCCTTATTTTTAATCTTAATCTTTTGCTAGATTAGTTATTGTGTTATATTACCTTAAGTTTAATCAGATTTCATAATATAAACCTTAACAATCTTTTCTATAAAAGAATTTTTTGAAAATTATATATATTTGCTAGCTCTAGTTACAAAAACTATTTGTAATTTTTATTGTGGGGAGATTATAAAGTATCCACTCATCCATCCCTCCTTCAAAAAGCATAAGATTTGTAAACCCATACTCTTTTAAGGTTTTACCTGCAAGCGCAGATCTGCTACTTGTTTTACATAGTAAAACTATTTTATCTTGAGGCTTTAATCCAGATGCGCTTAAAAGTTGCTCTAGTTTTCCTCTACTTATATGTATATATCTTTTCCAATCTGGTTTACCAAACCTTACAAGTTCAATTAACTCTCTAATGTCTAAGATTAAAAAGTCTTCCTCATTTTTCACCATTTCAAGCATTTTAGTAGGGGAGATAATCTCTATATTTTCTCTTGCTTTTTTGACATCTTCTTTAAATTTTACTTCAAAATCTATCTCATTAGCTAAAACAGGTATTGAAGCTACAAGGATAATAATTAAGGAGCTTAATAAACCTTTCATTTTACTGCCACGAAATTGAGAGGAGTTTTTTTAAATTTAAAAAATTTTCTTTTCCTATGGAGTTTAAAAGATCTTCTTCAACTTTTTTCATCACATCTTGTCTGCATCTTAATAGGCCTTTTCCCTCATTTGTCATGCAAATCATGCGCTCTCTTTTATCTTCACCCTTAGTTAAGGTTAAAAAACCTTTATTAGAGAGGGCTTTTACGCTTTTATGTACCGCTTGCCTACTAATGCCTAAATTTTTAGCTATTTTAGAAATTGTAGTTACTCCATTATATACATAAGTTAAAATTCCTGATGAGGATAAAATGTCACTATCTTCATACCCATACGATTTTGCAATATCTCTTGAAACTTCTTCAATATATGCTAATTTTTCTAAAAGTAAAAATTTTACATCCTTAGTTTCATCCACAAAAATTCCTTTTGAGAAAGTTTAGTAGCATAATAACATATTGGGGGAGTTTATAAAAAGAGCTATCCGCAAAGAGTTTGCGGATAGTTTTAGTTTGGCAGTTCTATAACATATTTTGATACTGCTTCAATCTCTTCATCGCTATAATTTGCAACTTGTCCTTTCATTAAAGCCTTCATTGGCCCGCCATAACTTCCATCTTGATACCCTTTTAAAGCTGTGATATTCTCCTCAAGGCTCATTTCTATTAAAATCTTACTCTTTCCAAGAGCACTTTTTTCACCAGCTGCCCCGTGGCAAGAGATACATTTTTTATATAAAGCTGCTCCATCAGCAGCAAACATAGATGAGACTAAAACCATTCCAGCAAAAATTACCCTTTTCATTTTTAACTCCTTATCTTTCTATTATTATAATTTGGCGATTATCTACGCTACCGCTACTTCTATCGTTTCTACTTCTGTTATATCTTTTTGGCCTACTGTCTCTTTCGATGATAATTGGCTCATATCCTTGGTTGTGCCCATATGAGTTTGAGGGTTGCATATTGCTTCCTTGGCCAAAAAGCGATCCCATGTTTTGTACCATACTTGGTAACAACAAAAGAGCTCCAGCTCCAATTAATGCGCCTCTTTCTCTTTTTCCTATGGCGTTTGCATTTACAGCTAAAAGTGAGCTTACAAGAGCCATAACTGCTAAGGTTTTAAAAGCTTTCATTTTCGACTCCTTATTTGATTTTTAAAAGTATAAGAAGTCTTTGTGAAGTGTTTGTGAAGTTTTATAATTAAAGAAATTTTATTGGTTTATTTGATTTTCCCAATGAAGGTGTATCTATCCCAGTACTCATCTATGGCTATCTCTAGCTCTTTCTCACTCAAAGTAGTGGGCTCTTTCACCCCATACTTTAAAAGAAGCCCCTCAGGGAGGATAGATTTTTCTTTCATGGGATTTAAAAGATAGTCTTTCAAAGCAACCTTTACTGCGCTTTGTGAGCTAAAAGTTAAAACATATCTATAGAAAAATTTATCCAACCCCACATCAAGCTCTTCATGACATGAGATACAATCTTTCTCAAAAACTGAGGCATTTAGAGTTGCTAAAAGAAGTGTTAATCCCAAAATATATCTATACATGTGCCCTCCTTTGTTGAGTTTAACTCCATTTCCAAACCATACTCCTTTGCAATGGCACTTACAATGCTAAGCCCTATTCCAAAGCCACCAACACTGCTATTGGCCCTACTATATCTTTTGAAAATATCTTTAAGCTTATCTGGATCAATTCCTCTTCCGCTATCGCAAATTTGAAAGTGATTTTTAAAAACTCTTATATTTATCTCTCCGCCTACTTTATTGTATTTAATGGCATTTGAAAGAAGATTATCCACCAGTTTTGAAATCTTTTTCCTATCTATAAACAAAAAGCTCTCATCTCCTTTAATGGAGGTTTTAAGTCTTTTAGAGTCGCACATTGGCTTTACATACTCAAGTCTCTCTTTTAAAAGTTCATACATTTCAACTCTCTCATCACTACTTGCAATCTTATGCCCCAAAGTTAAATATGTTAAATCTTGGTAGAGATTTGCAACCGTCATTGCGCCTATTTTAATTCTATTTAGTTTTTGCTCTACGCTTTTGTCTAAACTCTCATCTTCAAGCATCTCAATATTTGTTAGTATCGCATTTATAGGGGTGTTAAGCTCATGCGTTGTATCTTTTATGAACCTATCTAAAAGAGCAATCGCCTCTTTCATTGGCTTTAAAAATAGCTTTAGTAAAAAGTATCCACCAACTCCTAGTATGAAAAGACTAATGCTCCAAAAATATGCGATATATTTTAAAGCCTTATCTCTCCAAAGCCCATCATCTTCCACCTCAAGCACTAAGTATTTAGTTCCTAAATAGTGAGATTGGGGCTCTTTTATATAGTGAATGAGTCCATTTTTTAGGTAGATTATCTTAAATAGTTCAGGCGTTGTTTTTAGTAAAGAGAATATCTCAACCCCGTCTGCATCAAAAATCCCTGAATTAAACTCATCATTTCTAGGATAGAGCCTAGTTTTATCAAAATCTATGTGAAATTTACGCAAAGCCTCCACTTGAGTGTTCGCTTTTACATTCAGTTCAAGCCTCATATTTTGAAGCATTGCGTCTTTTGCATTGAAAAAATAACCTATACTAAAAAGAGATAAAATAGCTAAAGATAGACTAAAATATAAAACTCCAAAGTAGAGCAGAGTTCGTTTTTCACGAATTTGTAAGCTTGTATCCCAGCTTTTTAATGCTGACAATACTATCCTTTCCTATATGCTTTCGTAAGTTTTTAATATATGTCCTAAGAGAGCCTTCACTTGGGCTCTCATCATAAGACCAGAGTGAGCTTAGTAAGTGTTCATGAGTTACAACCTCGCCTCTTTTTTTTAGTAGTAATGAAAGAAGTCTTGCCTCTTTTGGTTGGAGTGGTTGTTTCTTTTCATTGATGTAAAGATTTAATCCATTAGGATCAAAATAGATATTTTGAGAAATTTTGATTTGGTTATCGTTTATATGTGCAAATTCACGCTTAAGTAGATTTTCTACCCTTAAAAGCAGCTCTTTTAAGGCAAATGGCTTTCTAATATAATCATCACATCCGCTTTTAAAGCCATCTTCAACATCTTTTACACTATTTAATGAAGTGATGTAAATGGCTGGGGTTAAATTCTCATCCCCTCTAGCTCTTTTAAGAAGTTCAAATCCATCAATGCCCGGCACATTTACATCTAAAAGCAAAAGATCAAACCTCTTTTCATAAAGCAAATCTTCTGCACTCTCTCCATCATAAGCAGTGGTGACTTCATACCCTTTTTGGGTTAGAAAATCCTCTATGGTTGAGGATAGATTCATATCATCTTCTAGTAAAAATATCCTTGCACTCACTACTTTGCCCGTTTTATATTTTTCTCATACTGCTCTTTCTCTTTTTTAGAGAAGCTATCTTTTCTCTCATTTAACACTTTTTCAAACTCTTTTTTCTCTTCAATCTTTACATAGCCAATCAAAGCTATAAGCTCCTCATTGCTCATTGAATTAAAGTTTGTAGCGCTAAATAGAAAACTTACAAAAGTTAAAGCTAAAAAAATCTTTCTCATCTTTACTCCTTAAATAGGCTTAGAATCTTCTAATTTGACAATAGCTTCTTCACCCTTATAATCGCTTAGCAAGATGGCTATCCACCTAGTTCTTGGATTTGCATCAAGTGCTATTTTAACGCTCATTGTAAGTGGAACTGCTAAAAACATCCCAACAGAGCCTAGTACCCATCCCCAAAAAAGAAGAGATAGAAGAACAACCAGAGTTGAAATGCCAAGCCCTTGCCCTAAAAATCTAGGCTCAATGAAGTTTCCAATAGCAATATTAACTACTAAAAAAAGAGCTGTAACTGAAAGAGCTGATCCTAAATTTGCCTCAACTAAAGTTACTAAAATAGCTGGTATCGCAGCTAAGATTGACCCAATAGTTGGGATATAATTTAATAAAAATGCAAGAAGTCCCCATAAAAGCGCGTACTTTACACCCATTAAAACAAGAGCAAAGCCTATGATGATTCCAGTTGAGAGACTTGCCGCAGTTTTAATGGCAAGGTATCTTTTTAAATTCATTATAAAAATTTCTGAAGCTTTTAAATTCTCAGCATTCTTTTTTGCAAAATAGTTTAGTTTTGCCTTCATGCTAACAGTTTCAAATAGCATAAAAGTCACCATTAAAAAGATTAGAAATGAGTTTGAGAGTATTTGACTCATAGATTTTAAAAATGAACCAGCAGTTGAGATGGCATCTGCTGGATCAAACCCTGTTGGCAAAGAGTTAAGATCTATAGAAATACCATGTCCTTGAAGCCAAAGAGCTCCTTCTTGAGCTAGTTTAGTTAGCTTCCACTGAATTTCTGGCAAAGTATTTAAAAAACCATTTAATGAAGAGCCAACTATGGTTCCAATGCCTGTTAAAATTCCAACAACACCAGCTGTAACAGTTAAAAAAGCTAAAATCCTTGGAAATCCACGCTTTTCAAGCCAAAGCAGAAGTGGCGCACTAATAATTGCAATAAAAACTGCTAATAAAAATGGCACCATTATCGTTTGGATAGCCTTAACTCCAGCAATGACAATGACAAAAGCCGCAAGAGCCACTAAAGCATTAGCGCGCATAACTCTCTCCTAGATTATCTATTATTTTTAAAGTATCTTTTAACCAAAGCGCAAAAACCCTATCATAAGCTAAGCTAAGCTCATTAACTCCAAGATTTTCCATCTTCTCTTCATAGATGAAGGTTTTACTAAATAGTGCTTTTTTCTCTTTAGGATTTAAAAATCTCATACTACCAGAAACTACAACTTTAGAGTTTTCATTTTTATCTATATACTGCGCAAACTCAGATATGTCTATCTCTAAAATCAAAGTTGGATCAACTCTATTTTGAGCTTTAGCTACATCAAATACAAGGTTTGTTTTTGCAATTGAGTGCACAAAAAACTCTTGAATTTGAAGTGTTAAAAAGTTACTCCATCTATGATATGCATAATTTTTTCTTAAATTATTGCTATCTATATATGTAATTTTACTACTTTTTATTGCAGTTCCAGTTGGCATATTGATTGCAAGAGTAATGTCGTGAGAAATTAAGCTTTCTTCTATGTTTTTTGGTAGATTTATCTTTATAAAAGATGTATTTGGATGAATTTTTGGCTTAGAAACGCATCCTGAAAAAATAGATGCTGTTAAAATTGCGATAAACAGTACTCTTATCATAACTCTTCTCCTGGTGCTGGGGCTTGCATTGATTTTTTATACAAAAGATCTGATGGACTATTTTCTAAATTTTGAATGAAGCTTTTAAGCTGTCCTATCAAAATCTCCATCTCATAAAGTGAATTAATAAGAGGCAAAGCTGCATCTTTTGCAACTGATGATATGTCAAACATACCCTCACTTGCCTTTTCGCTAAGTAAAACCATAGTTTGTTCGACTGATTTTGCTGAACTACTAACAGACTGCATTGTGTCGCCCCCTAAGATTGACATATTTTTAACTGCTTTTGCTGCCTCAATAATCTCTTTTTCTAAAATGATAATATTGTTTGTGATAAGATCTAACTCTTTCTCTTTAGAAGCTAAAGATTTTGATATATTTGCTAGTGATTTTGTAGCTTGTGCACTATCTTTTAAGATATCTTCTACATATTTCATATTGTTTTCATTAACAAAAGAGTGACTACTTTCTAAAACTTTATTAGCTGATTCTAGCAGCAGTTCAATCTTCTCTACAATAGATTCAAAAGATTTATCGACTTTTGATAAAAGTGATGGTTTTGTAAAAATAGTTCCCATATTTTCATCATCTTTATCATTACTTACTTTTAAAAGTTTTGCACCCCTAGTTCCACCCTCAAGAAGCAGATAGCTAAGCCCTGTTATGCCCTGAGGCTCAATGATTGCATAAGTATCTTCTTTAATGGGCGTTTTTGCCTTTACTTTAACAATAATATCAACACTTTCACTATCGTTTGGGTTTATATATAGAGTTGAAACCTCACCAACACTTACTCCAAGTAGCTTTACAGGAGCTTTTTCATTTAATCCAGAAACAGTCTCTGCTGTTTGAACTTTAAAATAGACAAAGCTTTCATTATGAGCATATTTACTTTGCCAAAGGATTGCCCAAGCACCAGCTAAAAAGAGCCCAAATACAAATGCTCCTAAAAAAACATATCTAACTCTATGTTCCATTAATACTCCAAAAATTTTTTCATAAATGCTGTTTCGCTCTTCATTAACTCTTCATAAGAGCCCTCAACCCTCACTTTTTTATCTGCCAAAATGATAAACCTATCAAGCACTTTTTCAATGGTGTCTTTATCATGAGTTACCATCACAACTGTAATGTCTAAAAGTTCTCTTAACTTTATAATCAAAGAGTCAAAAGCTCTAGCACTTGCTGGATCTAGTCCAGAAGTTGGTTCATCTAAAAAAAGAAGTTCAGGATCAAGCGCTAAAGCCCTAGCAAGCCCAACTCTTTTTTTCATTCCACCGCTTAAATCAGATGGACTTTTAAATCTAACACTTGGATCTAATCCAACCATTTTTAACTTCATTATAGCGATATCTTCAATAAATTTTTTTGGTAGTTTTGTATATTCAACTAGCGGTATCATCACATTTTCTAAAACATTAAGTGAACTATAAAGTGCGCCAAATTGAAACAAAACTCCCCATCTTAATCTAAGACTCTCTTTTATTTTCTCACTAATAGTTGTGGTGTTAAAGCTTAAAACCTCAATGTTCCCTAAGTTTTGTTTATGAAGCATAATAATCTCTCTTAAAAGAACGCTTTTACCACTTCCACTTCCACCCAAAATCCCAAAGATTTCACCTTTTTTTACACTAAAGCTAACCCCATCATGCACTACATGAGATCCAAAAGAGGTTACTACATTTTCTATTTTTATTATCATATGCCAAGCTCAGTTAAAAATATGGAAAACAAAGCATCAAAAGCGATGACCCAAAATACGGCATTTACAACACTTATAGTTGTATATTTTCCAACACTCTCAGTAGTTCCTCTTATCTCAAAACCTCTATAACACCCAATGAAAGCTATGAGCGCTCCAAAAACTGGGGCTTTTACTAATCCAATTATAGTATGTTTTAATTCTACACTCTCTTGAAATCTACTTATAAACTCAGCCATGCTTATGTTTAGCTCGGTTTGAGCTATTATCATTCCCCCAAAAATCGCAACAACATCTCCAAAAAAAACCAACAAAGGAAGCACGAAGACTAAAGCTACAACACGCGGAAGCACTAGAAATTCCCATGGACCAAAACCCATGGTTCTCATAGCATCAACCTCATCAGTTATCTGCATAACTCCAATTTGAGCAGTAAATGCTGAAGCACTTCTACCTGCAACTACAATGGCGACTATGAGCGGTGCAAGCTCTCTTGTAACAGATATTCCAACCATTTCGACTATAAATATATTTGCACCAAACTTTTCTAACTGCACTGCCCCTTGATAGGCTACAACAACACCAATTAAAAGTGAAGTGATAGCTATGATGGGCAGGGCTTTAAAGCCATTATGTTCCATATGATATAAAGTAGCTTTAAATCTAATCTTTTGAGGCGCTAAAAAGGTTTTAAATAGCGCACTTGTACCCTTTCCAACAAAACCTAAGAATCGCAAAAACCCTATGAAGTAACTATATATAGCATCGTCTAAGTTTAATAAAAACTCTTTTAATTTAAATCTTGCTGGCAAGGCTATCTCTTTTTCTCTATATTCATCACAAAGCTCAATGAGAGAAGCAGTTTTTTCATCTACATTTTCAAATAAAATATCTTTTTTTTCACCCTCAAATCTAACTTTTAAGGTTAAAAGCGCCATAGCTCCTGCACTATCAATCTTTTTTATATTTTTCAAATTAAAAACTACTCTTGTGCATTTAGTTTGAATATCCAAGCTTTTATGCACAGTTTGGCAGAGCCAATCATTAATACAATTTATAAAAAAAGTGCTATCTTTTTCTTTAGTTGTAAAAATTTTAGACATTTAGCCCCTTTTTAGTAGCTTAAGAGTCTATTTTATCACATTTTAATATATGTGAGCATATTATCATTTTATGAAAAAGTTTCTATTTTTAATTATTGCTATTGTAGTTTTTGCTAAGGAGAGCTTAGTGGTTGAAGAGAAGATCACTTTAGGTGGCGGATGCTTTTGGTGTCTTGAGGCGATATACCAAGAAGTAGAGGGCGTAAAAAGCGTGGTTAGCGGATATATGGGTGGAAATAAGAAGAGTGCAAATTATCCTGCTGTAAGCACAGGTTTAACAAAACATGCTGAGGTTGTGCAAATCATTTTTGATCCAGATAAAATTAATCTTTTAGAGATTTTAAATATATTTTGGAATATCCACGATCCAACAACTCTTGATAGGCAAGGAGCGGACATAGGCCCACAATATAGATCCATAATATTTACAAGCACAAACGAACAACTTCAAAAAGCTAGTGAATCTTTGCTTGAAGCTCAAGATAGATTTAGCTTACCAATTGTTACTCAAGTAGTTCCGCAGATGGAGTTTTTTGAGGCTGAGGAGTATCATCAAAACTATTTTAAAAATAATCCAAACAATGCTTACTGTCAAGCAGTTATTGCCCCTAAAGTAAAAAAGTTTAAAGAGCTTTAGCTTAAACTCTTAAATTCTGTATTTTTTTGAAGATTGGCTCTACTTTTTCTCTCTTTTTTTCGCCATCTTTCATACTCTAAATCATGTTTTAATATATGCTCAACTAGCCATTTTTTAACAATCTCTTTTAAAGAAATTCGTATCTGTTTAAAACTACTAGCCTCTTTTATAGTTTTATTTAAAGACTCTACAATCTCCTCATGCTGTCTTTTATGCTCATCTAATTTAGGATACCCAATGGTTTTCATATACTCTTCTTCATCTTTAAAATGACTTTTCATGTAGTCATAAAACTCTCTCATTAGCAAACTTATGCGATGTTTTGTAGCTGCGTTTGCATCAAGAGTATAAACTTGTGAAGCTAACTTAAATAGTCTTTTATGCTGTTCATCAATAATTGAGTGATTTACACTAAAATTAGAGTTCCATTGTGGCAACATCTTTTTCCCTTATTTGTTAAGTACCATTATCCTTGGTTTAACAAAAAAGTATATCATTTAATAAAATAATTTCAAGTATTTATAGTATTAAGAGATAAAATCTTTAGCGATTACATAATCTTCATTTCATATTGATGATAAATTAAGTTTTATCTAATTTTATTAAAAACATATAGTTAGATGTTATAATCATTACTATGAAACAAAAAATACTCTTTTTCATATTTTTGCTATTTTCAACTCTTCTTGCAACTTCTAGCGAGTTTAAAGTGAAAGAAGAGATTTTAAAAAAGATTGAGAAAGAGTTTAATCTTTTTGCTACAAAAAGGGTTTTAGCTTTAGTAAAAAATATGAATGAAGTAAGAGATGGGAGTGATTTAGAAAAACTTGAGAAAGTGAATGATTTTTTTAATAAAGTTCCATATGGTAAAGATGTGGATATTTGGGGGATTAGTGATTACTGGGCAACTAGGTATGAATTTATAGGTAAAGACAAGGGTGATTGTGAGGATTATGTAATCGCTAAATATTTTACCCTTTTAGAACTTGGAGTAGATAGTTCAAAACTTTTTATGTCGTATGTAAGATCTTCTAAGTTTGACGCTGCTCATATGGTTTTAACCTATTATGAAACCCCAAAATCTATCCCTTTAGTATTAGATAATTATAATTATAAAGTTTTGCCAGCAACTCAAAGGGGGGATTTAACACCAATTTATAGCTTTGATGGTAAAGAGCTCTTTAATGCAAAACAATCAAGAATAGGAAAGTTAATCCCGGCTTCAACAAAGCAATCCCGCCCTTGGGATGAGCTAGTTATCACTAGATAAAGGATAAAAAGTGAGTCTATTTAAACAGTTAACTATCATGTTAGGAGTTTTTTTAATATTTTTACTATTTATGGTAATGGCACTTAATTTTCGCTCATCCACAGAGTTTGTACAAAACCAACTCTACAATGATGCAAAAAATACAGCTCATCATTTAGGATTAACTCTTTCTAAAACGGCTGACTTGCAAGATTTAATTACAATAGAAACGATGGTTAGTGCAATTTATGATAGTGGATATTATGAGAGAATTAGCCTTAAAGACATGGATGGTAAAGATATTATCAATAAATTTGACAAGGTAACTTTAGCAGGAGTACCAGAGTGGTTCTTAAAAGTTATCACAATCCAAACAGCAAGTGCAAAAAGTGAAATAATGTCTGGATGGAGTAGAGTTGGTACCTTAGAAGTTGTTTCACATACTGGAAATGCTTATAGGCAGCTTTATACTATATTTGTAGGACTGATTAAAACTTTTCTAATCATTGCTTTTGCTGCAACTATTATTTTGTATATTGTTTTAAAACTGAGTTTAAAATCACTCATTGAGATTAAAAATCAGGCGTTAGCCATTATGAATAATGAATTTATCATTGGATCAAAAACCCCATTTACAACCGAATTTCGCTCTGTTGCTGGGGCTATGAATAGCATGATAGTAAAAGTAAAAGATATATTTGAAAGAGAAAATGAAGCGGTTAGAAAAAATCATGAGCTTTTATATGTTGATGCTGAATCAAGACTTTATAATAGAAAATATCTTTCAAATGCGCTTGCTTTATACCTTGAGGGGGAGTCTAAAGATAGCATAGGTTCATTTTTACTTTTAAATGTAAAAGGGATTGAAGCTTTGAAAAAAGAGATGGGATATGAGGGATATTTAAATTTTTTAAAGTTAATTACTAAAAATTTACTAGAAAAGTTTTTAGTAAATGAGGAAGATTTAGTCATTAGGCTTAGTAAAGAGGAGTTTTTTATAGTTGCCCCTAGAATTACCATGAGTGATTTAAAAAATAGTGCAAAAGAGGTGCTTAGTGAACTCTCTAAACATATAAAAAGTATAAATGTAAATAAAAAATATAAAGCAGAGTGCGCCATAGGCTCATACACTCATGAAGATAGTGTAAAAAGTATCCTCTCAAAAGCTGATCTTATATTAACTAGTGCCAACTTTTATGATGGCATTGCCATGGAAAATCAATCAAGTTCATCTTTAGTTTTAGGTAGAGAAGAGTGGAGAAAACTGCTACTTGAGAGTATGGAGAATGAAAAGATAGTTTTAGCGTCGCAAAAAATTGTGCAATTTGGTAAAAATGGCAAGAAGTCCATTGCAAAAGAGATTTTTATAAGACTTATATACCCTGAAACAAAAGTACAAAATGCAGGAGTGTTTATCCCTATGGCTATAAGTTTAGGATTAGCAGATGAGATAGACTACTACACCATAGAAAAAACTTTAAAGTACGCACAAAATGAAGGTTACAAAACTCCTTATGCTTTAAATATATGTGTAGATTTTATAAAAAAAGAGGGAAGTTTAACATGGTTAGATAAATTGCTAAAAGAGCATAAAAAAGCGAAACTCTTTTTTGAAATTACAAATAGCACTACCATTAATTGTGTTGATGAGTTAATAAAATTTAAAGATTTAATCAAACAATACAACCACAGTTTTGGTCTAGATCAATTTACTTTGCCTAATAGTGGCGCTGGATATTTACAAAAACTGCTTCCAGATTATATTAAGGCAAATAGAGCCTATCTTGAAGACTTGTTTGGCTTGCAAGATGGTCAAATGAAACAAGAGAGTTTTAAAAATATCATCATTAGTCTTGGCATTGATATTGTAGCTATGGGTGTTGAAAATAAAGAGCAAATTGACTCTATGTTACTACTTGGGATCAATAAACTTCAAGGAGTAGGCATAGATGAGGTAAGCTTAATGAGTTAGATTACCGCTCCGTAAAAGTGTAGGTTTTGGTTTTTAAAATTGGTTTTAATATATAATCTAAAACAGATTTTTTACCAGTTAATATATCAACATCAGCAATCATCCCAGGGATTATATATTTTGAATTTTCCAAATCTCCTATAAAGTTTTTCTCTGTTTCGATTCTAACAATATAAAATGTTTTATTATCTTTTTCAGTTATGGTATCTGGACTTATCCCTATAACTTTTCCATCTAATCCACCAAAAATAGAAAAATCAAATGCAGAAAACTTAACGATTGCTTTTTGATCTAAATATATAAAGCCTATATCTTTTGGCAAAATCTTAACTTCAACTATCAATCCATGATCTGTTGGAACTATCTCAAGAAGCTCTTGTGCTGGCTTAATGCTTCCACCTATTGTGTTTACATAAAGTTTTTGAACAATACCATTTGATGGTGCTCTTACGGTAGTTCTTGCCACTTGATCTGAAGATGCAAGCTTGTTTGCTTCAACATCTTTTAGTTGAGTATAAGTCTCATTTAACTGTTTTCTAACCTCAGCAATATTGGTTTTATGTAAATCTTTTATCTTTTTTTCAAGCTCAGAGATTTCAAAATTTATCTTATCTAAGTTTAAAATAGAACTTTGAAGCTTTTGCCTTGCATCACTTTGCTCTCTTTGAAGTTTTAAAAAATCAACCTGAGATCTTATCCCTTTTTCAACCATAGGCTTAGTCATCTCAACCTCTTTATCGATGGCTTCAAGTGAAAATTTTGAATGGGTTATAATCTGTTTTACATCTTCAAGTTGGCTGTTTTTCTGTTTTATTTGATCTTCAAAAATCATTTTTTTTGTCTCAAGTTGTGTTTTATTGCTTAAAAATAACTCTTGTTCATTTTTTAAAAATTCATTAAATCTATCATCATCTGTTAGTTCAAATGAAAAATCCACCCCTTTTAATTCTGCTTCAAGTCTTTTTATTTTAGCTTGAAAATAGCTAGACTTAAGCTCATTGGACATTGCGGTTGAGTGTCCTTTTTCATTAGATATTCTTATAAGCACTTCCCCTTTTTTTACAATATCACCCTCATTTATTAAAATTTCTGATACTATTCCACCCTCAAGATTTTGAATGATTTGATTTTGCCCGCTTGGAACTACTTTTCCATTTCCCCTTGCTATCTCATCAATTTGCGCAAAATATGCCCAAACTATGAATAAAACAGTTGTAATAAAAAAGTATAAAATTACCCATTTTAGTTTTTTTGGGCTAGATTGCACTACTGCTGCGCTTAGGCTATTAACTAATTCTAAGTCTGATTTGCTAAGTTTTTTTTCTAAAAATTGTCTATTATTTTGAAAAAATGGATCTTTTTTCTTAGCCATTTTGTACCCCGCCAAGAGCCTTAATCACCTCATCTTTACTACCATCTAGCGCCTTAACTCCTCCATTAAAAACAATCACCCTATCAGCTAGATCTAAAAGATTCATTTTTTGAGTTACTAAAATAAGAGTTTTATCCTCTTTTTTAGAATCTAATCCTTTTAAAACTAAAGATTCACTCATTTGATCCATCGCATTAGTTGGCTCATCAAAAAGCCAAATTGGGGCACTATTGATGATGGCTCTTGCTATGCCCACACTTTGTCTTTGCCCTCCTGAGAGCCCCACACCTCTCTCTCCTATTGGCATGTCATATCCTAGAGGATGAAGCTTTATAAACTCATCTGCACCTGCGGTTTGTGAGCACTCTAGCATCCAACTATCATCAATAAATCTATGAGAACCAAGGATATTGTTTTTTATGCTTCCTCTAAAAAGAGATATGTCTTGCGGAACATAACTAATGTTTTGCCTAATATCGCTTGGATCAATTTGGGCTATGTCTATTCCATCGATCAAAATTGAACCACTATCTGGCTCATAAAGCTTTAAAATGAGTTTTGCGATGGTAGATTTACCAGAACCAATCCTGCCAATGAGTGCAACTTTCTCACCCTCTTTAATGGTAAAACTCACATCTTTTAGTGCGTAAGCTTCACTATCAGGGTATTTAAAACTCACATTTTTAAACTCAATATTGCCTCTTAGGTTTGGCCTTTTTACAAACTCTTTAGCTAAAGGTCTATCAAGTGGCTTATTTACAATCTCATCAAGCATTTTAAATGATGTTTTTGCATCTTCATAATTGGTAATGAGTCCAACTATTTGCCCCATAGGTGCAATCGCTCTTCCTGAGAGAATCATGGTTGCTATAATCCCACCCATGGTTAATTTAAAATCTTGAATGAGATAGACACCAAAGCTTACAACTAAAACACTATTTAACCCAATCAAAAAACCTGTAACTGTTGCGGTGGAAGATGAGATGAGTTTTGATTTTAAACTTTTTGTAGCTATCTCACCAGTAGATTCTTCCCAATTATATTGAACAGATCCAGCCATTTGGTGAGTTTTAACAGTTTCTATGTTTTGTAAAGCTTCAATGAGTATGCCATTTTTCTTTGCACTTGCTTCATAAGTGCTCTCTATGCTAGATTGCAAAGGTTTTTTAATAATTAAGGCGTAAGTTATGATAATGCAAATGACTATGATTGGCGCTAAAACTAAAATACCTGCAATGTAATATATGAGTATTAAAAATAAAATTGCAAATGGGAAATCAATTAAAACACTAATAGTAGCACTTGTTAAAAACCCTCTTACACTATCAAAACTCTTTATATTGTTTGCAAATGAGCCAACAGATTTTGGATGAGCGCAAAGTTGCATATCTAAAACTCTCTCAAATATGATTGATGAGATTATAATATCACTCTTTTTAGCTGCCATTTCTAAAAAGTAAGTTCTTATAAACTTCAAACTAGCATCCAAAATAAAAACTGTTATCACTCCAATGGTAAAGACTATAAGAGTCTCTTTAGCGCTATTTGGGATGACTCTATCATAAACATTCATTGTAAAAAGTGGGGTTGCTAAAACAAATATATTTATCAAAATTGAAGCTAAAATCACATCTTTATAAATCTTTTTTGAAAAACCAATAGTGCTCCAAAACCAATGTTCTTGCCCCGAAAAATTAACCTTTCTTTCTACATCTTCATATTCATATATCTTTTTTAACATGAAGGCAAAACCAAGATACTCTTTATTTAAATCTTCTAAGCTAACCCACTCTTGCAGTGGATCATCACCATCACTAAAAATAATCTTAGCTTTTCCATCTTGCACACTATCTAATATGCAACTATTGCCATTTTTTAAAACTAAAATGCAAGGGAGTTGTAAATTTATAAATTCATGGAGTTGTTTTTGGACTATTGTAGATTTAAGTCCAGCCCTACTTGCTGCGCGAGAAAATAGTGACTTTGAGCCATCTTTAGAAAAAAGCTTAAAATCACTACTTTGCTCAATTGGCAATCCTGAAATTAGTGAATCAAGTGAATAGGGCTTATGAAAAAGCTTAGTGTATAGCACTAGCGATCTAAGCAGACTATCTCTATGCAGCACACTCCTGCTTATTTGTTCCATATACTACTTTCTAATTAAAACTGCTTCAATGCGTCTATTTTGAGCTTGTCCCTCTAGGGTGCTATTTTTGGCAACTGGCTCTGTATGTCCTTTGCCCTCAGCCGCAATTCTACTTGAACTTACACCATTTTCAACTAAAATGTCTCTAATTGCGTATGCTCTTTTTTCAGAAAGCCACTGGTTGTAACTTTTTGAGGCAGTTCCATCATCGCTAGCATGTCCAACTATCAAAGTATTAAAATCATCATTATCATTCATAAATTTTGCAAAAGCTAAAACTTTATCTGTACTGCTTGCAACTACAACTGAAGAGTTGTTTTCAAAATTTACCTCTAAATTTATAGCTTTAGTGCAGCCATACTCATCCACGCTCTGTCCTGCTGGAGTATCTGGGCACTTATCTAGTTTATTTATAACTCCATCATTATCATCATCCAAATCATCCCAACTGATAGAACTCTTCTTTGCCTTAGGCTCTTGCTTAGTAGCTACTTTAGCCTCATTAGCCTTTGGTACATAAAGTGAAATAGCTACTACATTATTTAAGCTTTTATCTTTTTTTCTAGTTTCAAGATAATATTTATCAAGATCAGCTCTTGTTTGAGTCATTAAAATCTTTTCATCTACATTTAAATCTACTAACTTATTTTTAACACTATTTGCAAAACCTAAAGCTTTATCATAGCTTGCAGTTTTATCCTCCATCCCCTCACTATGTCCAATGATGGTGACAATTGCGTCAGTTTCATTGTGTTTTTTTAACTCATTTGCTATTTCATTTAAGTCTATCTTTTTTTGATCCATATTTACAAATTCAAATCTTTTTATCATTGTAAAATCATCATAATATAGATGCTTATCAAGCTTTGTTGATTCAACATTTTTACTAGCAACTGCGTTAAATTCGTAATCATATAACCCTTTGGTTGACTCTTTTTTTGGACTTTGGACATCATGTTTAGCAACTGGTTTTATGTAGGTTTCATCTTGGATTAAATATCTATTTTGCTTTGAGTCTATCTCACAACCATGCTCATCTACAATAGCTCCAAAAGGGGTATCTGGGCACTTGTCTAAACTATCAGGCACTCCATCAAAATCAGAATCTTTCTCTTTTTGCGAACACCCATAAGGAGTAATGTCATCATTTCCTAAAATAGAATTATCACAAATATCTAAACTATCTACTATTCCATCTCCATCAATGTCTTTATTCACTGGCAATTCATCTTTAGTAATGTCAAATGGATTTAAAGTTGGATGGATAATTTTATTGTACTGCGCGCTATCAACGGTGGATTGAACTAAAAGTCCCATTGCATCTAAAATTCTATATTGTGCAAAAAGCTTGTCAAGCTGTGCATTAATGATTTGACTTTTTGAGTTAATGAGATCGTTTTGAGCAGTTAAAAGATCGAGTAAAGTTCTTCTACCCATATCATACTCATCTTTATAATTCTCAAGCGTTTCTAAAGAAAATTCATAATATTTATAAAGCTCTTCTAGTTGGTTTCCTAAAAGATCATACGCATTCCATGAAAGCTCAAGCCCTTCTAATATCTGCCTTTTTAAATCTCTTTGGATTTCTGTCTCTTTGTAGATGGTGCTTCTTGATTTTTGTAAATCAGCCTTGTGCGCACCGCCACTGTATAAATTCCAATTCAAAACTAAATACACTCTTTGTCTATCATCTGGACTATCAAGAGTTTGCCCCTTGCTATAGTCATTAAAAACTTGCTCAGCTTCTAAATCTATGGTTGGATAAAATTTAGATTTTTTTTCTCTATACAAAGCCTGTGCGCCTTGAATATTATATTTACTAACTAAGATTGAAGGATTGTTTTGGATAGCAATTTGCGCAGCCCTCTCTTTTGATTCTGGCATTGCAAAATTTAAATTAGGCAGTGTTAAACTTGCAACATTTACGCTTCTTCCAAGTAATCTTTTAAATCTAGCTTCTTTATCTATGGTATTGTTTTGCCAAACTATCAAGTTTGAATTTGCAAGCGAGAGTGAAGCGTATATTTTTGTCATCTCTGATTTTGTAGTTAATCCTTGCTGATACAAAGCATCAACATCTTCAAAAATCTTTTTATTTATCTCCACATTATCTTTTGCATTTTGCAACAGTCTATAACTTCTAATCACATCTATGTAAGCCCCAACCATTTGAAATGCAATGTCATTTGCACTCTCTATATAGTGGTTAGCTGCTGCTAAAATCCTAGTTTGTTGATAGTTAATCTTTTGGGTTGTACTAAAACCCCTAAAAAGATTTTGGGTTAATTTTAGTGAATTTGTATAGTGATTATACGCTGTACTATCTACAAAGTGGCTATAGTTTTTGTTTTTATCTTTAAACTTTCCACTATTAACTCTCCCAATGCTTGATTGTAAATCAACCGATGGTAGCCATTCAGACTTTGCTATCTCTAAATCTTGCTGCGTTTCATTGAAATTTTTTCGTCTCTCTTTTACTACTGGATTTGTCTCTAAAGCCTCGCCTATTGCGTCTTTAAGACTTATAGCATAAACGCTAGAAGTAAGCAAAAACAAAATAGCGCCTGCACTTAAATATTTACAACATCTCATCTATCGCCCCTAAAAATAATAATAATCACGTAAGAATATCTACTTATATCTTTTATTTTACTTTATTTATACATATAAGTATTATCTTGTTAGAAAAATATCTAATTATTTATGCAAAATAATAATTTACCTAAAGTTACAGTTTAATTTCATGAAAAAGAGTCTTTAGCATCTTAGTTAGAGTATAATAATTTACCATATCTTAACCACACTTCTTGGGGGAGTCTATGTTAAAACATGAAAAACTAAAAAAACACTATAGATTTACAAAGGAAGATGAAGAGCTGCTATCTTCAATGCAGTCCCAAATGAGCAGTTTATCTAACTCTTTCATGGATGAGTTTTATGATTTTATCTGGGATTTTGGCTCAACTGCTAAGTTTTTGAAAAATGAAAAGATTATAAGTTATCATAAATCCAAAATTAAAGCTTGGTTTGAGAATCTTTTTTCTGGAAATTATGATTTACAATATTTTAACTACCTATACAAAATAGGTGAAATTCATGTAAGAATCGGCCTTCCAACTCATTATGTAAATGCTGCTTTTAATTTTGTTAGAACATTCATTGTTAAGCAAATCCATCAAAGCAAATATGATGAAAAGTTAAAATATAGACAAATTCAAGCTGTAGAAAAAATCATAGATATGAACCTTGACACTCTTACAAGTTCATATAGAGAGGAGGAGCTTAGCAAGTTTTTAGCTCTTTCGCAGTTTGAGCGGACAATTTTGGGTGGACTTAAAAAATTCAACTCATATGTTAGTCTTTTTCTAGCAGCATCTCTTGTGGTAGTTGCATTTTTTGCAATTGGTCTTTTTATGTATGATGTATATTTACTGTTTTTCTCAGACATTGAGCTAGAGCAGGGTGTTTTGACTGTTTTAGGAAGCTTACTTGTTTTATGGGCAGCTAAAGAGCTTATCCACGAAGAGATCAAACATTTGCAAGGAAAAGGGTTTGCGCTTGAAGCCTTCATTATGTTTGCCATAGCAGCTTTGATTAGAAAAGTGCTCATCTACTCATTATCAGCTGATAAGATAAATGAACTTCTTATCATAGGCCTTGTCATTGTTGCTTTAGCGGTAGCTTACTGGCTTATAAATATGAAAAATAAACATTCGCCTACAAGTGAGTAGTTATTTTAAAATTTAATAAAACTATTAATTTGACTAAAAAGTTAATAAAAAGTTAATATTTTGATAAGTATCCATAGCTTATAATTCACTCCTAACAAATTTATTCAAGTGCTAAGGCTTAGCAACAACATTACTTCATTGTAAAATTTCATCATTTTAAGGATATGTATAGTGAGAAAATTAGCCTATTGGCCCATTGCGGCTGGCGTAATTTTTGGTATTGTGGCGCCTTTATTGGCAACATTTGGCAACCCAGGCAATATGGGCATGTGTGCAGCATGTTTTTTGCGCGATATTTCAGGCGCTCTTGGCTTTCATAATGCAGCCATTGTGCAATATATTCGGCCTGAGATTATTGGGCTTATTTTAGGTGCATTTGTTTCTGCACTTTTATTTAAAGAGTTTAGGCCTCGTGCTGGCTCTGCACCAATAGCTCGTTTCTTTTTAGGCATTTTTGCGATGATAGGAGCATTAGTATTTTTAGGCTGCCCATGGCGTATGTTTTTAAGGCTATCTGCTGGTGATTGGACAGCACTTGCAGGACTTGTAGGCTTAATGGTGGGTATCTTCATTGGAGTTTATTTTTTCAAAAAAGGTTTCTCTCTTGGACGAAATCGCCCTGTTCATGCGCTTGTTGGCTATTTGATGCCTGTTTTTGGAGTAGCACTTTTTGCACTACTTCTTTGGGGAATGTATGGGGATGCAAACCTTGTAAAGTTTTCAGCTAAGGGGCCAGGGGCTATGCACGCACCTTTACTCATCTCATTAATTGTAGGGCTTCTTTTAGGATTTGTATTTCAAAAGAGTAGATTTTGCACCATCGCAGCTGCTAGAGATACTATTTTGCTTAAAGAGACGCACATTTTACAAGGGTTAATAGCATTTGTATTTTTAGCATTTATCACTAATCTTGTTTTAGGCCAAGTAAATCCTGGATTTGAAAATCAACCAATAGCACATAATGATGCTTTATGGAACTTTTTAGGAATGCTTCTTTCTGGCTTAGCTTTAACTTTAGCAGGCGGTTGCCCTGGTCGTCAATTGGTATTAAGCGGTGAGGGTGATACCGATGCAGGTATTTTCATTATGGGGCTTTTAATGGGGGCTGCTATCGCTCACAACTTTAACCTTGCAAGTTCACCTGCTGGCATTACTGCAAATGCACCTTTTATGGTTTTTGCAGGATTGATTTTTTGTATTGTATTAGGCATTTTTGCAAAAGAGAGGAGATAAATTATGGAAACTATTGATGTACGAGGACTTTCATGTCCTTCTCCTGTTTTAGAAGTAAAACAGGCGATAGACAAAGGTGTAAAAAACTTTAAGGTTATATCTGATTGTGGAACATCAGCAGAAAATATCACTAGATTTGCTAAAAATGCAAATTATAGCGTTGGGATGAAAAATCTTGATGATGGCACAATCGAGTTCATGCTTCAAGCGCAATGATTTATTTAGATAACGCAGCAACTACATTTCCAAAACCCTCATGCGTTGTGGATGCCATGGCGCATTTCATGACGCATGTGGGGGCAAATCCTGGCAGAAGTGCTCACACTCTATCAATTGAATCTGCTAACTTAATGTTTAAGTGTAGAAAAGCGCTCTCAAACCTCATAGGACAAAAAGATTTTCTAAGAACTTTTTTTACTCAAAATGCAACAATGGCGATTAATACATGTCTATATGGTCTTTTAAGGGAGGGGGATATAGTTTTAACTACATCTTTAGAGCACAATGCACTAATGCGCCCTCTTAAAATGCTAGAAGAAAAAAGAGGAATTAAGTTGCGCTTCATTCCTTGTGACACTAAATGCAAGATGGATACAAGTAACATAAAAGAACTAGCTCGTGGGGCAAGGCTTATTGCTTGTGTTCATGGCAATAATGTTACAGGCGCATTAATGCCTTTGGATTTTTTTGCTTCACTAGCTAAAGAGGTGGGAGCATATTTATTAGTTGATGCTTCTCAAAGTGCTGGACTTATTGATATAAATATGCAACAAAATGATATTGACATGCTTTGTACTTCAGCGCATAAAGGGCTTTACGGCCCTATGGGACTTGGATTTTTTTCTCTTTCTTCACGCATGGAACAGATAGAAAGTTTTATGCAAGGAGGAACAGGAAGCAGGAGTGAAGAGGAGATACAACCAAATTTATTGCCAGATAAACATGAAAGTGGCACTCCTAATATGCCAGCCATAGCTGGGCTTTATGCTGCTCTTAAATGGCGTGAGGGCATTGGTAGCAAAAAAATATATGTTCATGAAATAGCATTAAAAAAACAGTTGGAAGAGGGGCTTAAGAGGTTAAATTCTATATCTATTTGCAAGGTAGATAAAGAGTATGCAACTACTGGTGTTTTATCATGCTATTTTAAACATGAAACTATTTCAAAGATAGCACAAAGATTAGATAAAGAGTATGGCATTTTAACTCGCGTGGGACTTCACTGTTCGCCTGCAACGCATAAAAGCATTGGCACTATGCGCTATGGAGGAACCATACGATTTGCACCATCATTTTTTACTACCATACATGAAATAGACTCTACAATTGACGCAATGAAGGAGATAGTAAAATGAAAGGATATTTTCTGCTCTTTAGCACTTCAAGCGCTCTATACGCATATGAGGTCTTGAAAGATAAGCCAAATATGGAAGTTTCCCTAGTGCCAACTCCAAGAGAATTTTCAAGTGATTGTGGAATGGCAATTTATATTGAAAGCAAAAACATTAAAGAAGCAGCCCATACTCTTGATAAAGAGCGTATAGAGTATGAGTATCATGATGTCTTACAATAAAAAATTTTCTAAAAATAGTTAAAAAATCTTTTAATAAAAGCGGTTATAATCTTAAATGAAGTATGGTGCGGATGAGAGGAGTTGAAGCAACTATCCTTATATATTTTACAGTTTACAGTATAACCAAACTCCCATATATAGGGCTTCTTTAGTTTCTATTAATTCCTTATGATGTATAATAATATATCAAAAGTGGACACCCAAACGGACACCCACTAAAAAAGGTTATCACATGGCTTTAAAAGTTAGCGACTATATACAAGTTAAAAACGAATCTAATATAAAAATACATAAATCTGATAGTACTAAGTTTCTTTTTGATTTTAGAATGAATGATAAAAGATACCGTAAAAGCTTTGTTGTAAGCCAAAAGGCTTTAAATAAAAAAGACTGTATCAAAGAAGCTAAAAAAGAACTTCTGAAAGAAAAAGAGAAAATAGAAGCTGGTTATACCTCATCAAATAAATTAAATTTAGATGAGTTGTTTGAAGAGTATTTTAAAGAATTGGACACCTCTAAGCAATGGACTCATAAAAAAAGATATATCTATGAACATTATATAAAAAGCTATTTAGGAAAAAAGAACATAGAGAAAATAAGACCGACCGACATAAACCGCTTAATAGCTGATATGAAAAAAAGAGAATTAAGCCCACGAACACAAAAGAGCGTCCTTGAAATTTTGAAGCCCCTTTATAATTTTGCGAATGAAAACAAGTTCACAAAAGAAAATCCCGTGAAAAATATCAATGTGAAGATACCAAATCAAAAGAAAATAGTTACAAGTGCGACTGAACTATTTACAAAAGTACATAGTGCTATTAATTCACTTTTTGCAGATAATCCTTATCTTAGAGCTTTATTTATGTTTGGTTTTAGTGGTAGAAGAAAAAACGAGGTGCTTACTCTTAAATGGGAGAGCATAGACTTTGAAAATAATTATTACTGGTTAGAGGGTAGCAATGTAAAGAACTCATCAAATCAAAAATACCCTTTGTATCCATTTATAAAAGAGGCACTCCTACAAATCCCAGATACCAAGAGAGGCTTAGTTTTTAAAAGTCCTATCACTGGTAAAAAAATCAGTAACATAGATAGACAAATGAGAAATTTAAAAAAGCATATTGCATTTATGTTTTATGATGATAATCCATTATACCAAGCTTATACAGTATTAAAAGCAAAAGAAAAAACAGAAGATTATATTTATTCTTTAAAGTGGAGTGATGAACATCTTCAAGATATAAAAGAGATACTATCAAAATATACTGGTGCAAAAAGTGGCTTAGTATTTGCAGAACTACAAAAAGAAAAAACTGATGCTTTATCATTTCATTACATGAGAAATATATTAGTTTCTATGTTAGCAGAACAACATACAGAAGCTATTGTTTTGAGTGGTATATTAGGGCATAGCGATGTTAATACAATAAACAGATACTTATCTATCAATCACTTTAAAAGTGGTACAGAGGGGCTTAAAACGATTAATCAGGTGCTTGATGTTGAGGTTATAGGATGAGTGAGTTTGAAAAACTAAAACAGTATATTATCGAATCTGTAAATAGTCATTTTATATTTTTACTAAAACAATATAAGAACGAATGCAATGCTAATCAAGATATTATAGATACTTTAGAAAAATCAAAAATTAATTTTTATACTGAAAGACTTAGTGGTAATGCTGGACAAAAAGCATATTTTAAAAACAAAGAAATCGACAAACTAACAGCTAAGTATGAACAATTAAAAAATGATAAGAAAAAAGAGATTAAAGAGTTAAAAGAAGTATATAAACACCTTTTAAAAGATAAGCATAATTATTTCAACCGTTTAAAAATTGAACTGGAAAAAAGTGCTAAAAAAAATACAGTACTTAAAGAGATTTTATATAACGAAGATAATGTATTTACTGAATGGATATTAAATCAATTGCTTTGTCTTTTATTAGGTATATCAAGCTCACATGAAGCCAAACAAAGGCTTAACCTACTCTTAGAAGAATATGCACCATATTTTATGAAAATAAAAGCACCAAAAGAAGAAGAAATAACTCGGGCTATGCTTACAGATAGTATTATAGAAATACTTATGCAAAATTTTATTAATGATGAATTTTACTATTTCTCATTACTTGAATACTTATTTAAAAAGGACACTTTAGGAATAGAGCAAAAAATAGAGCAACTAATAACATATATGAAAAAAAATAAATCTGAAAAATCTATTATTAACTACATTGAAGAGTTACTAACAAGATATAAAAATCAAAAAGAAAGAACAGTTACAAGGCTAATAGATGATATTAGTAAATTACTTATTGTAGATATATTAAGAGAAAAAACACCCCACCGAATAAGAACATATACAGTAAAAACACACCCCCATCAACTTAAATAAAACAGTGGGATGAAATAAAAAAACACATCCCACTTTTTTATTACATACTTCTAAAATCAATTGAACGACACCGTAGAGTGTTTTAAGATACAAAAGGATTAGTATCTTCTTTTTAAATAGATAGAGGTATAAACATGATGGAAACATCAACAACAAAAGACTGGTTAAATCCAAATGAAGTAAGTAAGCAATATGGCTTTAGTGTATCTACTTTAGCAAAATGGAGAATGAAAAACAAGCATTTACCATTTAGTAAAATAGGCAAATACATCAAATATAAAAGAGCAGATATTGAAGCTTTTTTAAATAGTAATATTATCAATGCTGATGAGGTGGCTTAATATGAGAGCATACAAAGAACTATCTCACAAATACGATATTAATCCAAAGGCACTTAAAAGAGAGCTAAAAAATAACGGATATAAGCCTAAAGAAGCAACACACGCCCAAGTCTTAGAAGTAATCTACATAAACGCCCCGACCTTGTTATATTGTAGAGCTGATGAAATAGAGGGAACAGTTGAGTATCTGAATACAGATTTATATATTAGCTTAGCAGTTGATTTAAAAGAATATAGAGAGGTGAATAATGGATAACTTCTTTAAAAATCAGTTGTATAGATGGACTTATGACAAAATCAAATCAGAGCCTAAAAAGTTTGGAGGCGATTTTTCAAACTCTTTAATCATGTATGAGTACTTAAAAGAGTTTTATGCTGATGATAAAGTGATGCAACTTGAACCACAGTTAATGAGTATTCTATCTACAATTAGCAGAATAAAAAATAAACTGCTAAAGAAAAATCCTGATTTGGATTATAGGACGAAATACAAGCCAAAGAAGTAAAAAACTCTCTTTAAGCTTGAAAAAAACACCCCTTGCCTTTAAATGTTTTTGAATTCCTTACAATTCAAGGACATAAAGGGGTAAAACCTCAGCCGCCCCCGTATGTGTAGAGCTTTGAAGTATGTAACAAATTTAAATTAAGAAATCAATCTCTTAATGTGGAGTAAAAAACTAATGAATATCTTAGCAGAACTTGAAGAGTTTATCAATGAATTTAATCAAAATAATGATGAAGATTTTGCGATAGATAGTATAAGAGTAGAATATCAAAAACAGCATAAGCAAGAAAAACTGATGCAGTTAGGTAACTGGCATAAAATCAATGCTAATGATAAAAGGATAATGGCAAAATTAAAAAAGAGGCTCACAGATGATGAAGTAACAACCGCTTACCAATTAGAGAAGCATAATATCTATTATTACAACTCATCTACACCACCAAAATACAATAAAGCTACTTTAGTAATATTTGGAATGAAGCAATACCACAAAAGCCCACCGCCCTATGAAATCATAAACAGACTGTTAAATATTTTATCGTTTGGCACTTCCAAGATAAATATGAATATTGATATTTGTTCAGATACAACAGACCGCCCCGACATAGATGCACTAAAAAGATGGTTTGATTTAAAGCAGTATATAACTAAAGAGGGAGTTTTTACAGATACTCACTACATCAACCGCCCCGAGATTAATATGATAGAAAAAATCATCATTTACAATAAGCAAGTTAAAAACAATTTGGCTTTTATGGTTTGGAGAATAGAGGCAAAAGTAATTATTCCAAACTTTAGAATGTTAGCTTTACCACTTCACGACCTAAAAGAAGTTACAGACATAGCAAGGGGGCATTAATGAGTAAAGAAGATGTAATCAAAAGGATTAAAGAGATACTTGCAAAAGATGAAAGATTTAAGGATGCCATTATCAAGATAGATTTTAAAAATAAGAAGAAGCACAAAAGAACATAATCATATTACAGCTACTTTTTTATCTATGATATACTTTCATTACATTAAAACCAAATGAAAGGCTACTAAGTGAGATTAACTCTAAATGATGATGAGGTGCTGGAACTGATGAAAGCAATCTCTAAAAGTAACTATCCTCTTTATACCAAGATACAAGAGCAGTATAACGCTGATATAAGCCGAGATATTACTAAGAAGCAATCATCTATCCAAGAAGCGACAAAAGCACGGGAACGAATAGCCAAAGAGAAAATAAACAATGCCATTAATATGCTTAGATTAGAAGATAAGAAGCTCACAGCGTACGCAATAGCAAAAGAGAGCGGATGCAGTTACAACACGGTAAAGAAATATTATCGTGAGAGGTAGGCTACAGGTGAGTAATCTAACATCAAAGCAAATTTCATTTTGTGAACACTACATAATTACAAGAGATGCAAAACAATCCTCTTTAAGTGCTGGGTATAGTGAGAGTTATTCAAAATCAAAAGCTTATGAGTTATTGCAAGATGAGAGAATACAAAAGAAAATTCAAAAATTAGAAAGTGAACATAATCAAAACCATTTTAAAAGATTATCAATGGTAGCAAATAAAGAGCTTGAAGCAATCCTTTTAAGTAGTGATAATGATAGTACAAGATTAAGAGCCATTGAGTTAATTTATAAGCTAAGTGGAATAATTAAAGATGAAAAAGTATCCTTGAATGTTCACAATACAAACAACAGCCAAGCCAATACAAAGAGCCTTGATGATTTTTATAGTGAAGATATTATAAAAATTCAACGGGTGGTTATTGATACATTAGAAGACTTTGAGAAAGAATACTAAAAGAAGATGCCCCCAGATTTGGGGATATCTATTTAAACATTAAAATATTAATCTTATTAGCAGTACCCAAAAACTAAAGTATTATTTCCAGTAAATAACCGCCTCATATTTGCCCTACAAGCCACGAACATATTTTTAATGAGTATTTGTATAGATTAGATGATTTATAGAGAAGAGAAATATATAAAAAAGTATGATTTTATAGTAGTTTTGGACACCTAAACGGACACCCAAGAATTTAAAAAGCTTGATTAATCCCTATTTGTAGGGCTTTGTTGATGGTGCGGATGAGAGGAGTTGAACCTCCACGCCTTGCGGCACCAGATCCTAAGTCTGGCGTGTATACCAATTTCACCACATCCGCTAAAAAGATGGTACGCCCGTCAGGATTCGAACCTGAGGCCTACGGCTTAGAAGGCCGTTGCTCTATCCAGCTGAGCTACGGGCGCTTTTTTTACTCAATTGAATGGTGCGCTCGATAGGAATCGAACCTATAGCCTACAGATCCGAAGTCTGTTGCTCTATCCAATTGAGCTACGAGCGCACAAGCGCTTAAAACTCTAATGGGGTGAGTGATGGGAATCGAACCCACGGCCCTCAGAGCCACAACCTGATGCTCTAACCAACTGAGCTACACTCACCATCTCAAAACAAAAATGGTCGGGGTGAAAGGATTCGAACCTTCGGCCCCTTGGTCCCAAACCAAGTGCGCTAACCAGACTGCGCCACACCCCGATGACAAAATTGCTATATCTACTAATCGTTTTGAGGACGTAATTTTAGGCAAATTTAGCTTTTTTGTCAAGAAAATTTAGATTTATTTTAAAAAAGAGACTTTAAAGCATCAATTTCTACCAAATTCAATGAGTCCTTCTGTTGGAGAGCTTGCCGTAGCAAAGGGCTTTTTCATGATTCTACCAGCTAAAAAACTCTCTCTTCCAGCAATGACTGCATGCTTCATGGCTTTTGCCATTTTTATGGGATCTTTTGCTCCAGCAATGGCTGTATTTGTAAGCACTCCATCAGCCCCAATCTCCATTGCAATCGCAGCATCACTCGCACAACCAATCCCTGCATCAACTATAACAGGTACCCTAACAGCCTCTTTTACAAAAAGCACATTGTATCTATTTTGGATGCCAAGCCCACTTCCAATAGGCGAAGCTAGGGGCATTATGGCGTGAGAGCCTGCATCTTCTAATCTTTTTGCCATAATGGGATCATCATTTGTATATGTCATAATGGTAAAACCCTCTTTAGCTAGAACTTTGCAAGCTTCAAGGGTTTCTAAAACATCAGGATATAGAGTTTTTGTCATATCTCCAATGATTTCAAGCTTGATTAAATCAATCCCTGTCGCCTCTCTTACCATTCTAAAAAGCGTGATTGCCTCTTTTGCACTCTTGCATCCAGCGGAGTTTGGGAGAAGTTTAATGTTTGTATCTTTAAAATAATCAAGCAAATTCTCCTCTTTTGGATTAGTTATATTAACCCTTCTTACAGCAACTGTTATAAGCTCACTCTCACTTGCTAAAGTTGCATCTTTTGTAGTTTGAAAGTCTGGGTATTTACCACTACCAACAATTAACCTACTTTTTAACTCAATGTCTCCAATAAAAAGTGAATCTTTTTTCATTTTTTGTTCCTTATTTTTTTCTATAAAAAATTATTACTTTAGTGAGCTTAAAGCTTTGTAAGTGTGCCTGCCCAAAAATAGAGCTGATGAGAATATTATGAAAAATAATCCATACCAAAGCCATATATATGGGAGTTTAAACCAAAATACAAATAGACTAAAAATTATAATTTTTCCAAAAATTTGCCTATAAAGTCCAACATAAAGAATCATTTTTGGCTTTTTAATGCCCTGCAAGGCTGAAACAGATATAAATAGCACTACATATCCAAAAAAAGCAAAAACTTCTATGCGCAAGTACTCCATCGCTCTTTGGATGACTATCTCATTTGAATCAAATTTAGAAATAACCCACTCCCCAATGGAAAAGGTTAGAAATATACCAATAACACTTATAAGAAATCCAACTAATAAAGCTAACTTGACAGTCTCTTTTACTCTACTATTTAACTTTGCACCAAAATTATTTGACACTAAGCTTAAAACTGCTGAACTAAGTCCAAGCGCTGGTAAAAGCATGATTTGCTCAACCCTAAAAGCAATTCCATATCCAGCAACTGCTTCATATCCATATATTGCTACATAATAAATTGTTATAACAGATCCCAGCGACATTGTTAGCATATTCATACTTGGAGGAATTCCTTGGATTAATAAATGTTTATATATTCTCCAATCAGGCAGGTATCTTCTTACCTTAGTAAAACAGAGCATCTTTTCATTTAAAACTCGTTTTCCAAGATATATAACACTAATTACTTGGATTAAGGCTGTTGAAAGAGCCAATCCTTTTATGCCAAGAGAGGGCAATATCCAAAACCCATATATGAAAAGTGGATTTAAAATTAAATTTAAAAAGAAGCCAACTATTAGCATGTTTCTATAGCTTTTTGTATCTCCTAATGCAACCAATATAGCATTTAAAGCATTTGTAGCTGTAAAAAATGGTGTGGCAAATAAGATTATGCGAATATATTCAAGTGCTAAAGGAAGATAATTATCTTCTGCTCCAACTGATTTTAAAACCCAAGGTGCAAAGATGTAGCCCAAAACTGCAAGAGTTGAGCCTAAAAGTAGCACAAAAACTATCCCTTTGTGAGCATAAAGAGAGCCTAAAAATACTCTTTTTTTACCTAAACTATTTCCTATCAAAGCTGTAATGGCAGCCCCAAATCCAAACCCTACCCCAACAACAGTAAAGTAAAGAAAAAAACTTATTGAAAGTCCAGCAACAGCTTCAGTTGAAATAAGCCCTGCATAAAAAGTATCTACAACATTATAAAGAGTATTAAAAAGTACTCCAGTAATGGCTGGAATGGCAAGCTCTTTTAAAAGCTTAGGAATTGGTTTTTCTATTAATTCATTTTTTCGCATAGCAACTTAATTACAGTTTCTGGCAATATTTCATGTTCGATTTTATGAATCTTCTCTTTAAACTTTTCAAAACTCATTTTTTTCTCTTTTTCAAATGACTTTTGAGCTATTATCTCCCCAGAATCAAGCTCTTCACTCACCCAATGAACAGTAACACCAGCTCTGGGTTCATTTGACTCAAAGCTCTCTTTGATCGCATTAGCACCCTTAAATAGAGGCAGTAAAGATGGATGAAGGTTAATAGCTTTTATTTGATTAGTAAAAACTGGCGTTAAGATACGCATAAATCCTGCAAGCACAGTTAAATCAATGTTTTCTTTTTTAATTTTTCTTACAAGAGCTTCATCAAACTCCTCTCTTGAGTCAAAATCTTTATGTTCAATTAACTCTGGCTCTATTCCAAATTTTTGAGATCTTTTTATTCCACCTGCATCTTTTTTGTTAGTGATTGTTAGTGCAATCTCTATTTTTGTACCATTAAAAACCTTATTGTGTAATTTTTCTAGAAGTGCTTCTAAGTTACTTCCACTCCCGCTAAACAAAACTGCAACCCTTTTTATAGGCACTTTATCTCCTTAATTATATCTTGTGGTGTTAGTGCATAATTATTTTTACTAAATTTTTTTGCGGCTAACGCATGCGCTAACACTCCATTAATTGCCGCTTCTTTAATCTCATATCCTTGAGCTAGTAAAGATCCTATCATTCCAGCTAAAACATCGCCACTACCGCCTTTTGAAAGAGCATTTGAGCCAAATGGACAAATGTAAATTTTTCCATCCTTTGCCACAATGGTATTAACGCCTTTTAAAACTAAAACTGCACTACTTTTTTCGCTAAACTCTCTAGCTAATTCAAACCTATTTGCTTGAATCTCTTTAACGCTAATCTCTCCAAAACCACTATGCTTTAAAAGATATGAAAACTCTTTTGGATGGGGAGTTAAAACTGTTTTTTGGTTTAAGTACTCTTTTACTAACTCCATTTTTAACATATCTGCATCAAGAACTAACACTTTATCTTTTAAAATATCTCTTAACTCTTCTTCATTAAACCTATCTCCTAGTCCCATACCTGCGACTATTACATTAGAGTTTAGAGGAATCTTATCACATTTCATAATATGAGGTGGAGTATTTTTGTTAGTTAATATACTAACAAGACCTGCACCAAAAGCAAACCCAGCAACTGCAGCTAAAATTGAAGCTCCCTCCATCTTGCCCCCAATGATCACAAGATGTCCAAACTTCCCCTTATGAGTAAGTTCTTTGTTTCTAAAAGGGAGGGTTAAATCTTTTTTCTCTAAAACCATGGAGTTTGACTCTATCTCATAATCTTCTTTAGGCAGTCCAAGTGATGCTACTTTTAACTCTCCTATAAAATCTTTTGCTTCTTCTAAAAAAAGAGTTTCTTTAAGTGCGCCCATAGTTACCGTAGTATCAGCCTTAAATACAGTTTTACCTAAACCTAAACCAGTTGGCATATCGCAAGCAATTTTATGTGCATCTATTTTATTTATCTTTTCAATAAGCTCTTTGCTTTTTATATCAAGCTCTCTAGCTTTGCTACCAAAAATGGCATCTATTACTATTTGTGCTTTTGTTAATTTTTTTTCTATCTTTATGTTCAAAGCTTTTGCTATCTCAAGTTGTTTTATAGCCAGTTTTGATTTAACCCCATAAGGAAGGTAGATTGAAACCTTGCATCTATTTTTAATGAGCCTTGCGCAAGCTATTCCATCTGCTCCATTATTTCCAGGTCCACAAATAAATAAAACTCTATCTTTCTTACTCTCTATCTTTTTTAAAATCTCTTTTTGTAAGCCTATGGCAGCATTTTCCATTAAGATTATCTCATCTAACCCGTAGAGCTTGCAAGCCCTTTTATCTAAACTCTCAAGTTCTTTATAAAGCGGTCGCATCTTTTTTCCTAATGTCTTAATCTATAACTTAATGCTTCAATAATGTGAGAAGACTCTATTTTATCACTATTTTCAATATCTGCAATAGTTCTTGCTATCTTTAAGCTTTTATCCATGACTCTATAACTAAGCCCAAAGCGCGACGCAGCTTCATTTAAAATTTCTAATGCTTCCTTTGTGCAAATACAAAACCTCTCCATCTCATCTTTTTGAAGCTTTGCATTAAACTCTATTTGCCCTCTTTTTTTCTGTTTTTTAAAGGCGTTAAGTACTATTTGGTGCATAGTTTTTGAATCAAGCCCTTCATCGCTATCCTTACTCTCATCCATTTGAATATGCAAATCAATCCTCTCAAGTAGTGGCCCAGATATTTTAGATCTATACCTAACAATCTCTGCCTCACTACACTTACAAGGAATTTGCAAACTTAAGCTATATCCACAAGGACATGGATTCATAGCAGCTGCAAAAAGAATTTTGGTTGGATATAAAACTTTCATATTTACCCTAGAAATTAGCACTTGTCCATCTTCAAGTGGCTCTCGTAAACTCTCTAAAACCTGTCTTGAATAGTGAGGAAATTCATCAAAAAAAAGTATGCCATTGTGTGCTAAAGCTACCTCTCCAATCTTAGCGCTACTGCTTCCACCACCAAAAATTGAGGGCTTTGATGATGTGTGATGAGGACTTCTAAAGGCTCTTACTGCCTCAAATCCAACCTCTTTTTCGCCAAGAGATCTATGCGCAGCGCTCTCAAGTACTTCTTTAGTATTTAAAGGTGGCAAAATATATCTTAATCTTTTAATACTCATACTTTTACCGCACCCAGGACTTCCTTCTAAAAGCACATTATGAAACCCAGCCGAGGCTATCATCATGGCTCTTTTTGCTCTACTTTGCCCTTTAATATCCTTAAAATCAAGCGGATAATCACTATTTACGACATAAGTTTTTTCCTCTATGATTAAAGGATTTTTAAAAAGTGGATCTTTTTCTGTATGTAAAAACTCCTCTTTTTTATCTTTATCTATAAAAAAAGATATAGCCTCTTCTAAACTATTTACCCCATAAACAGTTAGATTTGGAATGGTAGAAGCCCTTTTTGCAATGGAATAGGGGATTAAAACTTTTACATTTTTTTTTGTAGTAGCTAAGGCTAAAAGTAAAGAAAATAGAGTTTGGGTTGATTTAACACTTCCATCTAATCCAAGTTCGCCAAAAACATAAGTCTCTCCAAGATCAAACTCTACATTTTGGAGGGCTATTAGTACTGCTATGGCTAGATCAAAATGGCTTCCCTCTTTTTTTAAATCTGATGGAGAGAGATTTATGGTAATTTTTTGAGCAGGGAATTTAAAGCCTATTTTTAAAAGCGCAGATTTTATCCTATCTTTACTCTCTTGAATGGATTGTGATGGAAGTCCTACAATGGAAAACCCAGGAAGCGCTCTAACAAAAGCAGACTCTACTTCTACTTTTTTTGCAAGATTTGCAATCAAAGTAGCACAGTTTAACTGTTTCATTTAAAGCTTAAATCCTATTTCTCTTGCGCTTTTTAAACTCTTTTTCAAACTTTTTGCGTTTTAAGTATGAGAGCTTTTCGATAAATAGTGTTCCTTTTAAATGATCCATTTCATGCTGCATTGCAATGGCTAAAAGCCCCTCTAGCTCCTCTTCAATATACTCTCCAAGTCTGTTTTGGTATCTTACTTTTATATGGCTAGCTCTTTCAATGTCCTCGTAAAATTCTGGAACGCTTAAACACCCCTCTTTATATACAGTTTTCCCATCTTTTTCTAAAATTTTAGGGTTTATAACCTCTTTTAAGTTTTCCTTATCTTGCACTCCATCTTCATCTACCAAATTTATAAGTAGTGCATTTAATGGAACAGCTACTTGAATGGCAGCAAGCCCAATCCCCTCGTAAGCTATCATGGTTTCATACATGTCATCTAAAAGTTCATGTAAGTCTTTATCAAAGTTCTCAACTGGTTTTGAAACTTCTCTTAAAATCTTATCTGGATATGTTATTACTTTTCTTATCATTTTATTTTCCTATTTAGGATCTATATCCCAATAGCATATATCTCACCCTTTTTCCCACTATTAGGTAGCGCATCAAGTGCAGAGCCTAAATACTCTTCTGTACTTTTATCGCTTTTTAACTCCACTATTGAGAGTTCAATGTCTATATCAAGCTCCATCTCTGCAATAAAAAAACTTGTTGAATATATAAGATCAGCTATCCTCTCACAAGCTTTTTTAGCACTTTCTAAATCTGTATGTTTCATTATCATTGCAAAAACACCATCACCATAGTGAGCCACAATGTCACTTCTTCTTGATGTTTTTAAAAGAAGTTTTGCAATATTTCGCAAAAGGATAGATCTATCTCTACTATTAGTAATTTTACTTAAAGCAGCATCTTTAACCTTAAGCAACATAAGAGTTGTTGCATAGTTATATCTTTCTATGCCTTCTCTCTCGCTTTCAAGGGATTTTAAAAGATACCTTTTATTATAAACATCATATCTTGAATCAAATATGGCTTCTTGTTCTATTGTCTTTAAAGTTGAACCAGCTCTTTCATAATTGTCTTTTAAAGTAGTGAGCTGCTTGTCCATTAGTGATCCAAGCTTGTTTAAATCATTTTCAAAAACATTTATGACATTTTGAACTGCTAACTGGCTAGAGCTAACCCCAAGTTCATCCAATCTTTTTTTAATGAAGCCCTTCATAACTGTTATGTTTTTGTAAATTGTAGCGATGGTTTGCATCATATTTTTAATCTGCCCAAAACCATCTTTTATCTCTTTTTCTAGCCTTGACCTATGTTCATCATCATTAGCATTTTCTATCTCTAAAAGCTCATTAATTCGTTTTCTAAATGAAAGAGATTTAGAATCTAATGCTTTTTCAAAATAGATTTGAAAATTAATTGGTGTAGGTGGAATATTTTCATCTATTAAATTAGTAAGTACATCTTGGGAAAAGCTCTCAAGCTCTCCTCCTTTTTTTTCTGCCTCACTAGAGGTTTTACTAGGATCAGCATCTTTAACCGAGCCCCTAGTTAACGGGCCTTTAATCTTATTTTTATCCAGCCTCACCATATTTTCCCTCTCCTTGTGCTATTTTAAGCTTTTTTCCAAAACCTTATCTATCAGCCCATACTCTTTAGCTTCCAAAGAGCTCATAAAAAAGTCTCTCTCAGTATCCTTAGCTATTTTACTAACTTTTTGTCCACTGTTTTTAGCCAAAATGTCATTTAAAATAGATTTTAATCTTAAAATCTCTCTAGCTTGAATTTCAATATCAGTTGCTTGTCCTCTAGCTCCACCTAAAGGTTGGTGAATCATGATTCTAGCATTTGGAAGGGCATATCTTTTGCCCTTAGTTCCACAACTTAATAAAAATGCACCCATTGAGGCAGCTTGGCCAATGCAAATTGTGCAAATATCTGGTTTTATATAGTTTAAAGTATCGTAAATACTAAATCCACTCGTAATCACGCCACCTGGAGAGTTTATATATAAGTATATATCCTTATCTGGATCTTCTGCTTCTAAAAACAGAAGTTGTGCAACAATACTTGAAGCCACCACATCATTTATCTCACCACTTAACATGATAATTCTATCTTTTAAGAGTCTTGAGTATATATCGTAACTTCTCTCACCTCTTCCAGTTTTTTCTATGACATATGGTACATAGTAACTCATTATTTACCTTTTTTACTAAAAAGCATACTAAAAAGCTTATCTTCAACTAAAGCCATTTTTACAGCTGGCAAAATGCCTTGCTCTTCATACATTTTTATATAAGCTTTTGGATCTTGGCCTTGCTGCATCGCTTCATAATAGAGCACTTGCATAACCTCTTGATCATCAACTTTAATCTCATTTACCTTAGCAAGCTCATCTACAATAAATGTTAATTTCACGCTCTTTGCAGCATCTTCTCTATAAGTCTCTCTTTTTTCCTGAACCGCATCTGGATTTTTCTTAAAGTTTTCAATCTCTTCTTCTTTAAAAGTTTGCCATGCATTTCTAAAGCGCATATCAAGCTCATGTTCAACAATATTCTCAGGCAAATCAAACTCAAGCGCGTCAACTACAGCATCGATAAATTTTGGTTTTAACTCTTCATTTAATAGTTTTGCAAACTTTTCATTTCTAATTTGCTCTTTAATTCTCTCTTCCAAAACTTCTACACTAATTTTTTCTTCGCCTGGAAGTAGTTTTTTAAGTGTCTCTTCATCTGGGTTTTCTTGAATCTGCTTTTGCTGAATCTCATGTACTAAAACTTTAAATACCGCATCTTTTCCAGCAAGATGAGCAGCATTGTACTCTTTTGGAAATGTAACTTTTAAATCTTTTTTTTCACCAGCTTTAATGCCTATCATCTCATCTTCAAAGCCAGGTATAAACTGTCCGCTTCCAACTTCAAGCATATATTTTTCAGCTTTACCACCCTCAAAAGGCTCTCCATCAACAAAACCTTCAAAATCAAATATAGCAAAATCACCCTTTTCTAGCGCTCTATCTTCTTCTATTTTTTTAAGGGGAGCTACCATGCCAAGAAGTTTATCTTTTCGCTCTTCTACCTCTTTTTTACCAACTCTTGGGGTTGAGTATTCAGGGATATATGCTTCATATCCTTTTGTATTTATGGTTGGTCTAAAAGATATTTTTACCTCAACATCAAGCCCATTCTCAACTCTTTCAAATTTATTAAATTGTGGCTCTCCAACAACCGTATTTGCATCTTTTTTTAAAGATTTTAAAGATTCATCTAAAAGAGTTTGTAGCGCTTCTTGTTCCGCATCTTGTTTGATTTTATCTCCAAATCGTTTAAGTACTACATTGTAGGGAGTTTTACCAGGTCTAAAACCATCGATTTTTACATCTTTTGCTAAATTTTTAGCAATTTTTTCTTCTTTTTGTTTAAGCAGTTCTTTTCCAATTAATGCCGATGCAATCGCATTTGCATCATTGGTCATTGTTGCTTTAATTTCCATATAAAACCTTTTTTAAAAATTTTTTAACAATATACCAAAGTTTACCTTATCTAGGCTTGATATGAAATCTAAGTTGAATTTTGGGCTTAGTAAAGATAATTTTTTATAATCTAAAAAGGTAGCCTTAGATAAAATACGGGGTTGAAATGAGGACTGAAATGAAAGATTCAAATAACTTTGAAAATGCTATAAAAACTATCTTAGAAGAGATAGGTGAAGATCCGCAAAGAGAGGGGCTTATAAAAACTCCTCTTAGAGTTAAAAAAGCATTTGAACATTTCACTAAGGGGTATTTGCAAGATCCTAAACAAGTTTTGGGTGATGCCCTTTTTTCTAGCGATAATAATGAGATGGTTTTGATAAAAGATATAGAGTTTTACTCACTTTGCGAACACCATCTTTTGCCGATAATTGGCAGGGCTCATGTTGCTTATATACCAGATGGAAAAGTAGTTGGACTCTCAAAAATACCTAGAATGGTAGATGTTTTTGCAAGAAGACTTCAAATTCAAGAACAGTTAACAGAACAGATTGCTGAGGCAATTTATGAAGTGGTGAAACCAAAAGGGGTTGGAGTAGTACTTGAAGCAAGACATATGTGCATGGAGATGAGAGGTGTCCAAAAAATTAACTCTTCCACCACAACATCTGCCCTAAGAGGACTTTTTATAAAAAATCCAAACACAAGACGAGAGTTTTTTTCACTCATTAATTCGCCAAATGGAAAATCATATTAATGAGTCTTTTGCGTCTTAAGTCAAAACTTCAAAACAAACCATCTCTATCGCCAGTTTTTGGAACCATAACAAATATAAGTGCAACAACCATTGAAGCAAGCGGATTAAGACCAAGCATTGGGGATATTGTAAAGCTTGTCTCAAGAGAGAGCAACAAGAGTGAGCTTGGAATGGTAACTGAGATTAAAGGTTCAAAATTTTTCATATCTCCTTTTGGTTTTGTAGAAGGGTTTAAAACAAAAGATAGAGTTTACATAAATGAACAAGGGATGATGATACCCGTTGGAGATGCGCTTTTAGGAAGGGTTGTAGATCCTTTTGTAAGGCCAAAAGATAGTAAGCCTCCCATAGTTTCAAAAACATACTCATCCATCATAAAACCTCCACTTGAAGCTTTAAAAAGAGGTTTAATCGACTCTGTTTTTGAAGTTGGCATAAAGACAATTGATGGACTATTAACCTGCGGTAAAGGCCAAAAAGTTGGAATTTTTGCAGGAAGTGGTGTTGGAAAATCAACTTTAATGGGGATGATAGTAAGAGGATCTACTGCGCCAGTAAAGGTGATCGCTTTGATTGGGGAAAGAGGAAGAGAAGTTCCAGAATTTATCCAAAAAAATTTAGGTGGAGATTTAACAAATACTGTTTTAATTGTTGCAACAAGTGATGATTCACCTTTGATGAGAAAATATGGTGCATTTACTGCAATGACAATTGCAGAGTATTTTAAAGATAAGGGTGAAGATGTTCTATTTTTAATGGATTCAGTCACTAGGTTTGCCATGGCTCAAAGGGAAATTGGACTTGCCCTAGGAGAGCCGCCAACTTCAAAAGGATACCCACCCTCAGTTTTAACTCTTTTGCCTCAGCTTATGGAAAGAGCTGGTAAAGAGGAAGGTAAAGGATCTATTACTGCATTTTTTACTGTTTTAGTTGAGGGTGATGATATGAGTGATCCAATAGCAGATCAAAGTAGAAGTATTTTAGATGGTCACATTGTTTTAAGTAGGGATTTAGCGGATTTGGGGATTTATCCACCTATAAGTATTCAAAATAGTGCATCAAGGGTAATGGGCGATGTAATCACGCCTGAGCATCAAAAAAATGCTATTAAATTTAGGAGATCTCACTCACTTATTAAAGAAAATGAAGTACTTTTAAGGATTGGGGCTTATCAAAAAGGGAGCGATAAAGATTTGGATTTAGCGATAGCGAAAAAAGGATTGATGGAAGAGTTCATGCGTCAATCTCCCTCTGAAGTATTCCTTTATAGCGATACCATAAAAGCTTTGGACAATATTTTTTTACCGACTACAGATCAAAGTTAAAGAGATTTTAAACTATTCTAGATTAATATCTAATTTTTTAATTAAGATAAAATATATCCTATTTGAAATAAAGGAGAGAGGTTTATGCAAGTCTATCTAGACAATAATGCCACTACAATGGTAGATCCAGAAGTTTTTAAAGAGATGGAACCATTTTTTTCAACCTATTATGGAAACCCAAACTCTTTGCACTCTTTTGGAAGCGATACTCACCCAGCTTTAAGAAAAGCAATGGATCAGCTATATAAGGGTATAGGTGCAAAAGATAGCGATGATGTAGTTGTTACTTCATGTGCTACTGAGAGTATAAATTGGGTAATTAAGAGCATCTATTTTGACTATATTTTAAAGGGTGAAAAAGATAAGATAATTACTACTGAAGTTGAACATCCAGCTGTCATTTCAGCCTGTAAATTTGTTGAAAGTTTGGGTGCAAAAGTTATATTTTTACCTGTTAATAGTGATGGAGTTGTTGAGATAGAGAGTTTAAAAGAACATATTGATGATAAAACTGCCCTTGTAAATATAATGTGGGCAAATAATGAAACAGGTATGCTATTTCCCATAAAAGAGGCTGCTAAAATAGCTCATGAACATGGGGCTTTGTTCCACACTGACGCAGTACAAGCAATAGGCAAGGTGCCTGTTGATGTGCATGAGGTAGATGTTGATTTTTTAAGTTTTTCAGCACATAAATTTCATGGTCCAAAGGGCATTGGTGGGCTTTATATTAAAAATGGCGCAAACTTAACTCCCTTCATGCACGGTGGCGAGCATATGGGAGGCAGGAGAAGTGGAACTTTAAATGTAGCTGGCATAGTTGGCATGGGCAAAGCAATGGAGCTTGCAGTAGAGCACCTTGAAGATGAAAATAGAGTAGTTAGAAGGCTTAGGGATAGACTTGAAGATGAAATTCTTAAAAATAGCGATGTTTTCGTAGTTGGTACGAAAAAAGAGAGAACTCCAAATACTATTTTAGTTAGTGTAAAAGGTGTTGAGGGCGAAGCAATGCTATGGGATCTTAATCAAAAAGGAATTGCAGCAAGTACAGGAAGTGCATGCGCTAGTGAAGATTTAGAATCAAACCCTGTGATGGAAGCAATTGGTGCAGATGCAGAGTTAGCTCATACCGCGCTAAGATTGTCTCTTTCAAGATTTAATAATGATGAAGAGATAGATTATGCGATAGATGCTATAAATGGTGCGATTAAAAGACTTAGATCAATCTCAAGCACATATTCATACGCTCCATCTTGGCATAAAAGTGGATTATAAAGGATAAAAAATGGCAAAAAATCGTTTAATTGGTGGCTCAATTTGGGAAGAGTATAGTCAAAAAGTACAAGACTTAATGAATAACCCTAAAAATATGGGAGAGATTACTGAAGAAGATGCCAAAGCAATGGGTGGCAAGCTTGTAGTTGCTGATTTTGGCGCTGAGTCTTGTGGTGACGCGGTTAGGCTTTACTGGGTTGTAGATGAAAAGAGTGAGATTATTTTAGATGCAAAGTTTAAGAGTTTTGGTTGCGGAACAGCAATAGCAAGCTCAGACACAATGGCTGAGCTTTGCAAAGGCAAAACTGTAAGTGAAGCAGTAAAAATTACAAATATTGATGTTGAAAAAGCAATGAGAGATAATCCAAGCACTCCAGCAGTTCCACCTCAAAAAATGCACTGTTCAGTTATGGCGTATGATGTCATTAAAGCTGCTGCTGCTTCATATAAAGGTGTAGATCCTGAGGATTTTGAAGATGAGATAATAGTTTGTGAGTGCGCTAGAGTAAGCCTTGGTACTATAAAAGAGGTCATTAGACTCAATGATTTAAAAAGTGTTGAAGAGATTACAAACTATACAAAAGCTGGAGCATTTTGCAAATCTTGCATCAAGCCAGGCGGTCATGAAGATAGAGAATACTACCTTGTAGATATTTTAAAAGACACCAGAGAAGAGATGGAGCAAGAGAGATTAAAGGCACTTGCTGATGCAAAAATTTCTGGTAGTAATGAAGAAGCTTCATTTGAAAAATTAACGGTAGTAGGTCAATTAAAATTAGTAGAGAGTGTTATAGACGCTGACATTAGACCAATGCTTGTTGCTGATGGTGGAAATTTAGAGATAATTGACATTAGACAAGATAGTGAATTTATTGATATATATATTAGATACCTTGGAGCCTGTAGTGGATGTGCAAGCAGCTCAACTGGAACACTTTATGCCATAGAGTCGATTTTACAAGAGAAATTATCTAAAAATATAAGAGTTTTGCCTATTTAAAAACTTTATCTACAATCAAATTGATATGAAATGAACCATCTTGAGATTTCATTAGAAGAAAATGAGATCTCTTTTTGGTCATTTGGAATTGAAATTTGTCTCATTTTGCTACTAATTATACCTGTTACTAAGTATCCAAAAACCCAAAAACCAATGCCTACACTCCAGTGATATTTTAAAGCTGTAAAAATTGCTAAAATCCATGGAAAAGCCATTAAAAATATAGTAACTAACACTACTAACACTTTACAAACAAAGCCTTTTGGCTCTGGAGTTGGCTCAAGTATTGTCATTATAAAAAATTAGTAAATCTAAGTGGAAGATTTAAATTTAACTCTTTTACTAACTGCATACATTGTTGTAAATCATCTTTTGATTTTCCACTAACCCTAACTTCATCTCCCCTAATGGATGCTTGAACTTTTAATTTTGAATTTTTAATCTCTTTGACTATTTTTTTAGCCTCATCTTGGCCAATAGAATCATTTATTTGGAGTATAGCTTTAATATTGCTTCCACCAGCTTTTTCTCTTTTTATCTCATTAATTGCACTTGCTGGAATCTCTCTTCTTATGGCTTTAGAGATTACAATATCTCTCATAGCATCTATTTTCAAATCTCCTGGTGCTATTAGAGTAATAAGTTTTTCCTTTTCTAAATAGTCAATTTGTGCGTCAGTCCCTTTAAAATCATACCTTGAAGCTATCTCTTTTTTTGAAAGTTCAATGCTATTTTTTAACTCCTGTTTATCAACCTCAGCCGTAATGTCAAAACTATGCTCTTTAACTTTTGCCATCATCTATCCTTTAAAAAATTTTCAATATTCTCTTTCACTTTTCCCATAAGTCTCTCTCTTGCTTCAACACTTGCCCAAGCTACATGCGGAGTTATGAGAACTCTACTATTTTCAAGTAGCTCCATTAAGGCTGAATCTTGGCTCATTGGCTCTTTTTCCAAAACATCTAAAGCAACAAAAATCTTTTCATTTAAGATTGCATCTTTTAAAGCGCTCTCATCTACGATCCCACCTCTTCCTACATTTACAAGAAGTGCGTCTTGAGGCATATAAGCTAACTCATTTTTAGATATAAGTCCCCTTGTTTGAGCATTTAAAGGTGCATGTATAGTAACAATTTGACTCTTTGTTAGTAACTCTTTTAGACTAAGAAAAGGAAAATCACTATTACTGTTTTTACCTGAGGTTGAGTAGTAACTAACATTTGCACCAAAGGCTTTAGCTATCTTTGCAACTTCTTGCCCGATTTTTCCAAACCCAACTATACCCCACTCTTTACCACTTATCTCATTTATTGGCTCATTTAAGTGTGTAAAGATTTTACTATTTAACCAACCTTTATTTTTAACAAAACCGCCATAGTATCCAACTTTACTGTAAAAATGAAGCACTAAAGCTAGCGTATGCTGCGCAACTGAGGCTGTAGAATAACCCGCAACATTTTTTACCTCAATGCCAAGCTTTTTAGCAGCAATCAAATCAACATTATCAGTACCTGTTGCAGTAATGCAGATAAGCTTTAAACTAGGGGTTAAAGTCATGGCTTCTTTATCGATCTTGACTTTATTAATTATTACAATTTCACAATCTTTTAAATTCTCAATAAGCTCATCTTTTGAGGTAGTTTCAAATATCCTCAAACTTCCAAACTTCTCAAAAATCTTTAAATCTGCATCTTTTCCTAAAGTCGCAGCATCAAGTATGGCTATCTTCATAACTACTCCTCATCTTTTATTAGTATGCTTTTTAGCTTTTTTTGACTATTGAAAAAAATTGAGCCATTCTCCTCTTTTAAATAAAGACTTCTTCCTAAAAGTAAATAAGCTGCATTTAAAATTCTCTCTTGCCTTTTGTCCTCCACTCCTCTTGCTATCAAGTAGGCTTTTAAGTCTAACCACTTATCATCATCACTTTTTCCAATCATCTCTTTTTCATATGGAGATAACTCTTCAAATCTTGCATTGATAGTATTTTGAGAAACAGCAGGAACAAGACTTTTTTTAAATATCGAAACCATTGTTAGTAACTGTTTGTCTCTCTCTTTATAAACTCTTTCAACTTCATCTTTTAACTGCAAAAGCAAAGACTCTTTTTCGCCTATTAGCCGCTCTTTATCAAGTTCTAGTTTTTCATTTTTAGCTTTTAACTCTGTTAGTTCATTTTCCAAAAACTCTATATATCTATCATCATTTGCTAACGAGTTTGAAATGATATTTTCAGTTTTGTTTGACTGTTTTATATCTACATATTTAATGCCATCTTTTGTTATACTATCTAAAGTTTTGCGTCTTATGCGGTTATAGATAGCTTCTTTTGTTATACCTAAGGCCTCAGAAGCCTGCGCAACAGTCATTAATGCCATGGCAATTCCTTCAATAAAGTTACTAACACCCGTTAGTAATTATACGCAAATTGCCTAAAAAATGGTTTAGTGGAGATTTTTGTAAGAAAAGGCACACAAAAGCATGCCTTTTTGGTTTAGAGTCTTGATTCGTATCTGCGAAGCATATATAGTCTCTTGAGCATTTTTTTGCGAGCACTAATTTTCTGTTTTTTACGAATTTCAGTCATAGGTTCAAAAAATCTTCTAGCTCTAGTTTCAGTAACTATCAAGTTTCTATCTACTTGTTTTTTAAACTTTCGATATGCTTCATCAAAAGAATCATTAGGATGCACTTTAATTCCTGGCATCTGGCTCTCACCACCTTTCGAAAAAAATTTGGGATTGATTATATCATAAATTTAATCTAATATCTATTTTTTCCTACACTCTTTGACTACTTTTTGCTATAATTTTGCATATTATTTCGTCAATATGGCGAAAATTTAAAAACTTCCTTGACTTTATACATCATATGGCGTATAATTTCGAGTGACAAAAAGGTGACATTATGGCTATAGTACTTTTAAAAAATGTAACTGGGCGGGTCAACATTATTAAGCAGCAAAATACTATTTTAAAGTATGCAACGGCAAATGGAGTCCCCATTAACTCAACTGAAGTTGAAACTTCAAACTATACTCTATCTCTTGAGGATAGAAAAGAGTTAAAGGGTTTTTTAAGATCGTTAGATAGTGATGAAACGATTCTTATTTATGAGTTATGGACTCTTAGCGCCTATGTAGATGAACTTATTAAAATATTTGAGTGTTTACTAAAACGCAACATCTCTTTGCATGTTTGTGCTAGCGGTGAAGTTATATCAAATGAAACTCCACTGCTAAAAATTTTAGAAATACTCTCTTTGCTTAGAGATGAGAGACTAAATCCTTCTGCTAAAGTTAAGCAAGGTAGGCCAAAAGGAAGAATGTCAAAGTCAAAATTTGATGTGTATAGACAAGAAGTTATCCAAATGTTAGAAGATGACATCTCTGTTAGCGAGATAGCCAAAGAGTTGAATGTAAGTAGGAGCTCATTGAAAGATTATATAAATTCAAGAGGTTTAAAAACTTTGGCGAAAACTAAAAAGAAAATTCTTATCTTGCCAACTAAAAAATTTAAACAAAAACAGACTCCAATAAAAAAAGAGTGTGATTTAATTAGCGAAACAAACTCATCCTAAGGATTTAAAATGAACCCCTCTTCCTATGCAAAAAAGCGTTATATTGTCTTTTTTATCATTACAGTAGTTGTATTTTTTATGCCTTTTATCAATATTGAAAATAAACATATATTTTTACTCAGTTTTGATAAAAAGCAGTTGCATCTATTTTTTACAGTTTTTGATATGCAAGAGCTCTATTTAATGCCATTTATCTTAATTTTTTTCTTTCTGTCTATATTTTTTATGACTACTTTAGGCGGCAGAGTCTGGTGTGGATGGGCCTGTCCTCAAACCATATTTAGAGTGCTGTATAGAGACTTAATACAGACAAAACTTTTAAAAATTAGGAAAAATATTTCAAATAAACAGTCTGCTCCAAAATCAGGTCTTATTGGTAAAAAAAGCCTTGCAGTATTGATTTGGTCACTACTATCTTTACTAGCTGCGTCAAACTTTATGTGGTATTTTGTGCCTCCAGAGGATTTTTTTAACTACATAAAAACACCATCTGAGCACTTAGTTTTGCTAGGATTTATAGCTGGTATAACTATCTTTTTAATCTATAATGTTTTAATCTTGAAAGAAGATTTTTGTATCCATGTGTGCCCATATGCTAGAGTTCAATCGGTGATGTATGATGAAGACACCATTCAATCAATATATGATGAACAAAGAGGTGGAATAATTTTTGATGAGAGTGGGAAAAAACTACATAGCAAGCCCACTGGGGAAGAGGATGAGTGTACTGGATGTGAGGCTTGCGTAAGAATATGTCCAACCCATATAGATATTAGAAAAGGGATGCAGCTTGAGTGCATAAACTGTCTTGAATGCGTGGATGCTTGCGTTAAAGTTATGAATAAATTAAACAAAAAAACGCTCATCTCTTGGACTAGTCCAAATGCCATTGTCTCTAAAAAAAGTGTCAACTTTATTAGGCCAAGAACGATAGGTTATGTCGTGGTTTTAACTATTGCTCTTTCATTGCTTGTTTTTATGAGTGGAAAAAAAGAGCATATGCTTTTAAATATTAATCGTACAACGCAGTTATATAAGATAAAAGATGATTCCATAGAAAATCTATATACCTTTCTTTTTCAAAATACTGACAACCGTGATCACTACTTCTATTTTGAGATTGATGATAAGAGTATTGAAATTAAACAACCAAAAGAGCCTTTTCTTTTAGAAGCTGGGGTAAAAAGTAAAAAGATTGTAATCTTAACTAAAAAAAGAGATTTAAAAACAGAAGAAGATCTATCTATACCTATAACTATAAAAGCTTTTGCAACTGATAATAAAGATGAGATTTTTGTAACTAGGGATGCTAGTTTTGTCTATCCTGGAGAGTAATATTAGCCCCAAGCGGGGCTAATATTAAAGTGCTTCTTTAGCCTTTGTAACAACAGCAGCGAAAGCTTCTGGGTCACTCATAGCCATGTCAGCTAATATTTTTCTATCTAAATCGATATTTGCTTTTGAGAGTCCATTTATAAATCTTGAGTAACTTATGCCATTTAATCTACATGCGGCATTGATTCTTATGATCCACAATCTTCTAAAGTCTCTTTTCTTTCTTCGTCTATCTCTATAAGCATAGACTAAACTCTTTTCTAGTTGCTCTTTAGCTTTTCTAAAATGTTTTCTTCTACCGCTATAAAAGCCTCTAGCAAGCTTTAATATCTTCTTATGTCGTCTTCTTTTAACAACACCTGTTTTTACTCTTGCCATTAAATCTCCTTAACCATTTTGGTGCCAATTCTGGACTTGCCCTATTTTAATAGGGGGACTTTTAGGTGTAAACCAACTATTTACTGCACAGCATCAATTGAACATTTTTGCTGTCACTACTACAAACATATTGTGGTGACTTTAATCTACGCATTCGCTTGGTAGGCTTTTTTGTCAATATATGACTTCTAAAAGCTGAACCGCGCTTTATTTTATTTTTCGTAGCTTTAAATCGTTTAGCAGCACCACGCACAGTTTTCATTTTTGGCATGCTAACTCCTTATATTTATAAAAAGCAAAATTAACCCTAAGCTTTTTTAAAGGGGTAAATAGTATCTAAAGAATGCTTAGGGCGTAGTTAAAGAGTTTTGTTTTTAGAAAAATTTATACATTAATTTTAATAATCTTTAAAATAGTAATCTATCTCTTCTTTGGTTAATGTTTTTCCAAAAAACAGCTCATAAAAATCAATTATCTTTTTCTCTAAATCATAAGGATAGGACTTAGGATACATTCTACTAGCCAACCAATGCACACCAAGTATCCTCATGAAAGATGGTGGTCTATCTATCCAATTAAAAGGAGTTTTTGGTGCAAGAAAAACATTTTTATTTTTTACTGCCCTTAGAGTTTTCCACTTTGAATCATTAAAGATGTTTTCAAAAAACTCTTCATTTTGAGATATTATAATATCTGGATCATAAACCATGAGCTCTTCAAAACTTATAGTTGGCATCCCTACTATGGTAGTTTGAGAACATTTGTGCACAACATCTCCTCCAGCTAGCACTAAAGGCTCAGAGTGAAAAGAGGAATCACACTCTGTTTGCAATCCCGTTGGACCCTGCGCATAGTAAACCTTAGTGCGTGGCGCATCTCCCAAACTTTCAATAAAATCATCTAACTCTTTTAACTCTTTTTCTGCATAATCAGCTAATTTATTAGCTCTATCTTTTCTATCAAGTACCTCTCCTAAAATTCTAAAATTTTGAGGATAATTTCTACTGCTATCAAGATTTATCTTCAAAAATGGTATATTCATTTTTTCTATATCTTTCATACTCTTTCCCATAAGTAACGGTGTATCCCAAACTATAATTAATTCTGGATTTGCCTTTATTATAGCTTCTAAATTTGGCAATTTATCTCCATGCCAACCGCCCAAAACTGGGAGTTTCATAAAGTCTTTTGATAAAAACTTTTCACCGTCTTTATTTCCTTGATTTATTTGGGGAAATGATACGCCAACTAAAGAGCTTTCATCTATAACATAAAGCATAAAAGTTATGGGAGGAGCAGATCCATACACTTTTTTTATGTTTTTAGGTAGCGGAGTGGAGTCAATGCTTAAACCCTGCTCTTTAGCATTTATTTGTACTAAAAATATAGTGATTATTATAAACAGTCTTGTCCATATAGATTTCATCTTTTTCCTTTTGTAAATTATTTACAACCCTTATGCTTATTGCAAGGTTTTTTCCATGAAATTAATGCCCAGCGATTATCTCTTAATTCTGGCTCTATACCTTCATCTTTACACCTTTTGTAGTATCTTCTTGCCCTATTTGCTTCTTCATCACTTATGCCATCTAAACTCCAACTAATAGCTTCTACATACTCTTCCATAGATGGCCCCTCACAACATCTTTTATCAAGTGGAGTTATGAATTCAACACAAGCAAATATGCCCATTTGATATAAAATATTTAATACATAGATATAATCTGGTCTTGGAACTACCTCTTTACCAATTTCATGAAGTAAAATTTCACTTAAAAAACTAGATCCTACTTTAAAAGTCATATATACAGCTTGTTTTGCATGAGCATCTAGGTTCGCTAAAGTTTTAGCTAAATTATTAACTTCCATACATCTAGAAGCTAACACTACATCACAAACAGGAATATCATCCCAACTATCTTCAATATCTGCTTGAAATCCAGAAATATTTTTAATGTTTTGGAGTTTTTTATTCTCCTCTAAACAAGCTAGCATCTGTGTTGAAAAATCAAAAGCATAAACATGCTCTACATTTTTTGCTAAGCAAAGAGCAAAAGTACCAGGGCCACAACCCACATCTAGCAGCGTTTTTGCACTACTAAGATCTACTTTTTTTCTTATCACATCGTTATAGTGTCCTTCATGGATTTTACTATTCATCTCCTTAGCTCTTTGATCCCAAGTGGTTCTGCCTTTATTTTTATGTGTAGATGCTTTTTTTTGATATGAATACATTAAATCAAAATTAACTCCTGCTAATAATCCTTGCATTTTGTCTCCCTTTATTAAAATTGATAGCGCACATTGGCATAAAATTGTCGTCCTTCTTGAGGAAACCTAATGTCATAATAATAATATTTATCGAATATATTTTTTACACCAGTTGAGAATTCTAAATCTCTTATAGGCCTGTAAGCTACCTTAAAATCTACAAGCGTAAAAGAGTTGTTTGTTTTACCATTTTCATTATCATAATATCTTTTGCTCTCGTATCTTAAAGAGGGCATAATGTCTATGGAATGAATAGGATTGTAGATTAAACTTGCAGCTAGAGAATTTCTAGGTGTATCTTTGACATATTTTTCTCTCTTTGCATCAGATGGATTTTTAATAGTTGGCTCTATGTGCATAAAACCAACTCTTGTGGCAAGATAACTACTCCAATATGAATCAATCTCAACTTCAACACCAATATGCTCATACTTTCCTATATTTATGGTTTTTTCACAATCTTTTACACAAGATCCACTAGGGACAACACTTATTGTCCCTAAAAAGTCCTTAGTTTGGTTAAAAAACAGGGAGCTTTTTAACATGTGAGCTGATGCTATTTTGTACTCTAAGCCAACTTCATAGTTAGTAGAAATTTCAGGATTTAAATCAGGATTTGGCACATGAGAGTTGAACTTGGTAGAGTATAGAGTGTGTAGTGAGGGCATATTGCTTTTACGGGAAATACTCCCAAATACCATTAAATCTTCATCTATTTGATAATACAGAGCTGTTTGTGGATTAAAAGCGTGCATAGTAGGGTTAGAATCATAAGCTTCGCCATTTTTAGTTAAAGATTTTTTAACTTTAAAATAATCATAACTTGCCCCTAAAACCCAATTTAATTTATCGCTTAACTTCCACGCATACTCTGTGCCAATAGATTGTGTTATGGCATCACTCTCCTCTTTTCCACGCTTTTGATCATGGTAATCATTTTTTTGAGAAATAAAAAGTTTAAGTTGATGGTTTGCAGATAAAGAAAAATCTCCCTCAATAGCGCCACCATAAGAGTGATCATCATATTCTGATGGATTAAAATCGCCCGCTTTTGGAGTGTTTAGCTCCGTAAAAGTACCATCTTTATAATCAAGCATTTTATTGTAAAATTTATCGTAATACCACCTAGTTTTTAAAAAATGCTCACCGATAGCTGTTTTTGTAATGAGGTAGTAGCTTGTCTTATCCCAATCAGGCCATCGCCAATAGCGCTTATCTCTAAAAAGTTCTCCTTGTGTTGGCACAGGTTGACCCTTTGTAGCACGCTGAACTATGTAGTTAAATGAATATTCATCTGTCTCATTTGGTGTATAGCCAACTTTTAAGTTTACTTTACGATCTTTAAAGTCAGAATTTACTCGCTTGCGGCCATTTTGTCTATTTGTAGAATCAAAATCTTTTGAAAGCTTGAAATAGTCTCTTTGATAATTTGAGAGTGAGAGCATACCGTAATAACTACCTTGGTTTGTCCCTAAGTTTATAAACTCTTCATGTCCATCCCCACTAAAAACCCCTGCACCAACACTCCCCTCAAAAGGTTTTGTTGGCTTTTTAGTAATGATGTTTACAGCTCCTCCAATCGTATTTGCCCCATACATTGGGGATGTGTAACCCTTAGAAACTGTAATTTTAGAAACATCATAAGTGGTGTATCTTCCTAAATCAGTCTCTCTATTGTATGGTACATATATAGGGATACCATCTATAAATATAGGAATATGAGCTTGTCTAAAACCCCTAATTCTTATATCCATTTGATTTTTATCCCCTCTATGATCGACAATAACTCCTGGCAATCTTATGAGCGCATCTACTAAGTTTTTGCTTTCGCTATTTTTAATATCCTCCTCTTCTAACACGGATATAGTTCTATTTTGAGCTATATCTGCCTCGCTGATAACTTCTATTTGGCCAAGCTCAAAAGTAGAAGATTTAGCAAGCAAAAATGAAGTTACAATAAAATAACTCAATACTATTTTGCCTATATCCATTTCAAACTCCTTGCATTAAATAGTTTAAATCATCATTATTAAGCTTTATGTCTAAAAAAAGCTCATAAAAACTCTTAATCTCTTGCTCCTCATCCCAATCAAAATGTTCTGGATAGATACGCTTATGAAGCCAAGCAACACCCAAAAACCTCATTAAAGATGGAGGTTTGCTAACCCACGGGAAGGGTGAAGATGGCACTAGGAAAGTTTTATTTTCTTTAAAAGCTCTTAAGTGTTTCCATGTTGAACTGTTTTTTAAATTATGAAAAAATGAAGCTTCTCTTACAAAAATCACATCTGGATCGTACTGCATGAGCTTTTCAAAAGAGATCTTTTCGCGCTTATATGTTTTAGCGTTAGCTGCACACTCATGAACATTTACTCCTCCTGCATATGTGATGATTTCTGATTGCACTCCATTTGAACACTCAGTTTGCAATCCATCTATGCCTTGGGCTAAATACACTTTGGCCTTAGGTTTATCTAAGTTTAAAACACTCTTTTTAACTCTATCTAAACTCTTTTTTGCATATTTGATTAAAATTTTAGCTCTCTCTTCTTTGCCTAGATAAGAGCTCATGACGCTTAAAGCCTCTAACATCTCCTCTAAAGTATCTTGCTTTATGTAAGCTACTGGAATGCCAAAAGATTCTAGAGTATCTTTAGAGCGCTTAGCTTCATTGCTTAATCTATCCCATCCAAAAACAATATCTGGTTTTTTGGCTATTATCATCTCCATATTGGCCTCTTTTCCTCCACCAAAAAAACCTCCTAAAACAGGTAAATCTCTTATGTAAGGGTGCATAAAAGTTTTCTCAACTTCTAAGAATTCATAATTTACACCTATCATTGTTTTGGGAGCTAAAACATAAAGCATCGCCATCATAGGAGGAGAGGCACTAAAAGCTTTTGTGACATGAGTTACTTCAACATTGCGCCCTGTCATATCTGTTATGATTTTTGCTTCTAAATTAATAGAAAAACAGAAAATCATAACTATAAACAGATGGAGTTTTCTCATATTTTATTCTCCATAAATCTTAAAGGTAAGATAAATCTCTGTCCACTTGGGTGATCATAACACTCACTCTCCACTCCATATACCTCTTTTAATCTTTTTATGTTTATGACTTCTTTTGCGTAGCCAGAGGCTAAAATTTTGCCTTCTCCTATCCACACCACTTGATCAGATACTCTTAAAGCATGATCAGGATAGTGAGTTGTTTTTATTAGCGTGTATCCTTCATTTTTTAGCGAATCTATCAGTAGCAAAAGTCTCATTTGATTTCCTAAATCTAACCCAGTAATAGGCTCATCCATAACAATTAGCTGGCTTTGTTGTGCTATGGCGCGAGCTAAAAGAACAAGCTGTCGCTCTCCCCCACTAAGTAATCTATATACTCTATTTGCAAAATCCCCAATACCAACTCGCTCTAATGAGCCTTGCGCTATTTTAAAATCACTCTTGCTATAGTTCAAACTTAATTTACTAGCATGAAACCTACCCATTAAAACAACTTCTAAAACAGTAAAATCAAAAGGAATATTGGTACTTTGCGGCACATAAGCTAAAAGTTTTGCTCTTTTTTTAACTGGAATCTTTCTTACCTCTTCACCCTTTAAAAATAGATTTCCAGAGTAAGTTAACAACCCTACAATTGCTTTAAGAAGCGTGCTCTTTCCAGTTCCATTTGCTCCAAGGAAAGTTGTTGTTGTTCCCTCTTTTATCTCAAAAGAGATGCTATTTAAAATCTTTTTCAAACCATAGCCGCAGGATATATCTTTTAAATTTAGCACTTAATGAGCCTTAACATTTCTATGTAGTGCCCAGATAAAAACAGGAATTCCTACTAAAGAAGTTAAAATGCCAAGTGGTACCTCAACGCTAAAAAGACTACGCGATATTGAGTCAACCACTAAAAGAAATATTGCCCCAATTAATGCACTAAAGGGCAGAAGAACTACATGGTTAGCGCCTATTAAAAACCTAGCAACATGCGGTACCACTAACCCAATCCAACCTATAACTCCAGCTAACATAACACTAACTGCACTTAAAAGTGTTGCTAAGAAAATGATGAAAAACCTTGTTTTAAAAACATCCACACCTAAAGCCTTAGCGTCCTCTTCCCCAAGACTTAGTAAATTTAAATGTTTACTAAAGATTAAAATTCCAACTAAAGAAAGAGTTACAAGGCTTGCTGCTATCCAAGCTTCAAAAAGATTTACTGAAGATAAAGAGCCCATCATCCAATATACTATAGAAGGAAGAGTGTCATAAGGATCAGCAACATACTTAAGTAAAGATACAAAAGCGCCAAAGAGTGAGGAGCTAATAACGCCACCAAGCACTAACATTAAAATTCCATTGCCTTTTCCATAAAATTTGGCGACCGTTAAGGCTAAAAAAACAGCAATAAATCCAAAAATAAAAGCACTAATTTGCACACTCCACCAAGGAAGGCGCAAAACCATGCCAAGTGCTGCACCAAAAGATGCGCCAGATAAAACACCTAAAATCCCAGGAGAAACTAAAGGATTTACAAACATTCCTTGAAAAACAGCTCCAGAAACTGAAAGCGAAGCCCCTATTAACACGGCAGCAGCAATGCGCGGAAATCTTATGTCACGGAAAATTATGGTTATCTCATCTAGCTTAGAAAGGTGTGCTAAATCTACTTTGAAGCCTAATTTATACATGATGATTGATTTATACTCTAAAAATGAGATTGGGAAATGCCCAAGCCAAAAAGATATAAAAATAGCAACTACTAATATGATCATGGCGCTCGCTATATAAGTAATGGCTCTTTTGCTCATTTTTCTATATCTCGTTATGTTTTATTTTATATAGCGCATTTTAGACTAATAGTAAGTTAAAAGTCAAGACACATTTGAAAAATGCTTAAACTTTTATATTAAAGTGCTACTTAATGTGTATTGTTAAATATTTGTAATCACAGTAGAGCCTTCTTTAAGAGTTAGAAAATATTTAAAGAAGGCTAGGGCGTAGTTAAATTATTTAGAATTATCTTTTTTTGGAATAACCATCATATTTACAAATCTTCCCTCAATAGATGGTTCCTTATCTCTATCAGCAATATCTTCAACCATTGGCCAAACCTTCTCAAGCACTTCAATGCCACCTTGAGGGTTTGCCATCTCTCTACCTCTTAAAAAGACTCTAAATCTTACATGCTTTCCATCTTCAAGAAACTCTCTTGCATGTCTAACTTTATAATTCACATCATTTTGAGCAATTTTTACCGAAAATTTTATCTCTTTAATTTCAATACTTTTTTGCTTCTTTTTTGCTTCTTTAAGTCTTTTTTCTTGCTGATATTTAAACTTCCCATAATCCATTATCTTACATACTGGCGGGTTTGCATCAGGGGCTATTAGAACCAAATCTAACCCTGCATCTTCAGCTGTTTTTAAAGCTTCATTTCTAGATATGATGCCATATTGTGTACCATCATCACCTATACATCTAACTTCAGCAGCTCTTATGTCTTCGTTGAGCATAACCTCTTTTTGCTTACTCAAAAGTGTACCTCACTCATTTTCTCCTTCAATAATTTTATAAAATCCTCTTGGCTCATCTGCGACTGTTCCCTAACTCTTCTATCTCGCAAAGCAACAGTTTTTTGAGCAACTTCATTATCTCCTAAAACAACAATCATTGGAACTCTTAGCTTTTCTGCTGTTCTTACTCTTTTACTTAAACTCTCATTTTTCATAAAAATTTCTGAATCTATATCTAACTCTCTTATTTTATTTGCCAACCCTTTAGCATAAGCTTGGTGCGCCTCTCCTAAAGGGATAATCGCAACTTGAGTTGGAGCTATGAAAAATGGAAACTCTCCACTTGTGTGCTCAGTCAAAATTCCAATAAATCTCTCAAAAGAGCCTAAAATGGCTCTATGAATCATTACAGGCCTTGATCTCTCATTTTTAGCATCAATATATCCTAAATCAAACCTCTCTGGCAAGTTAAAATCAACCTGTATGGTTCCACACTGCCACTTTCTTTTTAGTGCATCGGTAATTTTAATATCTATTTTTGGCCCATAAAAAGCTCCGCCACCCTCGTCTATTTGATATTGTGCTCCAATCTCATCTAAGGCATCTTTTAAACCTTTTGTTGCCCTCTCCCAAACCTCATCATCACCAATTGCTTTTTCAGGTTTTGTTGATATCTCCATCTCATACTTAAAATCAAATAAGTTCATCAAAGAATCGACAAAATTTAAAATCTCTAAAATATTCTCTTTTATTTGCTCAGGCGTGCAAAAGATGTGAGCATCATCTTGAGTAAACTCTCTTACTCTAAAAAGTCCATGCAAAACTCCACTTTTTTCATGTCTATGGACTACTCCATACTCAAAAAACTTTAGTGGCAAATCTCTATAAGATCTCACATCACTTTGAAATACTTTTACATGCCCTAAGCAGTTCATTGGTTTTATACCATACTCCACATCATCTACCGTTGTAAAGTACATATTTTCGCCATAATTTTCATAGTGTCCACTAACTTTCCACGCTTTTGAGTTTAAAATCTCTGGGCCTCTAACTGGCTCATATCCTCTTTTTCTATGTGCTTTAAACAAAAGTGCTTCAAGTTTAGATCTAAGCCTACTTCCATTTGGAAGCCATATTGGTAGCCCTGCTCCAATCTCTTCATCAAATGTAAAAAGTTTTAATTCATTTCCTAATTTTCTATGATCTCTTTTTTTCGCCTCTTCAATCATTTTAATATGATCTTGCAGGCTCTCCTTGTCGGCAAATGCAGTTCCATAAATCCTTACTAACATCTCTTTAGTTTCATCGCCACCAAGGTATGCCCCAGCAACCCTAGTTAATTTAAAATGCCTTAAAAGTCCAATATTTGGAACATGAGGACCACGACAAATATCTTCAAAATCGCCTTGCTTGTAGATTGAAACTGCGCCCTCAGGAATCCTTTTTAAAACCTCAAGCTTTAAATCATCGTTTGCAAAGTGCTTTAAAACCTCGCTTTTAGTGCTTTCAACACGCTCTATTGGATATTTTTTCTTCACTAAAGCTTGCATAGTTTTTTCAATATTTTTCAAATCTTCATCATTGATTTTCTCACTAACTCTAAAATCATAATAGAATCCATCCTCAATCACTGGACCCACAAAAAATTTAGCTTCAGGATATAGTCGTTTAATTGCGTGTGCCATTAAATGAGCAGTTGAGTGTCTAATAACTTCTAATGAATTTGCCGAATTATCATAAAAAACTGGAGTACCTTGGAGCTGTTTTTGCGTAGCAGTTTGTGTATCTACCAACTCCCCATTAACCATAAACGCGATTGGTTCGCTCATATTTAAATATTCCTTTTACCCATAGAACTCCCAAACATACGGGAGAACAAAATATATTTTATGCTTATCTTTTAAAGATATTTCTTTGCATCTAAAAACCGTGATTTTACCATAATTTCGCTAGAAAGTATATAAAAGCTACTTATATTAGGTTTAAAACAGTGAAAAATGAGTAATGAAAAGTTAGAAAAAAAGGGTTTTAACTGGTCGGAGTGGCGGGACTTGAACCCGCGGCCTCTACCACCCCAAGGTAGCACGCTACCAGACTGCGCCACACCCCGATGAATTTGCGATTTTACCAAAATGTAATTATAAATAAGTTTAAGGTTTATAATTTTTAAAACTTTTTCACGGGTTTTTCACATTGTGAATTAAGTAAAACTAATAGTACCCAACACATAAAGTATCTGTTATTTTTATCTTTCTCTCAAGCGGTTCAGGTGCGAAGAAGTGGCATTTTTCAATGTATATATGATACTCATAAGATAGCCCTAAATCATCATAAAATTTTCTTAAATTCACAAATTTTATTCCTTTTATTGTCTTAATATCTAAGTATTCATACATTTTTGATCCATTACTTTTTACTAAATGTGAATTTGCAAGTCCAGTAAATGAACAAAAGGCTTTAGAAGTAACTAAGCCAGCAAGTGAGCTACACTTTATGAGATTTTTTTGATATTTTTTAGGTAGAGTCTCTTTTTGTAAAAAGATAGTTCTTGAGCCTTCAAATCGTCCAGCTACTCCATTTTTCCAAAACTTATAAGCATTACCAGAAATGTTACAAGCTTTAGAAAACTCTGCATTTAAAACAAAATTGTCTAAAAAATGGTTATATGAAAGTGTTAAAACTTGCAATTTTTACCTTTAGAAATTAAATATTTATACTATACTTAGAAAAGATAAAATTTGGATAATGGAGCTAAGTTAGCCTATGAGTACACTATTTTTGGCTCTTGCGCCAATATTTTCTCTCATTATGATAGGCGCATTTTTAAAAAACTCTTTTTTCAAAAATGAGCAGTTTTGGCAAGAGCTAGATAAGTTAACTTACTATATCCTAATCCCTTCAATGCTAATTTACAAACTAGCAAATGCTTCCATCCCAAATGGTTATGAAGCGCTAGATATGGTAAAAGTTATCTTTTTAACTCTAATACTAATTAGCATTGTTCTTATTGTAATTCAAAAAATTTTAAAATTTGATGGAGCCGCTTTTTCATCGATCTATCAAGGGGCGGTAAGATACAATACTTATGTATATCTTGCCCTAATAGATACATATCTTGGCAATGAAGGCATGGTTCTAGCGGCTCTTCTTATAACCTTTGCAATCCCATTTCTTAATATCTTATCGGTATCAATCTTTTCCATATATGTTAATGAAGGCGGTTTTTCATTATCAAGGTTTAGCAAGTTTATAGTCTCTAATCCTCTCATCTTAGCCTGTTTGGTAGGTGGATTTTTAAATTTTTCTGGAATTGGACTACCTTTCATATTTAAACCGCTATTTTTCAT